>Ga0181612_146332_pt1 | contig 19416 bp, 6 predicted proteins | sample HoacroProtozoa21_FD_119630 | JGI IMG/M metagenome (GOLD analysis project Ga0181612, IMG submission 119630) | Hoatzin crop microbial communities from Cojedes, Venezuel. Combined Assembly of Gp0051906, Gp0051904, Gp0051908 | reverse complement strand
TAGGGCTGTTTACTGCCTGGCATAAGAAGTTGTCCTCAATGCACTCCAGGAGTCTCCTGGATTGCCTACAGCTCTCTGTGCTACTTTTCCAGCAGATGTCGGGGCAGTCCCCCAGCAGGACAAGAGCCTGCGAGCACCATGCCTCCTGTAGCTGGAGTAAGAAGAATTCGTCAGTATGCTCCCCTTGATCAGGTGGCCTGTAGTAGCCACCAACCACAAGGTTCCCTTTGTTGCTTCAGTCTCTAACTCTTACCCATAAGTTTTCTACCTGCTCATAGCTATTCTTCAGAGACAGCTCTTATCAGTCATCCATTTCTTGATAAAGAGGGCAATGCCTCTGCCCCTCCTTCCTTGCCTGTCCCTTCTGAACAGCCTGTAGCCATCGATAGCTGTACTCCAGTCATAAGACTAACTGCATTACAAGCATGTTTATTGTAGGACAGTCTGACCCAGCACGGAGCTGGTATGGCACTTGTGTGACAGTGTTATCAGTGGAAGATGAGGGTGCATGCAAAACACTTGAAATAATGGCTGAATGCAGTGCCTGCCCGCAGCTGCTGCCTGAATGTGGTCCCGAATTGCTTTCCTTTACTGTAAACAGAAGATATAACTTGTTATTGCTGTCTTTCACAGTAGTGGGAGAGTGACTAGCATCTCCACATGCTGGAGGTACTATCTTTGAGTTTTTACTTTCCTTAGGACCTCAGCCCTACTTGTCTATTTCCTCTTTTCCCACGTATTAAACAGTATGAGAGAAATTTCCCTTCTCCACTGCAGTTAATGGATCCTACTGCTTAAACTTTTACAACTTCTTCAATATAAAATGTTTGACAGTTATTATAAATTATTTAATGAGATATCATACACTAAAGATACAGGTGATCCCCTCTAATCCTTTTCTATACCATCCTCCTTAGCCTGCTGCTGTAAAACATTTAAAGCCTTCTTTGTTATGTGTTAATTGGTATTAATGGGGTTAATCTTTACAGACTAGAGATTATCTTGCTGTAGTCAGACATTCAAGGGAGAACTTCATTAACTAAAGGCGAAGAAATATGGAAATATAGAAAGACTTTTATACTGATGCAACCTGTTCCATAGTCACACATGCAGATGTTGGGCTGCATTGGGTCCCAAAGCCAGAGCTGCACTGTGCCTGCACCCCAGCAAGAAGGGATATGTTGAGGGGAACTCTGAGGTTTTCATTTATTTCATTTTTCTATCTTCATCATTTCTTAAAATCTATGAGGTGAGATTTTTGACTCACAAAAGATAAGAGAGAAAAGAAGGTGCATTATTTATGGGAATTATTCAGCTAGTCTGCTAGATAAATATAATCGTAATAGAAGGCCCAGAAAAGTTTATCCTATCCAAAGTGAAAATAAGACTTTATTGAATGCAACTAATTACAGAATGGATTTATTGCCAAATATAGATATATTTGCTGGAGATAAATAGCATGTCCAGAAAGGGGGAAATAAAGATTGTAGATTACTCTCTAGTCAAAAATCTTTCCATGCAGGCGTGTGCCTTTACTGGGGCCTTTTCATGTCCGGTCTTCATAGTCTCAGTGCTCACTATGTGTTGATTTGAGTTATCTGTCATCTTCACATCATTGGTATCTGCATTCTCTTTTCTAAGATCTGCAGCCTCTGGTGACTGAAATTTAAAAGAGCATTTCTGTAGAAGTTAAGGTTCACGCTGTAGTCAGGCTGACTGGATTTTTTTCCTTGATGACTGTGCGAAATTTCCAAGTATAGCTTATCATTTTCTACAACAATTTAATTTCAGTAGGTGTTTGGGAAGCTAACTGAAGCTATGTGCATGATTTGGAAGGAATAGTACTGTTTAAATATATTCTAATGTGTTGGTATTTGTTCATTAAGCTGTTTGGGGTCAGCATAAGCTTTCTACCTCCTTCCCTGGAGCTAGGTCTTCAGTACCCAGTGTGGAAGAGGCCTTTAGGAACAGCCTCAAACTGTTTTTTTTTCAGTTGTCATTGGTTTCCCATTGTTATGGGAATAGCCTTCAGTGTGATACTGATCCTCTACTTTTTCTGGGCTTTCATATATATGGTTAAGGTCCTTTTGATTCTTGACAGGTTGGAGATTTCAAAGCTCCATGTTAGCTTAGAATTTAATCAGGAATTTATTTTTAAAAATCATTTTAATAGCCTTGATGAACAGCTCCCAGTGTGTGGTAAGTTTAGAGATCAGGTCCAAAAATGATTTCTCAGGATGCATAACTACTTCAAATTAAATAAAGAAATAACAGTTTAAAAAATATTCCATCTATTATGTGCAATAAAGGTCCAGACATTCAAATATGAGTACTACAATAATGACAAGTTCTATTGCTTTTACTAGTGCCTTCATGTAAAACTGCCGTATTTTTTTATTCTTTTCCTTTCAAAATTCTGGGTATAGAAAGTTAAATATTCATCTGGATATCCAGTTCAATGTGAACTATTATTCTATATTTGTTAAGATTCTGAGCAAAAATATAGGTGATATATGTGAATATCTATGGCTTTCATGCAGAAGTGTGCTGGAAAATCAACTGAACTCTAAAACTGGTCCTGGTTGCTCCTGCAGCCATTGCCTTGACACAAATGAAACTCTTATTTCGTTGTCCTTTTTGTGGGCTATTTGCTTGCTTCCAAGCAAAATGCAGACGTTTTTATGTCAGATACTTGAAAACTGTTTGTGTAAAACCGAGGTTTTAAACCTAAAGATTTAAAAGAAGAAAATGCTAGATGCTTACATATGGTAGGCTTACGCACACGAGCATGCAAACAAATAAAATAACTGGTGGGGGTTTTTATACTGAGAAACTAAAAAGTCCAGGAAAAGTCAGTCCAGAAGGAATACATAATGTGTATGTACATAGTTGGTTCCACAGTCAGAGATGACAACTTCCTCTGTAAGAAATATGGGAAAGAACTCTCCTTTTGAAAATGCAGTGTAAGAAAAAAGTTATAATACACAATTCCAGTTTATACCAAGAACAGGGCAATCTCAGCGTGAAGAGATCTTCGTATCCATCTCTAAATTGCAGTATACTGGATGCTGAAGGAGATCATTTGAAATGAGCCCTTGCATTCTTTAGGATTCTATAAAATACTGGCATTCAGAAAGTTAAATTTTGAAGCAAATCGTTTTTGTGTTAAGTACAAAGGTGCTGAAAATTGTTTTCTGTCTTAAGTATTAAACAGATTTTTCCCCCGTATTTGATGTTATTGCTCTAATAAATTCACCAAGTATTTCTCAGTGTGCATATTCAGAGATTCAATTATCACAGCACTTTTGAATTAATGATAAAAAAGCAGCTGTATTTAGCGCCCACTCCCCAAACAACAAAAAAACCCTCTAAGAGTTATTTTGCCTTTGGAGAATAATTTGCTTCCTGTGCTCGCTTTAATGAGATGTTAGATAACTTTTAAATACATTTTCCACAATAAACAATTGGTTGTTTGCTTTGAGTATATTCACAAAAACACTAGGCAAGTAGGACTTTCTAGACAGTTGTAGAAATGACCATATCATTTAACCTAGTAGCCTCTCTTGGCAGAGCCAATAGCAGATGCTGGGGAGAAAAATGTTGCTGGAAAACAGAAAAATAATGGTAGCATAGAAAAATGCTTCCTCTAAGCTTATATTCTAAGCTACTTGCAAATGGCAGTTTAGGCATCCCAGCACCAGAGGCTGCAGCTGCATAGTGTTAATTATCCTTGATGGGCCTTACTTCCAAGAAGCTCTCTTAACGGCTTTCTAAACACATTTAGATTTTGTAACATCCTGTGTCAGTGTGTTCCATAATTTAATTAAGTATAGCGTGAAAAAGTATATCTGTTTATTTTATACCTGCTGCCTAATAATTTCATTTGATGTCTCCTAGTTTTTCCTTTATGTGGAAAAAGTGAATAAACATGCCAATTCTTCCTCTTCATGCCATTCATGATTTCACTACTTTTTCATATATATCTTCTTTACTGAAAGAGTTGTAAAATATTGGAACAGGCTGCCCAGGGACGTGGTGGAGTCACATCCTTGGAAGTGTTCACAAAAACGTGTAGATATGGCACTTCAGGATGTGGGTTAATAGGCATGGTTGGTGGTGATGACTTGATGGTTGGACTTGATGATCTTAGAGGTCTTTTCCAACCTTAACGACTCTATGATTCTGTGATTCTTCATTGACCCTCCTCCAAAATGAAGAATTGTCTAATTAATCTTTCTCTGTTTTCAAGAAGTGCCATACTTCATACTTCAGATCGTCCTTGTTCACTTGTCTTTTCTAGGAACTGGTCTAGAACTCCAGTATTCTTAAGGTGTGGCAATGAAAAAAAATAATATTCCAGGTGTGGATCTAACATGGATTCATACAGTGGAACCATGGCGCTTCCTGTTTTCCCTGTGTATTTCCTAGTAACTTTAAACACTTGCCTTTCTGATTGCTGATGATTTCAAAGAACTACAAATGCTGATACCAAGATTTTTCTCCTGCAGAGTCTGTTACTGTGTATGTTTAGTTAGAGTAGTTCTTACCCCATGTGGATTACTTTGCATACTACTGCTAGTTTGTCTGTGCCTATTCATAATTCAGGCTGGCTACTGGTTAATGTTGGTTTCTATGAAGTCACTGTGTGACCCCAAGGAGATGCATGCATTAAACCTCATCAACTCATTTTGTGTAGGCTGCTGAACAGACATCAGATGAAAAAGACTCCTGCTCCCTGTTCACCTGGGCTAATTTCAAACCAATGTCATAGGAGTGAAATGCTCTGTATCTTGTTATAGATCCCTGGAGTTTACCCAGAAAAATTCATCTGTGATTCAAAAATTATTTATCTTGAAAGATGTGCTCTGCTTCTTATAAAACTGAAAACAAAGAAGAGATTTATACATCTTTTTTTTCCACCTGAGTTCTAAAGGAAGATAAATTAAAAAAAAAAAATAGTCACCAGTCCTGCTGTCAAGAAACAAATCCATTTGTTATTTACAGATACCTAAGTGTCAAGTGAAATTGTACTCATTTCTCACCAAATCTTCACGTACACATATAAATTCACATTAAATTAAAGCTTAATTTGATGTTCCATTGACAAAACCCTGCTGGCGACTGGGTGCCCTGGGTGTTATTCAAGCCTCTGAGCACAGCACAGGAGAAGTAAGTCTTTGAAATTATTTTTACTCTCTGAATGAGTCAAAGAAGCACTATCTGACCTGAATTTATGAGGAGTGTTGCTTATCAATCTTAGCATTAATTTTCTGAGACTAAACAAAGCTGCAAGAAGGAGCACACAATTGTGTTCCCAAAGGTGTGTTGGCATGTTCTGCCACTTTCTATTAGGTGTAACTAGGCTGCATTGCTTTAATTATAACAAGCAAGATCAAAAGGCTTTAAAAATACATAAATCCAAAGAATATAAATTCAAATCTCTGTCTCAGAATAATATAATGCCACAATATAAACTTACAGTTTAACATGTAAGTACCTCTTAAAATGCATTATGCATCTGCTGCTTCTTTATCTGCTTTTAAAGCACTCATATCAGAATTCTGAAATTCCTCTGCACTAGACACTATTCTCTAGAGTACTGAGTTCACCCTGTAACAAAAATAACTCTACAGCCTGTTACTTGTCAAATTATCTATATTCCTGGTGTTAATCATTATAGTAACCAAACATATCATAGCATTTAAATAGTGTCTGTGGCAGGGAAGTATTATCTTCTTCCGCCTCACATATGTTAATCTGAAGCAGCGTTAAAAATCAAGAAACAGAACTATGGCCCCAGACTGCTGCTGTGACTAAGCCCAGAGCTTCTGAAATCACCACCTTGGGATGGGGTGACGTCCCTGTCCTCCAGCCCAGGCTTGAAGCTGGGAGGGACCAAACATATGTCTTGGTAAAGCACAGAATGGAATAACTAACTTGGTCTTATTGGTCAGCCGTCATTCAGTCAGCAGAACTGAATCTTTAAGTGCCTGGTAAATATTTTCAGTGAAGTTGATGCGAGTTCCACTGGTAACTTAAATCAGAACTGAGAATGAGAACAGAATTGGTAACGGATACTATAGATAAATGGTAAAGATCAGATCAAGCAAGCAGTTCAGTCTTGCAAACACTTATGTAGTCAATCACTCATCTTTTTGTTATGAATGGTTTCTGTAACACCCAAAGGATACTTTGGGTGAATTCAGAGATCCTACTGTATAGGGGCTGAACTTGTCTTCTAATCTTCAGCATCTTTGATAAAAATCCTCTTTCCCTTTCTTTTCTCTCATAACTTTTCTATTTCAATAGGTTTTCATATTATCTATGCTCAGCATGACCACATAGATTAATAGGGTTTATTATGCCAAATAATAGTGTACACTTGCAAGTTGCTTAAGGGAATTCATACTTAGGGAGGGAGGAAATCATTAGGAAACAGGTATCTAGAAATGCAAAATGGTAGAAGGTGCGTTTAAAATAAAGACACATTATTTTCTTTTATAACTTCAGGATTATATATTTGTTATCAACCACTCCCAAAGTAAATGTGTTGCACTGAGATAAATGTGAAGTAGGGTGAGTTAGTTCAGCCCAAACCTTTTATATAATGGCAGCTTCATAACCGATGGTAAAAAGTAGAATAAAATGGGCACAGTCTAATACTTTTGAGAAGTGGCTCAAGAACTTTTTTACTTGTTAATGTTTTCATCAGTTGTGTGATGAATCAACTGGTGGCCCCTGTTTACATGTGCAGGCTTCACGGTGGTGGTAGAGTTAGAGCAGTGGTATGGTGCAGCACAGAAGGACCCACAAGGCAGTGGCAACCGCTGGAGACATGCAATGGAAAGCTGCATTCTGAACAAACCCTGCCAGCTTAGTTTTCTTCCCATGCTCCAAATAGAGTCAGTTCATTAAGCTCTAAGGTTTTACCATAATTTCACTGTGTATCTGGGATGGAAAGAAGCCTTGAACAAAATGCTGGAATTCCTTTTATAGCTGTCCTCTTTCAGTCAGTCTTGAGAGTTATCACAGGGATGCCAACAGTGATAATGTGCAGTATAATCAGAAGTGTGTGAACTCATTCTGTATTAACACAGTGGCTTAAAGCACTTTGGTTTTGCCAACATTATCAAAAATATCCTTGCCTTTATCTGGTTGAATGCACTAGTAATCAGTGTCCCTGTACTCAGGCTTCATGTGGCAGGAGACTGCTTAATATTCTGCACTGTGTTTTCTGGAATTTATCAGAGGTTGTTCTTGATAGGTGTTAAAACTAGGAGGCTGTGACAATCTGTCATTTCACTACTCAGTTATGTTTTTATTACAGTAGATGCGTCAGTCTAATTTTGTAACTCTTTTCTCCCCCAAAAGATGTCCCCAAATGTATGTACTGAGTTTTACAGGTAATAATACATAGATTCTAAACTAGATCTCAAGTGCTTCAGAAGTTGTTATGGACAGACAAATTCTATCTGCAATGCAGTTTTATGGACAGACTAACTGAGGTTTGGGAGGTGAAATGAACCAGAGAGTCAGTCAGTGATTAGACAGCATGTATTCTTACTTCAGGCTGAAATAAGGTAAAAAAAGATTACGGTAAGTTCCTCTACACTGTGAATAGGGGGGTGTATATGTGCGTGTGTGTGTATATAGACACACACCACACACGCCAGAAGTATATACACACACACAAATATGTATATAGAAATCTATACATAAGACAGTCTCTCCTGAGATAAGAATCATTCTATGAAAAAGTCAGAAAACTCCCATCTTCCTCTAGTACATAATAGTTTAAAAAATCAGGTACAGTATAGTGCAATTAAACAGCACAATCTGTGTAACTATGCATAAACAAAAGGCTGGCATAGTGATAATTAACCTTACTTTCACCCCAGATTTAAATTAAGTAAATGCTTTGTAAGGTGAAGCTTGTCTCCTGGCTTGCCTGCTTTACAGCTCCCTAAGAAGGCTTGTTTTCTTCTGCAAATGTAAGGCAAAAGGATATAGATCTTGATCTGTTTGGGTCAGTGTTATCTTTAATACATTCAAAGAAAGTCATATGAGTGTTTCTGCAGTATATGTGGCAGATGCTGTAACTAATAGTTATTGGAGCCAATCACTATTCATCATTAAAGTTTCACTGAAACATGTGCTGTGAATAAGAATCTTACTTGCCCATTAACCCCTATGACAGCACAATATTAAAGCTGTCGCAAGAGTAGCATGTGTTTTTCAGCATGTTGTGCTCTTCTGGAGTACGTGCTTGTCTTTCTAATGTAACCTAATATATTGCATTTTGAAACTACAGGTAAGGTGGGAACAATTCTTTCTGGACACCAAAGGATTTATATCACTGAAAACCAACTGCATGTTTAACATTGTAAAGATGATACGTAGAATTCCTGCTTAGGAAAGATTTGGATTTTGTTATCTAAGTTCTGAGCCACTGCAGGTATGATTGACTTGGATGTTAGGACCAATTCCTTAGCTATCACAATTTCATTTGCCTTAGGAAGGCAGGCAAAATTCTAGCTGAAATGTTAGCCTCAAATGTATTGTGAATAAACCCCGTGTGCTCCTTTTTTGGCTTTTGATATATATTTTATCCTTCTGTACTGAAGATCACTGATGATAATGTGTTGTTAGAGGGTAGACTATCATGACTGCAAGGTGTCAAGCTCTCGTTTTACACTTCCTTTATAGCAACTTATTCATCACTTTGTTGTGCAGTGCAATCCAGACATCACTTTATATCTAATGCTGTTACTAAAAGTAGATAGTGTCTTTGTTACGTGGAGATCTCCCATACAGACTTCCCTTAAATATGTATCTAACCCATCCTTTCAATTTGGGTCATGAATGTGATTTTGATGACAGTCTTTCAGTCAGTCCTGATTTCAGAGTAAATTCGATCAAGAGATGTTCTCCAGGAGGAAACTAGTAACTCCAGGTGCTGATGGATGCTTGGTCCCTGGGACAAGACTAGAGTCAGTCCAAAGTAAACCCCGTCTGTAATGTCACTGTGGATGCCAGGTCCTCGGCATCAACTGTTTTGCACTACAGAGCATATCCTTGCTCTTGCCAGCATATACTGAGATCCCTAATGAGATCACAGACAGTGGGACATTAACACAACTTTTTATATGGATTTGAGTGATAAAAAAATCTTATGACATGAACAATACTTGAGACAATGAAAAGCAACATGAATTTCCCAAGCTTCCTTTGAAGAGAACAGTTCATTATTAAAGTGTTTGCAGTACTTTGATCCAAAGTACTGTAGCTAACAGAATTGTTAAAACCATACTGACAAAAGCAATATCATAGAATATTTTTTTTTTTAATTCATAAAGCAAAGCCACTCTAAGCTTTATCTGAGGCTGGACACTGCATGCTGTGCCAAATTTGCTGAGCATGCATTGTTTTTCTGAGACAGTGATAATTAAACAACTTGATTTAGGCACATTATTGCTCTACTGAAAAGAAGCTGCTTAGCAGTTTCATACATTATGTAAGATGTTTAAACACATGCTAATACAGTTTCAGACCTATTACTTTTTAATCGTAGTCAGATTAGATTGTTCCATAAAGTGTATCCCAACACCGGGGAATGCAGTTAGAAGAGACTGTAACTTGTCAAGGTGAAGCAGCTATTGAAAAATGACATACTGTTTCAGTCTAGCAGGCAAAGTCGTTGCAGAACCAGCAGAGAAGTATTGATACCACTGTACAAATCTCTAATAAGAATGCATCCAGAGTAAGCGTCCATAACTGGTATGTTCAAAGAAAAGCAGGTATAGACAAGAGTGAATAAAATGATTAAGAGAACAGAGATCCTGCTTTATGGACTACACGAGCATGATGTTTAACCTAATAAAACTAATGCTGAGAGGGGAGATGATTTCTCACTATGAATGTCTCAGAAGATAAACATCAGAGATGAAGAAAGCCGTTTAAGCTTAAGGACAATTTCAGCACCTAGAGTAAATGGAGATAAATTGGCTGGGAGTGAATTTAGCCTATAAGGAGGATGGCATGAGGCTTTCTCAAGTTTGGAGAGGAGAAGCAGAGAAAACAATGTAGCTGATTTAAAGATGTAGCTTAAATTATTTATGAATGAGAAGCCACAAGGAAGTCATCTGTCAAAGAAGGAGAGCAATTTTAATGACCCCACACAGACTTTCAGTTTTCCATCTTCATACTTTAAAGGATAAGGACAGTCTTGAGACACACAAAACCTTCCTTGTGAACATGTTTTTTCTATAAACATTAGTACCAGGTTGCTTGCAGTCTCACAGAGCAGTAAAGGATTTATTCAGAATTCACAGAAATTCTTAAAGCCATGCATAAGCTGGAAAATAATATGATTGAACTTAAATATGCCATGTATTATGACAATAAATGATAGATGACATTAAATTTTTTAGGGCATTAAACATTTCCATTTCATTATAAAGGATTTTAATTCAACCATGTACTTTCCGTAACACTCATCTGGAACTCTCTCGAAAGGTAATTAAATATGTAGTAATAAAAAGAGGGTGATGAATATATTCTTAATATCTCAGCTCTGCATGTAAATGACATCAAAACATTAAATAGGGAAAATGTAAAGGATTCTGCTCTTAATAACAACCTAAATTCAAAGCTGACTTCACTGAATTTGATCTTGACACTAACTTCTCTAAAGTCGATCTTGATTTACACCAGCGTAGTAAGAGCAAAAAGTGTTTGAGTCACTCAAATTCAGTACATCTTAGATATATGAAAAATTATTTATGTAAAAGTTCATTGAATTAAATGACATTAAGTAATCAAGATTGTACTAGTATAGATTTACTCAGGGCTAAATTGGAGTTCAGCTCAACTGATTTTTTTAGTACTTATTTCAAAAAGTTCCAGTTTTCATAGATTTTCATCATCACTGGTAGTCAGAAGCACTTTTTTTGGATATGCATTTCCTTTTTTTTTTTTCCTTCTGGAAAATCTGCACCATAAGATTGAATTGCTGGAAAAACAAGCTGTCTAACAGCCCTGGTTGGAGAGACTCTTCCTCAGCTTTAACTCACTTTTTTACCATGGATAATTAGAGTACACTCCCTGTTTCTTCCTCCCTTAATTTTTACCATTCTATTAAGGCTACTTTTGAAAATTTCATTATTTTTCTTCTAGTGGGGCAGAACAAATATCAGAATGACAACTTGAGTTAACTAAAAATTGGAAAATATCAGTTAGCCAAAGGATTTAATACAATTTGCCCTTAAATGGTAATTGAGTCTTGTATAATGATTGAATTATTTCCCATTAGAAAGTTGTGGGGTTTTAGTAATTTAAAAAAAATAATTAATTGCCTTGACTTTTAGGGAATTCCAGTTAGTTTAGCCTTACAAACTGATGTATTTCTTAAGAGTTGAGCAATCTCCAATAATTTCTTGTAGATTGTCAAAGACTTTATGCCTGCAAGATAAAGAATAGACTGTGAACCGGTGTTCTTGCATTCAGTGATAAACTACAAAAACAAATTCAGCTTTATAGTTCATTGATTTTATACTAGTTATGCCCTTCTGAGGGAAACTTTTTTTCCGCACACGTAAAGTGGGGGTGGAATAAAAGAGAATTATTCTTTTCACAGAATTATAAGCACTGTTCATTGCAAGTATTAATTTTTGCCTTGAGGGAAAAGTACATGCTTTGAAGATACCATGGACAAGGCAGAACCAAGGAAATTTGTTTCTGTATTTCAGGTATAATTACTAGACTGTACTCTTAATTTCCATTTGTATTAATCCTTGTGGTTCCAAGCACTTTCAAAGTCCAAGCACTGAACATACTGAATTTCTGTGACAAGCAAGATGAACACTTTCTACAGTTGAATGAGAGGAAATAAAATTCTTGAAGCATTTGAAGGAAATGATTGCAGTGATGCAGCAGAATTGCACTTCAGGCTATCTGCTGTTTCTGAGTAAAGAATTACCTGCTGACTGTGTTTTACTAATCTTTGTTTGCTTTGCTTATAAGTAGTGCTTTAGAAGTAAGAAAACCAAAATGCTTTTTATTTTGTGCCACTCTGGGGACCAAAAAATTTTTTCGTTTCTACAGCAATGACCTTACAATGAGTGAGGTAACGCATAGTATATTGCTTCAAGCATGGTTTTCTGTTCATCACTATCTATTAATTTAATATTGCAAGTAGTGGGATTCTAATGCGTATCATGTATTATCTACACTTAGAATTTATTTAGTTCAAGTGACTTTTGGAGATGTTTGCTTATTTGCTATTTCTGTCCCCTGTGGTGTCCACTACACAGAGCTATTCTAGATGTCATTTTAAAGCCGCCTTCTGAGGCTCTTTTTGCCCAGTAGAAGTTATCTGATGTTTACAACTTAACTTGTAAAGGGAGGGAACTGCAATTTGTTCCTTTAACCTCCTAAATCTAAACAATGTTTTCCCCTGTGTTAGCATATGGGTGTGTATGTGCGTGTTTCTAACTCATTGCAAATGTGCTTAATATTTGGAGACATTAGCTGATGGCTAATATTATTCATAGAGGGAAATCTGAAGTGAAAGCTGCTGCTTGCCACTGTCAGATAACAGTATGAATATAAATTCCAATGACTCTCACATGTAGGTATGCAAGTTAAATGGATCTGTAAGCGGGTATATGATAAGTTAGACCACTGCTTTTTGTCTGACACTAGAAGACAAAAATATATCTTTAGTAGAAAAAGAAAAAAAACCTTACTTTAATCTTTCCAGAAATAAAACAATAAAGAATATAAAACCATTAGTGAATTGATACCTTTAATACCTTAATACCAGTCAAGAGTTTGACACTATTTTGCTTTAGAACTAATCATTATACTTGATTTGAAAAAAAAGTAATGTGGGAGAGTAAAATTAATGGTTTCAAAAGGCCTAATACAATCTGATGTTAATAATAAAATAATTATGACAACAGGCTAGAAATTTGGAGGGAAATGTGTTTTTGAGGTTACTCTTACTAAAATAGTAGATCATATATTTTATCAAGAAACCTTATCCTTCATCCATAGATAGGAGCTCAACTGGCCACCCAGGAGTGGCCCAGTCTGTCCATTGCCTGCTTCTTGGAGTTTCTCCCAGTCCTTCACAACATCAGCAGTGCTAGAACTAAGGAGGAAACACCTACACGTTAAAAAAACAAACAAACAAAAAAATCATAGGGCATGAAAAAACTAAATGATCCCTGTATTTTCTTTATTAACTTCTCTCTAAGGATTTCAAGACGTTAAAAAACCCCACCAAATTTAGCAGCAGCCTTCTATTCTCATGTTCTGCTTAAAAGTCACAAGAAGTACTAGGCATCCAAGAAAAATGTCTCGTGTTTTGCTTACAATTTTTGCACATGTGCATCTATATCTGTAAATCATATTTTTTTGCATTTTACATAAGTTATTAGTTTTTTATTACCTGATGTTGAACAACTTTTTTAAGATAGTGAATTTAAATTAGAAATCTTTGTGCTTTACACTGGAGTACTGATGTGGAAGTCACTATTCAGGGCAGACAGTTGTTTGAAGTGAATAGTATTTTTCAGTTTCAGAATTTATAAAGAGGTAAACAGACATTTCAGAACTCTGAAATGCAGTTGCTTTCAAAATGATTAGCCATTCAGAAATCAACTTATTAATAGTCATTGCTTATTATAGACAGTTAAGCCAAAAGTTTAATAATAAAGTATAATTCTCATCAGAAGACAGCATAGGTGCTTATTTGTCAGCAAGTCTGTTACAAGATACATCTTTAGTCACAACTTTGAAAAGAATCCAAGTAGATTGCACTGAGTTAGAAAGAAACTAATTAAGAAGAGTCAAGCCTGAATCCATCTCTCCTACTTCACTAATCTGATATCACTACTTTTTTAATATCTTTTTCCCTTCCAGAATCTATTTTGTCTATTTGTGTGAGTGTGTGTGTGTGTGCAATGTCCAAAAAAATCCAGTGATGTCCAATATCTAATGTTTCAGATAAAGCTGTAAGACATCCACATCCATTCTTATGTTTATGTTTAGTAGTCTCTGATTTGTTAAATCAGAGATTATCCTGAAGTTTAATATTCCTTTCAAATTTTTAAGAGTTGATTCTTATAATTCAGGATAAATTCGACTTTCTTAAAAACCTTCAGCCTGTCTCATATTCTTGACCTCAGAGCTTCCCATTGACAATGAGTACCACAGCTTAATTCTGTAGTAATGAAACAAGAAAAAAACTTTCTTTTTTTTTAAATTTTGAGTTGTTCATATTTTCTGCAGTCTTATTTAAAGATTTCAAGGCATTTCCACAGTGTTAATTTTCCATTTTCTGCAGAGACAAGGATATGTGACTGCGTGCCAAACTACATTATAATCAAGGTTAATGGTGGAAAGAACAACTTTCCAGTTTGCTCAGGTAAATATGCACATGCACACAAAAATTATTCCCTTTAATCCTACATTAAAGTAAGAAGCAAATTAAGCATGATTTTAGACCACTTAATTATTTCTTCACTGTGCTACCTTTGCCAATGCATACTGATTTCAACAGGTGTCGAATGGATCCTTCAAATTACTGAATTTAGTAGAAATACATTGCAGGACAGAGCTGCTTGTTTCTTCCTCTCTCTAGAAGTATTATTAGCACTGTGTATAATTTCTGAATGATTTAACACCTCCTAGTTCTCAAATGGCTTTTAAAAATTTTATCCTTATCAGTGTGAAGAGAATGTATTTATGTCCTGTTTTTTGCTGAGATAGAGTTGATTTTCTTCTCAGTAGCTGCTGTACGAGAAGAATCTTGACAACACTGATGTTTTCAGTTGTTGCTATAAATCAAGGACTTCTTCCAGTTTCTCACATTCAACTAATAAACAGGTGTGCAGGAACTGGGAAGGAGCATAGCCAGACAGATAGCCAAGCTGGCCAATGCAAATATTCCATACCATAAATGTCATGCTCAGTTTATCAATGAGGTTGGCTGGGGGGCAGGAAGCTATTGTCTCTTCTTGGTTTCCATGAGGTTTTTTTAATCCTCTCTTGGTCAGGAGTTCAAACTTTTTTTGGGCTGCGAATCAGTCATCACATGGTGAGAAGAAAATGTATTGTGTACAGTTTGTTTTGCATATTTATTATTAACATTGTTGTTATCATTGTTATTAGTAGTAGCATTAGTATTTGCTTTGTTGCCTTATTAGTCTGCCTTTATGTCAGTGCATGAGTTTCCCCTTTTGTACATTTCTCCTCCCCATGGCGCTGTGGGGGGAAGGGGAGGGGTGAATGAGCAGCTGCCTACCGCATAGTTACCAGTTCTCAGGTTAAACTACGATAGGTATTAACAATTACAGTATGAGATAAAAATGTAAGCCATAACAGAAACAAACAAGCAGAATCACCTAATTTTTAATATATTTTTTCAGTCTGTGATCGCTTTTGTGAAATGTGTCTGCGGATTTGGGTTGAGAATAATAATAATAATACTATGAAGTGCCTCAAAGTAATTTCAGCTTTTTGACAAATGAAAAAATGATAATTTATAACTTTGAAGTTTATCAAAGTCCTATTTAATTTTCTGTTCTAGTGCAAATAGTAATGTTGTAACATTATTACTGTTTGCTATGGGAGAAAGATGTCTGTACTGCTGCATAGATCTAATACCTGCAGATTCCTTTCTGAAAGAGACAAACTGCAGAGTGCTAGACACTCAGCTGGAGTTTTTCAACAGAGACATAAGGCAATATGAAAAAAATCTGTTAGCTTTTAACCATAGGGAAATGATATTAGTGTTTATATGTTTCCAAGACCCACAGTGCAGACATCGCACTTGTGAATCTCTGTTTTGATATTGCTGTTTTCCCTGGCCCATTAGTTAGCATATTGGTCCCAATGGCAGACAAATCCCAGTCCGTTCTCAAATAGCTATCAAACTATTTTATAACAAATATTGATCAAAATGAGAAGTTCAGAGCTTCCTACTCCTAAAAGAGTTCTCTGTTCCTTGGGTGTAGCCCCACACATTCATCAGCTCTCATTTGCTGAATCTCATTTGGTCAGTGAAATTTTGCTTACCCCATTCGTCCTTGGAACAGCTTCAGTAGGAGGGCACAAAAGAGCTTGACAACCACTTGTTGTTCAGGAGAGTGCTAGCTGGGCTAAAAAGGGCATGAGAACACATTCTCAGAAAACCTTTCACGAGATGATCATGTTCCAGTGTCCTGGCTCTGTTGACCATTCTAGCATGGGTACAGGTCTCAATGTCTGGGGACCTCAGTGATGGGAACTTAAAGGCTGCAGGATTGTGGGTGCTTCTGGACAACATCTGAACACAGGTCTCTAAAATCACTATAGTGGTGGAAAGGCAGCAATTTATGTACAGAACTCTATATAAAACTGAACTTCTTTTGTGCTACTGTAATTCACTTAATATTTCCTGACAACATGACCAAGTTGGAACAAATACTACTACTAATAAAAGAACACCAATGATAAATAACCGAACTACTGAATGTCACAAAATTATGTAAAGCCTGGCACAATGTTTGCTACAAGCAGTGGTGACTTCTTAGAACTTCAGTTTAGCAACTGCTGATTATGTCATTTATGAACTAGAGCAGGCTGAGAACAATAAATTAGAGAATTCACAGTAGGTGGTTGAGAGGTCAGAATTTTTGCATCTTTTATTAAGGATGCTTGTTCATCATGGTTTATCAGGTATTGAAACTTTGGCAGAACTGGCCTTCAAAAGAAGAAACTTGACTAGCTCTTGGTTTGGGGCAGTACTGTTGAACGTCTTTGTACTTTGGTATAATGTACATGCTATGAAGTTTGGTTCTTATTATAAGTGTTAGCTCTGGGTCTGAGTGCATAGAATGGCAGATGACTACTCTTACTATAGATTTTGGGTCTAGATGCACATTTACATGAAACCCAGCTTTGCATTTACATTTCATATTGTGCATCCTCATATCTTTCACATCCTCAAGTGTGAACCAGAAATATATGTATGCTTCTGTAAAGCAGTCTGTGCAAATAGTGGCATTTGTGCAGAGGACTCAGGGGATGTAATGCTATCTTTGGGTACAAAGCAATGTGATAAATTTAAAACTTCAGAGCCTTTTTCCAATTTCTAATTAAAAAAAACTGAGGTAAATTGATCCTCTAATGGCCCTGTAAACGAGGCTATGGAAATCCTCAGGACTCCTTAGGCAGGTTCTTCCTCAGCCTTTTCCAGCTGGGTAAGACAAACTTGCTTTCTGATTTTCCCAAATCTGTTTTCTTTCTCCACGCTGTAGCATTTTACCTTTTCTCTTCCTACCCTTGAGTCCTTGAATTGTTCCAGCAGTGCAACAATTTTCTCACAGGCTGGCACCAATATACCACGAATTCAACAACTGCCATTTGTTTCAACAAAGCCTGCTACTCATATCTGATTTTTGGTCATGGGTCACTCAATTTTTCCACTTTGTATTCCAAGAGCAATTTTGTTGATATAAATCTAAAGAACAAGGAAAGTGGGGTTTAAGTACCTTTGGTAAGGTACTCAGTAAAAAAAAAAAAATCAGATGAATATGAGTAGAAAGGGTAAATATGCTTCACATGCAATGTAGGGGTAGCAGACTTACTACAATAAGAAAATTACTTTGGTAATTGTTCAAAATCTTTCTGTTGAGCACAGTAATATGCCATGTTATAAAACTACATAGGGAGGAAAAAAAAATCCATTTGGGGAAAATATTCTCCAGAAACAGTGGAACAATTTTGGAGTAATATATGATTTCTCACTTGAGTCTACAGTCTAGAGACGATGACAGATCAATATGTTCATATTAACTGTTGTAAGAATTTTCCATTGGGAAACCTTTTAGATGAGAAGTATTCACAGAGGGCTCTGTGCCTAGACATCCAGCTAAATATTAAGTTGTTCCAGCTTACGCTCACCTCCTTTGCTTCTGCATTCTACATGTTTTCCCATCAAATGGTGTTATATCTCATGAGTCACCCTTTTCTGTTTTCTGGTCACATGCCTGGGGAGGCTTTCACCTGCTTATCAGAAAAAGTAGAGCAATGGGAAGGTCTCAGAGCCATTTGTAAGTACCTCTTGGAAAGGGTGAGGAGTCACTGAGAAGTAGAAGCAGGGCTAACAGGAGGGAAACTATGCTGCTGGGGGAGCCAGCATAACCAAAAGGCAGAAAGCTGATCATACCTAAGTACCTTGCACAGTACAATTCTTTCCTTTCCCATATAAGCAATGATATTGTATGACAGTTTATTGCCTTGACTGTACAGATCTCTGAGTAGTTCAGGGAATTAGGGAGACTGCAGTTTACAATTTTTATTTTCCTTTCATCTAAGCTCAACAAAGCTCTTGGTAAGCTGTAAGTATTTAAGCAACAGAAAGCCTAAAAACAAATTTTAAATGACAGGAAAGACAATGCTGTGTCCTTACATAAAACCAAATTGTTATTAGTTCTGTAGGCACCATTAAAACCTCCATGTTGGTTCTGCATGGTAATGTGGTCCCACAGCAACTTCACGTTTTGAGTATGCCGATATGCCAGAGTTATTAGGAATGCAAAATGCAGGCGTTTCTTGATATTCACTCCTGTATCTGATTTCAGTCAGTGTTCATATCATATATGAAGTGGCCTACTTAGCTTCAATCCTGCAGTAAGCTTTTCTTTTTCAAGTCAATTAAATCAAATTTTAGTTTATCTTATTGTAGGTTTTTGCACTTAAAAAATACCTAGTGTGCTGGTAACCACTAGGAAGTCTGCATGGTTAGCATGTTATACGTACTTCCTCCTCTTTGACTTGCAGGCATAGATTCCTATTAGGATCCTCCAAATTCAGTATCTTTCAATTTTTTTCTAGATTCAGATTAAATCAGTTTTTAATCTCAGCTCTTTGTGATGTTTCCAGCAGCAGTTAATCCTAGCTTTAGGGTTGCCATACCTATCTTGATTTGCTATGTTGGCAAATATATAGCTCCTTTAAATCCAGGCTTAGGAGTGTCATGGTTTAGCTTGGCTGGATGCCAGATGCCCACCTAAGCTGCTCTATCACTCTCCCTCCTCAACTAGACAGTGGAGAAAAAAAAAGACTACAAAAGGCTCATGGGTTCAGGTAAGGACAGGGAGATCACTCACCAGTTATCATCATGGGTAAAACAGACTCAACTTGGGGAAATGAGTTTAATTTGTTGCAAATCAAATCAGAGTAGGGTAACAAGAAATAAAACCAAATCTTAAAAACACCTTCCCCCCACCTCTTCCTTCTTCCCGGGCTCAACTTTACTCCTGAATTCTCTACCTCCTCCCCATCCCCAAGTGGTGCAGGGGGATGGGGAATGGGGATTGCGGTCAGTTTATCACATATTCTCTCTTCTGCTTCTTCCTCCTCACT
>Ga0181612_112568_pt1 | contig 19416 bp, 10 predicted proteins | sample HoacroProtozoa21_FD_119630 | JGI IMG/M metagenome (GOLD analysis project Ga0181612, IMG submission 119630) | Hoatzin crop microbial communities from Cojedes, Venezuel. Combined Assembly of Gp0051906, Gp0051904, Gp0051908 | reverse complement strand
GATACCTGCTTTGGTAGTTGGCTCGTTGCCACTTGTGGTCAAACAAATGGCTGTATTCAGCTTCAGCTGACCTGGAAAATGAATTCTGGAAAAAGCGTGGATATCCCAGCTTTCTGCAGATGAGAATAAAAGTTGCTTTTCCCCCCTCAGACCTCCAAAAACATATCCAGCGAGAGCTTAACGTTATGTGCCATTACAGTGACATTGATGGGATGCAGGGCCAGACAAGTACAGCTGCTGTCTATGCTACAGATTAATGACTTTAATTAGACTCTTTCAAGCTTAGCCAGTAAATGCATAAATATGTTAAAAATTGATATTTATTACATTATACAGTAAGATTCACATCAGATTAAAGCATTAACTATTAAACCAATTCCTTCAAACTGAATTGCAAGGATTTATGATGTCCATTTTCTGAAAGACTGGTTTCTACAGAGAACTTCTAGTCCACTGACAGCCAGCATAGAATTCTACAAATTCTCAGGAAATTATTGTCTGTCTTGTTTGCAGAGGGCAGTGCCTTGGCGAGCTCGCTGTTCACAGCTGCCACTTCCAAAACGACCTCTTTGGACAGGCTGTGCTAGAGATCTAATGGAACAGTTTTACTACAGTGATGTCACTTGCTGTAACTTTATTAAACTGCAACATTACCTGGTCGGGAATAAACCAAGCAGTCAGATAGTTCATAATTATTGTCCATTTGGTTCCTTTACATGCCCTTCTTATATACTGTAGTTGGAGATATCATACTCCTGCCAGAACTGAGTGCGTGGGCTAAAGTTTTAATATTCAACCTGGAATTTAACAGGCAGGGGCATAAATGCTTAGAAAGTAAACAGGAGCTGCGTTCAGCTGAGCTCCAGCTAAGCCTCTACATCTAGTCAGTGGAGCACTTACAAGTAGAACGTGGAGTTCTTTGCAGAAGTCTCTGAAGCACGTCTGTGAAAATTTACCTCAATAGTACGTTATCAGTTCTTTTAGTGTACTGACCTAAATTCATATGAACAATACTAAATGCTGTTCTGTAAGAAATGGGTTCCTTAAGGAATTTTGTATTAATATACTAATTTTTCATATATAAAATACACATACAACCTGGGTGAATTTACGAGAGTATCTTTAATTAATTTATGACTCAGATTTTTCTAGAACACCATAAGGATTTTTGATCGTGCAAATTGATGCATGTATACTTTAACTGAAATACACAAACACTGATTTCAGTCTGTCTGCTTACCTGCTGGAAGATAAGCAATGAAAAAATAAAAAAGCCATTCTGCTCTTCCACCTTCACATAAAGAAAAGCAGAACAGTCCTTTCAAGTCAGCGAGTGTTCGGCCGCCCTTCTCAAAATGACAGCAATTTTATGTTTTGTCAGACCAGCGTAGGGTAGTATTTTAGATTTCTCTGCTTCCAGTAGGACTCTCCAGTTCAGACTACAAGTGAGCCACATTGCGTTACCTGCTGGGTGGAAGGAACAGCACAAACTGGAGGGAAGGAAAGAGAGAGGGAAATCAATATTTTACCAACCTCGAGAGCAAGAAGTACCACAAGTCTCAAGAAAAGTAACACTTCTTGTCCCTATCCTGTTTTGCGTAATAATTCAGATAAACAGCTTGCCTTGAAACCTGTGGTCGAGATTAGATCCTTGATTTGGATGCATTTTATTGAAGTTTTTCCTCTGTAGCTGAAGTCGGATTTCAGTTAGTCCAAGACGTGACAGCAAATTAGATAGATACCTTTCAGGAGATTTATGATAAATATCGCAGAAGTACTTTAAGGCTAGAATCAGGTATTTCGAAATACCATGGGCAGGCAGAGTCCTAAATCCCACTGGTTTGCAGAGGAAGATGGAAGGAGCAGTGGTCTGTCCCAAGCTGCCTTTAGACTGGGGAAGCCAGCATCCTTCCAGTGGTAAGAAACAGCCTCCTCCATCCACAGATCCTACGCAGTGTTCCCCAGCCTAAAGGACCTTGTCTCACCCACTGGCAGAAAAGGAAGATGAGGGAATCTTTGCAAGCACCCTCTGTAGTTTGCGGAAGGTTTAAGGCAGGGAGAACTGCAGATTTACAGGCGTAGTCTGCGGCAGCCTGGTGAGTCTAAATCTCCTGCTTCTATGTCATTAAGTGCAATTGAAAGCTACTTTTAAATAAAAATTATAGTTGGCAAGACACTCTGAAACACTTAAGGAAAGGTGGTGGTATTTCTGTGAGACGCATTAAAGAAAGTGCTGTAGGCAATGTTGCGAAATTATTTGATTGTATATTCTTTTCTCAGGGACTTTATTTCCAAAAAATGAGTGTATCAAGTGGGTTTGTTCCCAAACCTTCTCCCTCTGTTCGGTTTTCAACAACCTGCAGAGAAAAACAAGAGAGTGCCAGCTTTTACAGATGAGACCTGCGTTCATTGTTTTTTCAGGACTGCAAGTTGAGGGCCTCTTCAGAAGGTCAGCCAGCACCCAGACGATCAGAGATGTTCAGAAGCTCTACAACCAGGGTGAGCTGTCGTCACACCGTGGCCAGCAATAACCTGAGGGCTTTGCTGACCTTTGTTTTCTTGGTGAAGCAGAAATGCTAGTTTTCTTGTAATCAGCTAATTGTAAAATCATTTGTAACATAAAATATCATAATAAGAGCACTAGTACAGAAACCTGAAGGAAAGCAACAGGCACTTGATGCTTACTAAACAGCAAGTCAGCAGTTGATGTCAGACTGGAGCTGACAAAATCCGTAGCAGCTAATGAATGATAAGGTCTGTTTCTCAGTAAACATTTATATTGCCTCTATGCCCTCTGAGTTACTCTAGTTACAAAGTACAATGTCTTTGTGTCATTTTGCCCCATATTTTTCCATGGTTATGGCAAAGAAATATAATTTTATCTTAATAATTTATGAAATGTAGTGAAGTAATTTTGAAAGTCACTGACTTCCCTGTGAAGTTATTTTACGAAATGCCTTTATGGGGAGCATCTCTTACAGCAAGATTAATAAAAGTCTATGAAAAATACAAAAAAGAAAATCCTAGGAGTTATCAGCAGCAGAAAGCCAGGACATTTTATGTTCAACATGTAGTGTGACATAGTTTTTAAACAGTAGTTTAAAGAAACAGTAAACCTATGTTTGAAGACCTTTTTTCTTCTTTTTCTCCATTTAGGCAAGTGTGTGAATTTCGATGATTATCATGATGTCCATATTCCTGCTGTTATCCTAAAGACTTTCCTTAGGGAACTCCCTCAGCCATTGCTAACTTTTGAGTGTTACGATCATATCCTTGGAATCACTAGTGAGTATAAATAAGTTCTAGAAAAATTTGTACAGCAAGTTGAACTGGACCTGGCTAATTCATGCTAACCTTGACACAGTTGTGGGTATATAACATTATTAGTGCTTCACAGCAGCCATGAACGGACCACCTCATCATCTGTACCAGAGCAAGGTGGTCAGGGTTACCAAGACCTTCAGTGCTTTTTACAAGATTTACTGGTTTATCTATATATCATACTGTATTATTAAGAATTGGATCAGACTTCTCACTGTCAGGACTCCGTTTTCATGTCATGGCACAGCACTGAGTCAGTCTTGGTGATACAAGTTATGTCAGAGCAGCTTTAGTTTTAGCAGCAACACTGGCAAAATTATGGGAACAAAATTTAGTTGGTCATTTGTACGCTTCTTTCGTTTTTTTTCCCTTTTTGTTCCTTTTTTTTTGTGGGGAGGGGATTGTTTTTATTGGAACTGTTCCTATGGGATAACATATTGCGGAAGAAAGGATCTAAAGCCATGAGAAGATGCTGATTATCTAAAATCTGGCACCACATGAAACTATGAATAATGAAACTTTATTACATGGCCTTTGTCAGGGACTAGAAGTTTGCAGTGCTGGCAAGGTGACTCCCTAATAGATGGGGGTCGAATATCTGAGATTTAGTACCCAGTACTTGTAGAGACTGGTATTTTGCCATCTAAGCTATGGTCAAGATAGCAGGGAACCAGTAGAGCTTCCAGTAACAAGTCACAAGCACACATTTTTCCGAAACCTCCTTTTTGAGAAAATTACGTATGTCATAATGAAGTACGGCTTCCAACGGAGTCCCTTAGCATATCTCTGGTAACCATGGGCTGATGCTCTTGAAAAGCGTAGGTTATCATCACTACCATGACTATTGCTGTTGGGGTAGGTCACTACAATAATTCAGGTCAATGATAAATCTCAATGGTGACTTGTTTGTAAAGTTTACCTAAGTGTACTGTATTCTAGGTAAAATTCTTATACTGTGCCCATCACTAGCATCTGCGTGTACTGTTTCATGTCATCAACTGTATTCATGTAGTTCCATTTAAAAACTTGATCAGGTCATTTTCAGAATCCTCTGAAGTTCTGTGCTGCTTTGCTATTTGCAAGTCTATAGATCACTGCCTTCCAAATCAAGGATTCATCTGTCCGCACACTAAGTATCTCAGGGTGGTGAGAAAAACAGTCTACTCAAAGCAAGGTGGTAGAAGTGGAAGGACTAAGGATAGTCACTCAGAACTGGAAAGAAGAGGGGAAATTTGGAAAAAGGCTGTATAAATGCTAATTTTTACTGAATTAATCTTGTGCTGTCCTTCTGGACGTGATATCACTTTGTGATACAGCTAAGTGAAAAATGAGAACAAGTCTGAAAAGAATCTGAGAGCAGTGCACTGTCCTAGCAACACTGGGAGGTTTTACTTGGCAAAACACCTGTGAAATGTTCATCCCATGTTATTTTTGTTTACTGGCATTTAAAATGTTGACAAAATACGTTGAAAAGTGGAGTTTAAGAGAATTTCTCCTTGGGCGTTCGTGTTACGCAGTGTAATGTCCACTGTCTTTTCTTGATGCTGTGGTGATATCCTGATTTGAAATGACCTTAAGCTTGAGAGCCAAGCAAAGGCATCTTTGCTGTGAGTACAGTGCAGAAGGGAGCTGCGAAGAGGTGCGATTGCAGACAGCTGTCTTGGGGTGGTTTGGAAATTCTCCTTCTGTCTTCTGGAAGACAGCAGAGCGGTGTGTGATGTATCTGTTACATCTCTTAACCCGCAAACCCAAAAATACAGTCTCTCCGCTTTGTAGTACTTTGAAATGATAGTGAAACTTTTCTCTGTAGTGTCTCATCTGAAACATATTTTTAAAAGAGTTATTCATGGGAGCTGTGCAATAAATTAGCTGAGTGACTGACTAAAAATAAAATCAATAAAACCTTGAGGCTTGTAATTGTCAAAGAATGTCTTCTTCGGACTAGAAAACGGCGAAGGAGTTCCCTTACCCAGTGCTGCTGCGCTACCTGCGTTCTCTGCTGTGCAGAAGGCTGACAAAACGATTGCTGGGGTTCAGCTTAGTGTGTTTTATGGGAACTCGTAGCTTTGCGGTAGGAAAAACGTCAACACAGCTCACCACGGCACAGCTTCATGTAGTTAATCCAGAGCTTAAGGGAATGGTTAACAGTCTGGAATTTTGTGCATGCACACATACTTATGGGCTCCTCTAGCTGTGTCAGGGAGAGAGAAATGCAGCAAATGCAGAAAAAACATCATCACAAATGAGCTTGTCTCAGCAAGAATAAAATCAGAGCATAAAAAGTAGACGCCTGGATTCAGCACATGGAGAGATAATGGATTCAAATCAAGTCCTTTGAAAGTTCTCTCTAGCAAAGAAATTATTTTAGCTATTTCACTGCATTGAGAAAATACTCTGGAAGTTAGCCTTAGCCAGCTACATGACAGTAGAGAATACGGTAGGATCATTCAGAGGGATAACCCTGACTTGAATTTAATATTTCATATTAAATCTATGGTTGTGAAGGTTAGCAGAGCTGAATTTTCTGGTCAGTTTTACGGACGGATATCTAAAGTAATTCCAGCCGATACAAATAAGGTATTCTGTCTTGGTATTGGGATGTTGTGGAGTTAAGACTGACTTTGACATTGCAGGTGTGGAGAGCAGTCTGCGAGTCACCAGATGTAAGCAAATCATTCAAGGACTTCCTGAACACAATTACGTTGTTCTGAAGTATCTGATCTGCTTTCTCCATATGGTGAGTAAAGGCAAAATTTCCCAGTAGTGTCAGTCTTTTCTTTCTAAATCTGCTCTTGTTAATTCAACATTGAAAGTCTCCCCAGAAAATAAAACTGAAGAATTTTAAGAGTATGGTGGTGGTGCAGTACTTGCCCATGGACTGACCTCAGGGTGCAGAACCCTCCAGGTCCAATAAAAGTCAGTGCTAAACGATGGTCTGGCCATCCCCTCACACATTCTTTAGATGTAATGAAAACCACGGTATAAATTTAAATGGAACTGTGCCTCTACTGGAATATTTAAAAGTCCTGTCCACCCGACTTCACATTCACAAATGTATGTTTATAATGATTTAGTTTTTTATTTTTTTCCTATTTTGGAGTGAAAAAATGCCTGAAAATAATGGTTGTGTGATTTTTGGTGTTGGAGGAAAAACTAGGTGAAATCACCTTTTTTCTCCAAAGGAAAAATATTGAACAACTAAAACACCAAGTAAATTAGTGTCATTTTAGAAAATTATAGAAATACTAATGAGCTTTAGAACAACAATCAGCAAAATATTTCATGTTAAATCTTACAAATAACCTTTTCTTGTTTAAAATAGCCTTTCATCCTGTAATTTACTACAGTGTTAAATGAAAAACTTCAACCGTGCTATTTTCCAAGGGTTTTGGTGTGCGTCAGGATAAGTGGAATCGTGTGTCTTTTGTCCTACTTTTTCATTTGCTGATTTTCTTAAACCCATTTTTGGAAACCCCGCAAGTGTGAGGGCTTGGGGAACAAACAGTTCTGCATTTAGCCTAGTGACATCCTTTGGTTGCCAGCTCAGGTGCAGGGAAAGACAGTAACAGGAGTGTAAATGTCCCTTCCTTTTGTCTTATCCAATGCATTGCCTTTTCCAGATGGCGTTTTTCAAACCCAGGTGCCTAAAATTGAGGATCATGGTGTAGCTGACACCTAAATAAAGTGTTGTAGCCTCCAGAAGTCCTAAAACCCTATCAAAGCAGTCATGTATGTGGAATGATGCTGACTTTCGCCAGTGGAGGAATTAGCCCTCAGTAACTGTTCTTGGGCTACAATCATGTTTGCTGTATTCTAGCCAGTAGCATATTTCAGAAACAAGTACATTTAATCCATTTTTCTATCAAAACGCTGCAGAAAAGCAAGATTAAGGGAAACACATTGCTGTGACCCTCGCTCAGACAGCATGTGCAGGGTTTCTGCATGTTCATTTACTGTTGCTTAGCTGAACTCTAATGCTTTTAGGGAAATCCTTTGCTATTATTTTAGCAACTGATATCTCTCCTCAGTGTTATGAATTGTGTAAGTGACTGTTTCAATAATAGATGCACCATCTCGACGCACTTAAGGGCTGAGCACTTGAGGTGTTAATGAGGTGTGCAAAAGTACTACATGGTGTTTTCTGTAATTGGGCAACAGAACATAGCATTATTTTTGAGTATGCCTTGTTATGTAAAGTACAGCATCAAGTTGATACTAGTGCTCAGATCTGCAATTTTTGCTGATACATGGCTTTTCATCCTTAATGTCTCGGGGAGTATTTGCATTTGGAAAGGTCAAGGGAACGTGAAACAATGTAGGAGCTAGAGATTTCTATTCAGTGCAGATCAGTGTGCTGCACAAGCTGCCACAATTCAGACTTTAACAGAGCACTTCAGCAATAATCCTAGTTTTTACCTGCAAGCATCAACCTTCTTACATGTAAGAGGCAATTTAATTCTTCCATGAGCTCAGCCTTAAGTAGTGCAAGAGGTACTTGTGGTAATTTCATGAAGTGGGATGAATTGTAATCACTAGGTACAGTTTTGAGCACTCCAGGTTTGATACAGGCTTGTGGAAGAAGGAAGAAAAAAAAAAACAAACTCTGTTTTCTTTGTAGTCTCAACCTCCTTACTTAATGAAACGGCTCCTTCTAGTCCAAGGGTGGAAGACAGTGCAGCTCCTACAGAAGTAAAATACTTGCATTTCAACAATAGGCCCAAACTCTTTAACCTTAGATCGGCAGTGATGTTGCCAGTAGTGAGCCCAGCAAGCTGTGAAAGGTAGAAGCTGTCCATCTCCGCTTTGCAGAGCATCTGGCCACCAGAGAGGGGTTTGCAGGGTCCTGTTGGAGCTGGCGTGGGCTGAGATCCCTGGGCAGAACTGGGCAACCAGGAGCAAGTTTGTAGAGGCAATAATATCTAGATTGTGTTTTTATAACCACGTCTTTGGTTTTGGTACCAGCTGATACAGCCCCCTCTCTATGCTTACACACTCTCCCTCTCTGCTGCTGATTTCTGTCCCTGCAGTCATGCCTGATGCAGGAGAAAAGTGGCTGACTTGACTGAAAGAACCATTGCAAAAACCTGCCAAATTCAAAATGTCAGACTTGGACCAACTAGAAAAAAATGGACAAGGTTTTGGGGCCCATGAGCTATGCTTCAGATCTGTAACTGAAGCAGCAAAGTTAAAGCCAAGTACGAGCTGGGAAAAAGATGCTCTGAATTAATGTTTTGTCTCAATGACTTGTCCAAATGAGAAGTGTAATTAGCACCAGCAAAGCCTGGGGATGGCTGGAGATGATGGGGCATGTTGGGAAGGATTAGATGACTCAGCCTCATGGAGCAGATACAGGTGGTTGGCACATCTGCAAGGTAGCTGAGTGGGGGGTAGAAACTTGTATTTCCAGTCAGGTTGTGGGGGCATTTTAATATCTAGTAATTTTCTTTTGAAAAGTCTTTCGTGGAGTTCCTGTCAGCATTGCGACTGAGAAACTAAAGAGATGGTGATGTTCTTGTATTTTTAAACCGTGATAGTAATTGGCTGTTTCCACCCTCTGTATTTCACTGTTGAAGTTCTTTAGGTAGTGCAGTGGCTGGCTGGTTTCACTCCTGCAGTATCCGTGAGCGTGCTGGGATGCAAGTGGGTGGCATCCAAAAATCGTCACAATTCTGTTGAGGGAAGCTGGGTGTTTATTCTGGGATAGCCAAGATGTATACTTTGCATTTGTTCATGTGGCACTGAATCTTCAGTGTTTATTTCCAGTGAAGAGTTTTGCAGTGTACAAGTTTTGTCTTTGTGGAGGACCTTCTTTCAGTATAGGCTGTGATTACTTCATGATTTTTCTATACGTGTTCCAATGAAAGGGGGGAAAAACCCAACAAACTGGAGCTGTGTAGTGCTTTCATGTAATACTTTCTGTGTTGTTCAGATGATTCGTGCAAAGAGATGATGTAGGTCCTTGGCGAATTGTCTCTTATTAGCTTGTCAAATTGACAAAGCAAGTGTATTTTCACTTGAAACAGAGATGACGGTTACTAACCTTGTGAGGTAATCAAAGGAGGAGTCAAGGGGGTTAGTGCAAATGCTGAAGATGTCATTTGTATTTTTTGGCTAGAACGTAGCTTTGGGGTGCAGTTATTTAGAGTGGAAGCCCGTAAAGAGGTTGGCTGGCTGCATGCTGCCCTTACATGGTCTGGTGTTGGAAGAAAACACCAGCTGCTCATAATGGTGGTGTAGGTGAAGTGGACGTGTTTGTGTCACTCAAAGAAATCTGGCATTGGAGTAGTGAGGGGGTTGAGATGGTGTGAAGCCTGCTCTCCTTGGTGAGGGACAAAGCCGTTACGACTGGTGCGACAAGGCTTCCTTACTTGCAGCTCTTGGTAAACTGGCAGAGAGTATTGTGGAGGGAGGTGGATTCACTTGCACGCTGCTTCTTGGATCTGCAGAGGAAAGGATCGCGGTGCGTTATGGAGTTGTGCAACCAACATGTCTCCCTTGAATTCTAAGTGTCAGCCTCATTGATGACTCACAGATCAGGCTCAGTGTAGCTCTGCCTCCGATGATATAATCGCTGTTGCATTTTATCTTAAGGATTTTCTCTCTCGGGGAGAAGCAGTGTCACGGGTATTTTTGCTCATCATTTCAACATTGAGTGTCTCCTTGAAATGCTCACAGAGTGGTAGTGGGTGGGAAGAGATGGTTTCATCTTGGGGTTAGAAACGTTCTTTGAAATAGTTGACCTAAAGAGAAAATTCTGGCTCTACCAGCAAGGCGCAGTGGTGGTGCTGAGCTGAAACGTTGGCCTTCGAAGGCAGGGGGGAGGTTAAGCTGGATGTGTTTCAGCTAGCGCTTGACGACAGCACTTGTACATGACTTGCAGGATGAAGTGTGTCAGGGAGCACTCCCAAAAACCAGGGGAAGGCAACTGCAACAGGTATGGCTCCTTCCACCCACCACTGTCCTCCAGTGCTGTACCACATGCTTCTGCGTCATCACAGGGCACCTGCCCCGTGTACACTGCAGGTACCTGCCTTAGGTATACAGCACGTAGCTTTGGTTTTGTGATATAAAACAAAACAGTGTGATGGGCTGTGGCTCTCACATTATTTTAGAGCCTTTCAACTGAAAAAAAACCACCAAAAAAATAATTTGTCCTCGATCCACAGGGGTTTCACATGTACCACAGTGTACAGCGTGGATGCAGCGAGTATGAGCCAGGTGATCCGAGGGCTGGAATGCAGACCCCAACCCTGCTACATGTATTGGTGTCCAAACGCCGGCTGCGTTGTCTGGCTGCCTTCAGGGTAATACCTAGGTCTGTGTCTGCTTGTTGGCAGAGTACTCATCGCTGTCCTAATCGTTTTCCCTCATCAGTTATTTTGGTAGCAGTTCAGCTTCTGCTACATTGCTGTAGTATAACGAACTTTTGTTTGAGCTGATCTCGTCTGAAGCAGATTAAATGAACAAGGCGGGCTTGGTGGTTTTTCTGTGTAGTTAAATAGTGCATCGAGAGCAGTATGTGAAGATCAGCAGATCATATGTGATTTGTGCTCTGGGGAGAATGACGCAGGTTTTGCATGAAGTCATGAAGCAGGCATTGCCATTTAATCTGGTGACTTTTTATTCTCAAGCTGTGAAGTCAATCCTATGAAAACGTGTATCCAGTATATCCAGTATCTCCTTCCTTTATCCAGCCCTGACCTTAAAAACAGTTGATGCCTTTAATATTTGTAGCAGAACGAGCATCACAGTAGCTCTGATGTCCCAGAAGAGTAAGGCAAAGATTGGAGGGAAAAATAGTATCTATTACTGGAAAAATTAAGATGGCTAGGAAGAAAATTTTACGCTTTTGGGCATGTAAGTGCTTTTCATGTCCCACCAGGAAAAGACTTCCATCCTGCGCACATGTCTGAAGGGCATTGTGTCCCCTTGTGGCTGAGCACATAGGCTCCTTGTTAGGTAGAACACCAAGGAGGGTGGGACTGTGCTGTAGGAGATAGAGGGGCATGAAACCTGTGTCACTGGGCGGAGGGCAACTGGAGTTTATGCGTATGTGAGGAAGTGTTCGCATGATCATAGTGTTTGCTCTAGTGCCCTGAGGCTTTTCATAGTATTACAGACCTGCCTTTTCAGGAGTCTTTATAGCAAGGCAGACATGGAGAGACAACTGAGAAGCAGAAGTTTTTGCTTTCCTATTCCACTTGAAATTGCAGCAGGGAGAATACATGGGAGATTTTGCCAATAATTCCTTGTTCTCTCCGAGATGACAGCTTCAGAGTAGCCTGTACATCACAGTTTGTGACTGCATGGTCTTCCCATGACAAGTTACTGATCACCAACTGCAGCTGTTAGCCTGAGAAGAACTGGTTGAATTGCCTAGGTCAGGAGGAATCAAGAGCATCTTCAGATTGCTGGCTCTTTACAGTAACGGAGAGCTTGTAAGATAGGACACCCAAACCATATTGGGCTTTAGATACCAGCCATGCAATGCAGGAGAGCGAGACACAGACAAATTCCCTGCCAAGGCCACACAGAGATACAAAAATACTCCTGCCTACCTAGTTCTGGGCTCACAGCCACAGGTAGAAAAGTAGGACACGTCATCCAGGTGCAGAATAGATTTCAGTGCTGTGTATTTTACCTGCAGCCCATTTTCTCCTCCGTTGCTTCAGAGGAATCAGGTGGGTGTGGAGGTACTTGGAAGTGAAGTCATGCATCAGTGGGAGGAAAAAAAAATGCTTCTAAATCCTTGCAAACAACTTCAGAAGTCCTCAGGGTTTGTTCTATAGGGGACTTAGTACTGAAGCAGATGGGATAGGTGTTTGTTTATGCTGTCCTTCCCTGCCCCCCAGCAGAGATAATGATAGATTCCACGTAGAAGGATTGAAAACAATTAATTTTCCTAGGATAAGGAAACGATTCAGCCTTTTTGCTTGACTTACTGACATCTTCTGTTACACTTGAGGGACACAGACTCCACTGGCCCTGTAGCTCTAGGCTGCATAGTGAGCCCTGAGGCTGTTAAGCAGCCAGTGACGTCCCCGTGGCCAGGGCCTGCTCCCGTCGTTGGGTCGTGCTCAGTGCAGTGTGGTGTCTTGTCTCTCACTCCGGGGCACACGTCTGCATATACCTGTTCGTGTTTATGTTTTCCCAGGTTTCACAGGAGAGCATATATAACAGAATGACAGCATCCAGCCTGGCCTGTGTCTTTGGTTTGAATCTGATCTGGCCATCGGAAGGAGCAGCCTCCCTGAGTGCTCTGGTACCTCTGAATCTCTTCACTGAACTGCTGATAGATTTCTACACGAATATATTCAACTGCCGAACAGTGCCTGGTGAGATCTTACCTTAGTGCTCACAGAAAGGGAAACGGGGTAATGGCTGCCTGAGGACAGGTCTCCGTGCCTCAACTTGTGGGAGCTTTATCTTCAAGGCTCTGTCCTGCAAAGAAAACTTTCAGTGCAGAGTAAAGTTTCTGTAGTTTTCCAAATACCAAAGATGCTGGAGAAGTACACTGCCCCATATATTCTCATCACATGGGGGAGAATACATACGTGAACATTCAAAGACCAATGGGTCAGAGTGAATCTGCTAATTAAACTCGAGCAGCTGACAAAATCTGGTATGTTAACAAAGATCATGACGCTGCGTGCCAGTCTGTCGTTTCTTTGGGCATCTGGAGACCATACTGTGTGGCATTATCTTCTGCACCAACAGAGCTAAGTTCTGGGCCACTCCTGAACATACAGCTGTCGTCGTCTTTTAATTTTTTTTATATGAATACCTGTTTGTTAGAAATTTCCCCGTTAAGGTAATAAAGATGGAATCAATTTTTAAGATACTAAAATTTCTAAACTATTTTTTCCATATATTTTGGTGACTTGTTTTACACAAAAAGGGGTGGGCAGTTGTGGCACGTCAGGTTTGCAATTACCATGGAGAGTAAAGTGTTTCCTGGGTAATGTGAGTTGTGCAGACAGCTAACTAATTATGCTTGAGAATATCTAATATATGCAGTCAATCACTGTAGCTGCACGTGTAAAGTGTGTGGAAGTTTTTTTCTTCTTCTAAGTTCAAATGGGGAGCAATAATCTTATGGGGTTTTTTCCCTAAATACTTGGAATTTTCATCAGTGGAGTTCTGTCAGTGGGTGCATAATGCAGAAGGTAGATGAGCTTTGAGAACAGTACCCCCGAGTGTTCGGGCTGCATGCTTCTGCAGTTTGAGTTGATAGAAATCTGTTCTTCAAATCAGTTTCTCTAGAAAGTAATAAGAGCAACAACTTGGATGATACACCGAATACCACTTTTATACATTTGAAGTCTATTATTAGTCCCAGTGTGAATGATTAGCCAACATAAAGGGGGAATTTTCAGTGTTTTCTTTCTAACTATGCCATTAATATTGCTTGCATTTGATGAACTCTAACAGACTGCTATTTCATTTTTTGACACTGATTGGTGTACGAAGTTATCATTATAGTTGCCTGAAAAACAAAAGAAAATTAAACAGTAGTAAAAAAAGGTAAGTGGTGTTTTCCCTAATGCTCTGGTCTTCCTGCTTCTGTACAAAGCTAATGAAACAGAGGGACTACTTAGACTTCGGTAAAAGCAGTAGTCTCAGGAGGACAATTCAGGCATCCCCTCCTCTGCAAACACAGGGCCACTTTTTGTCCTGTAGGGTCCAGCGAGTTGAGGGTTTCTGCTGCTGGCCCTCCTTTTAGCAGTTACGAATTGCCTGCCTGTGTAAGGGGTGTGACAAAATCTTGTGGCAGAGGGTAAAGAGGATTTCTTCTTACCAGCAATTTAATGAAATAACCAAGTCTTCAGAAGGCTGTGCGGTGCCGGGTGTGCCGGGCCTTCGTTTGCCCAGTAGGTGTCATCTATAGCATTAGACAATGATTGAAATTTGAAAAATACAGAGGTTTTAGAACAAAGTGTGTTAGGACTGACTTCTCACATCACAGTTGTGTGTTTTCCCTTGTTCTTCAAGTGTCTTAAAGATAATAACTTTTTGGCTTTTGAATATTTGTAAGTGATAACCACCTATGACTCCCATTTAAATATGTATCTTGCACAATACAAAGAGAATAATTAACAAGTATTCACGATTGTTGCATTTCAGCAAAATGAGATTGCCAAGGTTAAAGCTGTTGTTTTGTATTGCAACTCATCAGTTTCATACCTGAGTTACCAGTGACAGCATCCTGGCCTTGTTGTGTTATGAAGAACTAACACCATTGCGCTCAGCGCTGCTCAGTGACTTGGCAGCATGGTTCTGTGCATCGGCACCCTGTTCTTCTAGGGGAGGAATGTGGCCTCTGTGAATTGACAAAACCTGAGTATTTTGCCACGCTCTGACCTTGGTCAGAATACATACGTGTTAGTTTTGCTGTCTGTAGAGAGGAGCACCTGGCATTAGAAAAGTTCTTTGGGATTAACTGCTGGTAAGTCCTATAAAATGGTGGTTTTCCATTTCCCCATGTCCTCTTCCAGAAGTCTGGCAACATCAGATGACATTTAGTCTTCAAGCTGTGCTGTGTAATGGGAATGTGAGTCCTGGACAGTTTTAGCAGAGTAACATTCTTCAGAGCCCTGTGGGGTGAAACCCTGAAGTCATGGAAGTCAGCTTTGCGCAAAGGTCCCCAGAGCCTGGGGAGGGGGCTCCCCCATAGATTTAGCTCTCCAACTCATCCTGGGCTGGGAGAGGGTGGGAGTTTGGCAGCAGCAGTCATGCTGGTGAAGCGAGCCCTCAGGTCACAGCTGCCTCTGACCCCTTTACTTTTGCAAGTAGAAAGTGCAAGCAGCGAGCATGCCTTTGGCTGATTTGCTTGCCTGGAGACACACAAGACGATAGTTAAAGCCAGGCTCACTTTTTCGGTATTGGTCACGCGCCAGACCGCAGGTCTTCCTTTCAGTGCTTTGTAAACTACCATTTCCCAGCAATTTATAGCTCCTCTCATTTGGTGAATGAAGAACAAAATGGCGTTTTCTCATCTCAAGGTGCCTTCTTCCTCTGAAGAACAGAGAACATCTGGTACCGGCCAGCGCGGGTGGTTTGATGCTCTGCAGCGAAGCGGAGGCTCTGGTTGTGATTGCCATGAGCCCTGGCGCAGGCAGGGTGAGGCGGCAGGGTGGGGGGCTCCCGCTCCCCGTCACCTTCCTGCCACTCACTCCCCTGGCTCCCCGTCACCTGCCTGGCTCCCCAGCAGGAGGAAGGTCCTCGCCTCCGCCCCGGCCGCGCGCTGCAGGCCTGCCCGTCGCGGGGAGGGGACTGGTCCGGGTCGAAGGCACCCGCGTAGTGCTGAGACCACAGCTCTGCCCCCCCTACCCCAGAGGAACGGGCGACATCCCCTGTCTGCGGCAGAACCCCCTGCTCTCCGTCCGGAGTGCCAGGCTTAACTGTGACATTAAATCAGCTCTCATGAATTATTCAGAAGGCTTTGGAGTAAAACTCGTGTTAGAGAAATATATGTTTCAAATTTCCTGACTCCGAGAGGAGTCCTGGAGGTGTCCCCTGCAGTTACTTTGATAACAGTTTCTCTTTGCAAATGATAATTGCACGATTCGAGCTTTTGTACGGTGTGGCCTTGTGAACTCTTCTCTCATATCAAAGAACAATTTTCAGATCATTTCCATAGCAAAAAGAAAGTGATTATGGAGATAATCTGTTGGAAACACACATGCTGGATTTCAGTTTAAAACAATAAAATGCAGTCATGGAATGAGAAATCAAGTGTTACCTGGCTGACTATATACACAGAATAAACTGCCGAAGCATTTTAGTTTACTGAGCTGTTAGGAGTTGAAAATTGGTCCCAAGATTAGTCTGATTATCAGGATGCCTCTAGCAACAAGCACTGACGGGGGAAGGGAACACTTTCCTACCCTGAATCTACAAAGAACTGTAAGAAGATTGAGCAATGTCATTAACTGAGGGAGGTTCTTACACAAAACTTCCACGGACGAGTATCGCTGACGTGTGTACAGCTGATCTGTGTGTGCTGTATTCCCGAGCAGCGTCCGTCGCAGGAGCCTTGTAAGCTCGAATATATTCACCCGCTCGTGAGACTAATACCAGAAAAGCCCCAGATACTTTATTCACGTGTTAAATGTGTACTTAGGTAGCAAGTTGAGCTTTGAATGGCGTTGAAGGTACAGTCACACACACAGCCCCGCATTCGTCTCCTGAACAGTTTGTCCTCACAACCCTGGAAAATGTCAATTTTCCACCACTCCCGCTTTTCGAGCGGCCGTGGGGGTGTTGGGGTGCGGGGGGAGTTGTTGCCAGCACCTGTACTTTGTGAACTGAGCAGCTCATGTTCGGTTGCAGGTCTACTGGCCAGCCACGTTCCTGCTCGTACTCTTCTTCATCTCTTATTTGTCTCTTCTGAGATGGCATCACCCTTCCGCACGCAGCGTTGCGATTATTGCCAGGGGTGAGGAGGGAATTCTGCTGGAGCCGGGGGAGGTGACACACGGAGCTGACTGATCCTTCAAGCTGACTTTTTTTCCCTGTGGCCCCGATTTCTCCATGGTGCAGTCATCATGCAGTAGCTGCTTTCTGTCCGTCTGTAGTCCCCAGAGCACGAGCTTGTCCCTCGCAGGGTCAGGGCTGGCGCCTGTGGCTGGGAGCCGCTGGATCTACGGCCCACCCCAGATGTTTGGGGGGCAACAGCACAGGCTGCAGCGTGGAGACACGCTGCTCCGAAGCACGGCCCGGTCTGCTGCCTGCTTCGGTTTCTTTCGCTTCCATCCTCAAGAACGTACTCCCTGAAGCTGCTGCTAGCCCAGACACGAATGCCAGCCTCCTCAAGCCTAATAGGAAATCAGGATTTCTCTCTTTTTTGGCTTTTTTTCTCTATTACATGGATTGTGTTCCCTGATACTGAATGTGCTCTCAGATTATTTCTGCGCTTCAACCTTTAGTTGCCCACAAAAGCAGTTGACAGCCTCTTACTCTTCTGCCATGAAAATTTTCCCCTTAATTAATGGGACAATAAAAAGCAACTGTAAAACGCGCCAAACTGCATCATCTTTAGTGTCTGAACTAGGTTTCTGCAGCAGTCGTGGAAGAGCCTTCGGATGGGTGGATTTTTGATGCTTCACTCAAGAATTTGTTGACCCAAAGCTCTAAAAATAGTAATGGTCGTAGTAAGGTTCTTCGTTTTTCTGTTTCAAAAGCTTCCAAAGGAACATGTTCTCCCCCTGCATCACCTGCCAGTGTTGTCCTTTTTTTTCTCCTGTGTATTTCCCACCCCTTCAAGGCTGCATCCTCTGCCTGTTGCCATCTGCAGTCTGTCAGCAGGCTGTGTGAACCTGGTGGGTGGTGTTCCTGGACGTGTGCTCCACTGCCCTTGGCGGGGATGGGAATGGTCCAAGGCTTTCGTGGCTCTTCTGCAGCTGGATAAACCGAGCTGAAACCGCAAGAGGTTTGGTTCTGCGGGGAAGTTTGAGTGAGTGAAATTACCCAAATCACACTTCTGCTATCTCTGAAGCAGAAAGATGGTTATGCTTTCAATAACTCGATGGAGCTTTTATATCTAACCACCTGACACTTGTTGTGATGAAAGGTAAAAAGAGTTAGGAAGATCTTTTTCCTTTCAGTATTTCCCACCACTCCCAGCCTTCCTCATCAGCCTCTGTATTTTGAAAAACCTACTATACTGGTGCATACATGAAATTCAGCCACAGCGGATGTTCAGTAAAACTAATATTGTATTTAATAACCATGCCCAGGATAGAAACAGCATCTCATTAGGTTGCACAGCTCTCCACTGTGAACATGTGCGTAGAGCTGGGCAAGGCGTGGGCTGGTGTCGGTGTATGCCTTGTTCCATTTTAGGGGTTGTAGAGGGCACTTGCTTCCCCCTCAGCACAGGAGCTCCCTCGCGCTCACTGGGCTACCAACCAGCAGAAGCCACTAGCCCTCAAATGCTCTCATTAGTCCCATCCGCGTGGAGCACTTTGTGCTGCTGCAAAACAACTACACAGCCAGATGTCGAACTATCACTAACCACTTCCACCTTTGCAGAAGGATTAGCAGACCTCCATTCCATTCCATTCCATTCCATTCCATTCCATTCCATTCCATTCCATTCCATTCCCATCCCCACATGCTGTTCTGAAGCTTGAATAAATCTTTTTGTTCTTCTCTCCGGCTTGCGGCTGACCTCCCGAGCAATACTGCGGCAAAAGCCTTCCAGGGTCCAGAGTGCACGCTGCCAGCCGTGATGGGTGAGTGGCCACCGCGCAAGGACAAAACAAACCCGTTGCGTTACAGAATCACATTAAAATTCAGTAAGATAATATCACTGTCTTCTGCACCAAAAGAGCTTTTACAAAATAATATAAATGAGAGGATGAAAATAATGAGAGACTTTGTAGAACTCTCTCGCAAGCGCTAACACGCAGCGTGCTGCTGCCGGGAAGGCAATAAACACCCCGTTCTCTGCGTGTCACAGCATCACAACGTCTCTCTGTAATTGCCACTTGAAAGTTAATAGGACTCTGCTCCCAGCGTGCCGGCTGCGTGTTCTGTAGTCGCTGCGTGTCCTGTGTCCGTGGCTGTCACTGGGGACCTGCCTGTGGAAGCGCCGTCTTGGAGGACAAGTTTGAGGCGCCTCAGAAATGAAGCGATTTCCCCGTGGGAAACCCTGCTGCACCAAGGCATTGGAGGCAATGGATAGTGCAGAGATGGAGACGTGGTTCCTCCTTGCAAGAGCCGTGATGGACAACACCCGTGAAGAGCGGGAAAGGATGGGGCAGATAAGGAAACCAAAGCTATCTGGCTAACGTTTAGGTTGGAAAAGACCTTTTAAGATTGTCGAGTCCAACGGTTAACCTAGCACTGCCAAGTCCACCACTAAACCATGTCCCTAAGCGCCATGTTTTGGTGAAGACATTTTTCCTAATATCCAATCTAAACCTCCCCTGACGCAACTTGAGGCAGTTTCCTCTCGTCCTATCGCTAGTTACCTGGAGAAGAGACCAACCCCTGCCTCACTACACCCTCCTTTCAGGCAGTTGTAGAGAGCAGTGAGGTCCCCTCTCAGCCTCCTCTTCTCCAGGCTGAACAGCCCCAGCTCCCTCAGCT
>Ga0181612_169032_pt1 | contig 19417 bp, 27 predicted proteins | sample HoacroProtozoa21_FD_119630 | JGI IMG/M metagenome (GOLD analysis project Ga0181612, IMG submission 119630) | Hoatzin crop microbial communities from Cojedes, Venezuel. Combined Assembly of Gp0051906, Gp0051904, Gp0051908 | reverse complement strand
GAAGTCAACGACATGGTTGAACAAGGTCAAAAAGAGGCTGAGCGCCAAAACGACGGCATCCGCGAGGATGAAGTCGAGAAAGGTGAAGAATAGTCATGATTCAGCAAGAAACAAGATTAAAAGTAGCCGACAACAGTGGCGCTAAGGAACTCGGTGTAATCCGTGTTCTTGGCGGTACTCGCGCTCGCTACGCTCGTGTTGGCGACATCGTCACTTGTAGCGTAAAAGATGCCTCCCCGACCGGTGGCGTTAAGAAAAAAGCTGTCGTAAAAGCTGTGATTGTTCGCACTCGTCAGCAGATTCGCCGTCCAGATGGCTCGACCATCCGTTTCGACGATAACGCCGCTGTGCTCGTCAATGAAGACAAGACTCCAAAAGGTACTCGCGTCTTCGGTCCAGTTCCACGTGAACTGCGCGACCTCGGCTTCACTAAGATTATCAGCTTAGCTCCGGAGGTACTCTAATATGGCACAGAATTTAAAAGTAGGCGACAAAGTTAAAGTTATCGCCGGTGGCAACAAAGGCAGTGAAGGTAAAATTACTTCGATCGACCGTAAGAATAATCGCGCGATCGTCGAAGGTCTCAATGTTCGCGAACGCCACTATGCAGAACGCTATACTGGAAAAGGTGCGTCGAGGAGTATTCAGCTCGGCATCGACCTCAGTAACCTCAAGAAGGAGGGCAAGTAATATGTCAGAAAAATATATTCCACGCCTTAAAAAGCAATATGAAGAAGAAATTGTCAAAGCTCTTGAAAAAGAGTTGAAACTTGACAACGTTAACAATGTTCCAAAGCTTGTTAAAGTTGTCGTCTCTTCTGGTGTTGGTAAAAAGCGTGATGATAAAAAATTCACCGAGACAGTCGAAAACACTTTGACTAAAATCACTGGTCAAGTTCCGACTACTCGTCAAGCGAAAAAGTCCATTGCGTCGTTCAAAATCCGCAAAGGTATGGGTGCGCCAGTTGGCTATCTCGTAACGCTCCGAAATGACAAGATGTATGAGTTTGTTGATCGCTTTATCAACATCGCTCTGCCGCACGTCCGCGATTTTCACGGTGTCTCGAAAAACTCTTTCGACCAGCAAGGCAACTACTCTGTCGGTATCAAAGAGCAGACGATTTTCCCAGAAATCACGTTCGAGGACGCTTCCGCTACCCTCGGTCTTGAAGTAACGTTTATTATCAAAAATGGAAGCAAAGAAGGGAGTCTAAAGTTGTTACAACACTTTGGCATGCCGTTTGAAAAGGAGGAGAAGTAGTATGGCTAAAAAATCTGCAGTACTCCGCGATCTCAAACGTCAGGAAATGTACAATAAATACAAAGCAAAACGCGAAGAGCTTAAAGCTGCTGGCGACCTCGTCGGTCTTCAGAAATTGCCTCGCAACTCTTCGAAGACTCGCCTTAAAAATCGCGACCTCTTGGACGGTCGTCCACGTGGTTATATGCGCCGCTTTGGCATGAGCCGTATCACTTTCCGTGAGAAAGCCAGTAAAGGCGAAATTCCAGGCGTAACAAAGAGTAGTTGGTAGGAGAAAGGAGAAGAATATGTCATTACAATCAACAGATCAAATCGCAGACCTTATCACCCGTATTCGTAACGGTATCATGGTCGGCAAGACAGAAATCTCAGCCCCGACCAGCAAACTCAAAGTTGCTGTCGCTGAAGCCTTGAAGCGCACTGGTTTTATTGCTGACTGCCGTGTCGAGGAAGGTACTCCTCGCGGTACGCTCTTCGTTACTATTCGCAATGAAGACGAAGTTGCTAAAATCAACTCGATTGAAAAAATCAGTAAACCTGGCCGTCGCGTCTACACCTCGGCTGAAGAGATTCCAAAGGTCAAATCTGGCCGTGGTCTCGTCCTCATCTCTACCTCAAAGGGCTTGATGACTGGCGAAGAGGCTCGCGCAAAGCGCCTCGGTGGTGAGATTTTAGTTAAAGTTTATTAATATTAAGAAAGGAGATACATGAGTCGTATCGGAAAACAGCCTATTACGGTACCAGCAGGCGTGACAATCACGGTCGGCGACAAAGAAATCACTGTCGCTGGACCTAAAGGTTCGCTTGTTGTCCCTGTTCAGGCTAACACGAAGACCGAAGTCAAGGATGGTGTTATCACCGTCACTCGCGACAACGATCTTCCAGAGTCGCGTGCGTGGCATGGTTTGCAGCGCGCCCTCTTAAATAACGCTGTCATTGGCGTCACTAAAGGTTACGAGAAAAAACTCGAAATCAATGGTGTTGGTTTCCGTCTCAGTGGCGGTCCAAAAGAAATTGAAATGGCGCTCGGTTTTTCACACCCAGTGAAATACAAAGCCCCAGAAGGCGTCGAGCTCAAAACCGACAAGATGACTATCATCGTGTCTGGTATCGACAAGCAATTGGTGGGTCAGACTGCTGCGGAAATCCGCGCCCTCAAGAAACCTGAGCCATACAAAGGCAAGGGTATTAAATATGCCGACGAAGTTATTCTTCGCAAGGCTGGAAAGGCTGGTAAGAAATAATGAAAGCTGAATATCGTGCTAACCGTACCCGTGCTAAAATCCACGGGACCGCAGAGCGCCCACGCTTGACTGTGAAGATTAGCTTAAAACACATCATCGCTCAAGTAATCGACGACGATAAAGGCGTAACCCTCGTCTATAGCACTACTGTTGGTCAGAAAATGACTGGCACTATGACCGAGAAAGCCGAAAAAATCGGTGCTGAAATCGCTAAAAAGGCGAAAAAAGCTAAAATCGAAAAAGTCGTCTTCGACCGTGGCTCACTCATTTATGCAGGCAGGCTCAAGGCTTTGGCTGATGCCGCTCGCAAGGAAGGATTGGATTTTTAAGTTATGGCTGAAAATACTCAAGAACCAAAAGTCGTCAACAAGAGCGGTACTCTCCGCATGACTGACGAAACTGCCGCGAAAAAAGAAGCTCGCGATATGTCAGGTCGCCCAATGCGCCGTGGCAATCGTCGCGATACTCGCCGAAATGGCCGTGACGCTGCTCCGAAAGAGTTTGAAGAAGTAACTATCGGTATCGACCGCGTTTCTCGTACTGTTAAAGGTGGCCGCCGTATGCGCTTCAAAGCTCTCGTCGCAGTTGGCAATAAGAAAAATAAAATCGGTGTTGGCGTCGCTAAGGGTGCAGATGTTACCGCGGCTGTCGCTAAGGCTACCGCTAAAGCTAAAAAGAATATGATCACTTTTAACATGGACGGCGAGACAATCTGCCACGAAGTCCAAGTTAAAATCACTGGTACGAACGTTTTGATGAAACCAGCTGCCCCTGGTACTGGTATTATCGCTGGCGGCACCATCCGTTCGATCATGGGTCTTACTGGCGTGAAGAACTTAATTTCAAAGTCTCTCGGTAGTAACAATAAAGTAAACGTTGCTTATGCCGTGATTGAAGGTCTTCGTCAGCAAACTCCACGCAAAGAGTGGAATACGACCGCGTTTAAAAAGTCGACTGCTTCTGAATCGAAAAAATCCACTAAAAAGGAGACTAAATAATGAAGTACAATGATTTAGTAGTCAGCAAAAACGCCGACAAGAAACGTGTTGGTCGCGGTATCGCTGCTGGTCAGGGCAAAACCGCTGGTCGTGGTACTAAAGGTCAAAAATCTCGTACTGGTCACAAGAAAATGCCAGCCGGCTTCATGGGTGGTCAGCGTGCAATCATGCAAGCGATCCCGAAGCTTAAAGGTTTCAAATCTATTCACCCGAAAGCTCAAGTTGTCTACACTGACGTTCTCAACTCGCTTTCTGGCGATGTCGACCACTTCGCGCTCGCTGAAGCAAACTTGATTAAAACCCCATACGCTTCCGTGAAAGTGATTTCTCGCGGCGAGCTTACCAGCAAAATCAACCTCAAGGTCAACTTCGCTTCGAAGTCGGCGGTCGAGATGATTAAGAAAGCTGGCGGTAAATTCGAGAAAACCGCAACGCCGATGCGTGCTAAAAAAGAGGCTTAAGTCTTTACAAAAATAGTCTTGAAATATAGGCTATTTTTGTACCAAAAAAATAAATATATGATAAAATAGTAAATAAGTATACAGAGAGGCTATATTTTATGCATTTCAAAACCATTTTAAAGTCATTAAAAAACAAAGATATGTTAAAGCGCGTGTTTATCGTGCTTGGAATTTTAGTTGCGTATCGCATCTTGGCACACATTCCAGTTCCGATGGGCGATGCTTCGACTTTTCGCGATGCCGTCGAAAAACTAATCACGAGTTCCGACTTCGGTAGTTTCTTAAACCTGATTTCCGGTGGCGGTCTGACTAATTTCTCGATCATCCTCGTCGGTCTCTCCCCGTTTATTACCGCCTCAATTATCATGCAGCTTCTCTCTAAGGCGATTCCGCGTCTTGAAGAGCTCAGTGAAGACGGCGAGACTGGTCGCAGGAAGATTAATCAATGGACCCGACTTCTTACTATTCCTCTTGCAATCACTCAGGCTATCGCTTATATCTACATTCTCTACCAATCCGTCTCTGGTACGGTCGAGTTTGTTCCGACGACATCCGACTGGATTCTCTCCGTTACCTCGATGGTTGCCGGCTCTGTGATTCTGATGTGGTTCGGCGAGCTAATGACCGAGCAGGGAATCGGTAATGGTACTTCGATGATCATCTTCGCCAGCATTATCTCTCAATTCCCGACGACTGCCGCCGCTCTCGGCTCCGCCCTCTTCGACACAAGTAACGGTTCGCTCAGTCTTTGGGGCTGGTTTAATCTCCCAGTGAATCCGCAAGTCTTCTGGATTCTCTTTGGCTTCGCCATTGCGTTACTTGTCGTGATTTACTTCCTCGTGAAGATTAATGAGGCTCAACGCATTATCACTATTAACTATGCAAAACGCGTTCACGGCAACTCTGCTTATGGCGACATTAAGTCGATTATTCCGATTAAAATCATCGCCGCTGGTGTCGTCCCGGTCATTTTCGCAACTGCCTTCTTGAGCCTTCCGGCTCTCGTCGGTCAGTTCATCACGACCGTCGACAGTGGCAACAGCTTTGGTGCTGCTCTGACTTCTATCTTCACCGCTCCGAACTCGAGTAACTTCAGTACTCTCTACCCAGACGGTATTACTCCGCAATGGTTCATCTATCCAGCGATTTACTTCATCTTAGTTGTCGCGTTCACCTATTTCTATACTTCCGTTATTTTCAATACAAAAGAAATCGCCGACAACCTCCAGAAACAAGGTGCCTTTATCGAGGGCGTTCGCCCTGGTCTCTCTACCGCGAACTATCTCGATAAGACAATGTCTCATCTCAACCTCTTCGGCTCACTTAGCCTCGGTCTAATTGCGATGCTCCCATTTATTACCGACTACGTGTTCATCATCTTAACTGGCGCTCCGATGGGTCTCTCAATCTCTGGTACTGGACTTTTGATTGTGATTACTGTCGCTCTCGAGAATTTGCGTTCTCTCGACTCTCGCGCTTTAATGGTCACTTACGACGATTACAAATAAACTATAAGGGTGGACATGGGAATTCTAAAATCAAAAAATACTCAAAAAATCAACTATAAAGATCTCGAGAATAGATCGTCGAGTGCCGACAACACGCGGACTCAAGACGGGTCAAAAGATCTTAAAAAAGATCCTGGTCTTAAAATTAAATCCAAGAAAAAGTACTTTAGTTACGTTTTCTGGGGAATCATTATTCTTGTTCTTGCTACCTTCTTCGGTCGCGTCGCTCTCTGGGAGAATAAATATTATGCCGAAAAAGAGGGTTCAGAGCGCGCGAAAGTCGTAATTGGCGATATGGCGCAAACTGAGCTCGAAGAAATCAGTAGTGAACCCGTTACCGATCAAGAAAAGGCTGAATACCGCGTCGCCGCCGGAAAGCCTCGCTACATGACAATTGAAAAACTCGGCGTGAAAAACGCTCGCGTGATTGAGCTCGGTGTTCTCCCGAACGGTCAACTCCAAACTCCTGGCACTAATTTTGATGTCGGTTGGTATAAAGGTTCAGGCGTTCCGGGTAAAGGTGGCACTGCCCTCTTCGACGGTCACAACGGTGGTCCATATGTCGAGGGTGTCTTCAAGCATCTCGACCAGCTCGTCGCCGGTGACATTATTACAATCACCATGGGTGACGACCGTACCTATAACTACCGCGTCTACGACAACGTTACTGTCCCGCTTTCCGAGGCGAACGAAAAAATGCACAGCCTCTCCGTTTCCCCGATCGACGGCACCGAATCTATCTCAATTATCACCTGTACTGGCGAATGGAGCCTGACTCAAAAAACCTATCTTTCCCGCCAATTCCTCCGCGCCACAAAAGTATAGGAGGATAAATGTCACTTATAGAAATTAAAAATCTCAATAAAAACTATAAAGAGAAACACGTTCTAAGCGAGGTTAATTTAAATATTAATCAGGGCGATTTTATTGCATTGACTGGCGAATCTGGCTCTGGAAAGACCACTTTACTCAATATTATCGGTGGACTCGAGACACCGAGCAGTGGCGAGATAATTATCGACGGTCAAAATATCTCAAATTTAAAGTCCAAAGAACGGGTAAAATTTTATCAAGACAAAGTCAGTTTTATTTTTCAAGGTTTCTATCTTCAAAATTCATTAACTGTAAAGGAAAATATTGAACTACCTTTAATTTTTGCCAATAAAAAACCCAATCAGATTAACGAGATAGCCAAGTATCTCAAAATCGATGATATTTTAAACAATAAAATCACTGAGATCTCTGGTGGGCAAGCCGAACGTGTTTGTATTGCCCGCGCCTTAATTACAAATCCTAAAATCATCCTTGCTGACGAGCCAACTAATAACCTCGACGAAGACAATATAAGAAACATCCTTGAAATTTTCAAAAAAATCAATCAAGAGCAAAATATTACCATCATAATCTCCGGTCACGACAGTACGGTAAAAACTTTTGCAAACAAAATCATCAAAATCGAACACGGAGGTTTACGTGAAATTTCTTAAATTAATAAAACTCGGTCTAAAAAATGTCACGTCGCACAAAAAGCGTACTTTTGTTACAATTATAACAATTAGTACTCTATTTGGTGTCTTATTGTGTTTCTCCTCAATTATAAATGGTTTACAAAACGCAATCATCAAATGGTCAAACACTGCATTTGGTGAAGACATCTACATTATTACATACCCTTGTGGGCAAGGAGTTATTTCATGTGACGAAGAAAAAGCGAGTAATACGGATGCAAAAAGTGTAGCTAAAAAATACGGTGGAGATTTTGCTGGCACGACGGGCATCTACGACGGTTTAGGTTTGGCAATTGACAAAAACATAGCATTACCTGTCATTCGCGAACAGCTCGATCCAAATACACCGAATATTTTAATCACACTAAGCGATGCTAATGCAATGAATTTGCCTGAGGAAGAAAAAAGTTTCATGAAGCTTAACAACCCATCCGAACAAAAATCGAATGAGCTCCTCTCGAGTAGTGTGGGTAAAATTTATACAGACATCCGTGGTAGAACCGCAAAAATTGTGGGTCTAACCGCTTACTCTGGCAATCTTAAAATTGCCGAAAACGACTGGGAAACTGATCCGCTCGATATTTATCTTGGACAAGTTTGGACAGAAGCTAACAGCTACTATATCGACGGTGACCAGTTAATAGACGCAAAAAAATCTGCTGATTATGTTTATTATGTCGCGCTTTTTAAATTTTCATCACCAAACGACGCATATCAATTTCTATCTGAAGTTAATGGTCGAGAACTATTTGGAGACCGCGTTGCGGCAATTAGTGGTAAAATGGAGCTACTAAGGGTGATTGGTTTTTTCCGAATTATTTTAATTGTTACCGCTATTATCATCATGGTATTCTCATTTATCAAGATTATTGACGAAGACTCGAAAAATATCGCTCTCTATAAAACCCTTGGCGCCACAAATTTCGATATAATTGTCACATATACTGCATATTTAATCGGCACTACAATTCTATCAATTCTCTTTTCAATAATCATTGAAATCGCTCTTAGCCTAATTACAAGTGGAATTTATAGTTCGAGACTAATCGACCTCTTAAATGGTCATTACATCCAGCAAATTCACGATTTTATTCCATTGATCGGCTTTGACCGAACCGTACTAATCACGATCTTCTCTATGTTGATTCCAACCCCGGTTTGCCTCATCTTGACAATCGACCAACTCTCATCAAAAAACATTACAAAACGCTTAAAAAAGTAGCATTTTCATCTTGAATTTTCCACTCAAATTTGATATAATTATATGGTAATTTATGGCCAAAGAGAAACAAGTTATCAAGCTCAGCGGTAAAGTCGTTGAGGCGTTACCTAATACGCAATTTCGCGTAGAGCTTGAGAACGGTCATAATATCATTGCGCACATGAGCGGAAAAATGCGTAAAAACTTTATTCGTCTTGTGCCCGGTGACCGGGTCGAAGTTGAGTTAACCCCTTATGATCTCACAAAGGGTAGAATCAGCTTCCGCCTGAAATAATATCAGACAGCTCGAAGTTTCGACAACTGATATAGAAGTAGCGAGGATTTTTCCGCGTGGCCTTAAAACCACACCTCAAAACAACTATAAAAGAAGTCAAAACAGCGAGCATAATAAGAAAGGTATTCACGTTAGCATGAAAGTACGTGCAAGTGTGAAAAAAATTTCTCCAGATGACATCATCGTGCGTAGGAAAGGTGTCCTTCGTGTCATCAACAAGAAAAAACCTAAAAACAAGCAAAGGCAGGGTTAGAAAATGGCTCGCATTCAAGGTGTAGTGATTCCGGCCGAGAAACAAGTGTGGATTGCCCTCACTTATGTTTACGGTATCGGACGTACTACAAGTAAAGCCATCCTTGCGGAGGCGCAAATTACGCCTACCACTCGGGTGAAAGATCTCACCGAGGCTGAGGAACAAAAAATCAACGACATTATTTCAAACAAATATCAAGTCGAAGGTGATTTGAAACGTCTCGTCTCGGGCAACATTAAACGCCTTAAGGATATTAACTCCTACAAAGGCATCCGCCACAAGGCTGGTCTTCCAGTCAACGGCCAAAGGACTCGTACGAATGCACGAACTCGTAAGGGTAAGGCGATCGCGGTCGGTGGCGCACAACCAAAAGCAGCAAGTAAGACATAGGAAGTAATATGGCAGAAGAAGAAATTAAAAAAGCCGAGACTGAAGTCGCGGCGACTACTGCAGAAACTACTGCTGCAGAACCAACGAAAAAGGCAAAGAAAGGCAAACGTGTCGTTACGAGCGGTCAGGTTCATATCTCCGCTACGTTCAATAACACCATTGTCTCTATTTCCGACAAAAAAGGTCAGGTTTTAACTCAAAGTAGCGCTGGCGCGAACGGTTTCCGTGGTTCTAAGAAAGGAACCGCTTATGCCGCTCAAATCGCTGCCGAAAAAGCTGCCGGAGTTGCAAAGAAAGATTATGGCATGAATTCTTGCGACGTCTACGTCAAAGGAATCGGTCTTGGTCGCGACTCTGCGATCCGTGCAGTCTCGAGCCTTGGAATTAAAATCGACAGTATTACTGATGTGACGCCGATCGCCCACGGTGGCGTGCGTCCAAAAGGTGAAAGGAAACCATAATGGCAAGAGATAACTCACCTATCGTAAAACAATCTCGTCGTGAGTCTTATGCACTCGCGCCGAAGGCTCACAAAGTTATGAGCCACAAAACCGGCATCCCGGGCGAGCATGGCGACATGCGTGTTCGTGGTGGTAGTCTCTATCTCACTCAGCTTCGCGAAAAGCAGAAAGTGCGCCGTCTCTACGGTTTGCTCGAAAAGCAATTCGCCAAAGTTATGAAAGAAGCCCAAAGAGCCGAAGGCTTGACCGGTGAAAACTTATTACAGTTCTTGGAAAGACGTGCAGATAACGTAGTCTTCCGCGCAGGTTTCGCGACCACTCGTCGCCAAGCGCGCCAGCTCGTGTCTCACGGCCACTTTAATCTTAACGGCAAACGTGTCGACGTTCCGTCCATCCGTCTGAAACCGGGCGACGTCCTCGAAGTCCGCTCAAAGTCTCAGAAATCTGAGTACTTCAAAGCGCTCGACTCCGTGGTCGCGGCCGCCGGAGCTCAGCCACTTTCTTGGATGAAAGCCGACTCGAAGAAGTTCAAGATTGAAGTTACTGGCCTTCCAAAGCGCGAAGAAGCAGAGGCGGGCATCAATGAACAATTAATCGTTGAGTATTACTCACGCTAAGGAGATTAAATGACTACTAAATCTATTCATGAAGCAAAATTGGCCGAAGTGAAAGAATTGTCTTCCACGAGTGCTGAGTTCGTGATTAAGCCGCTCTACCCAGGGTACGGTAACACGCTCGGTAACTCTCTGCGTCGAGTTTTGCTTAGTTCAATCAAAGGTGCCGCGATTACTTCTTTTAGCATCGAAGGCGCTACCCATGAGTTCACAGCTGTCAAAGGTCTCCGTGAGGATATCGTCGACATTATGTTGAACCTCAAGAATATCAAATTCAAATGCCACACCGACAATCCAGTGGAACTCGAGCTTACCATTAAGGGTAAAGATCAATCTGAAAAAGACGGCGATCCGCGCGTTACCGCAGGCGACATTAAACTCACCAGCGACGTCGAAATTGCTAACCCAAATCAGACGATCTGTCACATCGACGACCCGAACTTCACTCTCAAAATGCATTTTGTGGTCGAAACTGGTCGTGGCTATCTCACTCTCGACAAGGCTGGCGAGCAGCGCATTCACAGCGACATGATCGCTCTTGATGCCGTCTTTACTCCGGTCCTTCGGGTCCGCTATAAAGTTGAGAATACTCGTGTTGGACAAGATTCCAACTTGCAACAGCTTACTATCACTGTTGACACCGACGGTACAATTACCCCACGTGAAGCTTTCGAAGAAGCTGCTGCGATTCTCGTTAACCAATACCAGGCTCTTGCAGGCGACACTACCGTCGAATCTGCCCCAGCCCCTGGTGCCGAGGAAGTCAAAGATGACGCTGGCCTCTCTCTTCCAATTGAAGAGCTTGGCCTCTCCGCTCGTACCGCGAACGCCCTCATCAACAACGAGATTAAGACTATCCGTCAACTTGTTATGCTTACCGAATCCGATTTGAAAGAACTCAAAGGCTTCGGCCAAAAAGCCCTCGACGAAGTGAAAGAAAAATTAACGGAGTTTAAAGTATAATGCATCGTCATGGATATAAAGGTCGCAAGTTCGGTTTGAAAACCGATGCTCGCCGTGCTCTCCGTCGCTCGATGGAAATTGCGTTGATTGAAAACTCTTCGATCACCGTGACGACCGCTCGCGCTAAGGAAATTCGCCGAGAGACCGAAAAACTAATCACTATTGCGAAACGTGGTGGGCTCGCAAATCGTCGCCTCCTCATGTCGCGCCTTAACAGTCAAAGTGCCGCTGCACTCCTTATGGATGTCGTAGCTCCACAAGTTACTCGCGACTCAGGCTATCTTCGCATTGAATCCGCTGGCTTCCGCCGTGGTGACAACGCCGAGATGTCGACAATTTCTTTCGTAGATGATATCAACTACGAAGTCAAGCAGGAAGAAAAGAAGGTCGAGTCTTCCAAAGAAGCAGCCCCAAAAGAGACTGCTAAAAAGGAGGATAAATAATGAAGACTTATTCACAAAAAGCTTCTGAAATTTCCCGCGATTGGTACGTCATCGACGCGTCCACTTTACCACTCGGTAAACTCGCCGTCGTGATTGCCGATAAACTGATGGGGAAGAGTAAAGTTACTTATACTCCTCACATTGACAACGGTGACTACGTCGTCGTCATTAACGCTAAAAATCTTCAAGTTTCTGGCAACAAAATGCGCGACAAAAAGTATTACCGCCACAGTGGCTACGTTGGTAATTTGAAAGAACTCAGCCTTGCTGAAGTGATTGAAAAAGACCCAGCCGTCGCTATTCGTGAAGCTGTCAAAGGGATGATTCCAAAGAACAAACTTGCAGCCGATCGCCTCGCTCGCCTTCGTGTTTTCGATGGTGCCGAGCACGCTCACGCTGCACAGAATCCAAAGGAGATTAAGTAATGGCAGACAAATATACCTACGGCCTCGGGCGCCGCAAAGCCGCTACGGCTCGCGCTCGTCTCTATAAAGGCAAAGGCAACATCACTATCAACGGGAAAGACGCGCTCGAATATCTCTCGCAAAATAAAACCTATCTTGCCGAGATTACCGATCCGCTCGCTCTGACTCAAAAGCAAAAAGACTACGATATCTCTATCGTCGTCAGTGGTGGTGGCCTCGCCGGACAGGTCGACGCAATCAAACTCGCGATCTCTAAAGCACTCGAAACCGAGTTCCCGGATCTTCGCCCAGTTCTGAAGAAAGCCGGCTTTGTCAAACGCGATCCACGCGAAAAAGAGCGCAAGCACTACGGTCTTCGCTCCGCCCGCAAACGCGAGCAGTTCAGCAAGCGTTAGTCTACTTGCAAAAAATACCCTCATCCTGGGGGTATTTTTGACGGTAGATAACCCAAAATCGGTCAAAAATCTTAATGTCGTAAAATCTTTCCACCCCAAGAAAAATCCCCGCACAGGGCGGGGAAAGAGATTAGTTGACGCCAGTACCGGCGAACTGGTCGAGACTGAGATTTGCGGGGACGTTGACAGAAATATAAGTGGTAGTGCCATCAGGATTCTTCCAGGAAGCTCCGACTTGCTTAGTCGGCACAGTCTGAGTGGCAGAAATGGTTGGGTTAGTTGGCTTAGTCGAATTGGTTACTGGAGAATTATTATCTTTTACGAGATAAACAACTCCCGCAATCAGCAGGGCCACAGCGGCAAAGATACAAACAAAACGAGTCTTCATATAGATCCCTCCTAATCCCTTATTAGGGTACTATGTCGGTTTATAACCTCCATCGATTTTATACTTCCATTATACCACAAAATGCTTATTTTGTCAATATAAGCACAACAGTCTAGCGAAAATATAAAAATCAGCCCCAGTTTTTTACAGAGGCTGATTATAATCAGTTTAATTGATGTGCTACCCTATCGCCGGCACAGGAAACTTCGACGCCAGCTCGACGACCTCTTGATGAATCACTTCAAGCATCTTGTCGGCCGACTCTAACCCGCACGAAAGTTGAATTCCGGTGATATAAATATCCCACATCCAATCTGCAATCATCTCCATCTCAGAAGCACCCATTCCGCGCGTCGTGATCGCTGGCGTCCCGAGGCGCACCCCAGACGGACGAAACGCGCCACCCTTGTCGCTCGGAATCGCGTTTGCATTCAAAGTTAGCCCCACTTTATCGAGCAACTCTTCAAACATTTTTCCATCCACCGGAATTTCGGTTTTCTTCGTCAAAATATCAACATATTTCTTCGGAAAATCTTTCAAATCTTTAATCCTATCGTCGATCAGTTGTTTATATGTTTTCTTAAGATCGATCAAAATCAAGTGGTTTTCCGTTCCGTCGCCTTGCAAGACAAAACCTTTATCCTTGAGCTTCACTGCAAGAACTTGTGCATTTTCGACAATCCGACGTGCATAATCAGCAAATTCAGGCTTAAGCGCTTCTCCAAACGCCACTGCCTTCGCCGCAATTACATGCTCGAGCGGTCCACCTTGCGTGCCAGGGAACACGGCGCGATCAATCAAAGTTGGGATATTCTCAAGCGTTTTTTCTGGACGGGCAAGTGGACTTCCGACGCGACCCATTGAGAGAATTAGTCCGCCTCGCGGTCCACGCAAAGTCTTATGCGTTGTCGTTGTCATCACATGGAAACCGTGCTCCAGCGGATTCGGATGCACTCCTGCCGCAATCAACCCCGCGACGTGCGCCATGTCCGCCATCAGAAGCGCCCCAGTGCGCCGTCCAATCTCCGCCACTCGGTCAAAATCTGGAATTTTCATAAACGCCGAATATCCAACCAAAATAATTTTCGGTTTTAAATCGAGCGCCTTTTTCTCAAGATCCTCATAATCGATATCTCCGTCTTCAGTCACTCCGTAACCAACAAAATTATAGGCATGCGCAGAACGCGTCACTGGCGCCCCGTGTGTCAAATGTCCGCCGGCGGACAAACTCATCGCAAGCACCGTATCTCCCGGTTCGAGCCAGGCGTAATATACCGCCTCGTTTGCATTCGCCCCCGAGTGTGGCTGTACGTTCGCGTGATCCGCTTTAAATAATCTCATCGCCCGCGCGATCGCAAGCCTCTCGATCCTGTCAACGTTTGTTTGCCCTCCATAATACCTGAAATTTGGCAAAACCGCCGATGAGATCTCCTCTTCGCTCATCTCAAGCTCCGTCTCAACTCCACGCCGCGCAATAATCTTATTTCGTTCAGCGGGCTCAGAAACTTCCTCAAGATTATCTTTCCACTTCAATCCCTCAAACGACGGATACCCCTCCGAATATTTATTCGTGAGCACCGACCCCATCGCCGACAAAACCTCAGGCGAAACATAATTTTCACTCGGAATCAGCTCGAGCCCCTCGCTTTGCCGTTTCTTCTCAGACTCAATCAAATCAAATACAAAATCTTTCATTTTTCTCCTTTCAAAAATAATATTAAACAAATCCAAATTGTTTAAGATTAGATCATAAGGAGTCCTTTCTCTTGTATTCTACTATATTATATATTATACCATTTTCTTCGTGACTTTCGATCACGGTTCTCGAGAAATCGTCTCGCTTAAACTCAGGGAAAAATACATCAGCATCTGCGTCATTCGCCTCGACCTCTGTTAAATACATCTTGTCAGAGTGCGGCAAAAACATTTCATAAATCGAACCGCCTCCGATCACAAAATACTCAGCTTCGGAATTTTTAGCAGACTGAATAAAAAAATCGGGATCATAAATTACATTAAAATTATCACGCGCATCCTCCGTGAGTTTGCGGTCTGAATATTTGGCGTTTACAAAATCATTAAAAATTTTCTCGGGACTCCTTTGCGAAATTATAATATGTTCTCGCCCCGGCAAGAATCCTGGCAATGATTCAAAGGTTTTTCTCCCCATCACCACTGGATGTCCCATTGTTGTTTTCTTAAAAAATTTCATGTCTTCACGAAGATGAAAACAAAGTTCACCTCTTTTTCCGAGTTCTCTATTTTTTCCAACCGCCGCAATAATCGAAAAACTCATATCTACTCCGTAACTGGCATAGAAATCACGCCCATATCTTGATAGTTTTCGAGCTTAATATCGCGAAGTTCGGAAGAGTTATCAAACTTAAAGAAATCCGTCACTTCAGGATTCAGCCATAACTTCGGCGCGTCGAACAATTTTCCGTCTTTCGCAAGTTTTTCGTCCCGCCTTTTTATCTGTTCTTTTATCCCCTCAATCTGATTTTCGTAAATATGTGCATCATTAATCACATACGTCATCTGCCCAACTTCGAGTCCAGTAGTACGCGCAATCAAATGGCACAGCACCGCGTACTGCGTCACATTAAACGGCATTCCGAGTGGCACATCATTACTTCTAACCGTTACCATTACATTTAGTCGTCCATTCGTGACGTTCCACTGTGAATTCCAGACACAGGAAGGTAGCGCCGCGGTCTTCAGCCACTCATTTTGCCAGAGCGACATCACCATTCGCCGGTTCGTCGCGTCGGTTTTTAGCGTCTCGATCAAACCTTGCGTCAGCTTATATCTGTCCACAATCCAGCCATACGCCGTTCCGATTGTATGCGCAAATTCTTTGCCAAATTCTTTCCCCTGGTAAAACCCGTCCGAGTCGATCTCCCACTCGTCCCAAATATGCACGCCCCTCTCCTGTAGCCACCTCACATCGTTACTCTGCGCTTGATAAATCCAAAGAAGCTCGAGCACCGCCGAGCGGAAAAACACTCGTTTCGTCGTCAGGATCGGAAACTCTTCAGACAAGTCAAACTGCAAAATCTGATGTGGTAAATGAATCGTCGTAGTCGGTTTTTTATTTTGCGCCACATGTGTCGGAAAATTCAAACTCCGCCCCGCTGACGATTTTTTCTTCAAAACTTTCGGGTCCGTCGTCACCCGCTCGCCATCTCTCAGAATCCTCTCACAGAGATCCAAATACTGCTCATCAAATTTACTCATTACACCTCCGATTTATCTCATTATATCACACAAAATATGATAAAATAGAAAAAAGGAGTAAAAATGAAAGACAAAACTATCTTGACTGGTATTCGTGTAAATTCCGAAATGACCCTTGGCAACTTCCTTGGCGCGCTCTTGCCGATGACTCGCCTCGCGAATTTATACTCAAACAATAATCGTGTTAACATCTTTATTCCCGACCTTCACACAATTATCTCCGAAGTTGACGGGGAGTTACAAAAAAATCTCGTCAAAGAGATTAAATACTATCTCGCGGCGGGTTTGCAAATTAACGATAACATCCATTTTTACCGCCAGAGTTACGTTCCGGCTCACTCCGAGCTCTGTTGGATTTTAAATTGCGTCGCGACGATGGGCGAAACTTCCCGCATGATCCAGTTCAAAGAAAAATCCAAAAACGGCGACCTCTCGACCAATGTCGGCATTTTCGACTACCCTGTCCTCATGGCGGCGGACATTCTCCTCTACGACGCGGATTTCATCCCCGTCGGCGAGGACCAGTTCCAGCACATCGAACTTACCCGCGACATTGCGACGCGTTTCAATAATAAATTCGGTGAAATCTTCACCGTCCCTGAGCCGACCGAAAAACAAATGAAGTTTATGGAGACCGCAACAAAGGATAATCCAAATACTCCCGAGGACGAGTCGGCAAACTCTCTTCTTCACGGTGTTCGCATCCGTGATCTTACTGATCCGACAAAGAAAATGAGTAAATCCGCTCGCTCCGAAAACAGTAAAATTATGATGAGCGACACTCCCGAGAAAGCCGCTAAGAAAATTATGAGCGCGACGACCGACTCTCTCGGCAAAATTAATTTTGATATGTTTAATCAGCCTGGCGTTTCGAATTTACTCCAAATCGAAGCCCTCGTCACAAACACTCCGCTTGAGGTTGTCGTTTCCACCTGGTCTGGCGAGACTCACTATGGCGATCTTAAAAAGAAAGTCGCCACCTCAGTTAGTCAATTCCTTGAAGATTTTCAAAGTAAAGTCGAAACAATTTCCGACGAAAAAGTTATTAAGCTCCTCGAAACTGGGGAAGAGTACGCAAATAAAGTCGCAAACAAGAAACTCCTTGCGGTTCAAAAAGCTTTCAAGCTCCGATAAATTATTTCTCGCTGTCCACGAGCATAATAATCGTCGACCAAGTCTCGATACTCTCGTCATGCCCCTCAATATACGACTGATAATCTTGACTAAGTTCTACCAACTTCTTCACTCGCGCAGTTTTCGACTTTAGACTATTGTTCACAAGGTCAACAATCTTCGAAATCCCTTGTTCGTCAAATTGCTGGATCCCAGTTTTTAACATCGACGCACCACTGAGCAGTTGTTTCGACCCACTCGCCGCTTTGTCGACCGCCCCAGTGTACATTGAAATTCCCGAATTTAATTTCGAAGCCCCCTCGTTCAAAAGATGAACATTCGAAACTGCCGAAGAGACTTTTTCTGGCATTTCATCAAGTAATTCTTCCGCTTTCGCTATATATTCCGGCACCTCTTGACTAATCACTTCGAGCACCCGTTTCGTCATCTCGATCGTCTCTGCAATTTTTTCCTTACTCTCGTCCGAGATAGAATCCGACAATTTTTGCAAATCCATACAAAACTCAACCATCTCCGTAGGGCTCTCCTCTGTCAAATTCGCACAGTGCAAGACTACAGTCTTTTTAATATCTTCAACATCAGACATTAAGTTGTCTACATTTGAGGTTAAGTTAGCCAATTTCTTGCTATATTCCTCAAGAATCGCCAACTTTTCTTTAAGTTTTGCCAACACTTCATCGACCGCGCCGTCTTTATTTAACTCATTATATTTACTTTCAAGTTCCGAGACAACTGAGTCAATCTTTGAAATCGCATCTGAAATCTGGCTACTTCCACTGCGCAACATTTCTGAATTATCCGACAGTTGCGACAATCCGCCACTCAGCATCTCAATCCCGGAATAAAGTTGCGCACTTCCGTCCTCTAATTTTGAAGTTGCATTGCTCAGCAAATCAACTTTTTCAAACACTCCGTCGAGCTTGTCAAACATCGAAAGATCCGCTTTTTCGAGCAATTTCGGCGTCGCCACAAGATAATAACTCGGAATTTCAAAACTCGAAGTATCATAGCTAATCTCAATCTTATTTAAGCTTTCAAGCTCAGACAACTCAAGCGACTCCGCAAGCCCTGGCATCACCACCGCCGCCACGAGGTTCAGTTCACCATTCGTCGAGACCGCCCCATTCGTTACCTCAATATCAGCACACTCATCACTAAGGCTCGAAGCCAGCGCCACTGTAAATGGCGTAAACACTTCTCCGTCGCGGCTTAAATTCTTAAATTCAAACACCGTGCGCACTTTTCCAGATTTTCCAACCATCTCATTCACATCTGAAAGTCTTCCGTCGAAATAATACGAAATCTCAAACGAGATCGGCAGCTCCGTATTTGGTATTCCCGAATAAACTAAATTTTCTCCGCCAGTTTCCACACGTGCCACCCCACCTTCGAGCGAAATCGAGTTTATACCATTCAAGTTTTGTAAATCCAAAAGCCCAGTCTTAAACACCGTCGCCCCAGTCGCCGCTGTATTTTTCAAACTCTCACGCGCTGAGTAATACATCCTCTCCCCAAGGTTATTATATTTCGCGTACACCACCTCAGTTTGCGAGAGATCGCCAGTTGTTAAGGTGTCAGTATTCTGAGCAACCGCTTCAACTTCAGCCACTTCTTCTTCCGTCTCCGCCTTTGCAATGATCGGCATTGACACAATTCCAAGCGTCGCCACAAACACCAGCGCCGCCCCAATTTTATAAAATTTATCTTTCATAATATTTTCCTTTCGTTGTCTTAATAATTACTTTGTCAAATATCACTAAAATCGACGGCAACACCAACATCACCACCGCCATGGAAATCAGCGACCCTCTCGACATCATTCCGCACAAGCTCGAAATCATCGCCTGTTTCGAATAGAACGCCACCCCGACCGTCGCCGCGAAGAAGCACATTGCCGAAACGAAGATACTCGAAGTCGACGCGTCCAGCGTTTTCTTAATCGCCTCGGTCTTGCCCATTGTCCGCCTTGCCTCAAGATAATTATTCGTCATCAAAATCGCATAATCAATCGTCGCCCCGAGCTGAATCGTTCCAATCACAATCGATGCCACGAACGGTATCGTCTCCCCAGTTATCACCGGCAACCCCATGTTGATAAAAATCGCAAATTCGATTGTCGCGACAAGCAAAACTGGTAGGCTAAACGATTTCAAAACAATCAGCATCAGCACAAATACAATCACAATCGACGCCGTGTTCACATTCTTAAAGTCCGTATCGCTCACCTCGACCAAATCT
>Ga0181612_145352_pt1 | contig 19417 bp, 7 predicted proteins | sample HoacroProtozoa21_FD_119630 | JGI IMG/M metagenome (GOLD analysis project Ga0181612, IMG submission 119630) | Hoatzin crop microbial communities from Cojedes, Venezuel. Combined Assembly of Gp0051906, Gp0051904, Gp0051908 | reverse complement strand
AAGGTATAATTATCCTCTTTCTATGGGAGTGGAGGTAAAAAAAAGTACTAATTTTGAGTGCTCAACTTGTTATGCTTAGGACCTGTTTTTCTCTGTATCCAGGTTTATCTAGTACCTAAAATGTTTGAAGTATAACTCCCATTCATCTGCTTCCAGTTTTATGTACTCAGCACATTAAGAACACAAGTCAAATGCTTGGGGGGGTGGAATTCACCTGTGAAAGTTTGAAGCAAGCTACCCACAAGATTAGAATACAATCTTCCAGGAGATTATTCAATTCTGCTGTAAAGGAACCCTGTCTTCACTTTCCGCTATCTCTCTTCTCATTCTTCCTCACATATCCCATTTTCCACAGCATACAATGCTCTATAGACAAGGGCATTTCTTCATTATGCAATCACCATTCTTTTCATATTGTGCTCCGAACAGTTCTACATAAAAAATAGCATATGATCATATTGCCAAAGACCACCGGCGTAGAGATGCATGCTTTTTATCAAGACTAAAGAATTTAAGACAACCACAGAGCTGAAAGTTACTGTCACCTTAGCGGAGATGGTGATAACTGCCTGCGTAAATGCTGTTTGTCAGTTTTAACATAAAACAAGGCAGAATAAATCATTTTCGGAGATAATGATTAGGCACATCCACACTAAAAATATTCCCAAAGGTAAACTCTTGTGTTTAAAAAAACTCATGAACAGTCATCACATTGTTATTGGAACTGATATTTGACTGCACATTTATTAGCTTAACTTGTAGAAAGGACAAATATTTCCCCAAAATGTAAACACAAGATATCACTGGACAAAGCCAGAGAAGTTTGAAAGACCTTTTTTCGCCTCCTCAGTTCAATTTCAGATCCTAGAGAAGTCCAACTTGGCTGGCAAAGATTATTAAGCTAAATCAAGCCTTTACAAATTAAAGAGCTCTAAAAGGCTGCAAATCTCCCGGAAAAGCCAACTGAAGATGCCGTTCGTCTTCTGAACGCGTGATTTTTTTAATATGCTTTGTAGGTTTAGGACAGGAATATGACAGCAGTAGCAACGACAGACAATCATCAGCGCATCACATACAAGCCTCAAATTAAGATTCTGGAAAACAAATCAGTATATTTTCCATAGCCTTTATTGCAAACCATTTTGATTTAGCAATTTTTGAATATGCATTTTATCAGAATAAAACTCAAAAGTGGGCAGGCCAAGGGCATATACAGCAAAAGAAAAAAAATCCTGGTCACGTTTTTTTTTGTACCCGAACAGGCAGAATCACAAAAAGTTCCCTTTCGTTCTAAAGATGCATGTTATCGAGAATAGCATACCTCAGGATAGTGACCATTTCCCGTGTGTTCTCTTATTCTCATTTTTCAGTAATAGTTTCAGAAATTTTTTTCACAACCTGCTTGTCCTCCTGCATTTTCCCTGGCAAAGATATCTGACATTTTAGCATATTTTCCCCCGAGTAACAAAATTCAACTTCATTTATTATTCAGTTTAGTTTCTACTTAATATTGTGTTACATGACATACCTATTGAAGTCCCTTATTTCCCTTCAATCCTTTTTCTGATTCCTTCCTTTTGCTGCACTGTCTCTTTCTATTATTTTTTTAAGAATTTTCTATTTGTCTGGTTAATGCCTTTACTTGTGAGCCCCCAGCTTCGTGGGGCATACATATTTGTCAAGTGAACTGCACCCTGCAACTCACAGACTTTTCCAAGTCTGCAGGTGGCAGATCTCCATCGTTCCTAGGCCTTTTGCAAAGGGAGCGGGAAAACAGAACGCAGACAGCCGCCTTGCACGTGTGGCTACGCAAGAGCCCATCAAACCAGCAGCCCCACTGGCAAGAGCAGCAGGCAAGTTCAACTGCTTCAGAAAATTATATACGGCTAAAGCTTTTCCAAGTCTGAACAGAATGACATCTACTCGGCCACTAGCTTTTACTGTTCTACCACCAAGGGCATTGCAACTTTTCGGCAAATTTAATTTACAACTACTCATTTAAATAACATTAGAAGTCAGACAATTGCCTATACTAGATAATCAGGCACAGCATTCAGAACCACCACCATGATCTGCTTAAATGTATTATATTATCAGTGGTTTCAGCTCATAATAATAATCTGTTCACAAAGAAAGAACTAGTTTCAGTTTTACTTCCCCAAGGAAAAATGAAATCTTTTGTAACGCATTATTGATAAGAAAGTATTTATGCACACTGTTTGGCATCGTGACTTCCTTTATTTCCTCCTATTTGAATGCACCAATTTTGTGGTTATTACAGTAAATCTGTTGTATTAAATCTGAACCTGATTAATGATGCACTGTATCAAGCTAAGCAGAATTCAATTAGTGTATAATTGATTAGTATGTAATTGGAGCAGAGCTGTAGATTTACCAACTTTAATTAGGATGGCTTATTACAGATAATTTACGTTATCATAATATAAAACAGAAAACAGAAGTATTTAGTTCATCAGAAGCTTAACTTCAGATCAGGTGGACAGCCTCATAGATTAGAGAGGCATACAAACTAATGCCTTGCAAAGTTCTTTAAGACAAGTAAATCATAACATGTTAAGTCCTTTAAAGAAAGGCAAATTGCTGATTAACCTTTTACCCCGGATTTCCTAAGCAATTAGATTGTTTATACTCACTTACTATAATAGACCATTCTAATAGAAGAGGGTAAATCTACAATGCTGCTACAGTTAAACATCAAATCCTTTTAGTCAGTATGCTATGTTGCCAGACTGAGAACAGAAAGATGATTACTACTCTCCAAAAGGAAAAAAACAACCCACACAAAATCCCATTACGATTAAAGTGTACAAAGCATATGCCTTTACTAAGGCAGGAGAAGGAAACAAGCAGCAGCAACTCAGCTACCAGACCTCACCCATATTTCTTTAATACTCCTTCAGATGGTAAATCCAGTCTAGACGGAGGGAAGAACTGCACATTCCCCTGAGTACACTGCCACAGTAATTATGTTCATTATCTTGCATGCTAACAAAGATAAAATAATCTACCAGTGAACAACTCACACATTGTCAGTCCCTCTATGATGTTCATTACTAATAGTACTACTTAAGAGTGCAAGTTAGAATGCAGTTTTTTAAAGATGTGTTTACTACATAAAGAAAACTTTGAATCAAGTCAGTTTTACCTTCTTCACCATTAATGAATTTAGCAACCAGTAGAAACTTTTTTAAAAATCATTTTCTTATATATTTAAATGAATACCAAATCAGGAGAAGTGAAACAGCCAGTGCACAACTTCACAGGTAAAGATGAATCATGATTTTAAGAAGTTAAACCTTAAAATTTTTAAATTCTAAATTAACAACAAAGGAAGAGTAAAAAAAGGTTTAACAACCACCACTGGTCCTCCGCAGCCCCCAGTGTTTGCTTTATTCACTACCAAGATCAAAACATCTTTCCACTGGAAAAACTATTATCTAAATAGTTGACACCTTTGTCACAGAATCAAAACAAACATCAAATTGAAGCAAACCCACTAATATAACTGACCTACTTGCCTACTATAATTGATACCTACAGTATTTTTCTATTATCAAAACTAAATTCAATATCTCTATACCTAAGATTTTGCCTCCCTTGTCATTCACTTCAATAATTTTCTTCCATTACCTCTGCTGAATTTCGCTTGGAAAAGTTAAAATGACCGCACCTTAATCCATTTCAAAAATTGTTTCAGGTTTAGAACTGCCATAAATTGTCTAACAACCCACACACGTTACTCAATTCTCTGAATCAATGTACTTAGCTCCAAACAATAGAGTACAAACCCCCCACCATCACTTTTTTTCCCTACCCCTGCTCTCCTCAAACTCTGTACTGGTACATCCTAAATATTTTTATAGGCTAACAACCTATCTAACTTAGACGCAGTTCCTACTCAAAAGCTCAGTACCGAGACATTCAAAGTCAGTCGTACACGGAAACGTTTGAAGATTAAGAGGACTCAATGATCAGAGGTCACAGCTTACAGGAACGACCCAACATGTTTGTTCTTGCTATTAATAGATTACCTGAGGAAACGGAATTAACTGCCTCTAGTGGTTAGAAATATTATCTAACACAGCAGTATCTGTCAATGCGATACACACTTGGTACCCTGCTACTTACATTGCCTCAAGACTGCTACACTCTGAAGTTTGTGCAATTGCACTTTAGTGCAAATCAGAAACCGTGCCCATTTCAACCTGGCCTAACTATTTGCTGGCTCCACAAAACTACCCACAGGATTAAGTTTACCCAGAACCGTGCCACCAGTTGTAAAGGCTCAGAAACAAAAACAGAGTTCAAGTTTTGCTTTCACATGCTTCCCCCAGCTATTGCTTCTCTGACTAACTTCAGAATCTGACAGCTTTTCAAGCTTTCCAGTATACTCTGCTTCTGAATTTTCCTAATCAGCGTCTTCTTCTGAGTATATTATGCTAGAATACCATCTCAGCCCTTACAACTGGAAAAGCCTGTTTAATAAAACCTTCTAAATAAAAGACACAATGCGCGCTAACCAAAGCTTCAAAGCATACTTAACAGGGAAAGGAAAGAAATGCAATTGTTAAAAATCTGAGAGTATGTGGAGACACATTCTAACAAGAAATGAGGAAATATTCAGGTATGTTTGATTTCCATTGGGTTACGCTGAAATTATTCCCTGAACAAACTGTGATAGCCCTTTTGCTTCTTTCCCAGCGCTGCTGCCTCTCCATTATCTACTTTATTATACATGTACTCATGCTCCAGTTGGTCTCTAAATAAATCATCCTCCCATAAGTAAGAGACACTAGTTTCATTCTAAAATTATGAAATTTAGATCAATTTTCTGGCACTTTAAATCAACGTAACTAATGGTCCAATTTCAAATCAATTTGATGCATGTAATTTACAATAAGCATACACATCCTTCCTCTGAAAGGCTAAGAAATTAATTTTACTACCACCTCACCATGATTACCATAGGAATTTAAACAACTTAAGAACATTCAGCTACAAGTTTGGGTTTGTTTTTTTTTTTTAAACAAACAAACAAACAAAAAAAAAACCCACGAAAAACCACAAACAGCATGCCTCCACCTCTAAAACCCCTTGAAACTTCAGCCACAAGCAGCATGTACAAGGTCAAAGTGCTCTTCACCACGGTGACCCAACTGTACTGTCAACCCCCTCTCATCCACGCAAGTCACGCTTGGTCTGCTGACAATGCGATGGATGTAGGTACTTTTTCCAGAGGTTTAAGAATATGACTGATTTCTCTCTCTCTGACTGCAATAACAATACTCACCAGAAATTCAGGCTCAGTAGTATACTCCAGATATGGTAGACACACAAAACAAACTCATTTCAGGCCGAGAAATACAGTCATCCAGAAGTTTTAAATCCTTTATACTAAAGAATCAGGCCTCAGTCCAGATGCTCAAGTCTAACTTCAAAACAGAAGTCACAAAACCAAGCCCCAAGGAACAGGTTAGTAGTCTATCAGTACAAGAAATCTGAAGATGAATTAACAGGCTTCAAAGTAAATACAAAATGAAAAATAAGCCTTAGAAAAGACAGTAGATGCATCACCTAACAACTTCCCCCTCCCTTCTGTTAAAACTCGCACTACTTTCCCTTGTGTACGTCAAGAGTTTGGAGGACTGCAATTCCCAAACAAGGCTGCTTATTTCGCTCAACTTGGGTGGTACACAGAACTATTGCTTTTTCTCTCTTTTGCTACTCCCACCAACAATTTTTTCCATGTTCCACTGCTATTTAGTATCTGTGAACTTTGTTTTACTTAATTAATTTTGCAAGCAGTAATTATTCTGACATCTAAGTAGTGCAAATGAAATTAAAAACAGGAATGCTACAAAAAACCCTGCAGTGATACTAAAGACTCTATAAAAAACAGTTTGTGCTATTGCCACCATGGCACGTAAGCCTGAAATCTCCATTACATGTGCTGTTTTTAAAAATATGTTCTGCAAAGGTAATTATTTTTCAGTGGCTTTAGTGACAGGCTGCCTTGCTCTCCCCAGTTATTAAAGGCAGCACTCTCCAATTATTAAAGTCAGCAAGACATCACTAAATGGCAAAAATGCAAATAAAAAAATAATACAAGAATATACGGACCATGTGAATTAAAGTACAGTCCTCTCCATAGCTGTAGGCAACCACAGATAGCCCAGACTGGCCAGCACTAGCATTACCATTACCTCCAACAAGTCTAAGAGATGTACATGCAAAACCAAGTTATGCCCATGAAGGGGAAGTCTCTCCTTTTACTGCATGAAGGCAGGCAAAATCCTAAAGGATTAGAGGAATGCAACAACAAAAAGGTAATTCAAACATAAAACTGAACATACGCTAACACCAATCAGCACATCCCAGAACTTTTCCCTATAGACTGGTAAACTGATGTTGTTCACTTCCAGGAAAACACAGGTACTCTCCCAACTATACCTTTAAGGCTAAAAGTAAAACTTGCCTTGAACTGCAAGAAGGAGAGTAACCAGCTATTACTACTCCAGACTCCAGTTTACGAAGACTTTACGTAAAATCTTAACTATAAAAAAAATCCCTAAACAAACCAGCATTACTAGCAGCCAGTACATGCACTCCAGTCCGGTCCTGATTTTTCTCTTATCTTTACATCCCACATCGGCAGTTATTCTTTTCCAAGAACAGAGTAGTGAACTCTTCACCACGTCTTCACTTGTTTATTCTTCAAAGAAGAGAAAAGCTTCCGACATACATTAACCACTACAGGCTTAGCAGCAGCAGTCCCATATTTGAAAGGTTTCACACTGCACTATAACTATGCAGGTAGCTTGATGGATAGCCCAAGAAGCCCTAGGTCTAAACGTTTCAAGCTCCTATATATGGAGCCATTGGTAGCGCCAGACAGTTAGCTGATTTTAGGAGTAGGCATGCACTGTCTGAGTATTTCAGGGCATCTGTCACACCAGCTCTTGCCTACTCCCACAGCCTGAGTTCATAGCACTTGGGGCAGATAAGGTTTGCTCCTAGAGCACGCTGTCTTTTTGGTTTTGTCCAAAAGGAATTCAGTTCATGTGCTCGGAGGTGACTCTACAATGGGAAGCCAAGTGCAGTAAGTGGGGACAGTTGGAAGATTTCATTCAGCAGTAGGGGAAATCCAACCTAGGCACTAACATAAATGCATCTATGGAACACATCAGTTTTGTCTGCCCAGAAAGCATCCAGATTAGCTAAGGGTCTTCTCCTCAAAGGCTAACTTCCTAAAAACACAGCAGGGTTATATACAACATCCATCTTCCCAACTACTATTCCTGTCTGTAAATCCAATGAGCCAGTTTTAATTAAGCACCTCTCATTTACATATTAACATTGACTGGCTTAGATAACGTACACTCTACTTAAATCAAAAAAGTGGCATTTACACAAACAGGGCTGTAGTAACCAACTGTGTTACAGATAGCATTACATCTCAGACAACCACAATACTTCCTCTCTTCACCCAAAAACACACATAATCCTCTGTGTACTCTGCAGCAGAAGGGCGAGAGCGAAGGCTGTTAGCAGGGACTGCCTCCAAGGTACATTACTCACAGTAAATGACTTGCGACTCTGCCAGCACCAGCAAGGGTTGGGCTAACAGCACTTTGCATCCTTTAAGGGCAAGCCTATACTGCCTCATTCCAAACCTACATTTGCATGACGAGAGACGAGGAAGAAGGGAAGTCCATAAAATGAATGCTTATTTCTGCTAAGAGAAACTGAAACATCGAGCACAAACTGGAAAGCAGTAAATACACTTCTTGGGCTAACAAAAGTTTTCATATCAACATATAAAACACTAAAAATAGTAATTTTAGTATGTTTAGATATACATTAATACTTACTTGCAAACATTCCTTCAAGATAAACACCAGTTTGAAGTCTGCGCTTAATATGATCAAATGTTCTTCATTAGGATCAAAGTTCATCCAATTCAACAAAGTTGTTTCAAATAACGCCAAGTATTCAGAGACAAGTCATGATGTAATATGAGAAATTTACATTCTGTGTTCCCTCTCATTGCGGCTTTGGAGGTTTAATGCAAAATTTAACATCTGCATATGTTTTCCCCTGCCCCAGTTTATTAACAAGGAAAAATAATTTGTTTCATAATCATCAAAATACCGCTTGCAGGATTTTCATTCCTTCATCCAACCAGCTTGCCAATTTCAGCATGCTTCATTTTAGATCTCTTTGCATGTCTTAGGCTCCCAGATTGGTTTAATCCCGATTTGCCTCTCTTCTATACTAAAAAACTACTCTCCAACACTCTGGTTTTTCTCCCTATCAAGATACTTGTATGCTGTTGTCAAGTCTAGGACAACCTCTCTAACACTGCAGTTTTTACACCAGAAGAGGATGGCATACGAGGCAAGCTGTTTCTACCAGAACTTCCGAGATTTTCACATTCATCCTGCACTTGTGCATGTCTCTCCCCACAAGGAAAGGCAGAGCTCCCACAGACAGGAGCCAGCCATAGCGCGACTGAAATGCGACAACTCCAGTGCCCCATCTTTCAGAAAGAGTGGAACAACAGCGTAACAAATCAAAGCCAGCTTAGAGATCTAACTCAACTGTGATATGGAGAATAGATGAGGAAAAATCCAGCACATCTATAAAAAAAAAAAAGATAGCAGAGGAGCAGTATAAAAGGCCACAGTTTTCCCTCTCCTTAACATGCACCTTATTAAGGGTTCTCACAAGATAGTATGAATAGTACCCCAAGACACAAGGGAGAGCAGAGAGGTAACATGGGACACTAACGCCTGAGTCCTAACTGCTTTTACGTAAGGGAACGGATCAAGAAAAAATTGATAGTTGGGAAGGAAAGGTTAAAATAAACCGAAAGCTGGAAAAAAGTTGGAGAAGCGACTTTTAATAATCAGAGAAGATTCACAAATCTACACTAAGAAGATACTGGACCCAAAAAACATCAGGTCTGAACAGATGGTGTCTTTAAAGAATTCTCTTTATTTACCAAATGAAGCTAGATGCTCTGAAACAATATCTGTTTCATGAAATCATGACTACCGTACCTTACAAATTTAAAAAAAGACATATGCTACTACTACATCTTGCTTGTTGAACACCCAATCTATATTCACAATCACACTGACTAAAACATGAGTTTGTGATGTGTTACCTCATTACAGTCAGAAAATGAATCTCTAGTAATAAGAATTTAAGTGAGACAGACCTGTGACACACTGAACATGAGACTTCCATGTGGGAATGTATCTAGGATTTCATACTCCTTCAAACAAGTGATAATTCTGCTTAGCTATTTCACAGAGAAGCCAGAGGGCACAGTAGCAGTCACATAATAGAAGGCAATCACTCTTTCACATGCAGACCCGATAATCGCAAAGAAAAAAACCCCTGAAAAACCTGAGGTGTATCTGGAATCATGTACCTAGCTACAGTGATTCATAAATTTCATTCCAATTACTAAAATTTTCTTGTATGGACAATTCATTTTTGGTTCTTTCATACAACATGAAGAATTTGAAAAAAATCTGCAGAGATACATAATGTCAGCTTCCGCCTCCACTATTAAATGACAGATTATTTTATAGTGACCCTACAAAAAGATGTAAAAAAGTATGATTAAAGAAATCATAAAATATATTAATCAAATTTCATTAATAGCTCCCACAGACATGATTCTGTCCAATAAACACTCCACAGAAGGCCTCCCACCTTCAAGTACAAGAACACAGATTCTCGCAGGTATTTCATCTTGTAGATGATCTCAGTTTGTCCCAGGGAGATGGACACAAAGAAGAATGAAAAGGATGTTTGTTTTTTTTTTTTCATTTCTGAAATACATCATCTTCAGGTATACAAACATGAAGAAATAAAAATATATCACACTAAAAGGAGTCACTCAGCTTACATTGCTGCATCTTTAGACACAGTAAGATTAACATTAGTTAAGATCTTTCTTTTACTTACTTTTAAGCATTTTAGGTCTTTTTGAATGCCAAGGGATTTTAAGAAACTTAAGTGGAGGGTGCGAATTTGAAAAAAATAAGTGTCTTTAGTTATCTGTTCACTTGTTTCGAGTAGGAAGAGTTACATAGTCTATCAAAAATATTTAAACATTTCTGCCAGCTGCCATGCAGGGAACTGAGGAATAACAAAGGGGATTTTCAACTAGAATTAAATATCTTCATCTTTCCAATCCTCGATGCAAGAGGAATGGATCCATTAATTCATAATCTTTTGAGATTATGCCTTTGACATATTTAGCCTAACACTTCAGACCTCTTCAACTTCTGCCACCCGCAACATCTCTATACCTAGCCAGCCTGTTTCATGTAAGTAGATCCCATAGCCTTCAGCCCAACAGACACGTCAAGTACAAGATCAATACCATTTATCACTGTTGTAGAAACCCTCACGTGAAGCTCCAGTGCATGCTGGTCGGCTTCCTGACAAACAGCTGCACTGCAGCTCGCAGCCGGGATTCCCTGCACCTTCTCTTGCTCCCCACCATGTCCCTAAGCCTCCGAATGGTTTCCAAGACTTCTCTCAGAAATAGTTTCTCTGCTCTTCAGGCCAGCTCCTCACAGTAATTTCATTCTGCCTCATCCCAACTAGGCACGATGCTGCTGGGAGCAAACAAAGCCCGAGTTCTACCCACCTTCCCCTCCATGGGACTTTCTTCTTCATCAAGTTGCTAACTAGTTTGAAATATGAAGCAACTTTTTATCCTACACACTTTTGCTGCCTTGCCAAATATGGTTATAATATTGCCCACTGAGCTTAAGAACTATTAGAAGACAGATACAGGATAGCTCAGTTGGTAAAAAGGACAGGCTACAAACACACAAGACGGTGTCTTGCCAAATCTCATAATTTTTTTCTGAGGCCAGGACTGATAGTAGCAATAGTTTTCTCGGGTTATGGGGATTTTTTTTTTTCCTTCCTCTCCTCTCTCAGGCCTCAAAAAAAAAATTTACTCAATTGCTCTGGACAGATCGAAATATGTGAAAGAAAAACGGAAGAGCGAGAAAGAGTAAGCACACACAAAAATGACTTTTTAAAGCAGCTTATAGGAAAATGGAGTGTGTTTCCTGTTCATAGCATATTCAAAGATGAATTCCAAAAATTTCTAAAGCCATTTTAACTCTCCAATCTCTAGCTTATCAAACCGCAATCTTTAAAAGAAGGCGCACCTTTTCAAGTAGTTATTTACTTCTTGAAATGCAAATTTAAAAGAAGAATTCATTTTCTTCCCCCTCAAAAAACATGAAGGGCTTTCAAAAGCTGATTTGCCTTCTCATTTATACGAAGTAATGCAGTATATTTGCATAAAACAGTCAAAACTTTTTTTTTTTTTGTAATGTAATAGGTAGCTAACTATGTAACCCCTGCCGTTTTAAAAGACAGTCCCCTTGTTAGGAAACCGCTCAAAGTGACAATTTCAGTAACTCAGCATCTCTTTCTGGATAATTAGATGCGTTATGAATATGCAGATTTCACAGAGCTGATTGGCTCAAATCTATCCTATTCCTCAAGAACACCACCTTCCATAAAAACAACTGTATGACCAACAGTAGGCTCCCACCTAAACCTGCACTAAACATCCATCTGCAAAGCTCAAATACGGATCCCACCAGACAGAACTACCCCCGCCCAACCGTCATGAAGCAACGGGCTGAGGATGATACGTTCCCTTCCCATCGGTACTGTGCCCTGTATACACAGGATCTTCTTGCAGCAGGTCTTTACAAAAATCTTTCAGGAGGACAGGGGTGGAGATTTCACGCCGTCCACATCATCACAGAAAGCAAGTTCAACAGCATGCCGATAGCACCATCCAGTGGCACCATCTTCCCCTTCGGAAATTCAGCACTTCATTTCGTGATCCTGCTGGAGTAACTGCAAAACAGCTAAGCAGGGTAAGTCCACTTATCATCACAGTTTTTGGAGCAGCCAGCATCCCAAAAACATAGGGATCTTGGTGGGAAATGCAGTATTAGCAAAGAGTCTGAAAAGAGCAACTGCACATACAAATAACTGTGCAAAAAACCCAAAACTAAACTTCAACTATCAAATATAAGATTCTGCAACTTGTAATATTTACAAGCTCTGTAACGCAAGTTTATTCCAATGCTGAAATCCTACTAATATATTCACTGAAGGTTGAAAATGCTTTTTTCCTGAACTAGGAAGCTTCTTATTGCTTTTTAGGTCAGAAATGATTCAGTGACTTCTCAGTACATACTTAAAAAAAAAAAAACCAAACCAAAAAACCACAAACAAAAAAACACACTCCCCGCAAAAACAACCCCAGACAACTGTTCTCTGTGTATTTTAGGCCTGCTCATTCCTCCCTATATATTTTTTTTAACATATTCAGTTAAGTTTATCCCTTCTATTTATTTGATTGATGTCTTATTTCCTCAGAAAATAGAATATTTTCTATTTTTGGGTAGCAGAATGGTGACCTCCACTCATGGCACGTACCTGTAGCAGAGCTGAAAGAAACCATGAAAGAAATTAAAGGGGAAAAAAGGCTACTGTACAGCAACTGCCTTCTGCAATAACCAATGTGACAGGAATAGAGGAAGACAGAACCGGTTTTAAGAAATCTGCAGGGTGTCTTTCTCAAGAGTAGAGACAATAAACACACAGTCACACAGTTTAATAGTTCAGTGTCCAACCCTTGACACAGGCACATCCTTCCAACTTCGGAAAGACTCCCATAAATTACATCAACCGCTAACACATGTATTTGGACAACTACAACGGCATGATTTTCTCTTCATTGTCAAGGGTGATGTTCACACACTGGGAGGCTGTAAAAAAGCTGCTGTTTCAAAACATTCCCATAGCTGCTGCTGGGATTATAACCCAATTTTTTTTCTTCTTCTTTCACGCATTCGGAAATCTGTGGAGGACTGTGCCAAGAGCAGGGAAGGGTAGGCTTATTCACTGTTGCATACAGACATGTTTCACTGTTGCTGAGTGCTAGAAACATTAGCTGAGGAGATCACCTACTCCAGAAAAGTTATTTGAGTTCAGAAGAAAATTAGAGTAGCCCATCTCAGCTTTCACCAAATGTGTAACACAACTTGTCACTACAGTTTAAAAGCACAATGTTAACCACTGTAGTTGCATATCTTGTCTAAGTATTCACTTTCAACTTAAAGCACTCGCATTTTTGCACTAATACTGAACTCTTTAAAGTACTTTTTCCAATCCAGTGGAAGACTGTGATTCTGTCTTCCTATCTTTGATAGCCCAGTACAAGACCTGCACACATCCTGCTGACCTAAATCTGGGACAAGCAGGATAGGAGAATGTATGTGTACTTGGTTTTGTTTATGCAGATATTAGAAATTAATACCTGAAATGAATTAATATCTTTATATTCTCACTGTCTGCAGCTCTATTGTTACTCCCCCGACAACCATAGCCAGCTACATGAGTTAAAGAGACAAGGCCAGGCCACATGCACTGGGGACAGGGTGCTTAAGATGCTTAATTGGCACAGGGAGTTTATCTCCATCCCCTCCCACACGCTCCTGCGCCAGCCTGAATAATGTCTACTGGTTTCAGCTGCTCAGCAGAGCCACTGGCATCTGCAGCTGCACCAGCTGACGGGTGTGACCAGAAGGTAGCACCGAATCCCTCGCAGCAGCTGCGCTCCATCTGCCATCCCGGGTTTGGGGACAGAAGCTGCAGCCTGTGTCAGTGGCTGTTTCCATTTCATGTAAAGCACGGTCATCTGATCCTACAACCAGTACAGTATTAGGGCAGGAGACCCCCTTTAGAATAAGCAGATGGCTTGGTGGTTAAGCGCACAGCTTCTGAATTTGCAGCAAGTTTCCCATGCAATTTGGAGCCAGCTACGTTCCCTGTTTGCTTTGGCCACAAATCCACAAAATTACCATCTTATCTAAGAGAAAGCCGCAAGAACAAATCAATTTAAATGTCTGAGACACCCATATACAATGATTACTGAGCTATATAAGTATGTAGATCAGAAGATGAGATATTTCCTGGCAAGTCTTCAATGCTATTCATGATCAGTAAAAAAGTAAATCAGCTTTGCACTAACACAAACTTATCTCCCTGCAAATGTAAAATCGCATATCCACACCAGACATACATACTTATACTGCTAAGCACGGGCTTCTAAACGTCCTGATTAAATCAGTCAAATTCAAGCGATCTCTTCCATCACACCACTAAAATGGCTTAAGGCTCAATATTTTCCTCGCGCAGCTGGCCACTCCGCTGCTCTATGGCTTTGCCTGTAGGGGTGCAGAGTTGCACAGAACCTTACCCTATAGCAAATACACAAGCACATTCTCTTTGCCTATGGCCTTGTCCTGCCAGCACTGCTCCGTTCTGGCTCCCCAGTTCAGAACCATTGCTGTTTTTCCCCATCATGTTCCTACTCATTCTGTAATCTATCCAGCTCCCTCTTCACTCTTCTTTCTCCACTCTTTAGGTGGCTTACAGGCATTAGTTCTGTGTTTCATCCTGCAAGCCCTCTGCCACTTCATGTTCTTGCAGCAGATTTGACCCACAGGGAAGTCTCTGTAATGAAACAGAACTGCCAAATTTTGTACCGTGATTTCTCATAACAGGATGGCTCATCCATAAAACCTACCTTCAGTACAAAGAACTGTTCTCTTCATCAATAAATTATATACAGCTTTGATCACTCCAATTTGAAAATGATGACAAACTGTCTTCAACTCATGGTCTCCTGCTTACCACGAGGCTAAGAAGAACGATCCACTCCCAACACCACCACAAATTAGCAGCCATTCCAAACCAGCAATCTTCAATTCTCTGATGCCACATTAGAAATCCGAGTTACAAAGAAACACTTCCACGAATTAAACAGGCAACATTATTTTGTTGTTGTTTTATGCAGCGTGTCCAAAGGACTTCTGAGAGTCAATTATCTGAATTGTTTAAAGTATTTACTTTCTTCTCCTGAATCCATTAACTGGGGGGGGGACTCAATCATATTTGAATTGGGGTTAATTAGTAGTACAGTTATTCTTAAACTTAAAAACCCCAAACCTAAACATATGAAGTAATAGATGCTGCAAATTTTAAGCTTTCTTAATAGTCTTGTTTCTTAATTAATCTGAATGTTAACAAAAAACCCCTAATTTTTAGTTCTGAGGCATACCAACCAGCACTTCCAAAGTGACAGGAAAATTTATATTTAAAGACAAATATTTATGATTCCAACACTACTTCTCAGAATGGTCCTATTTCAACTTTGAGTTGTTTTAATTTGCTGCCTTCGGAATTCCACACTACATATAGTAAGGCCTCAACTGGAAGACTGCATCCCATTTTTTGCAACACACTTCATGAAGTGCCTAAAGCAACTGGAGGGAGGCCAGAAGAAAGCAGTGAAATAGGGAAGAAGTTGAGATGATGTGGGCAGCAGGAGATGTACCCTGCATTCTCCAGTCTACAGATGAGGAGAAGAGGACAGACTTAAGAACATAAAAATAAAAGCCAACAGGAAGGGAATAATCTGTTCTCCGTGTCTGTGGGGAATAGGGCAGCTAATAGAACTGGCCTGTATTCAGAACAGACTAAAACCTAGGTTTAGTGTGAGGAGAGGGAGCTTTTCAGTGGGAATGAAGCAGCACAGCGATACAGATTGTGTAGTAAGATTGCACTGTCTCCACATGACATCTTACTATTTCCAAAGACCTTCTGAGCAGGCTAGACAAATATCTGCCAGGAAAGACAAAGACGCATCTCTAGCTGGATTAGGGGAAGGAAACTGAATGATCTCTTGAGGTCTCTTTCTAAAGTCCTATGAAAGGAAAGGCAATTAATGGACAGCTACTAAATTATTTTCACACAAGCCATTTAATCTGTTCTGATAGATGATCACGCCCTTTAAAATAGCAGAATCCACTACACTGAGCACTAATTGGTGCTCTTGGGGTTAAGCTCAACCCAGAAAAGACTGAATGGACAGAGACTTATCTACCCTTTCAGTTGCTGATAAACTATGCAGCTTATCACATTTTTTTATTTGGGGCACTTGCATCTGTAAATGAGGATCCTTTTAAAGCTAAATTAGTGAAGTGAGTGATGTTGCATTAGCAGCTTTGGAAATGGAGTATCTGAATATGATCTGTTACAACAGTGTAACAAGCATGACGTCAGCTGAATTTCTCTGGCAATTCAGTTCTAAACAGTCTCCTTGAAAAAGATTTTAAATGAGAAAATTGAAGTCCCAGCACTGGAAAAATATATACCATATTATTCACTGAAAAGCACACAAACACCCGAGAACAATAGGACTAGACCACAATACAGTTCATTACCGGATTATTTAGGAAAAACAGTGGCATTATATCCTAAGTCTCTTGTGGAATTATGCAGAAACAATAAATTACATACTTTATGCATTTCAACAGAACATGCACACATAGGTGCCATCAAGCATTAAGTTCTATTTTTAAAATTCTAAGAGTTCACAAAAGCCTGAAGCCATTAAAAAACTAAACGAAAGATGTCTGCACTTTAAAATTAAGTTATAGCATATCTTCCATTACAGTAGATTTTTTTTCATTAAAATGCAAAAATATTGAAAGCTTAAATTCTCCATTTACTCTTAGGACTATCCAAAAAAGTAAGTAGAAACTAAATAATGACTATTTTTACTTTCTTTTGCATTAGCAGCTTTTAGATATTCATACCAGCAACACGTGTAAATGATCTTAAAGCACACCACCTCAGCCACACCATGCCAGTAAAACAAATAACACCCAACCACAAAACAAAACTGAGTTCAGCGAAGAGATGATTAAATTTTCATTCTGGGTTTTGCAACTCTGCCTATTATAATCTGTTAACATAGTAATCTGAATACCAAATACGTTTGTGGTCTGTGTCACAAAATCCCCCCACATAATTTTCTTGGTGTACTTAAGTGCGTCTTATCACAAGCTCAAACCAATGCACATGATGTACAACCAAACATACATTTCTTAATTTCATTTTTTTTTTAAATAGCACCTATGAAAGTAGTAAGCCTCCTCATCTCAAGCTTAGAAGTGTTTAAACAGGAAGGCAACAGTGCACTGCCAAACACTTTAAAGGGGTTAAAAGCTGTAGACATCTTGCATCTTTTACTGTAGGCTTCAGTTAACTGCCATCAAGCTAGCTACCACACAAAGTATCACCTCGTGGCACACCCAGCGCTGACTGCCTGGCCCTTTTCTGGGACATTCCCACACTGCCACAGTTTCAACAGCTTTGCTGTGAATTTCATTAAAATCTGAACAAAAAAAGAATTAAAATAAGATCTGCCAAGAGAAGATCTTCTGAAGATTCTCCTCCACACACACTACATCTATGAAATTAATGAAATCAATGTAATTTAATTAAATGCTCGGCAGGTATTAACATTTTTCCTGCATCTAGTGCTGTCTCCCGAGGACTGTGAGCAAAATACATCACGTAAGAAGTACAGTAAAAGAACAGAATAAAAATCCCATGTTAAGTTCAACTCTCATTCTATCTCTCAGAATATTTCAAGCTGCAAGAGCTGCATAAATTAATTACTCTGATGGCTCAAAGCCATCCCACAGCAATGTCTTTATTTACATTCTCTTTCTAAGAGACACCAAGAGAGACACTGTATCTTCCAAGTTAGCAAAACAACCAATTAGTCATTTCTAAATTTTAGAAAATCTCAAGTTTAGTGCTGTATTGCATTACACAAAAACTAATACTCTAAAGACAGATTTTGTCCAATTCTAACCTGTTCACTTCTGCGCAACAAAGACACAGAAACCTTTCCCACTACCATAACTAAGAAACAGCAGTCCCAGAAGATTGCGCATGCTCTGCAGCTGAAGATTGCATCTCATGGCAAGTATGCACCCCATTCTCCATCTGAAAAAAATCACCACTGTGACAGAAACACGCAGCACTATGGAATAACTAGTCTGCATATTCAAAACTCCAGACTTCAAACACGTCAGTGGGTGCACAGGCATGTCACTACTATATTAGCACCTCGTGCATACCTGGAGTCAATGCAATATACATTTAACCCCAGATTTCACACTGTTTTTGTACTTGTTGTATAATAAGAAAGAAGTGTCACGAGAAGTGGGGAGGGAAAACTCTCCTTGTTCTGGACAATCATGCCTCACTGACTGCCTGAACTGCTTCTACCGAAACCTGAACCCCAGGGGCACGAGAGGGTGTAACTGGTCTGTGCCGCTGGTGAAGCCTTTGCTGTGCATGCTCGGTGAGTGGCAAGTTGAAACCCTTCACTGGGGTTCAGAATACTTGAACCTTTTAAGTCCAGGCATTCAGCTTAACGCTGCGGGCTACCTGCTCAGTCCATGCTTGAAGGTGATTTCGGAATAGGCAGCAAAAGCAAAAACGTATTTCCTCGCTTTAAACAATGTATGTAGAGTACGTACTAAGAAACAGTAATTACTATCAGAAAGAGCAGAGTGACTGATCCTCTTAGCTCACTACATAGAAGAGCCAGGCAGGTCGACATCAATCCATCTATTCCTGCACAAATTTTCACAGTGTAAGAAGTCATCATGAAACATCAATTTTGCTCAATAACCAGTACTGTGAGAGCTCCTGAATGCTCTCAAATTTGAGCTGGAATTACAGTTTAGAATATTCTGAAACATCCTTCCCTTGGAGGGTCTTTTGTGATCTCTGCTGTACCACTTATAGCACGGTAGGGATAATCGAAGTAGATGACACAGGAACTTGAAAAATATCTCTTGAAAGGAAGAGAAGAAATATTAATATATGGGATTAAGTCACATAAGAGTAAGACTACAGAAGAACAATAAATCCAACATTAGGAACTGCCATTAACTTGATTTAAGCAAATTAAGTTTCAATCCTCTAGCAGCTGTTTTTAGACCTTTCTGTTCTGGGTTCTCATATGTCACACACACAAAATACTTTGTATCCTCCACTGGCTTTCACATCCATCCTTCTCTTTCCCTCCAGCTCTCCTCCTTCCCACTACCATGGAAGAGTTGTATCACACAACAGTCTCAGATAAGCAGCTCAGGCTACAAATCCAAGTTCCCCAGAGGCACACAAGGCTTGTTCTTCTTATCTGCCAACCATAGCTATTATCAGAGGTTTCATTCTATTTTCTATCAAATAACCACCGTGTCATATAAGAATGAATCAACACTAATTTCCAAGAGCTGCTTAACAATAAAGAGTATTCTAACAGAGCCTATAAAGCTATGTAGCAAAGTTTTGCTTTAATACACTATATACACAAAATAATGCAAACAGAGGCAGAAGGCTTCATTACAATACTGTATTGATACACAAGCACAGTTTAAAAATATTGATCCAGTATGTT
>Ga0181612_115588_pt1 | contig 19417 bp, 8 predicted proteins | sample HoacroProtozoa21_FD_119630 | JGI IMG/M metagenome (GOLD analysis project Ga0181612, IMG submission 119630) | Hoatzin crop microbial communities from Cojedes, Venezuel. Combined Assembly of Gp0051906, Gp0051904, Gp0051908 | reverse complement strand
AGCCCAAATACATAAGCTACATCTGAGCCTCGCTTGCCCCCTGCCAGTTACTCCCTTGCAACTCTTCAGGCGGACACTGTGGCTTCTACCAAGCCCAAGCATAAGCAGGGAGATTCAACTGTAACATAAAAAAACCTAATAAAATCTTTAAAGGACACATCCCAGTCTTTTTCTCCTTTAAGATTCATAAACTGCTCAAAAATGGGGCTTGTTTTCACGAGTGCAAAAGGAGCATCCTCGACAAAGGAGACTACCTCCCTGCCAGTGATCAAACCACGGCTCCAAAGCACAAGCTGTTCGAGAAGTCTACAGGGCTTCTTACAAAGAGCAGAACAGCACGTTTTTCAGCATTTCATTTTCAGAAAGTTGCTAACTTTATATGGTATTTGCTAGGAAATTCTGCTGGCAAGTTTTTTAGTAAAATGGCTGAAGTTTTAAGCAGCAGAAAAGGGGATGCTTTAGAAGGACATTCTACACAGCTTTAAAAACAACCCATGGTGTCACCCCCTCACCCTCCTTATAATAAATCCAATAACTTCTCATTTCAACCAAGAGAAACAAAACCGGGAAAGAAGCCAGAGATATACTCTGCTGCATATTGAGGAAAGAGTATTCCAGGGTCAGCAGACCTTACTGGACAAAGCCCTCTTTCTCCCGTTTTCCTGAAGATGCCCCAAAAGTCAGCAATGCTCATTCCACTCATTTTACCTACCGGCGCAGGATGGCAGCCAGCAGCATTTGCTGATTTGACTGAAGCAATTAACTAATATTCAGGATCCGGCTGCAGCTTCCATTCAAAAATACATTGCTTAGGGAATCAGGTACAGCTTGAAGGCAATCCTGTTTTATCTAGGGTAGTGTACGAGATACTCCCTAATAACAACGAACAGGAATGAAACATTCTCCTACTTCTGTAGCCCGAGACCTTCCTCTGGGCCTTCAGTCACACTAAAAAGTGTTTTGTTTCTGTGGGCTGGGGTTTTTCAGCTTTCGCTCAGAAATACATTTCAAACGCCGCTCCGGCTGCTCTACCTTTCCAGCGCTGTCTTTCATTACTCCTGAGGTGCTCCTGCTTCTGTCGACTCCAGCACATGTGAGCACACACACCCGTGCACACTTCTGTCACGCCAGACCAGCAAAACACCATGCAGCCATGTCAGTATGCACTTGGCTGCAAAACACTGTGTATTATTAAAGAGGTTCTGACTCAGACTATGCTAAAAGGACCTTCTGAGAAGTTGCTTTCCCTTGGCTGAAAAAAGGGGCCACTGTATCCGCCAGCTCCCTCCAGGTTTCATCAGTAAAATAACATCAGCCGGGGTTCTGTTCAGCTGTACAGAACCCAGGTACTTCCAAGCAGGCAATAAGCAATGCAGCTTACCCAAAATGTCACCAGTTTCTTGACTGATCCTCTACCCAAAAGGTGCCTACGTTGTACGCGCATACACTTATACCATAGACACGCTACTATGTGCTTGCTTGAGACAGTTACACCAAAGAAATGCATTCCAGGGGAAAAAAAAAATTAATAAAATCTGTTTAGTAACTCTTTCCAGCGGTTTTAAACGGTCTTTTTAAAAAAAAAATAAGAAGGCAAAGCACTCAGTTCTATTTAAGCACGTAGCTAACAGATACATTAAATAAAGAGATAAACCCATGCTCTGAGCAGGCTCCTGGCTCCTGTCTTTGCACACTGGTGGCACCCAGTAGGCCCCGGGCAGGAACCCCCACTTCGCTGCAACCTCCAGCCCTGGCGCGTGTTGCTACCGCTTGCCTAACTCCTTCAAACAACAGCTATCGAGGGCTGGAGGCACCGGAGGAACCGCAGCGACGCTGTGGCTTTTTGCTTCATCGCCAGAAGCATAGAAAAGGTCGCATTTTATCAAGCAGCGCAATGAAGTCAGGAGGTTAACGTAAGAAGCAGAGGAGAGGGAGACTACGGGCGCAGGCGGGCACGTGAAATGGCGCAGGTTTGCGGCCGAGCTTCCTTAACTTAGCACCTCACGGGGAATTTTAGTTTGAACAATTCAGCAAATTAAAAGTCCCTCTTTGAACAGAGTTAACCAGTGCTTCGCAGTATCTAGTAGCAGGGTGGAGAAAACACCGACATGCAGCCTAGAAACTTCATTTTAGTGGGTTTAATACTGAGAAAATACAAAATACAGACGTGGAGAGTTATGCGACTGAACATAAAAAGGAGCAGCTCACTGAGCACCGTAGCTATCTAGAAAACACACATAAAAATTCAGAGAAGAACCGAATGCAAAGCAATAGCACAATTTACTTACAATCTGGAATATCAGCAGGATTTTAGTTTGTTGTTTGTGGGTTGCTGGGGTATATGGTACATTACAGTAGAGCATCAGCACTAATTCTACATGGCAGCTCCTCAGAATACCATCTGCTTCCCCGGTAACTGTTAATATAGTTGTAATTATCTACTTCTAAGCACTTTATTGGGAATATCATTTGCAAATTAATCAACTACAGACCGGTAAAACAAATGACATGCTTGTCTGAAAACAACAGCATTATTTCAAATTATTTTCCTAAGGGTTGGGAAATATCCACCACAGCCAAAGCTGGGAACGGGGCAAGGAAAGGTCTATGTTCAGCTTCAAAACATTGATTCTAGCTACTTCCACCACGAATTTGCAGGTACATGAACAGATGACTAGTCTTCAGGAGCAGGAAATCTGCACTGTAAGATCCACCCCCATTTGTGAGTGCCCTTCCCATTGCTCCGAACAGTCCAAGATCCTCCAGGACTTTGCTCTCTCTGCCTTGGCATCTTGCTTTGAGCCAGGCTACTCCAGCTTCTCGGTCCTTGATCTCTTCCCTTTCTACAGTACTTTTGCAGAGCTCGTACTCCTTACTACTGTCTTCCATCTGATTGCTTTCTTTATTCAGCGAGGGAGTCTTAGCCCCACATATCGCAGTGTAAGTTTACACAACCCAGAAGCAGGCGTCATCGTGACGTCCAGCCCAAGATGTGTGATACAAGGCCAGCACAGGATTTACTGCTCCGAATCCCAGTTACACACTTGTCATGTTGCAACACGGAAGGCTGCCTAATGACTGTAAAATATGAGGCTGAGCTGCACCTTCTGATAGAGTGAAGTAGCCTTAATTATTTGAAAGCTGGTTGTATGAGGAATGATGAGACACCACACAAAAGCACTGTCCCCACCAAAGTTTCCAATAAGTAATTAGGAAAATGAATTTGGAGGACCATAATAAGCAGCCAGGCTGCTATCAGTTTACTCATGCAGATACCATAAATAGCCCTTCCATGATAATGCTGTTGAGCGAGAGATTTTTAAAATCACTTAACTTGTAATTCTTGAAATATTAGAAGCCTTGCAAAGTTAATACAATATTCTAGCTCAGTGAGCAAGCAATACGTAAGGCATGTCTTCCGTGGCATCTGTTTGCAATGTCCTTTGTTTGGCAGCAGGTCTAACCGAAGCACTGGCTAATGGCAGACAGTGGGGTAAGCTGATCGATAATCGTGGAGTGCCATTTCTACATTCATGGTTGAAAGCTCACAAATAAAAGCAACCGGGTTATCTGCTCTGTGATATAAGTGTCCTCAGATCACTGTATTCCAGCACCTCAGCACTTTTCTTATGCTTTTCCCATCAGTGCCTCTATCATCTATTAATGCAACGATCAAGGTTAAAAGCAAAAAGAAAGTACATTGTTTGGGGAGAAAAATTAAATTAATTTCTTCGGTGTGATAACTTGTGTGTATTGCTTCAGTATGCGCAGAACCAGCTCCTCAAGCAAAAATCCTGCTTTTTGACTTTAGAAATATGGATCTATTTTATGTTCCTTTCTCTGTACCCTATTCAAGGTCCCAGATACAACTTTATTAAATAACAGTTCATAGTAATAACAGTTTATGTTCTTTAAAAAATTGAAGTCCTTGAACAGAAACCCACTCAAGAATCCAAGCAGCAGACAAACAACTCAGCTGGTAAAACTCAGTGACTAAAATAGTTTCTCTTCTTTCCCATTGCTGCTTAAGTGAGCAACAGAGTTGTCACCTATCATCAAGGCTGAAGAGCTACTACTAACTGCTACTTTTGTGCATGATGAACCTTTTCTTAAGGGTTACAGATACTTAACTCCAACAGCAGACAGTTCACCGTAACGGTAATAAAATGGTATTCTATCTGTGCCAGTCCGTTCATAATGAACTGGAACTTTGTGTATGATTCATCACCTCTGCTTTCAATATTTCATTAAACTTTATAAAATAGGCTGGAAAATTAGCAAGAATCTCCATCCAAATCATTTCAAGATTTTACAGTCTTTTACATACATACAAAAAATGAACATTTAGTGTTCTTCATATAGCATATGTTCTTCCAATGCTGTGATAAACACCTTCAGGACCAAACCTAATTGTCTCGTAACAAATCACACCACCTCTCTGTAGATGGCAGGTTTCTGTGAATGTCAGCTAAAGCAAAATTTTTTGCTCAAAAGCTACCATCTGCAAAGGACAGCAAAGATTTTTTTCTGTAGCAAAAAAAGGATATTTAGAGTATGTGTTCATTATAGCATACAAAATATGGCTGCTTTTTGGGACCGCACTGCACTCTATAGGATAAAACAGCAAGAAGTTAGACCTTCCTTGTTTTCAAGGGCTTAAGTCAGCAGACATCAATTATTATCTGGCCCATGAACTGTTTTTCATGTATTGCTGAGACTGAAGCTGTAAGTTTTGAGCATAGACTGCTGGATAATAACATTTGTAAGATAAAGACCTCTGTGCAGAAGTGTAACTCACAGCTTATGTCCCACTTGCATACAAAATCTTCAGCTCATTATGTCAGAATCAGCAAAACTTCAGTGATATCTCTATTTCTTGCATTAAAGATGTTTTTCCAACTATTGTGCGCCACAACTTTCTATCCTCTCATCCTACATGAACTTTGCTGCTCATTACATCCTCGCTTATCCTCTACTTAGTGCTGCACTGAGGCATTAAACAGCACTCTATGCCAGGGACCAATTCTTGACCTTTTTTCTCCTACAGAGTAGCACAACAGTTAGGAAAACACCTCCCTGGGGAGTCAAAATTTCATAAAAGCTTGGTGATCCTTTTTCAGATCTATTTATTCATAAGAAGCTGGTCATTTTGTAATGTAAATACAGTTCTCAAGCATCTAACCTTCCAAATTCTAGTTAAAATTTTCAACCTCAGTGGGCAATGGAGAGAAAGAAAAGCGTGGACCCATTTTTTTATTATTTCTAAAGCATCACTGAAAATAAACAAGCAGAACGAATTGGAAGAAATGTGAGAACAACACTGGGGATCTGACATCGACCCAGAAGAGGAATTCAGAGCTAAGATAAACGCTCTAACCTTAACACACCGTCACAGTGCCCAGTCATCTGCAGGGATCTTTGAACAACGAGCGCTTCTGCCTATCAAGCGAACTGAAATACCTTGAGCGGACGCAGTAAGGCAAATTAAAGCTGCAAGGGCAGCCTGAGCTCAGAGCGCTCGGGTGTTCGTCCACTGAACATTCGTCTTTGAGATGCCTTGCTCATGCAGGGTTAATTTTGCATGGGAATGTAATGGTCCATTGTGGGAAGATCGCGGGGTACAGGCCTCAGGAGGAGCGGAGCAGACGGCAGAGTGGCTGGTCTGCCTTGGCTGATCTATCGTGTGCCCGTTTCCACGCCTCCTGCTTGCAAGCAGCACCATCGTGCTCTGTGATTTGCCACACGGAGCTCACAGGAGGAGCTCAGGTGGCAGAAAGAGACACATCGTTTCCAAGCTTAACTTGAATCAGTCCTGAAAAATCCTCCTACTAGTCTTCTCTAATGTTTATTTGCTAGTAGCAGGGCTTTGCTGCTGCATAGGACATCTCCTCTGTTCTCTAGAGCTTCTGCTCACTTTATAGCAATCCCTTGAAGGCCCCTCGAGGTTGCTCTTCATGAAGCAAGACATATTCTGAGTGGGCACAGACATCTTTGCTAGTTCTTGCGCTGCAGCTTACTCATTTCCTTCCTCCACTGCGGTTCTAACCTTTTTTTCAGATTAAGAGCAATTTACATCTCTTTAACTAGATGTATTGGTGTTATTACCATTGCAGTCCTATTGATTGCAATGCTGCACTTAGCATCACTGTTCCAATTTTATCATCCTTAGTCATTCTTGCATGACTGTATATTTATGTACAAGTTCTATTATTTAAATTAGTATATAACATTAGAAAGGAAGCATGACAGAATTAAAACAAACTGAAAAGCACAAAAGAATGATGCCAAAATGCTGAAAATAATGCCCTCCTTTTCTTGGATATACCAGCACATAAGTTATTTGGATTTCTTTTAAAAGGAATGCTGTTATTGGTTATTTTGAGACAATATAGCCATAAAACAATGTAATCAACCTTGAACACAGGGAAGTTATTATTTGAAAGTTTCATAATCTGCTCTACAGTACAACACAAACAGGCAAAGAAAATGTTCCAAGTAGGTGTATCTGTAAAGTACTACAAAGACTTGTGACAGCCAGTGTTTACCAGTAAAAGACAGAGTAAGACAAACGCTGCTGAAAATAAAAACCAGCTGTTTCCACCATATGATTGCAATAACTCTGATGTCATGAATATATAGTGTGGAAAAATAGTCCAGAACTTCTGTGGACTCTGCAAAGGGAGCAATAATGTATCATGACATCCATCAGACTCCATCACCCCATCAGGCATTTCATGTACAACATAGGAGAGCAAAGAGAATTCTTCCTCCAAGTCACAGGCCAGAGGTTTCAGCCAGGACCTGAAATACAGCAAAACGGATTTTTCCAAATTTGTGAAGTATCAGCTAAAGCCTGCTTCCCACCATCAGCTCAACTCTCGCTGTCTCCACCATTCTGATTCTTCCTTTCCTTCACACCAAAATCATGCACTACAGAAGAACACTGACTGCACCTTTCCGGGGCCCCCAGTTCTGGCATGGTCACTGCTACCTTTTAACTGGCCTGCAAAACTGAAGAAAAAAGCTTACGATGGTCCCAAGTGCTTACAAGTTCCTTGACCAGTTGGAATTTCAGTAACCTGTGTTCCTCCATATGCCAAAGTTATCTCAGTAGAGCTCACGAGGAACCAAGCAAAGACTACTCCCATTGCTGTACCGTAACCTGGTACACCCGTAACTCCATGACCCCACTAAAAATACATAGCCCGCGTTCCCCTTAGGCCCACAGTGACTTATCTTAAAACACTGTCAGTCTGTCTAATGAGAAACAGAAACTTTGCCTTGTGGAAAAAAAAAATTGATCTAATGGTCTTTGAATCTTTCATAACCCAAAGAAGAACATGCAGATATAGCACATAAAAATTCAGTAACTGCTGTAATCAATAAGCAGGCCATTCAGCAAACCCACTCGCATTAATTAAGAGAAGGAAGTGTTATTTCTTAAGACAGACGCAAAATGACAGTCACGTGTTACAACTTCACGTTAACATCTTGATCCGATCTGGGTAAAAACAGTATGTCTCATCTCTTTTAAACAAACAAAACCCCCACTTACTACCAGTCGGTGATCTAAGTCTGACAGCATTTTAGTTTTAATGAAAAATGTGCTTTCACAACCAGCCAGACCAACCGAAGTCAGTCTATGTGTAGTGGTCTCAAGACCAGCTTTTGCTTTAAAGCCCTGCTGCACCTTCCAGTGTGGACAGAAACAAACCAAGCCTAAGCATACTGTTGCTTAATGCTCGCAGTGGGGATGGGGACCTAACAAATCCTTAGCCTTCTCATTTACAGCCAGAGCGGAGACAACAGATCGGCCTTTTTAAGTTGTAATATGGGGTCTTGTCAGCCAGCAAGGTTTGAGAACTGGAAATAGAAACTGGGGAGACGTGGAGAAGTTTAACTATCCATTCCCTGTGCACTTAAAAACTAAGTTACCCACTAGGACCTGACAGTTCCCATTTAAACCACCATGGAAAGGAATTAATGAATATGTATGACTATAAAAGTGTAAGAGATCAAACTTTCCTCCTTATGCTGTCCATCACTCTGCTCGTTTTCTTTTTCCCAAAGCACAGGTTTTCCACAGAACGATAAGGATCCATCGCTTCAGAGCATCTTCACCAAGCCTGAACAATCACACAAGGACTTGCTCAGCCTCTCCTAGTGCCCACCACATCGTCGCCCGGCTCTTGCCCCGAGCAGAGGCTAGCGGTGGCTCACGTCCTTCAGCACCGAGCTCTCCCCAGAGCGGGCACGCACCTTTGCGGAGGCTGCTGGTACCTGCCTCTTGGAATCAAGAGTTACGAGCTGCCCACACCTAGCACGTCCCACCACTCCTGGCCAAGCTGGCCAGAACCGTGGGGAGGACTGTGGGGAGCCAAGCGTGCCAGTCGTAGCAAGTGGAAAAGACGATGCAAAACCTTATTGCACCACTTCGGAGAGAAAGGCCTGCTCTGATGAACAGACAAAATGTCTTCAGAGCAAAAACACGCCAGCCCCTGCTCGTATCTGTAAACTTTGCCTTTCAGTTCCTTCCAGGCAAAACAGAACAAAACAAACCAAAAAACCCCTAACTTCAACCCCCCTACCCCCAAAAAAGGGAGTCATATCTCTATTTTTTCATTTTCTTTTTTTTAATCAAACAGCTTAACAGGGAGAGCATTTCAAAACTGAGGAGATACATTCAAGGAGTGGAATTCAAACAGATCTAACCTAGATGCTCACGACAGACCAAAATCGGGCCTGACATAGGAATGATGGCAGTTCAGAGTTTAATAGTTCGGTAGTTCAGAAAGACAGGGAAGAGCTGATCCATATAATCCAATGAATGTCAAGATCAGGATTTAAAACTCAGTCCAGCACGTAGCTGGCAATGTAATGGCAGAAGAAGCAGAGGGAGAGAGGAGCAGCTGTCCAGAGCTCGTCTTGATTTGAAAAAGACTTTCATGTCTGTGCAACAGACAGCAAGGTTAGTTAATAAAAATACATCTCATCACACAGCAGGTCAAAATGACTGATGTATGACCAAACAGATTTGATGAATTGAGTTAGTAATCTTCGCAAAGTTATCTGGCATTCATAACAACTCAGAATTTATATTCACACTACCTGATGGGGGGCAGCTTGTATTATTATTAACAAAACACCAACAACCGATTCAGCCTCTAAGTCAATTCTATTTACAGTTTGTCATTCATTACAACCAAGCAGCGCTGGCAGAGACACAAGAAAAAGACTTCATCTTCATAAAGATTGTTTTTTACGTACAAGCATTGACCGGCAAACACAAACACATTTTTTTAATTAAAGACGGAGGTGCTACAAATTAAAGAAAGATCAGATATCTAAAATGGAGGATTGTGTAATTGAGCACGAATTCAAACTGGTCATCAAAGCATGCACTGTGGAAATACAGCCCAGACACTGAAGAAGATGGACTCTTCTCCACGCCATTACATTCTCATGTAACCCAGTAGAGGGTCCTCAGAAAGTGGTTCTCTGGGACATCTACAGACATCCAACAGTAGAGTGAGAGATAAAGCATTTGGCTCTAAAGCTAAGTCACTGGGTTTTCTAGACACTGCCTTTTAACATGTTAATAAGACAGCAGGTATTAAAGTAGAAAATACACAATGGGATCTAATTCCATAACATTTCACTAGTCAGTCATAATGCATGCCATCCAAAAAAACCTTAGAGGAGGGCTAACATGACTCTAACAGCCAAATTAACTAAGGAAATATGGTTAAATTGTAGGTTGCCACTGAAACACAGGTACTTTCATTGCAGAGTGGCTACAAAGGACTGGCATATGGGTCTGTTAACATTCGGTGAAGCACTTGGGTTTGGATTTTTTCTTTTGTAAGAATCAAAATGCAAAATCCATTTATAAAAGAGCAGAATTTAAAATTTAATATTAAGCTTATTCATAACTGTAACTTGGATACTCTAACAACTCTTCAGCAAGGAATCAATTCAGGATTTACGCAAGTGATGGTCTTGGCAACCCCTCCCAGAGTAGAGGCTACTGAAGGTACTCTTCACAGACTATCAGGAGATCATGATGCCCTTGGAAGTCTCTCTAATTAACAATAAACTGCTTTTACAATTGAAAATGCAGCCTCAAACTCTGGTGACACTATGGATACGTCAATTCCTGATCCACATGCTTCATTGTATGCAATGTCTTTGGAAATCAAGGGCAACAATAACCTGGAAAATATTTTTCAACATTTGGACTGTTGCCACCAAATCAATAATGGTGGAACAAAACGAATTACAAGATTCCACAGCTTCAATCACAGAAGATGTAGAGAGTAAGCCAAAAAGAGAAACCACAACTTACACTGAGAGACTATTTGGACTGAATTGTATGTAGACTTGTTTCTAATTAAATCAGACTAAGGCCAAAAGGGAGGCAGAATCATTTGATATCTTTCATGGAACTGGTCAACACAAAAGGGTACTCAGCTCATGAAAAATGTAAGTAATTTCTCTTCATCAGGCCAGAGGACTGACATGACCTCCACACCTGAAGGACAGCCAATGTCACAAGGAAAGGAGAAAGTTTTACTCTTCAGATCAGTACCACTTTCCTGAAAAGCTTTTCCACAGGACTCAGGTTTTCAACACTTCAGGAACACAGGTTCAGAATGATTTACAGATGATCCAAACTGAAGAAGGCTGTGAAATACAGATATGGGAAACACAGCAGTTTTCTCAGAAAGAGATGATGTGCATTGCTTTGATACATCTGCACTAAACATTCCCGCCTTGTCAAGCCTCTGCTCCGTCAGCAGCCGGCTCCTCTTACTCGCTCTCCACTAGCTTTCCTTCAGCAACAGCAAACGTGGAATAAGCAAGAGCACCATTTCGGACAGCTGCGTGTTTGGCTCAGGTCGGAGGGGAGCAGCCCATGTGCTGGATATCCTCTGGGGAGCAAGCAACTTGTACAGATCACAGTGTTGTCTGGCAGAGAACTAGATAGCTTCCTCTTATCACAAGCATAGCCTTCAAAAAGACCGTTCCTGCAAAATGCACTTCCAAAATGGCTGAATTTGTTCTCCAGGCATCTTAACCCCATCTCCAGAACTACATACTCCGACTTTGATTGCCTGCCCAGCTTTAGCACCAGACCAAGCTTTAAAACACTGCATTTCTCCAGTGCTCTCTAAAATTATTTCAGTGGTGTTGGTGAGGATACAGTGCTCCTTATTTTACCATTAATGCTGCTTCTGTAAACCAAACCTATGTCTGGAATAAGAAAGTCCAGCATCAGTGCTGCACGGATCCTTGTGGGAACAACTCGTGCTTATACCTGTATGACTGCTGGGTACACTAGAGAAGATTACACTAAAACTTTCATGACTGATGCTTAGGTCAAAGAAACCGCAGTGAGCTACAAAACAATCTACTACTTTTTCACAAATGCAGAGTGAGCCAGGCAAGCACATTTACATTTACAAACACAGACTCAAAATGCATACAAGTGATACTGAGGCATTTGAAATACACTTCTTCCAACAACAAACAGGGACACTGATTTTAACTTTGCATTATTGAGTCTTCATTTCCAAACATAATTTGCCATCCTTTGCTTCCATTTTCTCCCCACAAAAAGGATAAACTGCCCAAATAAGGTTGACGATAGCTTTAAAATCAAAAGTAACAAGCAAAATGGTACCTAGTAGACTAAATGCTAACTACATGAATCGCAAAACATCCTTTACTCTTCTTTCCAGCTGCATTCATTAAAGGATACAGCTAGCTCTAATACAGGAAATTATAGACCTTCTGTGAGAAATCTGTGTCAGGTGCCAAAAGCATTTAAATTCTATCTTTTTCCAATTCATGAAGCTCATTGTAGCATTGTATTGTTGCATTATTATATTTGTGCATTTAGCAAGCAAGCATATTATAAGAGTGGCTGTAAGTAATTACTCTTTTCTAACAGCAGGAACCACAACATTGTCCACGCTATGTCGTTTTTATGAGAAAAATAGTCTGCTTTTAAAAAAGACTTCAATGTTTAAATAAACATCCAAATATCTCATTTATTAATAAACCATAGTCCTAACTTGTAGGAACAGCAAGGCAGACAGAAACTGAGGAGAAGTGACATAATTAATTCATGACAGCATTTTGACTATGAGACCCCATCCAGATAAGGCTGTTTATATACTGACATCACATTCATTTGGGGATCATGTCTTTGTAGGACACATTTTTAAATGTGATATTGAAAACTAGGAAATTCAAAGGTGGTTTCTTATTCTTTGTAACTTTTTTTGACCTGTCCTCTTGAAAGGGTCACCGCATGTATGGAATGTTCTGTCAGGAAATTACGGTGATGGAACACTCCATTAGTCTAATTGCTTAATGGTTGCACCAGTTTGCAGAATTTTCCACTCAGAGTCTTGCAAAGAACATTCTCAAACCCCAAATCTTGCTTTCCAGACATCTACCAAATGCTCCCTGGTAGAAGTGTCTTTCTGCACCGGGAATGCTGTCATGCACTGGACAGAACTCCGAACTTTGTAGGTGGCTCCGTTTCCTGAAGTTTTTCAACACATTTATCTAGTCTATCCTCAGACAGTTTCACACAGATCAGCAAGAGCTTTGCAAGATCTCTGGAATACAGTCTTATATGTACTATTTGAGCCTAAGTACCTAATCCATCTGCTTCTCGCGTCCGTGACTCTCTGTGAACACTTTATGGGTAGTACCATCCATATATAATGTTCTTTCTACTCACTGTACAAACGAAGCTAAATAAACTTTATAAGTTAAATGTATTTGTGCATGGTACAACTCACAGGAAATTTTTCATAAATTTCCTAGTTTGATTACAAAGTTTAAACCCAGTTACTAATACAATGGCACTTGTAGTCTTTCAAACACAGGAAGGGACTTTGTTCAATTACAGACGAAAAAAGGTCTGTGTCAGTCTAAATACTCAAACCCTTGCTCACATCTCTCATGCAAGTATCTCACTAGAAGTATGTGGGTTATGCAAGCGTGTAAGGACTGAGTTTACTTAGGCTTGACTCTGTAAGACATAACACGTTACCAGCTCTGTCAAACAGCAGCGTAACACAAAATGGTCCAGAACTGCAGCCACGCGGCATTTGTCACTCAGTGCTACGCATACTGAAGTCTACAGAAAGTCTGCCATCATTTCAACCAGCAGATGAATGAATCCAATGAGCAGAAGAACGGATCCTGAAGTCTGTAAAGTCTACTGTGTCTGCTGGAATGGAAGTCACCACTGAAACATATGGCATGATTATTAGCGTTTTGCAAAGAAGAATTCCTCAGAGGAGACAACTGAGTAAATGTTTATTTTTTCATTTAATTATCTGATCCTCACTTTGTTTCACTCTGCTGCCACCAGCAAAGAGCAGCAAGAAAGTCAGACATCCCAGTAACTACCCTGTTGGCAAGGCTAAAGAGCAGCAAAAAGAAGAGCAAAAAGTTGTGTTTTATCCCTGCTTTTATGGATACTGCTGAAACGTTATTTCTAAGTACTTGGGCAGTTTATAAATAAACCCTTCCAAAAGTGTATTGTTACACAACCACAAAATAAATTAAACTATCCAAAATTCATGCTGCTAATTAAAATAGCCGCTGCAGGAGGGCAAAGTAGCTACAAGGCTGAGGTAAACACAATACTTTTTTATTGAACAGTAGTTGATTAATTTTATACCCTATTTACATATATTTGCTAGTATCATCAAAACCTGGTAAAAACCACAATTTTGTACTCATCAGTTAAAGACTCTAAACTGATAGTGGTCCATCAGTTTTAGGACACCAGGAAGCTCTTTTGCTTTTACAGAAATCCAGTAGCATGACACTTCCATTCTAAAAAATCTGCCAGCATAGGAAACGAGGAGCAAGAAATATGCAGTCCTTTATGCATCTGCACCCAAATATTTTATGTCAGAGTCATAATATTGGAATTATATGAGTAGCAAGACACCAGGAAGGGTCCATAAAGGGTTAAACGTACATTATATAACATGGTCTCCTAATAGAAAAGTGCTGTTCATGAGAGAAATAAACTGACCACTTACTAAGGTGCCAGAAGCAAGCTTAAAAGTCACTTTTATTCAGAAATTATCATTTTAATGGATGATACAGTTTCATTTTGACCAGCTGTTCAAGACAAATTTTTCTCCTGACAATATGACTCAGAAAAAACTCAATACTTAACATCCGAGTCGCCTAAGAAGTCAATCTAAATACAGCTCAAGACAAGTGATAATCTTGTCATGGTTGATTACACAACTTGTACCACAACCTTACGAGTTCATGGAAGCCCATGGAACTGATTAAGCTTACTTGGCCTAAAAAATTAGCTACAGATACACAGAGCTCTCCTTTCAGTCCCTTTGTAACAAGAATCATAGTGAAAAATGAAAACCTGGATAATGCGGACCTCCCCACCTCGCATTGGCAGGCAGCAGGCAAGGCACTGGTGCATTTCAAGGTCTTGCAAGTACAAGGTCTCATTAGATACAATATCCTTAATAACCTAGCATCGAGCCACTCTCGAGATTGTCTTTCACCCTATATTCCATATAGCAATTGAGAGCAGTCGGGGTGCCCTTGTTTTCTCTTGAATGAGCAAAATGAATTGGACCCACAGAAGGCTTCTTGAGTGTAGACCCTTGACCACAAAATTTTCTTACCAAATTGGTCTGTAACCTATGGCTTAGCTTTTCCACAGTTACTTAATTATTTGATTTTCCTTTGTACTCTGGACAGAAGCACTTCTCTATCAGATTGAAATCTGGCAGGGAGGTTGCAGTCTGCTCACTGGTCCTTATATTTTTTAAGAGCTGACTGAAGTGCACCAACACTTGGAGCAGTGGTGACTGCTTAATAAGTCACAGAACCATTGCACAGGAAATCTCCATCACCTCTTTGTGCCTTAGAGTGCAACGGGTTGCAAGAACTACACCATTCTTTCTTTTTGCTTATTCATTGGCTTATTTGCACAAGTCAGTGGTCTGCTCTCGTTCCCTCTGGGCTGCTCCTTCTCAGGGCAGTGGGGATCTGCAGTTGTAACATCACTGCCTCTGCACAGGGCCAGGAACCCACACAGACAAGTCCAGCTGGGCAAACCCCAACATTTGCTTTTGGAAAGGCCCAGGTACAATTCCCAGCCAATATGTCCCTGCTTGGAACAAGCTGTGTGACAACTAAGAGGCCATATGCTGAGCTATGGAGTTATGGTCTGCAGCCTCTGCTGTTCCCGTGAAGCAGAAGAGCCGAGCTTCAAACACAGGCTGCTGCCATACAATTTTTACTCTTTGCACCAAGAACAGTACTGGATTTTTGATTTAGGTCTAATGTAAACCTGGAAAACTAACTGTCTTCTTTTTCCACTGAAATGAAACTCACTTTTCCTTCATAAGAACAAATAAAGGGTAATTGAGAAATATTGTTTCTGACCCTATAATAAAATGTACACTTAACCGAGAGTTTAAGTTAAAGTCAAAGGTATTTGCACACATGCCAACAGGACTGCATTCCAAGATGTCTCTTTCAACAGCTAAAGATAGACCTAAACCAGAAATCTGTACAGAGATAATGTAACACAAAATCCAAAGTTTGCAAGGTTTTTGTCTCCTGGGTTCAGGCCAGGCTCGTTTCCACCTACACCCTGGCCATCCGCGCTGCTCTCCCTCTCCCTCCCGAAGCCCATGGCACACGCCGTGCCTTTGTCCAGCAGTGATCTGTAGCTAGGATGCAAAGTCTACCTTTGCAAGTAAAACAAAAGGAAGATCTAATGGCAGGAGGTTGAAGCCACTGAAAATCAGACTAGATGTTGTGGGCAATTAGATGCTGGAGCGATTACCACAGCCTGTGGTACGCTGCCTGTCATGAGCAGTGTCAGTGCCGGACATTTTCCCTAAGAGAGAGGTTCTAGTGCAACGATGACCTGATTCTGGTGAGTCCAAGTAGTGTGTTTATGTTATAGATCAAACCAGATGGCCACCGTGGTCCTTCCAGGCACTACCATCATGGATTTACATGCAAACTTTCCTCTGCTGTAACTCCCAATCATTTGTGCACTTCAAGGACAGCAAGAACCAGACCCTCAACAAAGAGAAGGCAGCGCCAGAAACCTGTAGCATTTTATCAAAAGTGGATTTTGCCCTTCTCCTTCGCTGAATTCCCACAACAAGCAGAAACTCCCGTGGATGCACAGCGGAGGCGAAACACCTGCCAACAACAGGTCTGACGACGGGCCTGGCACACAGGACGCAGCACCGGGAAGGCTAACCGCCCCGTGACGCCGAGCGGCATCCCTGCCAGCCATCCCCACGTCCCTAACCTTCCACAGCCACTGACTTCCTGGCATTCGGTTACATCCTGTCGCCTCTGGAGCCAGGCCAAAGTCCTTCTGAAGAATGAAAAACAGTTCACGTTAGAAATAGAAACCTGATAAAGTTCAGCAGCTGGATCACGTTACATGTTAAGCAGCCTCCAAGCCAGCACAAGCGGCTGCTCCAAGTCTTCCCATGGTCAGCTCAGTATGTCAGGTGAAGGTTTTTACTCCACTGAGGAGCAGGTAGCAAATGCACGCTGAGGCGATCAGATCATGTCCCACTCTGCGCTGCGCTGGCGGCACAATCCTCATAAATAAAGCAAATGGCTTTCTTACTTCAGGACAGATCACACAAACGGGACTCGCACCATGTGAACAGAGACTGTAGTGTGGTGTGACACGGAGACTACTCATTTCAGGGCCTTCTGGCATGTGACATTTCACTACAGCACACTGAGTCCATCTCCTCCCGATGCCACACGATCCAACATCTTATAGCTTTCCACCTCCGTGGTTCAGCTGCCACAGTGGAAGCACAGAGTAGGGCTGGATTTCAAATTACGTAAAGGCGGCCTCCCATCTATGCGAAATCTTCAGTGCATCTTCAGAAACTCTGTTTTGCATCCAAGTTTTAACAGTGACCTTCCTACTCCTATCCTGGCGGCGCTAACAGCAGCCGGTCACCACACGCCGTGAGAGCAGGGTGCCCTGCTGCCCACACCTCTTGCACTGCAAGGCGTGAGGCACCTGGAGAAACATATCTGGCCAACTTCAGGGCATCCAAAGGCACTTGACCAAACACAGGCAGGGGTGGTTTAGGGGCAGTACTTGTCAACCTGCCCCAGCCACCCAGCATCCGGCAGTGGCACACTCCAGCCACGCGCTACAAACCATCCGACAGAACTGTCCTCAAATCAAAGTGCACGCTACAGCAAGCCTGAAAGGGATGCAAGCCATAACCCCCACCCACACAGTCACAGATTCTGCCTAGAACTGGGTAATTCGAACCTGCTGTGTCTTTTCTCAGCCACAGCACCTCCAAAACCTTGTGCCCAGAGTGCTCAGTGAAGGTGTGCTGAGCTGCAGGCGAGCTTTCGGACAAGAGCGAGCCCACATAGAAGGCGTGTGTTGTCCGTCTTTCTTTTTGGACTACACTGCACTCACGGCAAACCATGTTAAGATGGTGTCACTTTACTAGAAATCTATGGGATGGCAATTGCCTCAATTAATCTTCCTGACTCCAGCATAGATTAACTTTTAAGATCAGTTCTCAATATAGGCAATTACAGTTCACCAATTAGGCAATAACACACAACAATGCATTTCTGAGCAGTCAGAGCACAGACCAGTATTACAAAGCATGGTCCTTCAGGACAACCCACTTCCACTGAACTATGAGCACAATTACCTTCTGGCTGCTACTTATTATTGCTCCCGTTAAACAGAATCTGTAAATACAGATAAAGAAGCCAGCTAAGCCCATACCGTAGCCAGACCCTGTGCCTCACCCTGAGCAACTTACTCAGAGAAAACCCCATCATACTCTCATCCACAACTGCAATATTACTAAAATTAATACTTCAGAATAAGAGTTTTGTATTAAAAAGGACTACAACAAAAAACCTACTGTTGGTAGACACACACTATCATTGACAGCCAAAAGGAAAGCTCAAATCAATCTTGTAAATCCACTTCATAAGGACACCAAAAAGGCCAAACTCATGTTCCCATATGTCTGAAATCCGTATAGCCTCACCTGCACAGACTCTCCGAGCATCACAGCTGTATTTCTACACCCTGATGCACAGTCCACTTCCCAAAATAAATCCCAGTAGTGACCACTGGGATTTAAGTGACCTTTGGGGAATATAGAGGACAGGATAATAGCTAGATTTTCACTCTTCAGATCTGACAAGTGGCAATCATACAACCACTCCCTCCCCAGCCCCACCAAAGCATATCAGCAGGACACAGCCAAGCCACCACAAACCTTCTAATCCATAGCAGAGCTTAGCATTTCTGACATCGGACTTTGGAAAGCTAGACGTCAATAAACACTTCCGAAACTTGGGGGAATCTCCCTAATGAGAATATGAAAAAAAGAAAAATACATGGAGGTGACAGTTGTATTGCCTTCTTTGCTTTTTTGTTTGTCTTTTTTTGGGTTTTTTTTTGGTTTGTTTGTTTGTTTGTTTGTTTTGCACCTGGCGCAGGAGGCTGTGTAACTTTAGAGGCCAGTATAACACGGTCCTCAGGCAGCCTGATTGTCATTCCAAAAACTGCTCTCCTCTTTAGCATTGCATCCTCATATTAAAAATTATGCTCCTGTGCTTATCCTTCTTATTTTTAGTGTACTAGAAACACATAATCTGTGAGCTGTATGTATATTCAATAGCACCGTCAAATAAATTATTATTATGGCATGTGTACTTTTCCCCTCCTTTTCTGATCTATAATGGATTTTAGCATTGTTAAAACTGCAGTTAGTCTGTCTACAGTCTCATAATTCTTCTCTCAGCCAAATGAAACTACAGTCTTGTAATTTTTAAACCAAATTACTACTAAAATGTGTAGAAATATGAATTTTAATAAGATTTCTATGTTACAAACATTTTAGCTCAGAAATATTTTGAGTCAGTCTTGGAATAGGATTAGCTTCTGCATATTTTCTTTTAATTTTACATATAAATGAAATACAGGATCTCTCACCATAATTAAATTTGAACTATTCAAGATTATGACTGTGAAAGTACTCTACACGCACATCTACACAGATTACTCAAAAGTCAGTAGATTCTGTAGCCTACAAACAGAACATGCCAACCACAAAGTCTTTAAAGTTTTTCAAACTCTTAGGTTCATAAAAGCTAAAATACGAGCAAGACAACTCCTTGGCTAGAGAGAAACTCATTGCAGAAGCTTCTGCTTGAAGGCTCAAGATTATGCGCTTCGAGCACTAGCAGGTAAACTGGGCACAAACTGAAGCACAGGAAGTTCTGTCTCAACATGAGGAAGAACTTCTTCCCTCTGAGGGTGACGGAGCCCTGGAACAGGCTGCCCAGGGAGGTTGTGGAGTCT
>Ga0181612_179622_pt1 | contig 19419 bp, 17 predicted proteins | sample HoacroProtozoa21_FD_119630 | JGI IMG/M metagenome (GOLD analysis project Ga0181612, IMG submission 119630) | Hoatzin crop microbial communities from Cojedes, Venezuel. Combined Assembly of Gp0051906, Gp0051904, Gp0051908 | reverse complement strand
CGAAGGGCCTTTAGAGATGACTGTTGTGGAAAAAATCTGGAAATACCTTTTATATGTGATAATTTTAGCATCGGAAGGTAGCTCAGAAAGTGCAACAGAATTACTTCAAAAGGCCATAATTAAAAATACAAATATTAACAGATTGTGTGAAATAATCAAAAATAAAGCAGTAGCTTAGCTACTTGCGAAAGTTAAGTAACAATATATACAGAACAGCATGACCACAGAGATCCTTATTTCAGATGCAATTCGGATTCCAGTTTTCAAGTTCAGATTGATGACAGAGCTTGGTTAGGTCCGAATACGATTGTTCTGCATAGTGTACATATAGGTGAGGGAGCTGTAATTGCTGGCGCAGTAGTAACAAAAGATGTTCCTCCATATTCAATAGTCGCAGGAGTTCCTGCGAAGATTATAGGAAATAGGAATAAAGAACTGAAATACATTTTTCAAGGAAAACCATCACCTTTTTATTGAGATTATTGAATGCGATGAAGGAGGAGAATAAAAAGAGAACTAATTTTAAATTGATATAATTATGAAATATGCAATTGTAGGAGCAGGAATGTCGGGATTAGCGATGGCTAATATCTTGCAGGATGCAGGCAATGAGGTGGTCGTTTATGAGAGCGACTCTCGTCCAGGTGGAATGATAAAATGTGATATTGTAGAGGGAAGCTTGTTTCATAGGACAGGCGGACATGTGTTTAATACAAAACGCCAGGACGTTATGGACTGGTTTTGGAAGCACTTCGACAGAGAGAAAGAATTTTCTAAGGCTTTGCGAAATTCCGTTGTTAATTTTAGGGGGGGGTACACGGCGTATCCTATTGAAAATCACGCATATACATTTGATGAGCAAACTCAGAAAGCCTTTATTAAGGACTTGTTGAAAATTGCTTCAAAAAGCCAAGACGTTTCAGAATTTAATAATTTCGAGGACTTTCTTAAAAACAGGTTTGGCGAAACTCTCTACAACCTATATTTCCAACCTTACAATTATAAAGTTTGGCGGCGTGACTTGAGCAAGGTTCCATTGGCATGGCTTGAAGGCAAACTGCCGATGCCCACGGTTGAAGAGATGATATACAACAATATGAACCATGTGGAAGAGAGACAGTTCGTACACAGCTCATTCTATTATCCCAACAAAGGTGGTTCACAATTTCTTGCCGACAGATTATCGGAAGGTTTAGACATAAGATTAAATCAAAAGATAGAGAAAATAGAAGAAAAAAACGGCAAATTATTGGTAGCTGGCGAACAGTACGATAGAGTGGTGTTCTGTGGCAATATCAAATCTCTCACTGCGATGACTGATGTCAGCGGTTATGAGGAAGCAATAGAGCAGTTGGAGGCACACGGCACAACAAGTGTATTTTGCGAGATAGACAATAATGATTACAGTTGGATTTATTTGCCTGACCGCAGTCACGAGGCGCATCGCATAATCTGTACAGGTAATTTCTCGCCCTCAAACAATGCGCCCGGCAAGATGACTGGAACGGTGGAATTCACTGACTATATTTCAAAGGACGATATCATCGACAATCTTTCACGAGTGGCTTGCCATCCTAAGTATCTCACCCATAATTATGAACCATACACATATCCGATACAAAGTTCCACCACCCGTGAGATGATTTCTTCGTTGAAACATCAATTAGGCTCAAAAGGAATATACCTTGTAGGTCGTTTTGCAGAATGGGAGTATTGTAATATGGACGTGGCCATAGGCTCGGCTTTAGATTTGTTTGAATCATTAAACAAAGCGTAGCCATGGCACAAAACAAGATACTTATCAGTACTGAGCGCAAGGTGAACACCTGGCCGAGTTGGGACTTGGTATATGAATGGGAGGATGTATTGCGTGAGGCTCTTCATACAGAATTCTTTTATCCTCGTCGCTTGGTGTTAGGAGGTAAAGACATAGGTCGCAAGCTGTATGAGCTTACAAACTTTAATATCAACTCGATATTTCAAAGAGGTAGGAAATGCTTTGCATACGAGATGAAGGCCACAAAAAAGAAAAGTCTTTTGAACCTCAAAGGTATGACCATATGCATTATAGACTTCTTCTTGCGCGAGTCTGAGCTTGCAGCATTCTTTAATGCATATAAGAACACAGATGCCATATATGTGTCAAGCAGGGAAGTTTATGAGTTTTTGAAGAAAAACGGTTATGGCAATGCCGTAGGGCACATGCCACTTACTATATCCGACAAATACAAGATTACTCCCAACACGACATTCAATAAGGAATTCGACATCGCATTGGTTGGCCGGCAGAATCCTGTGTTAAAAGAATTTCTCGACAGGTATATGAAAGGTCATAATTTGCGTGTGGCTTATCGGGGCAAGTTAGAGAATGGCAATTTCCCATATTACACCACGGATGGCGAGTTTATCGGCAATGTAAACACACGGCAGGATTATATCAATTTGATTCGGAAGAGCCGCATAGGTTTATACACAACTCCAGGCATAGATGGAGGAGAGCAACGCACCAATGGATTCAATCAAGTAACACCTCGATTCTTAGAGCTTATTGCCAGTGGTTGTCATGTATTGGCGAAATATGCACCAAATCCAGATACTAAGTACTTTGAACTCGATGATATGGCATCCAGTGTCAGAAGTTATGAAGATTTTGAGAAGGCGATGGATAAGGCTTTGAATGAGAGTGTGAATATGAAGAAATATTCAGATTATCTTGCCAAACATTACACAAGTACGATTGTGGATATGATAAAGTAGAATATGAATGTTTTTATTTATAGGCGAATATTTCATCCTATTGGACAAGGTGCTTTAGCTTTTACGCATGAGGGGGAAATTAGTACAACATAAAATAGTTAAAGAATAAAGCTCTAAATTTGTGCATATCATTAAAAATGTGAACTATAGATAATTAAATTAATAATAGGATAAGTTGTTTTTTACAAAAAAAAGAAAGATATGAAAGTTAGAATTTTAGATTGTACTATTCGTGATGGCGGATATTATACAGATTGGGATTTTAGTCCTAATGTAGTAGATGGATATATTGACGCCATAAACAAATTACCCATAGATTATATTGAGGTGGGATATAGGAATCCCAAATCTCATGAATATTTAGGTGAGTATGGCTATTGCCCAAAGTATGTTTTGGAAAATATCAGAAAGAAGTGTAACAAGAAGATAGCTGTTATGGTAAACGAGAAGAGCGTGAAAGCAGAAGAAGCAAATGCTCTTCTTGCATCAGCTAAGGGTCTTGTTGATATGATTAGAATATCTGTTAATCCAAGAACTATCGATAGTGCGATATTACTTGCAAAAGCTATTAAGGAGATGGGATTTGAGGTTGGATTCAATACTATGTATATGTCCACCTGGAGTGAAATAGACTTTTATCCCAAACTAAAAGGAATAGAGAATTTCGTTGATGTGATTTGTATGGTGGATTCTTTTGGAGGTGTATCTCCTGAAGATGTTAAAGATGCAATACGATCTATTAGGAAATACACAAATGTTTCTATAGGTTTCCATGGTCATAACAATCTTGAACAAAGTTTGATTAATACCTTGACTGCAATTGAAGAAGATGTGGATTTCGTTGATGCAACGATTCTTGGCATGGGTAGAGGAGCTGGTAATTTGAAGATGGAGCTACTACTTACGGTATTAAACAAAAGAGGATTGGAAGTAGATTTTAATGTTTTAGGCAATGTCATTTCTCTATTTTCGCCGTTATTGGATAAGTACAAGTGGGGTACTAATCTGCCTTATATGCTTTCCGGCGCAAATTCATTCCCTCAAAAGGAAGTTATGCAAATGGTAACAAATCGTGTTTATTCGTTCAATAGTATCGTTAGGGCATTGAATAATAGGAAAGAGAATGTTGAAGACAATGCTAAATTCCCAGTAATACCTGACTGCCATTATGCTAAAACCATAATAATAGGTGGTGGAGATAATTCTGTTACTCACTATAATGGAATAAGGGAGTTTATAGAAAAAGAAAAATCAGACACGGCACTTATTTTCGCAACATGTAGGAACGCAATTCCATATAACGATTTAACTGTGGATAAATTTTATTGTCTTGTTGGAAACGAAGGCATGAGACTTTCTAAAAATGTGGGTACAAAGGCATTAGAAGGAAAGTGTATCTTGCCGCCATATCCAAGAGTAATGGGAACAGATGTTCCTGAATTCGTAAAAAATGTCACATTCGAATTGCCAGAAATTAGTTTCACAAATCAGTTCGTTGATTCGTGTACTACAGTTGCAGTTCAGTTGGCTTTATTAATTAGCGACAATGTGTATATTGTTGGTTATGATGGATATCCCGAAGGTTATAAATCAGAAAAAGAAAGAGAACTGACTTTAGAGAATAGAGCTATATTTACAGATGCTCATAAATTCATAGGAAAAAGCATTGTTTCTTTGACTCCTACACTATATAGTGAGTTGGATTTAAAATCAGTGTATCAATATTTATAATAAACAGATTAACAAATTAAGATATGGAAAAAGTTGTATTTTTTCTACCTACCAGAAAAGGTAGCCAAAGAGTTAAGAATAAAAACACGAGAATGTTTGCTGGCATAGATGGCGGATTGTTAGCGAATAAATTAAGCCAACTGGTAAAGACAAAGAAAATTGACGAAATAATACTTTCTACAAACGATGAAGAAAGTATTCGAATTGCCGAAAAGTTTTCTTATTGTGACAGGTTAAAAATAATACCTCGCCCGGAGGAATTGTGCCTTTCGTCAACTAATTTGCAAGATTTGATATGCTATGTACCTACGATAACAGATGCTGACCATATTTTATGGGGACATGTTACCACACCTATAGCTGGCGCAGAGGAATATGATAAAGGTGTAGAGGCTTATATGGATAAATTAAAAGAGGGCTATGATTCTTTAGTCTCTGTATGTGAATTGCGAAATTTCCTTTTAAATAAGGAGGGGAAATTGATTAATAACACAACACCAATCCCTTGGCCTAGAACTCAGGATTTGGAACCTTTATATGAAATCAATCATGTAATGTTTATAGCAAAACGTGAGATTTATATAAATAATAAGAACAGAATAGGTGAAAAACCATTCTTATATGTGATGGATGAACAAAAATCGTTCGACATTGACTGGGAGGACGATTTTGCAATTGCAGAGTGCATATACAATAATCTTTACAAAAGATGAAGAAAGTAGTAACGTTTGGAGAAATAATGCTAAGGCTTAGTGCCCCAGATTATTTAAGATTGAATCAAAGTGATAACTTGATTGTTTCATTTGCAGGTTCAGAGGCAAATGTGGCTGTCTCGTTAGCTAATTATGGTGTGCCTGTTGAATATATTACCAGAATGCCTCAAAATCCAATTGCCGAGAAATGCATAAATGAGATACGTGGCTACAAGGTATGTGTAGATAATTGCCTGGTTGGTGGTGACAGATTAGGTTTAATGTATGTTGAGAAAGGAGCTGTTTCGCGTCCTTCAAGAGTTTTTTATGACAGGGCGGAGTCTTCTTTTTCACAAATAAAACCAGGAATGATTGACTGGAATGGCATATTTGATAACGCTATGTGGTTTCATTGGTCTGGCATAACTCCTGCATTATCACAAAGTGCTGCTGATACTTTAATGGAAGCGGTAGAGCGTGCTGCCCAAAAGAATATTTACATATCTTGTGATTTGAATTTCAGACAAAAATTGTGGAAATATGGAAAAAAGCCATCGGAAATAATGACCGATCTTGTGAAACATTGTGATTTGATTATGGGAAATGAAGAGGATTGCGAAATGATGTTTGGTATTAAACCAGAATCTTTTGATGCTAATCAGACCGATGGTGAAATAAATCAGGAAAGCTTCAAATCGGTATGTGAACAAATGATGAAGAAGTTCCCTAAATGTAAAAAAATGGTAGTTACACTACGAGGTGCAATAAATGCAAATCATAATACTTGGTGTAGTATAATGTATTATTTGGGCAAACTTATTGTATCGCAGAAATATGATATAACTCACATTGTTGACAGAATTGGAGGCGGTGATTCTTTTATGGGCGCATTAATATACGGTCTGATTAATTATAATGATGATAAGGATGCTTTAGAATTTGCAACAGCTGCATCTTGTCTAAAACATACAATAATTGGTGATTATAATCAAGTTTCAATAGAGGAAGTAGAGAGCTTGATGACAGGCAATAAGTCAGGACGAGTAAAAAGATAAATAATGAAACATATTTTTATTATAAGTTCACATACTCCATATCTTACATCTTTAGGAGTACTTGAAAAATTACAAATACCAAAAAAAGATGTGATTTTTATATTTGGTAGAGATTATAAAGTTATTGGTAAAATGCCTGATGTACAATATTATGATTTATCTGATATATATTATATATCCTATAGAAATCGAAAAGAAAAAATTGAATCCATCTCCAAAATTGAGAATTTTATAGATAATAAAATCAATGATAACTATACTTTGTATATACCACATTTGATGTTTGGCTTTTTTCAGGTTTGGGCTCATAACGAAAAATGTAAAGTAATTAATTTTATACAGGAAGCCATTACTGATTTTTGTGGTAAAGATGGTTTTAAGAAAATATCATTACCTTATAAAATAAAATCATGGTTCAATAATTTAGGTTTACCAATTTGGTCAACAGGACGTTGGGATTCTTATTCAAAATTAGGTGGGCGAAAAGTTTCTGAGACATTTGCGATAACGAACCATCTTTTTACAGCCATGGATTGTAAACATACGATAATAAAATGGCCAAGAATACAAATAGAATATAAATTTGACAATGAGGCAGTGTTTTTTGTATTTGAGAGTTCTCTTGAAAGAGGAGAAATCGAGAAAGATGTATTTATGAGTGCAACTGAAAAGATGATCCGCAAATTCGCAAAAGAAAAAAACTATGTAAAGTTTCACCCTGTTCAAGCTCAAGAGAATAAGGATAAGATTTTGGACTTGTTTAAACAAAATAATTCTGAAGTCGAAGAGATTCCCGCTGAAGTGCCATTTGAAATATTGTTGAGTGGTGATGACAAGATTGAGGTATGTGGATTCTCTACAAGTTTGGTGTATTATTCATTTTTGTTAGGGCATAAGACTCATATTTGTTTAAAATGGTTGTTAGGATCAGATAAATTCCGAAAATATTGGAAATCTTATTCAAGGCATCTTTCACAATATGGTGATATATTTGAATATGAAAATTAAGCAATATGTCAGAGACTCTTGCAAATAAAACTGCCAAAAATTCAGTATGGAGTATCATAGATATGGTACTCAAACAAGGTGTTGGTTTTGTTATTAGTATCATCCTTGCACGCCTATTGACTCCTACAGATTATGGCACAATAGGTATAATGATGATATTTATAACATTGGCCAATGTCTTTGTGGATAGTGGATTTGGAGCTGGACTTATACGAAAATTAGATAGAACGGATAAAGACCTGGACACCGCATTTATGTTCAACGTGTTTATTGGTATTCTTGCGTATCTTGTTCTGTTTTTGTGCGCACCTATTATTGCCACTTTCTTTGAAAATGATCAATTGGTAGTTTTATTAAGGTTTTTTGGCTTGCTGTTAATAATTCAATCTTTAAATGTTGTTCAGAATGCTATAATGATTTATAAGATGCAAGTAAAGAAACTTGCTTTTATAAGTGCTGTTTCACAGATTTCGACAGGTGTTATCGCAATATTTTTAGCTTATAGGGGATGGGGAGTATGGGCATTAGTAGCTCAACAGCTCTCTGCGCAGACGTTTATTTGCGTGCTTCTTTTCTTTAATACAGGCTGGAGACCTCACTGGAATTTTGATAGACGATCTCTCGCCTATCTTTGGAATTTCGGAAGTAAACTTCTTACTGCTACATTTATTGGGCAAATATTCAACCAAATATATTCATTTATAATAGGTAAGGTGCTTGGTCAACGAGAATTAGGTCTGTTTACAAGGTCAGACCAGTTTTCGATGCAACCTAATGGCATCATTACTAATATAATTAATAAGGCTTTAGTGCCATCTCTTGCGTTATGTCAAGGTGATGTAATAAAAATGCAGAAGAATTATTCTAAGTGTGTTGAGATAATAAGTCTTGTTGTATTTCCGCTTATGATTGGCTTAGCTCTTCTCTCAAAACAGATTTTTAATTTGTTATTGGGTTCAAAGTGGGATGCAGCAATTCCGATTTTTTCAATTTTATGTATAGCGCATGCCTTTGATGTCTTTAGTACATTAAGTTTACAACTTATTCAAGTCATGGGAAGAACAGATTATACTCTTAAGATAGAGATAATCAAGAAATCGATAGTCGCTATATTTATATTTATTGCTATAAACTATGGCTTGATGGGCTTGACCTTTTGTAAGTTAGCGAGTTGTGTTCTTGCTGCATTAGTGAACCTGTCTGTTGTTAAAGTCTTATTAAAATATAGCTATTTAAAACAATTGTTTGACCTTTTTAAGTATGCTATTGTCACCCTAATTATTTTTGTCCCAATTTATTTATTATTAAAGAGCCTGTGGAATAATAATTTATTCCTCATTATAGTATTTCCAATAAGTGCAGCTGTATTATACTTTGTAGCGGTGAAAAAACTCGATATGCCTGCTTATATGTATTGTAAGACAATGTTAAATGACTTGTTAAATAGCAGGAAAAATTCGAGAAAAGGACAACAATGATATAATATAATGCTATTTCAAATTATGTAATTCGTATAAATAAGATACTGTTATGATTTCAACTAAAAGAGAACTAAGAGAATTCTTGAAAGCAGACTCCAAAAATTTTATCACTCAAAGACAAACGTTGCTGAAGAGAATAAAGGGATTCTTGTTTTGTAATCCAATCAATGACGATTATATAATATGGAATTATATCGATACGCTAAGAAAAGCTGAGTATTACATAAATACAGATGGAATATTGAGTAAATTTTTAAAAATATATTATCTTCATAAATTGCGTAATTTAGCTTACAAAACAGGTTTCCAAATACCGCCAAATGTCGTGGATATGGGAATTACAATTTATCATTGGGGATCAATTATAATAAATCAGAATTGTAAGATTGGGAAGAACGTAACTTTATATCCTGGAGTTTTGATAGGTTGGAAATCACCTAATACTCCATGTCCTCAAATAGGTGATAATGTATTCATTGGTGCAGGAACAAAAGTCATAGGAAATGTTAAAATTGGTGACAATGTCATAATTGGGCAAAATTGTGTAATTACGAAAGATATTCCTGATAATACTGTTGTTGTGACTCCTAAATTTAGAGAAATAAACAAACAGAGTTCATAAATAGTTAATTCATAGTCTATATTTTAATATATTTAGTGATATGACGATAATAATTTTTGCGATTCTCCTTTTTTTTATGGTAGGATTAGTGTATAATTACAAGAAGTTTGTTTTATTAACTGTAATTTTCTATCCATGGTTATATTTGTTATTGCTGGGGGGACGGTCTCTACTGTCTTATATACCATTATGGGCAGTGTTGCTATACTTTTTAAGGGAAAGACACCGTTTAAAAGTAAAAGCAAATCAATATCCCTTTTGGATATGCGTTTATGTAATATTGCTGTCTTCTTTATTAACCGGAATTTATAATTCCAAATTTGGATTCAGCATAGTAGGAGATTTGTGTTCAATATGGATATTACCATTTTTATGTTGGACATGCCTTCAGTCGGAAAAACATATTATGTATTTTCTTAAAATGTCTTTTATAATGTGTGCAATAGCTGTGATTTATGGCTTGTATGAAGAAGTAATTCAATATAATCCTATTAATGTTTTATTTCAGAGGTATGAGAATGTTTATTTTGCTCATGTAGAAACAAGAATAGGAGCGAACAGATATGGTTTTCAACAAGTAACCTCGATATTTAGTTCTCGTGATTTCTGTGGATTATATTGTACTTTATATTTTCTTTTTATTGGTTATATTCAAAATAAATATCAGATAGTAGAAAAAAGATTAGCAACAATTTTAATGATAGGTCTCCTTTCAATTGTTGTTTTAACAACGGCGAGAAGTGTTTATATGGGTTTTATCATAGGATGCTTATTATTTGTTAACCCCAAGACTTTTAAGAGTAAGAGATTCTTGGTTGTCTTAATAGTGGGTATATTTTTTCTTCCAACAATAGTCGATTATTTAGCAGAAGTAGTAAATTCTTTTACATCCACATCTTCAATAGGTGGAAGTGATTCTTCATTAAGAAAACAACAATTATTATTTTCCATAGACCAAATGATGAAGTCGCCAGTGTTCGGTAACGGAGTTGGATTTACTACGGCAATGACGAAACTTCGTTCGAATATTATTTATGGTGCAGAAAGTATTTGGTTTAGAGTAATGATGGATTATGGCTTAATAGGTATTGTTTGTTATGTTACGGCCTTTTGTTATCCTCTATATTTTTTGTTCAAGAAAAAATTATATGGTTGTATTTTCTTAGTATTATCATATATAGTAATTCAGTCTATGACAAGTTGCCCTGCGTATCCTTATCTTGTTTTGCCTGTTATCTTTCTTAAAATGTCTGATTTAGGTTTCTTCGGAGCGAAAAAAAAATAATTTTATACTTTTTTATTTTTAAATATTAAACAACATAGTATATGAAAGTTCTTTGGTTTTCAGTTACAAAAATATCATCTTCAACAGATTGGTCAAAAGGCCTTGGATGGATAGGGTCTTTGTTAGAAATCGTGCATAAGCATTCTGACATTAAGTTAGGTGTGGCATATTTAACTTTTGATGATGAGCAAGAGAGAGAAGAGTTGGGAATTTCGTTTATACCAATAAGAATTAAACGAAATAATCTCAAAAAATGCTTCATAGATACATTCACTTATAATTATATAGATTTTCTAACCGTTGAAAAAAGTGTCGAAATTGTTAATAAATTTCAGCCCGATATTATCCAAATCTTTGGCACAGAATGGTGTTATGGATTATTAAAAGAGAAAATAAATATTCCTATTGTGATACATTTACAAGGTTCTTGGCCTGCATATAGGAATAGCCAACCGTATAATTTTATCATTAGAGAAATAATATACAATTTTTATAATCCCGTTAAACTTAAAAGATCAATAGGTCAATCTTTCTTATATAAAAAAAGAGCGGACAGAGAAGAAAAAATATTCAGATTAAATAAATATTATATGGGTAGAACCTGTTGGGATAAGGCTTTAGTTCATTTGTATAATCCCTCTGCCAGATATTATTTTTGTAGTGAGGCTTTGCGCTCTGATTTCATAAATTGCAATCAAAAATGGACTCTTAAACCAAGCAACAAACTGCATATTTGCTCTGTAACTTCTAACCCTTTAAAGGGGCTTGATTTTGTTTTGAAGACTGCTAAATTGATAAAGGGAAATTCAAATTTAGATTTTGAATGGAATATAATTGGTTGTTCTGATGATTTAAAAAAAATAAACGAACATTATACAGGTATTAAGGCTAATGAGGTTAATGTGATTTCGGTAGGAAGGCTTGATAGTTCTAAAATGGTTGAGTTGTATTTAAATACCGATTTGTATGTCCATTCTGCTTATATTGATAATAGTCCTAATGCGATTTGTGAAGCTCAATGTTTGGGTCTGCCTATTATAGCGACTTATGTTGGTGGAGTACCTTCTCTTTTTAGTGATGAGTATCCAATGGAATATTTGGTCCCGATTAATGATCCATATTATTTAGCTTCTAAAATAATAGATTTTCGAAAAGATGAAAAAACTATACTTAGAATGTCACAGTTGAATTACGACATTGCAAGGGAGCGTCATTCTCCTGAAAACATATACAAATCTTTATTATCTATATACAAAGATATTATAGAGACAGATAAATCTATTGAAAGCAAATGAACTTGTAGAAATAGATAAACATAAAATAAATGGATACCAATAAATATTGATTAATTATGGAACCACAAGTAAGATTTACATTGAAAGATGTAGGTGTTGAGAAAGTTTTCTATTTAGTACAAGAAGAGGAGGGTGAAAAACCTTATCTTATAGCAAAAATAGATGGAAAATTACGAATTCTTCCTTTAAATGTTGATGGCGACAGACTTAGTTTGGAAGATTCTTCTGATATAGATGAACCATCTGATGTAATCTCTGAAAAGATGTTAAATCTTTCGCAAGGATATATGGAAGCTCACGCATCGGGTGAAGATTTATCTTTGAACAGTGATTTAGACGAAGATGAAATGTCAGGACCAGGTTATGGACCAGAAGATATTTATGTGGAAAACAAACCTTTTTCATTACAGCAAATATGTGATCTTATAAACAGTGGTGATATTGATTTGACTCCGGATTTTCAACGTAATTTCGTATGGGATAAAACACAACAGAGCCGATTAATAGAGTCTGTGTTGTTAGGTTTACCTATACCATCTATTTATTTGAGTCAATTTAGTGATGGTTTATTAACCATAGTTGATGGTTTGCAACGTATCCATACAATTAAAAATTTTATGGACGATAAGTTGACATTATGTAATCTAGAATATTTAAAAGATTGTAATGGCAAAAAATTCAGTCAACTTAGAGAGGTTCTTAGTATGTTACGAATCCGTCGTTTTGGCCAGACTCAAATCATGTGCTTCGTCATAGATTGGAGGTCTCCAAGTCGTTTAAAATATGATATTTTTAAGAGATTAAATACGGGGGGGAAACCTTTAAATAAACAAGAAATTCGGAATTGCTTATCTCGTAATGCCGTGAGAAAAGCATTGATGTCGATGGTGACCACAGAAGAATTTAAATTAGCAACAGGAGGTAGCATAAAGACAACCAGGATGGATGCACAAGAGGCAGCCTTGAGGTTTCTTTATTTTAATGAGTTGTACAGAAAGAACAATTCAATAGATGGGTATAACGGATCAATAGATGGGTATAACGGAGACATGGATGCATCCCTTAATGATTATGTTGATATTTTAAATAAGCGTAATGACTTTGAGGAAGAAATAAAAATTTATAGCGAGGTTATGAAGTCTGCTTATTATTTATTTCGCGATTTTGCATTCAGAAAAATATTTCCAAATTCTAATAAAAACAGACGATCCCTAATAAATAAGATTTTGATGCTATGTATTTCTGTCTTGCTGGCTCAGTATTCGTTTGAGAATATTAAGAGCAAATATAAAGGTGGGGAACTAATTGAACCAATGGCATTGTTATTGGAAAAAGATAATCGTTTTTACGAGAGTATAACAATTGGCACGAATGGGAAATCAAATATTCAATATGTGCTAAAAACATTGAGCGAAAACATTTTCAATAAGTAAAAATTTTTATATCGATATGAGAACGTTAAAAATAGAAGGATTTAAATGTTTCAAAAGTCAAACTATAGAATTGAATAAATTGACAGTGCTAACAGGTTGTAATGGTGCTGGTAAAAGCACTGTAATACAATCATTGCTCCTTATGCGCCAAGCTATAGATAATGGCATCCTTAAACATGAGCCTGCCGAAATTTCATTGAATGAACAATATGCTTTGCAGTTAGGAACTTATGATGATATAGTAAACGGTTCGTCTGAGGAAGGCATTAAATTTGAATTGGATGGAAATATTTATTTATTACCATTTCCTGACCCTAAAGAAGAACATATAAAAACAAAAGTGTTATTGAAGAAAGGAAATTTAGGTTCGACGATATTAAATAAGACAGAATTCTATTATTTAAACTCAGAGCGTCTGGGACCAAGAGAAATTGCTGATTTTAAACATGCGAATTATATAAGCTGTGGATGTCATGGAGAGAGAACAGCACAGGCCTTAATTTATATTGATCAGACTTCCGCAAAGGTCGATTCTGCAAAAATCGGCCCTAATAGTTCGTTAGAGATTGTGCCTGAAAATTCGCAGGTGAATATGAAAATTCAAATTGGTGCGTGGGTGAATTTTCTGTTCCCTAAAATAAATATACAAACCGAGAAATTAGGAAACTTGCATGGACGAATAAAAGTCAGAGATGAAAAAAATGGTGGAATAGAAAATATGGCTCCCAATTTCGGATTTGGTGTAAGCTACGTCTTACCTATAATAGTCGATTGTATTCTTGCTCCACAAGGCTCATTGGTGATAGTGGAAAACCCGGAGGCACACCTACACCCATCAGCGCAGTCACGGATTGGATATTTTCTTGGCAGAATGGCTAATGCAGGTGTTGAAATAATTGTAGAAACACATAGCGACCTTGTCGTGAGTGGAATACAATTAGCTGTAGCAAAAAAAGATCTCCCATCTAATATGGTAAATATTTTATATTTTAGTCGCGAGGATAATAATGATATTGTCCATACCATGACAATGAATGATAAAGGTGAATTGTCTGATTGGCCCAGAGGTTTTTTTGATCAATCTCAAATTGACTATGCTGAACTTTTTAAATTGAGAAGAGAAAATGGATAAAATATATTTTTTGCATTCAGATGCCTGCAATAATGTTAAGTATGAGAATTACGAGGATGGAATGGAGAAACTTTTTTCCGTAAAAGTGAATAGTAGTAAAGATGATGTCATGTATAAACATGAAAGCATATATAATGGCAATAATTTTATAACATTATGCGGAAATTATAGCCAGAAGAATAAGGTTATAATCGAATTTTTAGAGCAATGTAAAACAGAAGTCAAAAATATTGTGTGTGATACAGAACTTGATAACCAATATAAAAACGATATTGCGGTTGGCTTTATGGGGATTGATTTTACAGGAATAAAAGGGATAGACCCTGCCAGGCAAATAACGGATGAAGACTCAAAAAAAAAGGCGGATAAAAAATGCTATAAGAATCTATTACTCAACGGGTTCAAAGATAAATTTTGCTATAGTCTTGCAAGGCTATATCCCAATTATATTTTTGATGATAATTCTATAGATGAGATTATTGATTGGCAAAAAGATCAAAACACTATGATCCGCATAATAGATTTATTGGATGATGTGAGAGTGAATCCATACTCAAATGGATTAGGAAATACAGAAAAACTTAAGGGACGACCTGAATGCACGAAAGAGATAAATGGGGCAGACAGACTTCTTTATGAAGTTAAAGGGAATACCATTAATATAAAGAGCTTGAAAGGGCATCCTGACACGAGTAAAAAGTACAAACACTAATTCTGCAAGAAAAATGGTAGGAATAATAATACTTAATTATAATAACTCGGAAGATACGATTAATTGTATCCAATCAATATTGGAATACAATACATATCCAGTTAAAATATTGGTCGTTGACAATGGCTCAACTAAGCAACAATGTGTGGCTGATATAAAAACATATATAGAGGGATTGAATGAAGGAAAGTGCTATAATCAAGGTGAAAAGATTCCATCAATATTGCCTAAGAATACCTTTTATATATCAAAATCTAATGATGGATATGCTCAAGGAAATAACAAAGGCTTGGACTTGATGTATAAGGATGATGAAATAGATAAGATACTGATTTTGAACAATGATGTCTTGTTCTATATGGATATTATACCTAAATTAGTTGAATTCTATGATTCTAGAAATGATGTTGGTATAGTGAGTCCAATATTGTACAAAAAGGATAAAAAAAGTATTGATTATAACTGTGCCAGGCGAAATTGCACTCTTAAAGAGCAAGGCACAATTTTTATGCTATTAGATGTTGATTTATTTGGTATAATAAGCAAAATAAGATATAATCAGCAGATGTTAAGGAATAACCCACAACTTAAAGAAGCTGATTATTTTGAAATAGAATTACCTTCTGGGTCTTGCATGCTTATAGATAAAGTTCTTTTTAAAACCATTGACAGTTTCGACAGTAATACATTTTTGTATTTCGAAGAAAATATTCTATATAAGAAAATACAAAAGTTCGGGAAAAAGAACTTTTTGATGCCTAAATTGGGTTGCGTTCATTTAGGGGCTTCCACAATGAAAAAAAGTGTCAGTTCTTTTACTATGATTAAAGGTCTTGAGAGTTCTATGTATTACGCTAAAACATATAGTGACGATTCCAAATTGTCTTACTTGTTTTTCCTGCTTGCTTGTAAAATGTATAAAGTGCGGTATTATTTTATAAAATTGAGAGATTTACTAAAATAACACACTCGTTAAACGTGTCATAAATATAAATATGAATATACTTTTCGATTTAATAGAAACTCAGCCATCTGCTAATGCGAAAAGGCATGGTGGTGGAATATATGGTGAGTTGGTGTTTCGAAGAATGGTAGAGCGAAATATTGACTTTAATGCGATATATGACTCTAAAAGATGGTTGAATCCAGAGATAAAGGAATTATGTGATAAATATGGTGTAAAATTGTTGGATATCAATAATTCGAGCTTTCAAGATTTGGTGGATAAGAACGAAACGGATATTTTATATTCGCCAGTTGTAAATAACAAACTGAAAGACATCAAGAATTGTAATATTGTAACGACGATACATGGACTTAGGGAGATAGAGATGCCTAATGATACAATGCAGTTAAAATATAAAGATACATTTAAGCATCGGATTAAATACATTCTGAAATACTTGTTCCCCAAGAGATGGACAGAAAAAAAGTGCAAAGAATTGGAGACTTTGATTTATATGAAGAATCTAAAATTCGTTACTGTTTCAAACCATTCAAAATATAGTATAATTTCTTATTTTCCTAAGGTTGACAGTTCAAATATAAAAGTTTTTTACAGTTGCGACTTGAATAAATATAAGGAGAAACTTCCAATATCATACCAACCATTCTATTTAATCGTAAGTGCAAATCGGTGGGAAAAAAATGCCTTAAGAGCGATATTGGCTTTTGATGATTTATTCAGTAAAGGAATGCTAAAAGGTTATTCAGTAAAGGTTTGCGGAGGAAAGGCTTCTGATTACAAGATTAAATTAAGAAATCCAGAGAGATTTGATTTTCTCGGATATGTCGAAGATAAGGACTTGAATGATTTATATTCAAAGACATTCGCCTTGGTATATCCATCGATAAATGAAGGGTTTGGCTATCCTCCTCTTGAGGCTATGATGTATAATAAATTAGTACTAGCCTCTCCGTTTACTTCCATTACGGAAATATGTGGAAATGTGCCTTTGTACTTTAATCCATACGATGTAGATGAAATTGAAAACAGAATTTTAATGTCGCAAAATGTTGATATTTATAAATCGCATAAAGAACTTATACCAGCTCAATATGCGATGATAACCGAGAGGCAGGAGAGTGATTTAGATTTACTCATCGACTATATCGTGAGTGCATAAAAATATACGTTAGGTTATGATAAGAAACTACAAGGATTTAAAGGAGTACATAAAAGCAGACTTAGAGGCTTCAAAAGCTCCTAAGTGTGCTTTTATGAGATTTCTTCGCCGTCTGGCGGGATGTGAGGAAAGTGTAACTTTCAAATACGTAAAGATTTTGAGATGGGCTGAATACTTTTACAATACCAACCATAAAATATTATATAACATTCTGAAAATCAAATTGTCAAGAATGGGATTGAAATATAATTTAAGGATGGAAGTAAATACTATCGGGAAAGGTCTAAGGATTGTCCACCTCGCAGGTGGAGGAGGATGTATAATTAATGCCAATGCGGTCGGCGAATTCTGTACAATACAATCGGGTGCAATTGTTGGAAAAGTTGCCACAGATGAAAACAGACCTATTATAGGTGATAGAGTGTTAATCGGGCTAGGCGCGAAGCTATATGGTAAAATAACAATAGGCAATGATGTGATTGTTTTAGCAAATGCAGTTGTGACAAAAAGTTTCCCCGATAATTGTATAATCGGTGGCGTTCCTGCAAAAATCATTAAAATGAGAGATTAATATGAAAATTTTATTTATTCAAGGGGGAAGTAGGCTTAAACAAGCCGATGATGGAACTTGGTACACAGACCCCAACTTTAACGAAGATGTTTGGAAAAGATATGTTGACTTGGCTGACAGCTTTACCATCCTTTTACGACGAGAGTCTAAAATATATCCCAAGCAGGAAGCAGAGGAAAGATTTAACAATGTTTTGATTGATGATAGGATTAGAATCGTTACAATGCCGGATTTTACAGAGAGTAAATTCACTATGATAAATCCGAAAACTTATAGCGATATAAAGCAAATTATCGAAACCGAAATTAAGAAGGTTGATAAATGTTTTATCAGGACTCATAGTGTATATACAAAGATGGCTTGTGATGCATGCAAAAAATATAGTAAGCCATATCTCTTTGAATGTACTGATTTCGTATATGAGGCATTGCATAAGCATGGTATTCTGGGAAAATTACTAGCAAGGAGAGGTGAGAAAGAATGTAAGAGAATGGCGGCAGGTGCTGTTCAAGCCACGTATGTTACCAGTGAGGTGCTTCAAAAAAGGTATCCTTGTGCTTCGGGAAAGATGATAGGAGTATCTAATGTACAGCTCGTCAATATCGACGAGAATGTTTTAAAAGCAAGACTTGACAAGATAAAAACGACAAAACCGAATCAAGTCTTAAAAATAGGAACAGCAGCTTTTTTGGATGTAAGATGGAAAGGTCAAGACCTTGTTATAAAAGCTCTTGCAGAGTTAAAGAAACAGGGTATAACGAAATTTGTTTTCGAGATGATAGGTGTTGGCAAAGGTGATTATCTCAAAAGACTATCAAAACAACTCGGAGTGTCTGACCAGGTTAAGATTTTAGGTGCCTTACCACATGATAAAGTTTTCGAATGGCTCGACAGTATTGATATCTACGTTCAGTCAAGCTATCAGGAAGGGCTTTGCCGGGCAATTATTGAGGCTATGAGCCGTGCTTGTCCCGTAGTATGTTCAAATGCAGGCGGCAACTATGAACTTATTTCAAGAGATTATATTTTTGAATGTGGCGATTACAATACATTAGCCCAGAAATTAATTGACATAATCCCCAATATGGCCAAAGAAGCAGAAGATAATTTCGAGAAGTCCAAAAGATATGACAAACAGGTGCTTGATGAAAGAAGAAAAAAATTTTTCTTGGAATTTATCAACGCTTAAATATGATTTGTTAATTTGTATTAAAGCTTTTACAGATAATAATGAGAGATAATACTTTAGATGTGATGAAAGGGCTTGGAATATTATGTGTGATTCTTGCCCATATATCAAGTAAATACAGCTTTTACTATCTTTTCCACATGCCGCTCTTCTTTGCTGTGAGTGGGGCGTGCTGCGTATATAGTAGGAATCACTAGTGTCCACTAAAAATAAGATGAAAGCTCTGTAAACCATTTAAATTGATATATTTATGGGCAAAAATTTTCGGTGACGATTTGAATTGACTACCTTTGCATTCAGGTATAAAAATTGAATAAATATGAATGCAGG
>Ga0181612_143531_pt1 | contig 19419 bp, 9 predicted proteins | sample HoacroProtozoa21_FD_119630 | JGI IMG/M metagenome (GOLD analysis project Ga0181612, IMG submission 119630) | Hoatzin crop microbial communities from Cojedes, Venezuel. Combined Assembly of Gp0051906, Gp0051904, Gp0051908 | reverse complement strand
GTTTTATTTTGTGATACTTAAAAAAAAAGATATGTGCCCTCTTGTAAGAGTTGCACTGAACTACCTTTTACTGAGAAGATATATGTGAAGATTTGGGGGGTCACTATTAAACAAACTGTAAATACTTCATGGATTAATAAAAAAGACTGGTAATGTTTAAACTATTTCTATCCTAAGACATCTCCTTGGAAACTGTACTGTGGGTGTAAATCATTATCTGGTCTAGAGAATAGCTTAGTGGCATGTATAAAGGTGATAGGTTGTAACAAAGCATGGTTCAAAAGCTTTGTGGCATGTATTTTGTAAATGATATTTAGTTAGACTTTTTTTTTTTTAAAGAACAGTTGGCCTGTTCATGTAATGGCCAAACAATTTAGCCTTGAGTAGAACATCCCTACTTTTAATACAACATTTTAGAAATTCCTTTGCTTTTCAAATTACCTTATTTTCTGAGACATCCATAAGCATGCACCTTACTTGGACCCTTATTCTGTGCTTTCTTCTGCTAGCAAATTCTGTCCTTGTTCAAGGCTTATGGTAGATCTTCAGATGGAGATTTCTGCAGGTGAAATATGAACCTTTCTCTGTAGGCTCATGAAGATGCATAGAAAGTTACTGTTAGCCCTGTAGCCTGGGTGGCATCTCTTTAACCCAGCGTGGTGGATGGAGTTGTTTACTGTGAGAGGTTCTGCTGACAACATCTGTTGCTGTACTTTACCTAGAGCAATATTTCAATTATGTATTGCTTTTTGAACATGAGTGTAACCTCATGCTCAAAGCATAAGACCAGAGAGTTTCCAAACTGGGCTGGGTTGTTCTTGGTGGAACTCCTTCAAAAGCCTGCAGTTCTTACTTACTTTTTTAGATAGCAATGACATTCCCTGTTACAAATAGTCTTGGAACCTTTGGTGTGTAGTAAGTGGAAACGGGAAAAATATATTAAGTTTCTGTAAAAGCAGAATTACTAGTGATTCAGTTGTGAGTCCAATAGTTAGTATGTAAGCACACTCTTGTGCAATGGATGCTTGTAAAGAAAAGTTTGTGTCTCTTCTCTGAATACCAGTAATTAAAGCAGATGTAGTAAGATGCGACTGTGCGGTTAAAAGTGAGTAACACACAGTTCCAGTATATCCTTGCAGCAATGTTACCATTTTGGTCATGGTATTGGTGGATGAAACAAAGATGTGTGACAGTTTTTGTCCACTGTATGCAACTGAAAAGTGCTTCTGCCCATCCAGTACAGTGGATGGTTTTATACATGATTTTATAAGACATCTTTTGTCTGAAAACGTCACAGCACTTTGAGCAGTTTGTTTGTGTAGCTTGCACTGTCTAGATTTTTGTGTATGTGGTCTTTGGAAACACATGGATTTCATTCAGAGAAAAAAAAATCAGATACACATAATTCTTGGGTAGATTTGATTGAGTTCTTTCATCATCTGATGGAGGGGGGATGGTTATAGCAGTACAGTGTGGAGCTGCATATTGTTTTGGTTTACCACTGGGATGTGCTGTGCTGCCGTGCTGGCGGTTAAAGCTCTCTATGCCAGTGTGATTCTCAAAGGGAGGACAGAAGCAAAAACATGTTTTCGCTTGGCAATGCATTCACCTCTTTCCTTTTTCTCAGGGGATCATTTCCTGACTCAATGCTTGCTGATACATAGAGTCTGATTTTGAGTAAAGGTGCAGAAGTCATCGTTGTTAGCCTTCTGTATCTGTTCCTTTTCAGTGCTGTAGTGCTTGCTTTCTTGTGCCATCCTTGAGGGGTGACTTGTGTGTAACCAGCACGTGTGTTCTTAAACCAGTGAGTTTCAGCACTTAGCCAAGTGCTCTTAGGGTATTGCTAATTCAGCGCTCACATGTTTAAAGCTTATCAGTTTTTGTATGCTTTATTAGGCATGAACAAATACCTCTCAAGTGGAGACTGACCGTAATTAATGCGCTTTCTCCTTTACCTTTTGGCCTGACAAGTCTCTGGAAACACAGCCTGGCATGTAGTGCAGCTCTTGGCTATGCACTGCTGTGGCAGCAAGGCAAATGAAAGGGAGAGTGTCTCTCTGCGCACTTCTCACCATGTGCGATGTCTGTAAAATGCTACTGAAAGAGTTTTATGTTGTTCTTCCCTCTTTTTCACCTGAAGAGTAAATAAATGAGTAAACATTGATAGCAGTTGGTAAGTGTGTGCCAGGTACTCTGTACAGCAGCTGGCTTTTCTGAAGAACTATGAAACACAAGTTGTGGAATATGGATTGTAGCCCCGCTGCTTCTGTGGGTCATGCCCTGTGGTGAAGTGTGTCTCAGATGTTAATCATGCAGCGATCTGCTTGCTGTGTGACAGATTCAGGACAGGTAGAAACAATAGCCTCTTTCAGAGCAGCTGGTGAAGAGACCTGTGTAAGCAAGAGATGGGTGGACGGGGTTTCAGGCTGTAGGTGAGAGCCTGGGGTCCGAGAGTGATGCTGCAGCCATCGTTGCGATGTCTGGCCATGAATTACAGCCACACACAGTGTCTTGTCTTTTCTACTCCATGCTAGACACAGAAGAGCCTGCAAGTCTACTTCTTAGCAGCTGTGGTTCACCTTAAGACGCTTAGGTATTAATTTTATGTTAATGTACTGTGATCTCAATAGGGATGGTGAAACGCCAACAGAGCACCAGGTTTTCCATGCGTGCCCTGGGAGTGACAGCCTTTAACAAACAGCTGGAGTGGTAATGGTTTGGGCCGCTGTCTTTTAAGTGTTTGTGACTGGGAGATGGAGTGTTTTAAAGAAACCAGACTCCTCACAGTTCTCGGGGATTAGGTATTGTTGCCTTGAGTAACTAAGAACTGATCTGTGAACAGTACTTTAGCCTCTCCAAGAACTACTGGCTGGGACTAATCCTGTGCATTTTGTTAATAGGATGCGCAGATAGTGCACGTGAGGTTTTGTATCATCTTCCAGCCATTCACAGCTCCTGAAATGATAGTTCTGTCTGTGGGCAAAAGCAACTCTGTTCTTTATCCATTTCCTAATTTATTTATCATAGAGTATTGGAGTGTCATATAGTTGTGGTGAAGTAAGGGAAGATGCTATTTCCTGTGTATATACCAATAAGTTAGCTTTTCTGTGCCATTTAGGCAAATACAAGGAGAGTTTTTAAAAGCATGAGGTTTGGGATTTTTTTTGAAGGCAAATGGCAGGAATCTGGCTTGTCTTTGGCCAAACCACTGGTTACCCCAGTGTGTGCCCTGGAGAGACATTATTCAAGATATAAGGTCAGTCTTCTTACAGTGTTGTGGCATAGTGCAAATACGTATTGTGACTCTACACAACCTATGTGAGGGGAAAGAAGTCTGTGATGCATTGCTTCAGAAAATAGTGTTTTCTGTAGGAAATACGTGTTTCTGCTTCAGTCTATTTATTTTTGGGGGGCATTGTTTTTTTTCAGGCATTTGTGGAGGCTCAGAACAAGCTCACAGTGCCCTTCCTCGAGCAGTGTCCTGTCAGAGGACTGTTCAAAGAACGAATGACTGAGCTCTACGATTATCCTAAGTACAGTTGCCACTTCAAGAAAGGAAAAAGGTATGTGAGGAATGTCTTTGTAGGTGCTGGTGAACATGAAGCAAGTCAAAAGCAGCTACTAGTTAACAAATTATAAGTTATATTTGTATTTATTCTTTTATCATTGGGAAGTAGGAAAAGTAAGTAATGTTAATATATATGGTTGCATGATGCAGAGCACAAGATGCTTGACTGTCTCCAGCTCCCAGTCATATTACCTTCTTGTTCTTTTGTCATTTTTCCTTTTTGTAGGACAAATTGTGAGTTTATCAAAACTCGGACAACTTTGTAGAATAACTGCTGTAAAATTTTGAGGAGTTCCTTTCAGGATTGGTCACTGTCAGTATAGTTAAAGGCACCTTATCCTGAAAACAGCACAAGTCTGTCATGCATGCTGTTCTAAATGTTTACTAAAATACTGCTCTTATGTTGGTCATACTTTGGGCGGCTAGTAGGATTTTTGTTCAGTCATAGCCAATGAAAAGCAGTGGGAATTTCCTTGTGAAAAATGGTTCCTGTGCCTGCAGGAGATCAAAAAATCATTTGGATGATGTAAGGCAACTGATGCAGAAAGATCTGTCTTCTGAGAGATAAAGTAATCCTGCTGTTTTTCAATACGTAGCCTACTTGTATCCCTGTTTTAATTCTGTGGCCGGGCAAAGATGCCGTGCTTCTGCGGCTTACCCAAGGTCTGGATACTGCAGCTGCCACTCAGTTTTATGTGACCTCCTTCAGAAACACTAGCAATCTCCTAGAGAAAGCGAGTAAAGGGATGAAATTGCTGGTTAACTTAGTAACATCTAAAGATTGTTTTAGCAGTTGAGAAAGAGGTAATGCAAACAACCAGCCATTCTTAATCATAGGAAGCACAAATAGTCTTTTTCAGTATTTTCGATTTGTTTCATCCTTGTTGAGTGGTCACCAAGATACACCAGGCATGTTTTCACTGTCATCTACAGGAAGGAGCAGAAGATGTCTCGTTGCCTTAAGATTTCTATGCAGATACTGAGGGAGATCTGCTACTCTTATCTGTCCTATGCTGTGAGGAGGATGTGGATACCTGTTACTAAGAAAGTCTGTGGGTTTTTGTGAAAGTGTATTGTGGGGAGTGAATCCAAGCTGATGTTGGTTTAAGTTGTCACTGATGAGGCACAGCATGTCAATGTATAGAGTGTGAGGTTTAAGCCCAGGAGCAGTGGAGCTGTTTAGGCCAGTGCTGCATTGGGGCAAGTAGGCTTTGTTGAGCCAGTCAGGCAAAACTTCTTAGTTTGTATGCAATGCTCCTGCAGATGTAGCTGTGCTGTATTGAGGAGCAGGGCTGATCAGTGATTGCCCTGAATTCTCTGACCCATTCTCCCTGTGCAGTGCAAACATGACTGGGTGTGGTTATATTCAGTGCTCATGAGGTTTGGTTGTTGCAGAAGTGTTCATGGAAGTAATGACCATAGTCTCCACTAGAGGTAAAAAGTCTTAATTTGATGCAGCTGGCTGCGGTCCAGGAAGAACATTGTTGCCAGGACCTTAATGTGCTTTGACTTACGACACTTTACTTTGATTTTCATAGATGTCCTTTTAGTTTTTCTGAGTGTTACTCAGTTTCCTGGCATGTGCTGAAATTAGATCACACTGCTTTAAAAATCATACCAAAACCCATATATTGTAGTGTTTGAGGAGATCAAGAGGGCTCTACCAAAGTAAGTAATGTTAAGTAACACTAAGGGGCAGGGATGGGAACTATTCTATTTGAAGAACTATCTAAACTACCCATGATGCTTAGAATTTTTTAAATTTAATTACTTCTGTTTTCTGCCAAAGAATAGCTGCTAAAGGACAGTGTCTGAAGAGCTGTTCTATAGATCCTGTAGAAAGGAAGAGTGCCCAGCGAGGTGCTGTGTCTGTCAAATTGTGTGACCTTTGGTTTCCAGCTTATTGCTTAGCATTGCAGAGGTGAAATTGGATAGAAAATGCATGGTCAGATGGAAGATTATGTATCTTTCTTCTATTCCTTTGATTTTTTAAATTTTTTTTTTAATTTTTGTCACCTGCTGAACATTATTGTTAGTATTTGAACATATTACTAGTTCAGATTGTTAGCCAGGCCTTTGTGAGTATAGTTCCCCTTTCTGGGTTTACCAGGTTGCCATGCTGCTATCAAAGTACTGGACAGTCTTAGGGAATATGTGAACTTATGTTTATGTTTGAGCATTACCGCATAAGTTCTCCTGTTCCCCCAATGCAGCTGCTATTTGATTTGTTAAGTCACGAGTTAGCGTAGTAAAACTCAGAAGTCCGATGAAGGAAAAGTGTAGTACCTATGAACTGCATAGAATACAGTTATTAATTCCTTTGAGCTCTGTAGTGTCTTATGTGAACAGTATCCCTCACTGAAGAGAATTCTGTAGTTCTCTATTGCTACAACCACACACAATTTTAGGGACATTGGGAAATACAGATGAAAGAATTTCAGTTCTGTTTCATTTGAACGTCTGTCTTCCACCTGATACATATTGAAAGCAGCTATATGAATGACGCAACTTAGAACGTAGGGGATGGGAACCTGTGCCAGCGCTTGTGACAGAGAAATGCTAAGGCTGCCAGAGTGATTTAACATAGACAGTTATGTAGTTTATAGTATACTTTACTTGGTTTGAAATGCACTGTGGAAAATACAGTTTTTATTTTTAAAATGTTTTGGATGCATCCTGCAGTCTCTTCTGTGCAATCTGTATCACATCGGGGTGAGATTCCTCTCATTTTTAGAGGCCTGGTGTCTGGGCTTCCTCTGTACTGAGGGGGAGAGAAAGGCACCTACAGAGGGTGGTTAAATCTGTGATGGTCGCAGAAAAAGCCATAGTTCCTACTATACTGTGAAGCTTGTTTCTGCTATGTGTTTATCTGTCTTCTAGTTTTGTGACAGACTCATACAAGTTTTTCTTGCTTGCCTAACTGAAAGTCTGAGTTCTTCCTACTTATTTTTTCTTCTTGTGTTCTTTTAGGTATTTTCACTTCTACAATACAGGACTCCAGAACCAGCGAGTTTTATATGTACAAGACTCCTTGGATGCCGAAGCCAAAGTTTTTCTTGATCCAAATAAGCTTTCTGATGATGGCACTGTGGCTTTACGAGGTTAGTGAGATGGCAGTTCCTGCTGAGTAAGTCTCGGTCTTCGGCAGAGGTTGGAAATGGTTTCCAGCTCTTCGCCTATAAAAGTATGGCTAGAGTAAGCAGTCAGAGTAGCCATATGTGATTTTGTATAGTGTGTCAGAAGAACACTTCTAAGTCTACACTGAACAGATCTGGAGGCTGTCCATGGCAAGGAAAAAAGCTTATGTATATGTATTGACTAGTTCTCTAAAAATTGTGTATTTCATCTTTAACAGAAGCCAGCAAGTTAAAGTATGAGCCTATGAAGGAGCATAGCTTCAACTTTTATGAGAATCACAAAATTACTTGTGTTCACTAGCACTTTAACTTGTGTTAGCTGTCCATTTTCCCACTCCCTACTGGCTTACTGCAGAAGCAAGACTTTTGGACCTAGAAGCCCTTTAAGTTTGTTCAATGCCAGTTAATAAAAACGGAAGACAGAATTAGTGGATGCTTCTTTAAGTGCGACCTAGTTGAAAATGATCAATAGGTTGGGGTTTTTTTAGTGAGAAGTCCTGCCTTGAACTGTGAATATAAGGAATTGGGTTCATATAATCTTTCTGTATTTGTAAAAAGCTTATGAGAAAATATTTTTCTAAGTGCGCTTAGAGAAACAACAGCCACAGAACAAGAGTGGAGACTCCTGGTGTTGATAAATAACTGATTTAAAGGCAGAGAGAGGAATAACTGATTGGCTATCAAAGTGGAAATTGACAGTAGAGTTCTGTCAGTGACTATGCTAGGACTTGCTCTGTTCAGTATGTTCATATATATTGGAAAAAGGAGTGAGCATTGAGATGGCAGAGTTTGGTGACGATACAAAGGTATTCCAGGTAAAGGCTGAATAATGTCTGAAGAGCTGCAGAAGACCTGAGTGATAGTGAGTGGACAATAAATTAACAGGTAGAAGTCTCAGTGCAGATAAATTAAGTGATGCACAAGGGACAAACAATCCTAACCTTATTTGTGGAGGAACGGATGTAATGGGCTCTGAGCTGACCGTGACCACTTGGGAACAATTCTCAGGCAGTAATAGATGGGTCTGTGAAAATGTCAGCCTGGTTCTTGATAGCAGCTAAACCAGCACATCAAATGTCAGAAATCATTAAGAAAGAAATAGAGAACACCATTACATTAGCAACCCAGAGCTAATACAGTAGTGTTGAATAGTAAATGTAGTTCGCGTCCCCTTAGCTCAAAGCGGGCTCTGAAGTACAGTTGCAGTAGCAACAATTGAGCGTATGGAGCAAAGGTCAGGAACAACTCAGTGCACCTGGATCAATCAGCTTGGAAAAGGGACAATTTAGCAGGGATATAATAGAGGTCTACAGAATCATTTGTGGCATGCAGTAGCATGGAGGGAGTGAACAGGGGTTGGTGAGTCGACATTTTTTGTATTACAATAATGGGGGGGATATCAAATGAAGGCAGTGGCGGTTGAGTCCAAAGCAAACAAAAGATGGTGGTTCATACCAGAAGAAGATTTGTAGAATGAACCCCTTACCAGTGGATGTTGGTGGTGCAAAAATCTATACCGTGGGTTTAAAGGCAAGCTGGACAAGGCCAAGGAGGAGGGAAGGATTGAAGATTGTTAACCAAATATTTCATGGATAAGAAGTTTTCTAAGCTAAAAATTATCAGAAGCTGTAAGAATATTTGAGGAAAATATTACATGTGCTTGCTCTTACTCTTATAGGCATCTCATTGTGGTTACTCCTGAGGACAGCTAGGTGGAATCTTATTCTGAATCAGAATGGCCACTGTGATGTGCTTGTAGGGAAGAATATGTTAGGGTAGCACAGTGGTGCCTCTCAAATCTACGATTTCTATGAAATTAACTTTTTTGTGTGTTTTTTTCAGTAGTTACTTTCAGGTCTGTACAGGCCTATGATAATTCAGTCTCTTCACTTGAATTGATTTGCAAGAGTGAATTTGATCCTTATCAACTATGATCAAAGCTCTTCTGAATTTTTTTCAGAATCATGTTTTTCTCACAGTTTGGATAGAGCAACTTACATATCAGAGGTCTTAGCTGAGAATACTGGCGTTAATCCATTTGTGTGCTAGTGGCAATTTCTTCCAGTTACTTCAGTTTTCCTGGCTTTGCGGGGTCTAGTTTACAGTGACTCCAATACTGACGTGGTATTTGCTGTATTTCAGGATGCATTGCTTGCATCTCAATTTCTGTTGACTTCTTTGGTACTGTTTCTCTCTTAAAATCTCACTTTAAGTTCTCCACCTTTTCAGTGTTTTCAGTCTCCACCTCTTCACCCAAAACTCAGGGAAGTAGAAGAATTATTACTCAAATCATAATTCAGATGTTGGGCACAAGTGATGTTACTGAACATACTGAGTATGCATGCCTAAACTCAGATCTGTGAACTACTTGAGAAGTCCACAGATACTGGAAAAGTGCTGTGAATCCCAAATGATAGCAGATGCACTGTCTTTTAGAAAATAAACCCTCTTCTCTCAGTGTTCGGTGAACACAGTTCTTTTAACTACTTTCCCAATTTCACCTCTCTTTTGTTGGGATTTGTCTAGTGTGTAGTAAATAAGAAAAGGCTGTGTGGCAAAATAAGAAACACTTTATGTGAAAATACTGATTCCTTGTGCTGGTTCTTACTTCATCTTGTTTGGTTCCAATTTCCCAGGTTACGCATTCAGTGAAGATGGTGAATACTTTGCATACGGCCTGAGTTCTAGTGGCTCTGATTGGGTTACTATCAAGTTTATGAAAGTAGAAGGTCCTGAGGATCTTCCAGATACACTGGAAAGAGTTAAATTCAGTTGCATGGCATGGACCCATGATGGAAAAGGCATGTTCTATAACTGCTATCCAAAACAAGATGGGAAAAGTGATGGTAAGTATGGGTGTACTGATGCATGCTATGTGGAAGCAAAATGACCTTTTCAGTAATTTGGTGCAACAAATAATTAGCTCTACTGGTTTATACTGGAATATCTAATTGTATAAACTAGTATAACTACTTACCAGATTGTCTTTTGTGACCAAAGCCTATCTATACTCAGTTAGTGTGAGTATCCTCTTGTCTGTCTGGCACTATCTCTTTGAAGTTTGCTACTCTTTTTCTCTGCAGTGATTTACTTAGTTTTCATATAGGTTGTTACAGGCTAGAATTTGATGTCTGGTGACAGCTTACTTAAATTTCTTCCCCTTACGCACTTGTGTGGGCATAGGTGAACTGGCTTGGGAGGTTGACCTGATGAATTGAAATCTGGGGCATAAGGTTTTTGTTATTCAACCAGGTTAATTCATCTGTGGTTCACAGCACAGCAACACAAAATGTTTATGCTAGCAGAACTCGGGGCGCAGCACACAAAGTGGAATAAATTGCTGAGGAGCATTGGTAGGGAAGGAATTTAGCAGCTCTTATTACAAGGCAGTGCTGCTGAAAAATTTATTCTGGAGCTGTGCTCTTTGTTAAACCTTGGAGAGAGCCTGAATTTTGCCTCTCTACTGCTTTTGCAGCCTGTCATTTCACCACATTTGCAAGTTAGATACCGACCTTGTGTTTTTTACTTTTGAACATGTTTATAGTTAGAAGCTGAAGTGTTAGAAAGTGTTGCAAGAACAAAATTTAAAAAAAGATAAATCAAGTGGCACCTCATGCAGTGCTTTAAAATACTTCTTTTTGATTTTGTTTTCAGAAAATGGAAGTATGAAGGTTTCTAGGAAAGTTAATTAGAAATAAACCTCCCCTTAGTCACCCAGGGTGAAATGGGAGCAAAAACATCGTTAGAGGGTGGCAGAGATTGTTGTTTTTCTTTGCTTGCTTAGTATTTCTAGCAAGCAAAGCTTGAAATGAGAAGTCTTCACATTTAGAGAATGCATTATCAGCAATAAATGGGAAGGGTAACTGAACAGGTTTGCAGTGTGGTTTGAAGTTTTACTTTGTTTTGGAGGGGAGCGTTTGTTTGGAGAGGAATGGTTGTAGACTGGAACCATTCATAGTTGTCTCTGAATTACTCTTCTCTTTTAAATGCACAGAGATACAGAAGTTTCTAAGGGTTTTATATGGTGGTTGTTGGGTTTGTTTGAGAATTAATTAGTTTAAATGTCTGCATTTCACTAGGCACTGAGACCTCCACAAATCTGCACCAAAAGCTGCATTATCATGTCTTGGGAACTAACCAGTCAGAAGACACCCTATGTGCTGAATTTCCCGATGAACCAAAATGGATGGGTGGAGCTGAGGTATGGTAAATACCCTGAAGCTTGTTATCATTATGTTCACTGTTTCAGATTCTAATGACTGATAGCGGGTATGAAGTGGAAAACATTTTATTAAAAGAATGCTTTTTGTTAGAGTTGCAGAGTTGACCATTAAACTAAGAATTGTTGGTTAAGAATTACTAAAAATAAGACTGTCTAGTTTGCTTTAAATCAGTCCTCAAGCCTGTGATGACACGATCACATACCCTTTTCCTTCATTGAGGACATCCTGCCTGATACATGTTCCAGGACAGAGAAGGATCATTTGATGGAGAATGTGTCACCATTCTTGTTTCTTTGTAGTCAGTGTTGAGCCCCAGCCTGCACTTCCTGCGCAAAAAGCTTATTTCAATAATCAGCGTGTCTGGATATTCCATGCCATGTGTTTGTTTTGTTTGTATTTATTTTCATGATGTCTTTCCTGAAAATGAAATATGTCTATTCTACTTGGAGAATGGAGACATACAGGATAAAATCTGTTAATACAGTGTGCACAGTTGGAGACTTGTAAGTTTCCCGACAAGTTCTATCAGCACAAATATGGTGTGGGTTGTGTTATTGGAGGTAGAACAAGTGACAGCTGGAATTGATTTCTTAAGCTCATTTTGTTGAACTAGTATATTCTGCAAAGTCCCAGTGAACCAAAATGATAGGTAACCATGCTCTGTTCTTCCTTACATGAATGATACAAAAGACTCTTAAGTTTTGTAATTAATGTGGGTTTTATTCTTCACATTAAATTTAACGGTGCTTGATTGAGTGCACTGTTGTAAGTGATGTTGGAATGTACTAGCGGTCATTCTGTTTATCAGGGAACTGATGTTTTTGCAGTGGGTAAACACCTGCTGTAATTCTTTGTACTCTCCTAGCTACTATGTTTAATCAGTACATTCTGTTTATATACATGATCTCTTTTGGTCTGACACGTTTGATAAATGTGAAATGTTTTTACTTTGATTAGGGATATTCAGTTCCTAGAACTACTTTTCCCTAAGAGTACCTCTTTAAAAATTTGATCATCAATCTGTGTCACTTTTCATCACATCAGCCCATGAAAATGTCAGGGATTTCTCTTCTGTGGGCTGCCAGAGAAGAAAGGTTCTTTCAAAGAATTTGAACAATGGGATTCAAAGTGAGACAGTGAGAGTGTGAAGGGCTCCACAGCAAAGTGACGGCACTGAGGTATCTCTATACCAGTCAGACTTAACTGTAGGTTCTGTGAATAAACAGAATGTTTTTTACATAATCTCATCTATTCATGAAACCTACCTTTAACAGCTGACCTGAATATCAGTGTAAACTTGCAAATGGGGCTTTGGAATTTTTTTTGCTGTTCAAAAACTAGTCAGTTCTGTTGAATTCAACTGGCAATAAAATGGAATTTGGAAATCATTATCCTTATTTTTCCCTAGTTCCATAAATAAATGGGCTTTCTGTTGGTGACAGATGTCCTGTAGTGATGTATCCACTGATTCATGAGTGATGCATATTATTATCATTGCTTTGCAGTGTCATGAGCTAAACTACACATGTTGTTGTGAAGGCAACTTCATTTTCTGTGGGGGAGGGCTGTTGCAGTCTGATTCATTAGCTGGTATTAAATCCCATGGAAATGATATCTTCTATATTACGTGCAGAGGTACACTTGTCTTATAGGTAGCAAAACCTTCTTTGAGATAATGGCATGCTAACAGAGCCTTTTCTTATCTAAATTAAAGAAGCAGGGCTGGAGCATTTCAAGATGAGAAATAGTGAACCAAATATGAGGAGGACCATGGAAGAGAATTCATAGTACAGTGCTTGTAGTGAGTAGCCAAGAGTTTGCCTGGCGAGGGTGCAGAGAAGCAGCCATCCTGCATCTCCTGGTTCTTGTGTGGTGAAAGAAAAGCTTGAAGCAGCCTTAAATGTAAAAGAGGTATCTTTTTTTGTGATACCAAATGTCTCGGGTGATTTTTGTGGATAAGGAGAATATATGGCCTTAGCATTAAATGGGCTAAAGGTCTTTGGGGCGGGAGGAGGGGACTGATAGTAGTAACTCTTTGTATTTTATATTATTTTTATTTTATTCTTTATATTCTGTAGAATAGGAAAATAATAGAACGTAGTGCAGCTACCAGTTCTGAAGCCAGTTCTGGAATTGGAACAGCCCCAGAAGTTTTGGGAAAGTGGAGAGGGCAGTGAATAGAGAAACACCTCACTATTGTGAGGTTATATATTAAACACCCACTATTGTGGGTGTTTAATAAATTTATATGGCTGCTTATGACTCTTTTCTTGATCTCTAGGAGGCATAAACTTCCAGAAATGTTGGTATTTAAGACGAAATGCTATTTTAAGGAGGAATGATAAAGCAGAGATCCACCTTGGTAAATAATCATGAGCTTATCTAGATCAGTGAAAGTCCTTTAAAACAGGATATTCTGGGGTTTTGCTGTGAGCTCCAGCTGTAAAATGTGGTGCTGTCATCCTGATACTGATGAAAAATGGTTTTTAGTGGTCATGAAAAAACATACTCTGCAGTTAAAAAAAAACAATGCAATTGCAAAATGTGGTTTCATCGTTGTGCAATAGGTCAAAAATCTTCAGTCCATTCAGACAAGTTTTCTGGTCAATTTTTTGCAGTATGTTTGAGAAAGTGGAAGACCACAAAGTAATGGGGGAAAAATTAAAATACCTTTAGTAAAAATCAAATTATATGGCTTATTGGCACTGCCCTGCCAATTCTTGGTGGTAATATGTTGCCACAGATTTTAAAATACAGCTTTGGACAGTTCAGCATTCTGTGAAAGACTGCTCTTGTGCATTCCTGTCAGATGAATAAACAAATATTTTTATTTTGCTGGGCTGAATAGATAGAGACATTTGGGTTATCTTATGTTTTACACAAGCTCCAGTGAAGACAGCTGGATTATGGTGTGTGTGGTCTGGTCGCAACTACCAAACCTTTCTCTACAGTGGGGGCAGAGCTTGAACTTCCATACTCAGGTTTAGAGCAGAATTTGCAGGTCTCGCAACCATTGGGCTGAAGGAGAGAAATACTTTGCTTGCAAGTGAAGAGCACCTGACAAGGAGATACTTTGGAGACTGCAAAAGTAATAATGCTGCCATGATACCTCAAAAAAAGAAGAGTGATCTCAGGTGCTCTGTAGGGAGTTGATGTGGTGTGTATTTTCAATGGAGAGAAGAAACTAGGTCACTGATTGGAACAAAAGAGGGTTGCGTAAAATTGTCAACTTAATATGTTTACAAGACAACATGTAAAAAATAGCTTCAAGGTTTTTTTTCGCAATTACGCATTCAATACCAGCCCCAAGTATGCTTGATTTAAACAAAATCTGTGGTGCTGGAAATGGTATTGGCATAGAAATACAGATGCATTTCCAAATCCTCACTTAAATGGATTGCTTGTGAAGGCAAAAAAAAAGTCTTTTTATTGTTAGTCAGATATATAAGTTTTGAAAAAGAGGCTATCAAATATTTTCATTAGTCTAGAAAAAGCATATGTATTTCTGGTATAGATTCTAGGATGGCAAGGGAGTTGGGAGGAGTGGGGATGGAGTTTATTTGAATAGCATCCCGGCAGAGGGCAGTCTGGTATGAAGATTTTTAAAACCTTGGCAATGTCATAGCTACTCTTGGAAAAGAGGAGCTTCCCCTGCTTCTCTGTTTAAGCGGCATGTTCTTGCTTCCTCTCCAGACTCACAGAGCATATCTCTCTCACAGCCAGGCTGTTACTCTCAAAGTTAAACAAAAAGTTATGTAAGAGCCTTTCACAGCTGGTAGTGTTACAAGTCCCTACGGTACTGGCAGGAAAGTAAACAGGAGAGAAGGGAGGGGGTGGAGGGAACCCTGCCATCCCAATTCTGCCAGCAGTAAAAGAAGTACAGTTTTTCATGTTGTCTAACAAGCACTATGCATAGTCCACGAACTGACAAATTTTTAATTTTTTTTTTTTTTTTTTTTTTTTAATGTTTAGAGCTGTTGGTTAACATCAGTTGTTCTCAACCAGGGAGGTGATCTTGCAGATGAAATTCGGAGGAGTAAGCTGTGACAAATGTGTGCTGGCTATGGTGTGTTTTCACTGCTGGAACATGGAAATGCAGCATCCACAGGGGAAGGGGAAGGGCTTGAAATGTCAGTTTGCTCGAGTGAGACTCACTGCTGAGTAAAACCGGGCTGTAGGAATTTTTCTAAAGCCTTACACTATCTTTGTCAAGGCTGAATCTGGAATAGAAGCCTACTATGAATATCTTCCTACAGCCCTGGCAATAGGTCTGGAGTATTTTACCATTAAGAAACAAGCAGGCAATCTTTCTGGCTGCTCATGGGGCTGTGGTAAACGGTAATCTCTTACATAGCCAGGTTCCTGATGCTTTGGTGCTTTCATTGCACTCAAAAGTAGGCTGAGAGCCACAGGAAAAATCATGTGTGATGTTTGTCTGTCGCCTCAGAAGACTACTGATTTTACTCCATGCTAGATTTAAGAAGGAGAATGCATGTAAATATGCATGTACATGTTACTGTGTTCCTCTTCTGAACAAGGCTCTCTGGTGTCCTGTTGCAATTGAAACAGTCACAGGCATGATGATCTAGGGTCAAAATCCTAGTTCTCTCACTTTGGTGGGTCTCCTTCAACCCCAGGCTTAGCACAGGCTCAGAAGCATATGGTCAGAATGGAAGTGCTCTTTATACCAGCACATTGTATCTGAAATCCAGGAATAAAAACCCACCTGGAATAAGGAAATTGGATTAATGCCCAAAGCAATTTTCTGACTGGGTAATGGATGGATAGAACACACCAGCATGTTGTTTACATATAACCAGTGCATGTCCTGCATGCAGTATGTTAGGCCTGCTCATCAGAATGTACTAAGTGGCTTCTGTTGGACCTGATCCTGAAATTATGGATTCCTGTGATCACCCATCATTAGGGCTTATGAAATCTAATTGATTAAACAAGTACGATGCAAATAGAAAACAAACCAAAGAGTTTGCAGCCTTATAGTACCAGTTTTAGGGGCCTTGGGTTGTGCAGTCTCAAGAGGTCGCTTAGTGGAAGCGAGTTCTTGCCCCAGTCCTCATCTTCTCAAAAGACTGCTAGAACATAAAGTGCAATAGGAGCTATATGCAAGCTTCAGTGACTTTCTGGCACCACTGCAAAGACAATGTCAGAACATAGCTTTATGTTCCTTTCCTTGTAAAAAAGTCCAAACCCACACCGCTAAAAAAAAACAACCCTTCATGATCACTTTATCTAATGAAAAAAACCTGTTTCCTATTCTAGCAAAGGATTTTTTATTTCAGTGTAGAAGGCATGTGCTTGTTTTTGTGTTTGGTGTTTACTCATCTGATAGGAAGCTTTAAAATATCGGTAAATAATACAAGGCACGTAATTTCTGCATCAATCTGAAATGTCTCTTTCATCTAGATTCATCTTAGTCAAGTCATATTCAGGTTCAGTGGTGTTATGCAACAATCTAGTCACTCTGGGTGGTATTAAACTGTTACATACATAGCATATAGTGAAAATTGTAACACTGTTAAAATACAGCCTATGGATGCTGAGAGTTCTTAATTCCCAGTGATTAATGCCATGCATTGCATGGTTGCATCTTTATTGCCACCCATCTTGCCATGTTCTTCTCATGGCTGGGTACCTGGAGTCTGGTTATTAATTTGAGCATTTGGCTCTGTTTGAAAACTTTGATTCTGTCTGAGATTTTTGTGAGCTTTGATTTATTTTTTTGTATGTGATTCATTCGCTGTGTTTCATTGGAAATGCATTAGATAGCAATGACAGTTGCCTTGTTCCGTATGCAAAGGTCATTAGGGCATGAAGAGCAGTAGTTTGTAAAATAGCTGCGGATGTGGATCAGGTGGTAGATTGTAATAGTGTTAAAGTCTACAGTTAAAGGAGAAGTCGGTTTATCTTTTCCTCGACACAGGCATATTATCCAATAACTGAATTTTACTCATTTAATTTTTTAATATCTTGTTATGTAGAAACAAATTATACAGTGATTAGTTTTTTTCCACCTTGGTAATGAAAAGGGCATAGGTGGTAAAACTTTTAATTGACTAGCTTAAAAAGGAATGATGTGTATATATAGTTGCCTTAATATAATACTATGCACTCAAAGGGCCCCTGTTTGTGAACACGAAATAGAGAGCTCTTCCTTATCCTGAACCTTGCAGTGGTGACTGCTCGGGTAGTATTCAAAGAACTAGCATTAATATTCACTCAGCTTGCTGTCATGCACTTTACTTAGAAGCGAAGCACTTTAATGTCTTTCCTATTGACATTTCAGTTGAGGAGCAAGACATAAAGCCAGGAAGTCTGAAAACTCGACAGCCTTCTCCAGTTCATTCTTTTTCTTTGTTTAATTATGTATGAATTTTTGGTTTGAAATGTGCTGCTGGTAGACAAAATATTTAACTTCACTTTTGCGTGGATCCTCATAGATGGTTACTGCTGTTATAAATGCAGAACATATAACCCTTTGGGGTTCCTTGTCTGGCTTTTATGATGAATTAACTATATTTTGTAATGAAAGAAAAAAATTAAGTTGTTGGAAAACTCCTGTTACTAATTAGGCTTTAAATGATTTTTCTTCTTTTCATGTCCGTTGATTTGTTGAAGTTATGGGTAAACCACCTCATCTCTTAGTTTTTTTTCTAAGTAGCGATTACTTTTTATCAAACCAAAAAATACTCCGCTATAAACCAAAACTTCTCTATAATGATTTTATTCAAAGGGTTTGATCCTTGAAGGACTAAATAGAATAGTACTTGTGAGCACAGCCATCATAACGGTACTTCTGTGTGTTGGTATGGTGTAAAGATGGTCACAGCAAATACTTCAGAAGTAACAGATCTAATAAATTCAGAATTGACAAGTGACTGAATGGCAGCAGTGAAATACAAACTCCATACAACATCAGCTCTTTCAGATAATCCTTCCTTCACTAGTGCTAGGTTAGGGATTAGTGCTGTGTTGTGCCAATTAAAGCATTGTTATGCAGAAGGTTTTTAAAAGCTCCAGTTGGAAGGGTACAGGATTTCTTCTGTCCTATTTTGAGAGGACCTAAATGTCATTTTGAGATGTTCAGTTGCTTTATAAACTCCTTACCTTTTGCCAGTGGATGTTGTTTGTAATGATAGAAATTATTTTAATGAGAGAAACGTGCACTGACTAACTTTTCAGATCTCTCTCATAAATTCTTGAGATGCATTTCCTTTTCAGCTTGGATGTGGAAAGCCAAGAGAATTTACTTCTGATCCAAGCTGTCAGTTCTGACGTTACAGCTGTCTTATTTATGCTGAACCATGAATACATTCTAAGATTTGAGTGAAATGCTGGTATGAAATTTCAGTTGATAAGCTTGTGGGCCAAGGGCAAGGATGGCGGTTCAGCTTATGAAGATGATGTAGCAGTGTAAGAGTAAGCCAAATGATAGCTGGGAAATCCTATTTCCTTTTGCCATTCTGAAACCCAGACTCTTCTGTTTACGGTATAGAAGAGTCGGTGACATTCCGGCTGTGATCACACATTCGTCAGTACTGCCATCTGAGCTGCCGTAAGCAATCTCTGCCCCTGTTATTCATGATCCCAGCTGCCTGGTGCAGTGTGTTAGCTCAGCCGTTTGTGCAACTGCACAGTGAACAGACTGAGATACTAATCTGACAGAGGGACTTTTTCTTTTATTATTTTTCTTTTTTTTATTGTGTTTTTTTCTTTTTTTTTCCCCTCCTCGATTCTTCTTTGTTTTGTTTTCTTCTGGATTCTTCTTCTATTTTTTTTTCCTTTTTTAAATTTTTTTGTTATTGTTTTGTTGTTTAACATACTGTTTTGTCAGCTGGATCAGCTCCCCAGTCTGGTTTATCGCACAAATGGTAAATGCTTGTACCAATGTGACTTGGGGAATGAACTTGCATGGATACAAGCAATCATAAGGGTAGGAAGAGCTGGAGGTGGAGACTGCATATGCTGGTACTGCTGCCAATGTTTGCTCATCAAACTGTAACTTTGTAACGTGGATGTCTAAATCTGCAGTGTAATACTAAACATTTTAGCCTGCTGCAGTCAACAGTCTCTTGTCCTGTTTCTGTCAGATTCCTTTGGGTTGTAGAACTCACTGATGTAAGAACAGCTGTAGTGACAGAGACAGACCTAATTGGCATCCCACCAGCAATATGCTTTGCGAATTCCTACTTCAAATTAAACATAAACTGCTATCAGCTCTTCACCAGTCCAGCTGGGAACATGGAAGGAAAAATTCGTTAGATGTACTTAGATTTGTTGTCATCAGAGGTTCTGAATTGCCCTTGCAACAACAACATCAGAAATTTACAAATTTTTCTTTCCTGGGTGAAGCAAGCAGTCTTCTGTTAACCATTAACTCACAGCAGCAAAGAACATCTAATCTTCAAAAAGGGCAAGAAGGAGGACCCGGGGAACTGCAGGCCGGGCAGCCTCACCTCCATCCCGGGAAAGG
>Ga0181612_132838_pt1 | contig 19419 bp, 10 predicted proteins | sample HoacroProtozoa21_FD_119630 | JGI IMG/M metagenome (GOLD analysis project Ga0181612, IMG submission 119630) | Hoatzin crop microbial communities from Cojedes, Venezuel. Combined Assembly of Gp0051906, Gp0051904, Gp0051908 | reverse complement strand
TTTATTTATACACTAAATATTGTTGAGGTGGTTGAGGTTTTTTTTATGTGCATACAAAGCACAGTGCATTACCAGAATAACATGAACTATGACAACAATATTAAACTAATACTGCTGTCGATACTAGTACTAAGAAGAAGTATGGCACAGAGTCCTACTGAAGCAAAGAAAGGTGCTTTAGGAGTTTGCACAAACATCAAAGGAAAGATTTAAGAGAGTTGTTCTATCCATAGCCAGTAAATTTTTTGAAGATACCGTATACAAAACAAGAATATGTTCACAGATATATCACCTCTGTAGAAAAGGTACTGCAAAAAATATGTCAAGTATATTTGCTGTACAGGTATGCATGGTATAAAAGCTCTCCATCAATCCAGTTTTTATGCCTAGCATACAAGACAATTAAAAGGTGAAGAGAAACCAAACAAAACCCAAGTCCCGTAATGGTTTCACCTACATATAACCACTTTCCTTCTCTAACACTTGCAGAATCTAAGCTTTGATAATCTGGGCTTTGTTTTGATTAAGTTCTTGGGGTTTATTTTTCCCCCATTTCTAATACACCGCAGTACACCATACATGTATTGTAGCATTACCTTTGAAAAATAGATGTAAATAGAAAATGAAAAAATGCTGTTGTGTGACTGGATTAATTTAATTCCTATGGTTCCCTTTGAAGTTTATAACAAAAATGCAATTCAATATTGATTTATGGTTTAGATACTGATAATTTTAATATGTACATTACCCAAAGGTACATTTTCCCACAGAAATATTTGTGTCTAGTTTTCCTCTTGTAGGAGGTAGCACTGAACAATATCAGAACATTGTATACTGATAGCTTGAAGTCACACATTTGACCAGTCCTTCATTTAGCCTTCATTTTTTCTTGACATGGTTGCACGTAATCATAGAATGGTGGAATCAGTTGATTTTACCGAAGCAGTTGTTTTTACTGTATCAGCTACAGTATATATAATCTATAACCATATTCTGATGATAAATATTGACTGAATGGACAATGTAATAGACTGATAGTCAACTGCAATAAATTAATGGAGTCCACATTTTAATTGGAGACTTTTTTGAGAATTTAGGTGGAATTTGAGAAGCACATATGTCTCTAGTGCTTGCAGCTAGTTTTGACTAACCTACTTAACCATTAGCATCAAGGGAAAACAGAAATGAGACAATGTTATCACAGGATTTGTGAACATTTCCTTGAGTACTTCCTTCCTAAGAAGGCTGGAAAGGTTAACAAAGACAAACATGAAGTGAAATTCCTTTTCTGCTGGCAATTCTTTTATTTCAGGTATAAAAGTAAAAATTATGACATTTCCCATGGTAGAAGTCTGATTTTTAAAAGGATTGTTTATACTATCACAAAATTAATGAAACTGAGCCCAGGAGCACAGCCCTCTTGGTTGATGGCTAGCCAGCAGCCCTAGCAGATGGACCAATGGGAGCCCTAGATGCTGAAGAAGCAAGTCTTGTGAGTTTTGGTCACCTATTAGGTGTCCGACACATTGGCAGAAAAGAAGGATACTTCCAGTGCAATTTTTCCTCTCTTTCTTTGGAAGCTTGTCAAACAAGATGTTTTCCCATGAAAGAGCTCGGTTTTGATTAATCAGCATTTTCCAGCAAACCCCTGCTTTTTTCCAGCGGACTCCCAAGTGCCCCTGGCACGGAGGGATGAGGTGGCTGTGAGCTGTGCTGAGCCAGCCGTGCTGTGACAGCCTGCCACTGTGCCAGCAAGGAGAGCCAGCTGCTGAAGCGGGCTTGGGTCTCACGTTCCCAGGCCATTGTCAGAAGCCTCCTCCGCATAATGGATAGTCTTTAAAAGCAACACTCAAGGGTTTAGCAGGGTGGTTAAAACCTTTCACAGACACTTTCCAAATGCATTTTGAATTTTCTGGGTGAGAAATGCAGCAGGCAGAAAATGAGCAGAATTTTCCTCCCAGACAATTCAAGGAACAGGACCTTCTGCGAAATATCCAATCCAGTGGCTGAAGAGAAAAGTGAAATGAGGGTCCGAAGTGGAGGTGAAAGAGTGCTAGGGAGACACAGAAAGGAATCCAAAATCCCCATGTGTTCCCTGCACACCCCGCTTTTGCAGAAAGCCACCAGAATCACACTGCTTGCAGGCACAAGACCTGACATTGCCCTCAGATCTGTCTACCTTTTTGGGGGGTCAAAAATCCCAAAACAAATGCAACCGAGGAGAATTCTGGGGTGAGTATTGCTGATTTATGAAAAGCTTTGGAAGTAGACAGACCTCTTCCCTGTCAGTGATAACTGTTTATCACAACATTTTTTTCTTGAAGCAGTAGGAACTATCAACTAAATGTTCAGCTGTTATAAGCCCCTGAAAGTCATCATGGCACAGTCTGTCACCGTGTCTATTTTTCCATTTTTGGGAACAGCTTTGCTCTTTATTGAAAAGCACTGCTGTAAAGTAGCACCAACATCTATATCTCCTTCATTCCTCTTAGCACTGGGAATATAAGATTGAAGAAATGTTCTGTGTCTTCTATTGCCTCTTCTCAGTTATGGACACTGTATTGTCTTGAGCACATTTGTTGTCCCGTGATCAGCAGACAGTGCCAGGTATCTCATTATTTTCAGGTTGTCCATGGCTTCTAAGCCTGGCAAGGAGCTACTGAAAGTCTTTGCCAGGCTGTCCCTGAACAGCTCAGATGCTGCTCCAGAGTGCAGTAAGCAGCAGTTTCTGGTTTCAAGGTCATTCTTGCTAGTTGGTCAGCAAATAGTAAAGCACTTAAACCTCTGAATGTGTGGCTGGAGACTGACTGAGAGTTCAGTTTACATGTTACAAAAATAGATAACATGAAAAAGTGCTCCCCTTCATGTAGCTCTGTTCTAAAATGACCAGCAACATGCTACATGAATGTTAAATCTGTAGAAAGGGTGAGGATTGAGAGAGCAAATGATTACTCTACTGAAAAGGTATAGTATTTGTCATTCTTGTAGCTATAGTAGCTTGGGCAAATCTAGATTGCTCAGTTGCTCACTTACATTTGACCAACACATACTACGCAGAACTTACTACACAGAGACTGCTTGGTACTCCATGACAGGCCTATTCTGGCACTGAGCAGGACACTGTAAGATGCCAGGTTCATAAAGTTTCAAATTGATACCCCCTGTTTAACTAACAAAAAAATCCCAAATATTTAACAGTAACAAACACTGAACCCAGTCAGGCCCTTTCCCATAAAGGTATTCTCAGAATGAGAAAAATAATTCATTCGGAGATTTCATAATCATTCACCTATGTGAATAAATTTACAGAGAAATCATCCCTTTTTATGTCCACTTTTGCAAAAAAATGAATAAGTAAACTAGTATTAGCCTTCTCTAGCCTTAGATTACAGTCTCCTCAGGAAGGGGATGACTTGTGTGGTTTGAATTCTGTTAGCACTTACTGTCTCTGCATCAATGTGCGTTGTTTTGTTCGCGCTACATCACGGAAACTGCATTCACTGTCTCTTTACCACCTGTTAAACCACAGCAGGAAAGCCCACAGTGGTGATGACAGTGTTCTGTTAGGTTGTGGAAGGAGTAAGCATCTATAAGCACTAGTGCACTTTTGTCTTTAAAGAAAGATTCACCATGAAGTCTATCATTTATTTATCTGTAAACATCGGTTTATATAGATACTTAAAGTAATGTTGAAAGGATTTATAGTAGCATTCAGCTTTGTGGCCTGAATCCAAAAGGCCTCAATATCCTTTTAGTTACATGAGCAATCAGTATTTCATACCACACTTTTTAATTACTCTTACTGACAACATATTTACTATATCTATATATTTAAATTTGAAGTTCAAAATAGAGAATGCATCTTATTTGGCTCCTAAGGCACACATTAACTTTAAGTCAGACAAGAAGTAAAAAACCCCAACATCCTACAAGAATGGATGTTTGTACTTGAGGACCTATTGAAATGGGGTCCTCATATAGCAAATCATTCAGAAATGAGTTATGCTGTCTTCTACTACTAACTGAACCTCCTTTTGTGTGATATTCAGTGAAACAAAAGGAATAAAGCCCTTCTGAAAATCATTATTACAAAAAGATACTTTACAGGTTAAGAAAAGAATGGGAGACTCGGCTAATGCTGTTTACACAGTTGTGGTATCTGTGTGGAAAAGAAATAAAGCAGAGTACAGCATGTTTTAAGAGCTCCCAGAATTCAGTGCAACTCTATATTAACATTTGTTTTCTAGAAGTTTGATCTAAATATATACATTTCCTTTTCAGAAGAGTTAACAAGGAAAGAAACAAGCATGTTTACAAACATTTGTTCAATTGCTCATACTAAAAATCTGTTTGTCTCTATTTACAGTCTCCTAATTCCCTCCTGTTTTTATCCAACAACAGAAAATTATGTTCACAAAAATGCTGCCTAAAAATGTTGAGTTTGAATATTGCATAGAGTTCTCATGGGTTTTTATCCCAAAATTGTTTGGCTAATCTTCTGTTTGGATTGGGAGTCCTCCATTTAGTGAAAATAATACAGTGCTTATATGCTCCAGGAACATTTGCTTTTCATAAAAAAAAAAGGCAACAACCTTTAAAAATAATACCTATGGTAAAACTAATTGTGAAAAATGAATAGTTTCTGTACAAAATTAACACCTATGTTATTCTTTGAAATGTGATCAGCAAACATTGCATAAGTGGTCATGTTTCTTCAGAAAGAGAGTAGATAAACAAAGGAAGCAAATCCTTTGTTTCCAGGGAATGTAGACTTCCAGGTTTAGACACTGTTCTTAGAGAGCAGGAAGCCTAGATTCTGGGCAAAATTAAAAGTTAAAAAAACATGACCAATGGCATGGTCAGTATTAATGTGAAGTGGAATTTCACCATTCTGTGTCTACTTTTGCTGCCTTTTAAAAGGGAAATCTTTTATACTCAGGGATATTTATCTGGGGATGTGAGGATGACAGTTTCACGCCTGAAGTGTAACGCAACTGCTAAGTTTTGAAATCAAGAAAAAAAAAGTTGTTACCCATTAAATATAACACCTTTATATTTTAGGAAAAATTATTTGTTGCTGCTGCAGAAGTTAATGGTGTGACTAGAATCTTATCACGTTTCTATATCACACCATTTCTTCTAGTCCTGTTTAAAGTCGCAATTGCAATGGTGTGCGTGGTGATTCTGCTCATTTATCTCTAAGTCAGGAGTCCAAGTGGGCCTCAGGCCAGCCGTGACAAGACACACTGACATGTCAAGATTTATTACTGATGCAAATGTGTGATCCTACTCTAATGGGTAAGTGCCCACATTACCAGAAATACCCCTGTGACTGGCAGATGTTTGTGACTCAGCCTCAGTGACTAGAAGGCACCCTGAATGCAGCCATCTCACACCCCACATTCGCAGTTAAGATGACTCTGGGGATTCGGAGGTGAGACAGCATTGCTCTTCATGCTTCACCACTGCAAACACACCACTACCACCAGAACTGATCATTCAGCACTTTTCACTCTATCTTTAAATGGGATTTTAAAGCTCTGCCTTTCGTATCACCTACCTTTTCTCACATCACGCTGAGAAGCTTTCTGATCTTTTCCCAGATACCATTTCTAGATGCCTCTCCTAAGAGATTTAGCCTGGCAGTAAGACTTCTTCCAGGTAACCATAAAATCTGGTTGTCAGTCCTCCTGCCAGCCCTAGGATCTTTAACTCAGAGCAGCCAGCAGTGTTTCAAATTTTCATTTTTTATGTTCTTCAGTAAACCTCCCTCCTGCAGATTTTTGCTTCTAATGTTTGTTTACTTCACAGGTTATAAACAGCTTAGATCTGATTCACTGTTCCCCTAAGACTGGTTCACACTGGAAGGTAAAGGGAAGTTAAAGTGCCAGAGGCCCTGAGCATAACTGAGAATTCAGGCTTTCATTAGAGCATCCTTTGAGTCAGAGCTTTCCTGCTCAGCTGTCTGATGGAACAAGATTCCCCTGTAACAGCTGCCAGCAACACCTAGAGAACTATCTCTTGTGTCATAACTTTGTATTTAACAGCGGCATTTCCAAAGGTCCCCAGCAGATGATGTTCATCACCACAGAAAAAATCTATATATTGCTTTCATCTTCTCCAGTCCTATTTTCTTCCACAGAAATAACTTCTGGGCATAGCTAGAGTACACGCATTAGTATGATTTATTTGCAGAAAACATAGCACTCATTATGGTGATAGCAGCCAGCAAAAACTTTCAGAAATATTTTTAGGTGTCAGGAATAGGACATGTTTTAAGGAAAGGAGAGGTGGGAGAGCAGGAGAGAGAATGAATGTTTAAAAACAATAGAGAGTGTCTGTTGCTTCTAGTATGATATAGTCCATGTTTCATGTTAAACTGGAGCTAATGAGAATTAACGGGGTTCATTTTAAATTAATGTTTAAGTAGTGTACAGGTCATTACCTTTCTTGTCCTTGTAAGACTTTTCAAGCCACTCTAGCAGGCTGTTTGTGCTGAAGACGACAGGATTGTAAGGTAAGCGTGGTGTGTAATCCTTTGTTTTCTTATCGTCTTTGATTGGACTCTCATTAATCTTATGGATATTTCTGTTGCATTCATTTAATTTTCTTTCTGTGTTATTAAGTGGGGAAATGAGACCAACAGACGCCCACACTTGAGGGCAGAACTCTCCCTGAACTGGAGTATTTCCTGCTGTAGCCGCTCCCCTCTTTGTACATGCAAGTGGAAAACTTCTTTTAAACAAACTTTGGGTTTGTGTTTTTGTAAAATTTGTAAAGGTAGTATTTCAATCAAATGACAGGCACTTTACCAGCAAAGAAACATCACGTACTTTAAGGATCTGCTTCAGCTACTGTCCTTTTAAGTAAAGTTTCCCCTCACATGTGGTTGACAGGCTATCTTAATCCTTGGTTTGTAGGTATAACCTTCCATCTCAGTTTGTGAAGCCGGCAAGCAGCTTTTGACCTGGTTTCCCTTCTTTGTTGGAGGTAGGCGTTACAGTAACATGATATAGCAACTACATTTTTAAAAACAAAATCCAAGGTCAGATGGCTGTCACCCAAGGTCAGAAAGAAAGAAATTCAAACGGTGCTTGACCACCAAGGAAGACAACCTAAGGGTTAAATGTTCAAATTACACACACCTCGGCAGGAGGGATTTTATTATTCTTGTGCTGTTTTCACAGGGAACACCAAATATTTCTGTGAGAAATGAACCTCTTATATCTTGTAGAGCATGTTGATAGTATTTTTGCTAGAGAAATCAGCTATTTGGAGGCTTCAGCCACCCAAATTGGCAGTTTACCTTCAATTTGTCTCATATCTTAGTCTGCAGATTGAACTCTAACACATCCAGTCAGCCAGTGCAATAAGGAACACAAAACAGCCCAGCAAGGATCTCTTGAGGTCAGCAGAGAAAAAGCTTTTTGCAGGAAGGTTGCCAAGAAATCAGCAACACCAGAAGACAAGAAGAAGCACAGCTGAGTCTCATATTCTGGGCTATTTCACAAGTAGCCTAGCAGAGCAAGGGTGTTTAGACTCCAGGAGTCCAGGCAAATAAAAATTAATTTACACAAGTACTTAGATGAAACTAAGCCTGCAAACAGAAAACTAGGATCTTCGCTTGTTTTTTGCAGGTAACATGCAACCTGTATGAGGTGGAGAAGCAGTTAAAATTTTGGAGACTAAATCCATTGGTTCTAGCAGCATAAGCCAGAAAACAAGTAGGCTGAAAACACCAAGCAGTAGAGAGTGTCAGGAGCACAATAAACCAATGCAAGTTCCTACAAGCACTCATTTATCGGAAGACAGCAAGCATGGAGCCTACAATGAGTTACTTTGGCCTGGGGAGAGGTAGGGTGAGACACAATGATTCAGTGCTTTTCTTCCAGACATGATCCCCACAGCTAAGCGGAAACAGTTTGAATCCTACCCTCCTGCATGATGGATAGTCCCCCAGCAAACAGGACGGCTTGCCCGAGGCCAGGCAATCTGTGCCACTGAAAAGGAAGCAATCTGTTGAATAGAGGGAGAACAAACAGATATCACTCTTGCTATGAAAAGGGGTGACTGAAAGAAGACATGGGAGAGGTCCATTAAATTTGGCGTGGTGACTATTCATTATTCCTCACAGGAAGGGAAGTAGGGGACACCAGTGGCACAAGCAAGCTCCAGGGTTAGAAGGAAAGAAAAGGTTGTCCTTCGCCCCCGATGCATGGGGTGACACTGTGGAACTTGTTGCAACTGGATTGCGGGGCTACCACCACTGTTCAGAAAGAGATCAGACCAATGCAAAGAGAATGGGGCACAGTGGCATGGATGCTTCACTTAAACTGGTGATTTTCAGAAGCTGGTAAAACCTGGAAAAGGCATTTCTCTTGGGTTTTTTCCCTAAGCATTCACTGCTGCTTTCTGCTGGAGTACACAACTCCAGCTAATGAGTTAGAACGATCTTTTATACAACCCAACATGACAGTCTCCATGTTTTTAAGTCCATCTTGTTATACCTTTAGGACAAAATAATGTGATAACAGTTCTTCAGGATGATTACTTTAGAACCATCTACCTTTTCAAGTGAATATTGACAATTTAAAATATCAATCTCATCATTAGTGTATACAGGTAGAGATTACCCTGAATATCTAAACAGCTATGAAACATTTCTGACTGGTTTGCATTACTTGCAAAGCCTAGTCTCAGGAGTGTGGGATTGTTGAGAATGTAGGAAAAGAAAAATATAGTTAAGAATGTAAAGTCAGGGAAAGTGTCATATCTGAAAAATAGCAGCCAATAAGAGGATAAAAAAATAGAAACTAACAAATATTTAACCATGTGCCATGAACAGCAAATCTCTTTCTGACCCCAACTAATGATCAGTTTATGCGTGCAGTTTATGCAGCAGCTGCTGCTCCTTGCAGTTTTAAACTAGTTAATGTAACTACCAAACACATCCTTGCATGTCAGCCACTGCAGTGTCTGAAATGCAATTTGTAGACCACAGAGCTTTTCCACAGTATGATGAAGCTAATTTCTCCTCTTTTTCAGAGGCCAAATCAATGAACAATCTAGCTAAAATACTTTATTAATTTTTTTTCTGTGTGGAAGGAGGTGCAAAAAAGTTGTTCAAGCACAAATAGGAAGAGTGGCTGCATGCCCACAGTATATAGAAGGGCAATGGAAAGCTTCCTTATCACCTCACTATGAGAAAAAAGAATATTGAAGTTGTAAAGCAATTTGTTAAATCCAGGACTATCCTCATATTTTTACCTGGAGCTAGGCTCAGTTCTAGAAACAAAATGAAGAGTTCTTTTTTATTATTATAGTATTATCACCAGAAAAGATTAAGCATATTTTTTAAAAATGCAGTCTAATGGGCTGTTTTGGGAATCAGCCAGTATTTAGTTTATAAACAGATCCAGTGCACTCAAAAGCTACCAAAGTGTGTTTTTGCCTCTCAATGCACGCAGTTAGTTAGAGCCCAGGAAGCGCATATCTTAGAGGAAGACGAAGGAAGTAATATCTTTCCAACAGATCCTGACCTGTGTCTACATATTTTCAGGGTATTGTAAGAAGCTGCCCTTACAAAGTCAAATACCGACCTCTTAATCTCCCACAACTCCCCAGAAGGAAAAGAGCTTCTCTCTGTTTTAATAATGGTCAGAGCTGTCACTCTCCTCTCCGAAAGGAGCAAGCACGGCAAAAGAAACGAGCAAACATTCACCACTTGTTATGGGTTTCTTATATTTGAATTCTCTGTCCCTACAAATTCTCTGTAAACAAATACCTCACAAGAAGTGGCCACAAAGAGCAGTTCTGGCAGGGTGTGATTTTGACTTACATATGCTGCGAAGCGTTGGGGTAGAGCTCCGAGAACTGTGGTGCCGAATCCTCGGGGCCGTGGGGCGCAGCGTGGCTGATGACCATCATTATGGGCCTATGGGGATATATCCTCTTAGACAGTCTGAAGTAATTAATGCTCTCATTAGTGATTAGGTCTGTGAAGTAGTCCTGGAACATACGATTAACACAAAGCAAAAGTTACAAAGTGCATGATTAATTAGATCACATACTATCATGGCATTATGCTATTTTCAAGCCCTCATTAAAGCTCTCATCAGGAAGTAAAAGCATACCATCAAAGAGATGTATGATTCGAGGGAGCATTGGGGAGACCGAGTGGTAATTATTTTCTTAAGCAAGTGATGCCACATAAAATGAGACAGTGTTTTGCAAATCAGATACAACAGAAGGCACTAAGTAAACACGATTACCAGATTTTGTGATATAATGCTGTCACATTAAAAGTGACAGACTATACTGACCAAGATATGTTTCTTGAATTTCCCTGATAAAACACTTTCACAAGATAATGGCTCCTAACTGCAAGAAATCATTGACTCTTACATTGGTTTTTTGTTTACATAAACATGTGTTGCATGCTCTTTGTTCAGACTATGCTTTTGCGTATGTAAAAAGTGGAAGAAAGCTAAAACAGGCAACATATTGCAAACACCAAAGAAATAGCAAATGCGAATGCAGGGAGCAGTCGAATTCCTGCAGGCTCTGTTCGTTTAATTGTGCAACTTTAAGCAGTGCAGCTGCTGAGATTAAGGTTGTGACTTGCTAATAAACTGGCTTAACCCACAGCCAAGGTGGCAAATGGAAGCCTACAAGGGGAAGGGAGGAAATGGAACTAAGAAAAAAAAGATGAAAACTTAAATTAAACCACCTGCTACCTTGGAGCATTCACTGTTGGCCTGGAGGTCTAGTTGAGAAAGTGCTGAGACAATGTTTGTAATTTCAAGCACTTCCAGGCATGACTAATCATATGTTGTGGATTCGAGGCCCCGAACAGCTGCAAAAGCAGAGCCTGAGGGGCAAGGTCTGTGTCGCATGCCGGTCCTAGGACAAGCCAACCAGCTGTGACCTTCTTGCTCACCCGCTCCCTGTCCCCCCCTTGCCCCTTCCCTTCTCCCGCTGCACGCTCGGAGCACACACGGTAGCCCTGGCTGCTACTATCCCTGCAAGGATATGGAAAAGACAGCGAGTGACCTTCTGGTTTTCAAAACGGGGGATGAACATGGGGCATCAGGGTTGTGATAATTTCTGGGTTTGTGGCCTGTTCAGGTGAAACGCCTGTATGACTGCTCTCCCAAAGCACCCACTCCCCTCCTATTTGCCTATTTATTCTAGCTACATATGCAGGGTGTATAAGGATTGTATAGCTAACCAATTTCTTTATTTTCTTTTCTTTTACTCTATATAAACATACATAATCAGTATCATGTAATTTCTATGGGTGGGGAAATCAAAAACAGGCATCGCCAGCTTCCAATAAAATCTCATTACATGGATCAGAAACCACAGCTGCAACATCTGTATCATCTTCCATGAGCTATAGTCTGAGGAAACTCCGGATTGCTTTCTGCAGGCTGGAAAGTCTGCGACCTGCGCTCCTAAGCCTTTCCAAGAAACTTCACGGCAGTGGGCAGGTCACCTTAGCATGCTTTCCAAACTTTGTCAAGAGCACAAACAAGCTCTGAAGTTTTCCAACGGCCGTGTTCTCGTGCTTATCTATTCTCATAGTCATATCCTGAGCCTGACACCACAGGCGTGTAATGGAAAACAGCATTAACTAAGGTTTCTTATGTGGGTAATAAATTAAAACACTCAGCTAACTTTAAAGTTCAGTAGCGCAAGGGCCACAATGATTTTTGGGAAAGGCCTTTATTTACTATTTGCTTCTGCCACAGAACCGTCACTTTTAGCAGAGAGAGAGGGAAGGAGGGAGGGAGGGAGGCAGGAATCACCAGGCTGCACTGAAGAGCCCTTGGAAATTTTCTTCCGTTGTGCAATTCATATTCTCACATGGAAATTGATCTATAATGCCCTGGAGAGAAAATGACATCTCAATTTCTTGACTGTAGTTGATTAATTAATTAATTCTCTGGTTAATTAAGTATCTGAAAGTGATTTTTATATGGATTAATGATGCAGCATTTATGTGTCTGGAAAATACCTTTGCATAATCAAATCCGTGCTTCTCTTTGTTACCATTGCGAGAAATAGTGTAATTATAGAAGCGAGAATTCTTCACTAATCCAACCCACTCTCTCCACCCAGGAGGGATGTAGCTGCCATTGTATTCATTGAGGTATTTCCCAAAAAAAGCTGTGAAGGTAAAAAAAAAATACACACACACATGAAGCTTTGCAATCCAAGTCTTTTAGTCTGAGTCAAAAGGATGCATGAACGAAGATAAAATGTGTTAGGATGTCAGAGATACTTCATCAAAATGTTCCTTTTGTACCTTAGAGCATTTTGAGATTAAAATAAGTTATTTCCAGAGTTTTTTATGACAGCTCAAAGTCTTCATGACTTTAGGTTTTCTTCTTAATCTTTTGGAATCTAGTGCTCTCTTGAAATATTTTTGCTTTTCTTTCAGAATGACTATGTTTCTCTTGGTTTCCACTTGCAAATGGACTAAAAACTCAGTGCCCAGAGGAAACATCTGAGAAACACCTTGGGGTTTTAAGCAAGTCCTGTGATGTTTTGGAGCTCGACGTCTGCTGTTTGAAAGTTTGGGCTTAGCAAACTGGCTGGGTTTGCTGGTTAGATAAAAGTTCTGGGAAGTCCACATCTCCATCGCACTGGGCCACGGTTCGGTAGAGCAAGAGGGAATCCCCACCCTGCTTTGCTACCACAACTTCTCTCTACGGCAAAACTAATGAAGAGACAAAGACTTGGAGGTCAACTACCTCTGCCTGGCCTGCCAAACTACGTGTATTTTTTTTCATTAGCTCCAGGTGACAAGTCAGAACCCACTCAGACTGAAACTTTCAGCCTTTGCTATTGGGCCCAAGAGGGTTTGCGAGGTGCCCCTGCCAATTCCTCTGGAAGGAAGCAAAAAGGAAAACAACCTCACAATGCAGTGGGCTCACAGCTATCTGGGAGTTGTGAATCGCTTGTGCCAAAGACACACAGACACCAAAAGCTGCCCAGCTGGCTTTGGGAGGGTGAATTGACACTGGCATGGCACCCTGGCAAATGCAACCGTGTTGCTTCTAGGGAGAGATGGGTATGGAAGCTCTTTGTCTGCTTGTGTACTTTGGCCTGGATAAAAAGTCAATTTGGATGGCTCTGCCCTGCTTTTCCACTGCCTGAGAACTGTGGTGATGCAACACCTGACTGGGCCTGCAACTTGGGTTTTTGGGGAGTTATTAGCTCTGGCTTAGCCCCAGCAAGTTACTGGGGTGTCTGAGTAACTTCACTGTCTGCATTTTTAACTTTCTTGAGGTTTACAAAGCCCTGAAGGGTCACCTGTGCTAGCAGTTCTGCCTATGTCCCCAGAGGTCAGCACAAAGGAACACCAGGTGCCCACAAAATAAGACACCCCTGAAGAGGAGGGAATGATAGACACCTCTCCCTTTCCAGGGGCAGGGCTCCTCTGGCCAACAGCTGCCCACCTCTCCACAACCCTCATGGTACGCAGCCGCAGCCCACGCTGCTGATCCTGGCTCGGCCAGACAGCTCTGCCCACGGAGAGACGCTGCCCAGCGTCGCTTCCTCAGCTGGGCATCAGGACACACGTCAAACCCCCAAACTTGTTTCCTACTAAGAAATGAAGTAACTTTGGAAAACCTTGCATTCGACCTAGACACATTCAGTCTAACCAAAAAAGCAGATTTGTGGAAGGGCTTAAATAATTCAGATCTGATTGATGTGGGCATGGTAAACTTCCTGGGAAAACTGGTAGAAAAATCAAAATGTTCATAATTAAAACTTGCCTGAGGCAGCATAAATACGGTGCAATTGGATCAGATAACTGCCAAAAGTCACTAACCAGAGGTTACAGTCATATATAATGTTACTTTCCTATACCACATGGAATGCGACATAAAAACAAGTCCTACTGACACTAGACCAGGCTCCCAGCTCTTCCTCCCACAGCCATTCAGAAAGCAACACAGACTCTCTCCTTTTTTTTCCTGAGGCCAACCAGAAGTCAAGAAACTTGAGGTGAAGAGGGTGACTGTGGGGAGGGAATAGGTGCCCAGCACGGTTGCCTCATGGAATGGAAACCATACCTCTCCTCTAAGGCAGCCAAACTGCGTTAACTCTCAGGGAGCCAGACTACCAGGCAAAGGGTAAGCATAAAGGCTGAAATACTGTGGGAAGGGAAGCCAAGAGATGAAAGGAAGGGGAAGAGAAGTCACAGAGAGACAACAGTGGAGGAAAGTATGAGAGAGTGATGTGGCCGAGAAAGTATTACTGAGCAAAGCAAAATGAAGGACAGTCTGTGGTTACAGGGGAGATCTGAGGTCAGCCCTCCTGAATGCCATCCCAGATCCATCAACAGCTACTGCATGACCTTGGGGAACCTCCGTGTGCTGTGCTCATCTGCAAAGGACTCTTTGCCAACCTGCCTCCCACAAAGATCAGAGGCTTTCAAGCTGTGAAATGGAAGTTATGGCAATTTATCATGCAGGATGGTTTGATAGCCCCACCTATAATTAAGATTGACTAATACTGAGACTCAAACTCTGCTATTTACAGTCTTGCCAAACTTCAATCATTAGTGATGATAGTTTCCATGCTATCTGACTCAGGCTGCATTTTGCTCTATGGAACATTTTAGGCAAACAGTTCAGCAATTTCCAAGGAAAAGGCTAGGGAAAAATAAATGGGTTTGCCCATTTAAAAATAATCAGCAAACTTTTCTCTAAGAAGTTCTAGTGTCTGTAGGTTTTGATGTAGTGCCTTTGTAAATAACAAAAGTTGCTATGAAAATCTGTCTCAAAATGGTCAAGCTCTGAAAAGCTGTAGCACACATGATGAGGAAAGACTTACTACAGCTTCTCAGTTCAGTGTCACCATGGGCTGTTCCTCTGTCGACCTGAGAAAGTCCCCACAGTTTCAATTTTGGCACTAAAACAAAGAACAGTCAACTTCTTTCTGTCCTTCTCTCCTCTCTCTTTTAGTATTCAGGCATTACCTGAGAGAAAGCCACCAGCTTAAAATGCAGAGATTAAATGACCTGAGGCATAAGGAAAAGAAAAGATAAACTGAATTTAGAAAAGGAAAGAGGGGCTTGGAGCTGGTGGGGTCCAATTCATCTTGGAATTTCCTTGCTTTAGATTACTTAATTTTTCAGGTTTAATGTTTTGTTAGCTTGTCTTTGGCTCTCTGAACCCCATATTTTGGTGCATGTTATGAGACTTCAGATTGACAGCCTGAACCATTCACCTTTGTGTTGGCAATGATTTAGTATTTTATCATAAAAATGATCTCAGAGCTGTCAAGTTTTAAGCAGCTCCTTGAGTGACAGTTTGCAGAAGTAGATGTCTCCCCCTGTGGTAGAATAAAGCAGTTCCCACGGCAGATGTATGGCAAAGCCCCGAATACTAGTAGAACCAGCGGTAGCCGTGATAATGGATCACATTTGCCAAATTGCTTTAACCAAGAGTGGTTTGTTGGTCAGGAGGATATGAGTAATTAGACAAAGGAAGAGAAAAGCCAGGCTTTTACTGAAACACAAGAGTTCAGTTCCTTCACTGTGGGACTTTCTGAGTACCACTGAGTATAGGATAGGGCAAGTGAGTCAGACCTGGAGCCCAGCGCCAGCAGTTAGTGTCTGGCTCTTCATGCTCTGAAAGAAGACAAGTGCCAGAGTAAAAGGAAAGCACAGTAGTGTCCATGGGGCCAAATAACAATCAGCGAGTAACCATGACGGGTGTCCTAGTTGTTTTTTTGTTAACCAGAGGATTGTAAACGATTAAAGCACTATGGAACATGTCACGGAACTGACACTGTGATGGGCAAATGTCCTTGCTGATCTTCACATGCTTGGCTCGTAGAGCCAAGCCGCATCCTTAACTTACCTGTAGCCCGACACTTGCTGAACTGCTCAAGCCTGAGTACTGACTGGGAATGCTCAGCTTTAGAAGCTGCTTGCACTCAGCAGTTACAGTATTTAGGAAGCTGTTTCTGCTTGTAATCAATAAAATGGAGATTATGACTCAATGGGTAAAAGCCTCATTAAAAAGTAATACCATTGCAAGGGACATCTTTTCATTATAGCGTGTAATGGCCCCCACAGGGATAACAGGAAAGATAAATGCCCATTTTTGCATTTTAATAAGACAGTTTTTATCTGCACTCTGGCAGTTTTACTAACTGTTCCCAGGACACATTGTTATTTTTTAATCACATGTAGAGTAGCTTAGTGTATCAGAATAATAGTATTCTGTGTGAGTGTGTTCAATTAAGTTTATGCAAACAACAACACATGGCATGGTGAACGGTTGTACAGACATCTATGTGTCTCAAGAGTGGCTGCAGAATATGCATGTTTGGTATCTAATATGAATAGATGCCCTAACAGAGATTTTTGTTTTCCCTTTAGCAATTAGTTAATGAATGCTGAACTGAACCAAGAGATCCAGGGTGTTGCAACGGGGGCAAGACAGAGCAAATTTGACCCAGGGCATCTCTGGAGTGTGAAGCCAAGGTATTTATAGCGGAATGTGATTCAGATTCTCATAATTCCTAGCACTTTTCTCCCTGGTATTTTCTACAAGAATTTAGAACTAATGTTTACAGTATTACACAGTAGAATTAGTCCCCTAACTCCTGTCAGCATTAGTGGATTCGCATACAGGTGAACTGGGCTACGTCTACTGGCTAGACACCTCTGCACTTCCACAGATCAAAGGAGGTATATTATGTCCTACGCCCTTGTTATTTCTTGAGGCGTATGGGAATGTTTCCAATTTAAAACAAATCCAAACCTCTAAAAAGGCGTGCTGAAGTAAGGTTTAGTCACTGTGACCCAGACAAGAGCTTTAAGTAGACAGCCCACTTCCTTTGACAAAGTCAGGAAACCATTTACAGGAGTTGCGCAGCACTGTTTACATGACATTTCAGGGCTGACACACAGTCATTCTGTGCTTCTGGGGACAGAGCCCAGCAAAACTGCAGCTTCCAGATTATTCCAGTAAATTCTTCCTTGCTCTCTTCCCATTATGCAAGCAATAGATTCAAACCCAAGAAGTTTGATTTTTCCCTTCTGCTGAAAAAGTGCAGAGGATTAGTGTATCACGTCATTGAAGTGCAGAAAGCCAGGCCAGTATGCCAGCACTGACTAGGAAATGAAATAAGCACTGTCCCAAAAATGCAGTGAGGAAACTGAGGCACCAGGAGGTTAACCTTCGGCTAGACCGAAGTCACGCAGGATGCCTGTGGCATTGCCAAGAATATTATTCAGATTTTGCAGTTCCCAGTCTTGTAACTTAACCGCAGTAGAAAACCTCAGGTTTTCTACTTTTTCTCCAGCTTTGTGGGTCTTTCCCAGTTGCTGCCAGGTTTACCATTGTAACCAAAAAGAGCATTAAGGATTTTATAACTTAGCAGTTGCAAAAGGCATTAGCCTATAACTCGATATAGCAATCGTTAGGCTGTGTGATGTCTTTAACAAAGCCTGTATTATGGGCCAAGCTGGTAGCACTTTCCAGTATTGATGTTGTCTGACACTTCTCATTATAAGAGCCTGTTTTCAGTTGCTTATAACTTTCTTATACTTGGATTGAAATTTTCCACACTGGATGTCTGCCTAAGGCTGAATTTTTGAAACTTCTTAGCCCAAACAGTAGCCATCTTTGAGAACCACAGTAATGGAAAAGGAATTACGTTTAACATCTGAAAAAAATTATGTGAGCTTTCATTTGATAGCACTTCCATGCTCTGCACTGAGAGCACAAACTCTGCCAAAGACGTGACGAACTCTCTGTCAAGGAGGCATCTTGTATTAACCTGGGGAAACTCTGTCCAAAGTTTACTCAGCTTTGAAAAGAACCGTGCAGGTTGCATGTGCTAGAGATCTGGGCACCTCAAGATTTTATTCACTGTTCACCTGTGAGTGGTGTCAGCAGGTGGGAGAAAGTTGATTGAAATGCAAAGGGCAGGAGGTGACCAGAGAAGGACAATCAGTTTGGGGAATGACAGGAGATCCAGCAAGGGAGGGAAAGCATTGGGGGTCTGGGGGCCCAGGACTGCCCATGTCCACCAAGAAACCTGGCAGTGAATGCAGAAAGTAGAAAGAAGCTGACTGACAAGGCCAGGGGGGTGGGAGAAGCAGATTAGCTGAGCAGGTTGGGAAAGGAGGTGGCTAATGGCACAGGGTGGGAACAGGACATGACTGAACGCCAGGAGGGGAGGGAAGGGGGGAATGACTTGAGGAAAGACAAGCAGGGGGACAAGGCTCAGAGCAGAGGGCAAGGTGAGGGCTTGCAGGCCCTGAAAACTGGGGTAGGAAACGGAAAGGTGGAGACTGCTCTGTCTAACGGGGTAGAATGAAGCGAGCCAGAAGTGCAGAAGAACGAATGCTTTTGGACAGTGGGAAGGACACAACAACACCTGCAAAGGACTCCTGAGTCTCACTGGTGCCTTCCTTTCAGCAGAACATCTGAAAACATGTAGCTGCCCCTCCCCAGCCCCTATATATGTGACAAAACTCCATTCTGCTCAGTTAACTGCGTAAGAAAGCAAGTAGAGTTTTGCAGCAGGGGTCTGAGACCCCATCCTCGCTGATGCAGATGTCAGCATCATGCCTCTTAATGCAATTTTTCTATCTTTTTAAACCGAGGAAATTTCACCCTCCAAAATGTGGTATGTTATAAAGACTCTCATTCAGCCACATGAACAAGAGATGAAATAGTTGCACAGAACAATGTTCTACCCAAATTTTCCTAAATGAAGCACTTCAGTGCATAACCTTGCTAAAAATCCTTTAGTGTACAGTTTTCTGTGCAATATTTAGTAGCACAGAATTCTGTTTTAAGCATAAGTAGGCAGACATTATGTGGTTTTTGATGAGGTCCTGGACAGAAACCAAAAAAACTTTCACTTCATGTGATACCATAGAACTAGAAAATCCTGCAGGTTATCCTTTTCATCCTTTCCCTTCTTCTACACGTCAGTTTTTGTGGACTATTTTAATAGACTCAGCATATTTCACTTTTATTTATACATTTCTTAGTTTGACTAAAGTGCAATTTTATTCTGAAAAGTGAGGCATATTTTTAATTACTTAAAATATTTACAACTTAAATTGTTTGACGCTCCCCAGCCTCTTTTATGCCAGTTGGGAAAGCACCTGGAAGCTTAGAGTTCTCTTTCTCTTTTTCTTTATTTTCACTTCAGAAATATTCTGAAAACCAGGACTCATTCCCCACTCACTCATTCCCACCCCTGTATCATATTCTGTCACCCTCTCTGTTTTGAAAGGGTGCGTGAGGCAGGATACAAATTAGGTCACTGAAAAGAGGCAGATTAAAAATAGCGTGTGCTGGCAGTGAGCTGTACCTTAACGCTGCGAACAGGAAACACACTGGCTTTGCCTCCATAGGAAACGTATTGTCT
>Ga0181612_121142_pt1 | contig 19422 bp, 12 predicted proteins | sample HoacroProtozoa21_FD_119630 | JGI IMG/M metagenome (GOLD analysis project Ga0181612, IMG submission 119630) | Hoatzin crop microbial communities from Cojedes, Venezuel. Combined Assembly of Gp0051906, Gp0051904, Gp0051908 | reverse complement strand
TCCCCCTGGCATCCAGTAAGGGATGGAGATTCTTCTTGGCCCTCTTTTTGTTGTTAATGTATTTTTAAAAACATTTTTTGTTGTCCCTTACAACAGTGGCCAGCCTGAGTCCTAGCTGGGCTTTTGCCTTTCTAATTTCCTCTCTATATGACTTAATGAGACCTCTGTACTCCTCTTGAGCCGCCTGCCTTTTCTTCCATAAGTAGTAAGCCCTCCTTTTTTTCCCCGAGTCCCAGCCAAAGCTCTCTGTTCAACCAGGCCGATCGTCTTCCCCGCCAGTTCATCTCGCATACAGATAGAGAGAGAGATCACACTTAGAAGGACTAGTGAAAACACTTGAAAGTCACCTAAACTAGTAGAGCATTTTTCCTTTGCATTTCCCACTGAGTGGATGGATTGTATTCATTTGCTTTCTATAACAAAGCAATATTAGCTTAATGTTTATGGATATCACTATACTAATTTAAGTATAGTAATAATTTGCCATACAGAATTTTAAGTGTTTAAGTAGAAACAATATAATTTACAGTTTTATATTGTGAATTTGTTCCGAAAATGATAATTTCCCCCAGTTTAGAAATAGAAAAAAATATCCAGCAATACAAAGATTAAAATCCTTCCTTCCAGTACTAGTGACTTCTGAAGATTACAGCCTCCCTTCCAGGCAAATCAACCTTTTCAGGTTATCGGTTTTCAAAGACATTGATCTGTTTTGCTGGCAATATCTCATAAAGAAAGCATTAAATGCAAGCAACATAAAACACTGCTCTTTTTCTACTTGTCATTTGACATTATGTTTTGTTCTGACAAGTAAAGTCGATCAAGTATTCTTCTGCAGTCTACCAGTTCTGAAAGGAAATTCCCAGGTCCTGCCCAGACAATTTCATGACAATATTAATTTCAGCACAAAGTCCAGTAGAGATTTGATGTGAACAGGAACAAGAGCTTCAGGTCCCTCCTTTGCTGGATTCAGATTCTTCTGGTTGTGACTTGTGCAATGTTTTCTACTGGGATGTTCCCCTTTGCGCAAATAACCAATATTCAGTAATGGAAAAATCAGTCTACCGGTGTAAACCAGGGAGCTAGCACAGTCACCTTGGATGGGGGAAGCCAAGGCTAAACTGCTGACCGAATTGATATTTACAGAGTAAATTTCTAGCAGAAATGCAGGAAGCCAGGCTCAGACTCCATCAGCCAGCAGGTAGAATGCTTAAGACACCCACCTGTACAGCAGAAGTCCATGAGAAAAACCTGGTCAGCAGGGCACTAGCTAACCAAAACCACCATTTTTCAACCCAAACACTTTTCCAGTACTTTCATTCTACTGATGTGTAGAAAAAAATTAATTTCTGGTATTTAGAAACCTGCAGAACATTGACACAATTCCTCTGTCAGAGCTTTCCTAATGCTAGAGACATGTACATTTTGGCATATACAGAGCTCAGTAATTTGTAATTTATCGTACTGTTTTGCCATAATAAACAACATTTTAGAATCACCTCCACAGTACAATTACAAAGATCTAGATGAGAGTGTGCAGACCTGTAATTGAAGGAAAAACATTACAAAGGTTAAAAACTTGAAGAGTCATTTGAAATCTGAGTGAGACTATTCCTGTGTGGTCCTCCAGACCCCTGCTGCTGTAGTACCTCAGCAGCCACAGTTGTCATCACTTGTATAAAAGAACAGCGAGATCAAAACTTTATAAAACTGTCTCTTCAAATTACCAGAGAAAAGGTTAATACATGGTTGCATTTATTGAAGTTCAACAAATTCCTGGCATTCCTACAACTGTACAACATTCTAGGAAAAAAATTATACTTACTATATTGCTTAAAGTATTTTTTCCTGAATACCATGAATTGACGCAAAAGTTTGTCAGAATTTTAATTCCAGCAACAGCTATAGAATTGGAAATACTTCTGATAGATGGAAAATAGAGCATCTTAAGACTGATGCTTTTCTCCATCCCACTCATTAGAAGTTTGCTCATTGGAACGAAGGAGTCACCATAATAGCATTTTGGCTAGGAGTTACCTGGTACAAAACTTAAAGTCATAGTAACATGAGGAATATTATCTTTCATTGTAGGATTTTCCACAAGTTTATATATGCAGCATAGCACACTAGTGAGAAAAAAGGGGAATTTTAGCATAGGAGACTCAAGGTCCATCCCTGATACCCCAAATTTGAGGTCTTTAATCTTCAGAGCATGGAGATGTCAGCAGAAACGTTTTATTTGAAAGGTCCAGCACCAGTAAAATATGGGGAGCAGTTGTCCCCTTTCATAACTCAGGACTGGTCTACATTCCAAAGAATTTTGAACAGCTCAAATATTGCTGAGAGTACAATAACAATGCAGTTAGATACAATGTGCAACCATTAACTTTGGAACACAGCACATTAAGCTTGGTCTTCCTTTCTTCCTATTGAAATGGAGCATGTTACCTTCCATGTTAATGTATCTAATTGCACAAGTCAATGGCTCATTCAAAGTTTAGGAAAAAAGCCCTAGAAATGCATAGATGCAAATGAATCATGTCAAAAAAATTAGAGTTTTCCCACACACAAAGGGCAGTTTAAAAAGCTACAACTTCTCAGTATTATTGTCAGATATAATTACAAAGCAAACAATTATCAGAATGATTATTTCATGGACAATACATTAATTCATCTCTTTTCTCATTTCTTAATTACTCACCTTGTAAGAAGACCAGGTTATATTACTGTTTACCTTTGAGCAATTCCCCAAAATAACACTGCGTGAGGCAGAACTACTTTGAGGTGGTTTTATTGGCATCTTCAAAGAGTAAAGACTTGGCTCAGTTCTGGAAAACAGAGGAGTTAATGCTTAAAAATTTTGGATTTAAATTAATCATTCAAAAGCGAAAAACACCTGCTGCTTATGTTCTTAAGAACTTCATATGCCTGATATTTTTGCATTAATGTGCCTCACTTCTGTGAAGAACTTAAAACTTTGAGTCACTCCAATTAACTTTTTTCAGGTTCAGGTTCTAGAGAAAATCCCCATAACATCTAAACAAAACCCACTTTTCTGTCAAGTAGCCTAGTACTTCTGAACCTTTTTTATTTTATTTTTTTTAACGTATATAGTGCTTAATACTAAGACAAAACCTCTAATGGCTAAATCCCGTTGACTTCCAGTTGAATACAGGCTTCTCACCTACCATAGTTACTTTCAAAAGTATACAGATGTCCAAAAAATACAGATCAGTACCTGGCTGGAATTTCAAAAGTACATAATGATTTAGGCTCTGGTTGTGATACATTTCAACAGAAGGCAGACACCTGATCTGGCTAGACCCTTCTGAAAATCCTAGAGGATACCTGTCTGCATGTAGGAATTTTAATCCTGATGCTTCAACCCCCCAAGTGCTTCCAATTGCTTTACATGCAATTAGTCTTTGAGCACCAGTACTTGTTATTGAGCATTTAAATTTGTAAGACAACAGTACAGATGTCTACATACACTGTATTACTGCTGTACTATCTACATGCAGTTATTTTTTAATGTATATGAAGAATTAGGTAATGACATACAAATAAAGCAGCAAAATCTCAAATGCTTTCATTGACTTGACAGAAAGAACTGTTGAAGGCAATCAGACCAACAATCCTTAAATTAAAATTCACAAATAGGCCATGACTTAATGCGTACTATCAACTGCATAAGGCAATCCACTCAACTGGGTCAACTGAGGACCTGGACACTGTACATTATAATGACAGGCAGAAACAATGTATAACAGCTATCATTGCAGAAACATTTTCTAATGCATGACAGTGCCCAACTGGCCCTGACTACAGAACACTTTTTATTTTTTTCCCAGGATGTCAAAGACAGGTTTAATTATAAAGCTGAAGTGGAATCTTCAAAAAAAAAAAAAGAAGATAAATAGAATAGACTATCTAAAAATATTATAGTCATATCAGCTAGGATTTGATGTCTGTATATTACATATGGCCTGTACTGCAGCTGTAATTTAATTGAGATCAGATTGTCTCATATGTTGAAGAATTACAAGCAATCCCATAATTTAGTCTTTGAGATCCTAGCGTGACAAGGACTGTTGTTACAGCTCAAACACAGATCTCCGAGAATGAAGAAAGCTTGTTGTCTAAGCATGTTATATCCATACGAATGCCATGAGTTCTCACTTGTGGATGCAAGCAATAGGAAAGAAAATCTGAAAATAAGAGATTGTGGCAACCTGGTCACTGTAATGTGTTACTCGAGGAACTGGGAGCTCCTGATTACACCAAGTAATCACATAAAGCAGTAAGATACTTACTGTGAAAAGCAGGCTAATTTTTCTTTTCCTGAAGTAGGTTCCATCCCCATTACATCTGTTATTGAACAGTTTTATTTCTTGCTTTCCTCTCAAGAGTAAAGCCCGTAATCTTATCGAAAAACCAATGCAATAAAAAAGAGCTAAAAAAACTGGGAAAATAAAGAATGAGAATTGTTTTACCTTCTTGGTCTTCAGAGCTGCAAGGGCAAACAGTAACCTTGGCAGCCTGTCAAATGCTTTTTTAAACTGATGTTGAAAGAGAACAGCATAAGTAATGGACAACAGCGAAGGCAAGGCATGGAAATACAGTAGTGGAGGAAAGTTCTTATACTCATGCTATTTCATGGTCATTGAAATGGCACAACACCACCACAAAAAGCTTTTCTAGATAGTTTTGAGTGACAACAGTAATATTTTATCCTCTGCTTCAGGCCACAGCTATGAAAATCTGTAGGTACTCGAAACCTCCTCTCTCAAGAGTTTAGGGGAATGGAAGACCATGCAAAGCTGAAGGATCATGTAGGGGTAGAGCTCTTTAGCCAGATACTTCTTTTCAGGTTTCCATAAACATCCAGACCCTTCAAGCTGCTAGCAACCACCCCAAGTTTGAGATCACAGGGCCACTCACCTTACCCCACTATTTTCTCTTCTTCTTTCTTCCTAAGTCTCCCCTATCTTACAGAATCCTTGGACTCCAACTAAACCAAGGCTCTCATAATATGTCTCTGTATTCATCCATCAGTAGCTGTGATGATACCAAAATAAAAACCACCTCTGTCCCATGAATATACACAATTGGAAAGGCAGTAAGTATGGGTTTGTGCAGTTTGTCAGATGAGGAGGCAAAGGTGGTTGGGAGCAGGAAACAAGAAACACAGGAAAAGATGTGGTGCTGAAAAGCACTGATCTTGGAAACAAAACCTGTCCTATAAATTTAGGGGATTACTTTGCTCACCGAGTCTCTAGAAACTAAGACACAAACCTACAGCAAAGGAACAGGAAGAAAAGAACATGTGTAAATCCAGTAAACCTCCCCTCCTTCCCTTTATCAGCCCGTTATCAGTTAATAGCAGCTCCAAACTGATACCTGAAGACAACTAGGGTTTGAATGTTATTCTTCAGAACCAATTGTTATATTCAAGACACAAAATTATATATTTTAGCTATGTGACCCCAAATATGCTACTAAACCCAGCACAAAATCCAAAAGCACACTGTCATGTTTTAACGTTTGGCCACATCTTTCACTCATTCAACAATAGCATAAAATACACGTAACCTTATTCACCACATTAATCAACTCAGAACAGAATTTTTCATTTGGCTTTTTAATAAAAAGGAAAAAAGCTTTTGCTTGGTGTAATATTCACAGAGCAAACAGTGATTCTTACCTTACACAAACGTATAGTATACCTTAACAACCTACTGCAGAGATTTGTTTGCGTGATTATGAAGTTAAGCAGTGAAATACATAGAAACTGAGAAGCCATTTAAAAGGTGAAAAGCCAGAGTGAAGATAAGATCACCACACAGATTTGATAAAGGATAACAAAAATTAATTTCTACAAGAAACAATTATAATTTTACAAGTTTTCTCAGTAAAAGTGCAGAGAATGAGATAAATGCATTGTGAAACTCTTTACAGATTTCAACTATTTTTACTGTTGTATTTGTACACTATGCCTTAAAAATGAGGCATTGATGTGATTTCTGTATCAAACTCATATTGGGAGGCTGAGGGAAGGTTGTTGTTTTGAATTTCTGAACCCACAGAACTGCAATATTTAGTAACAGCATGTGAAAATTGCCTTGGCAGTAGTTCCAGAAGCTGCAAACATACCCATACCCCACCCGTTGTGTCGTACAACACACACAGCTCTCCGTCCTCAAGTGGGGAAAAAGGACTGTGGAAAGAGATAACTGTTAAGGATTGATCCTGTGCCCAGCGCAGGCAGTGAGGAGTTTACCATTGAATTATGTGTAGTAGAACCATTAACTGGGTTACCTGCAAGAGAGAGTATAAGAGCTGTTAAAATGAAAGGTGAAGTGAAATAAAAAACACAGCACTGATGCAACAGTAACCATAACACAATCGGTATAATTTGTGACCTAAATGAGAAACAGAGGTAGGGACATAAATTTTCGAAGTGCTGTATGAAACAATAGATGCGCACCTTGATAAAGATGATGGATCTGTCTCTAACTTGGCCTGAAGTGCACAAAATTTCCTACATTTAAATATTTCTTCAAGCAAATTTTTCAAGTTCTCAGCAAGGGAAGAAGAGGAGGAGGAGTACTGCTTATGTGGGCTGGGGTGAAATGAGCTGTGCAGCAGGAAAGGGGATAAAGCCAGAAAGTAAAACAATAGAAAAAGGCAGAAAAGGTGATGGTAAGCATACAGAATTAACCCAAGACAATATGAATGATAAACAGAGGGAGACACAGACCGTAAAAAAGGAAAGTGCCATTCAACAGCAGTGACACTTTAACACACATTTCCAGGACGGATGGACTCAGGGATCAGATGAGGCTCAAGGAGCAGATGCATGTGTATGTTACTGACAAAACAGACAGACTTTACAGAGATGACAAACGAATATTTTATACCAATATCAACAGGGATGGACAGGTGACTGATTCCTAAAAAGGACTATATCTTCCAGGAGAAGAAACTGAAATGCTGTGGGAACTTCAACTCATATAGCTGCAGATGCTGGTTTATTGTAAGAAATGATACCGCATCCTAAATTCTCAATGAGAAAGAAATTACCTTCCAAACTTTTCAGAAATTAAGCTGGAGAAGCAGGTATTAACATTCCCGGTCAGACATGGACACACCTAGGATGAGAGTGGTAGTGAAGTACGGAGAAGCTCCGTTTTCCTAGAGCTATATCCCAACTGAAGAAAGACACATCACATTTGCCTCAGAGACCTGCTTTGACCCAGCAAGGAAAACAAACCAACCCTTACTTTTTGGAAGAAAGTAAAATTCTAATGGAAAATGTAAATTCCAACTCCTTTAGTTTTCCATGACTCACAAGACAAACCTCAACACCTAGGCTACTGAAACTCTCACCCCTGTAGCTCTTCTACAATGCTCATCAAGCTAGCAGAAGACTTAACGGGAGAAAGTGAGAAATACCCCATCCAACAGAAAGCAGTAGGAGCTGAGGACAGACAGCCCCCAACTCGCTAACAGGGCAGGGCTGACAGAGAAGGGGACTTTGAACCACTCCCAGTTGGTGAAACTAGCAACCAGAGACAACCATCATGCAAGGCTTGGTTTCAGCGCTGATTTTAAGAAGTGGCATGTAACTTTGTGAGCAGCTAAGGCACATCTGTTATCTTCCATTTAAAGTAAAAAGGCAGGCAGGCCCTTTTAACTGACACAGTTGGAGTTTAGCAGTGGGTGATCAGGCTACACACTTAGAAAAGGGGAACAGGGAAAATTAAAGGCAACAGCAAACCACCCAGAACAAACCATGCCCACATACTAACAGTAAGAAAAGCTGAACTCCACAGATAGATTGATTTTCACCTGTCTTCCTTAAATAGCAGTTGTGTACCTGGAGAAGTAGCTCTCTGAAGAGGAAAGCACCACCAAAATGGGTGCCTCTTGGTAAAAAAGAAGCTAGGGAACATGTCTGACCTTTGTTGACAAGTAAGGTCAGAGAGAGTTTAATAAAAGATGAGATCACAAACCTGTTGGAGGAATGGCTTGATAAAATTAGCTTCAAATGGTTTAAGAAAGCAAATGTTCTCACAAACATTGTGAGATTAGTATTTTATTTCTATTTATCTAGAAATAGAATGTTTCTCTATCTATCGTCTGAACAGGAAAAAGTAAAGCGATGAGCATAATGCTCAGTTTCAAAAGGTATATGGCTACTGTAAAGATAATAAGATGTGGAAGACAAGATGGATGTCATCTTTGATTGGAGCTGGTGGAATGAAAGGAAGCTGTTTCTAACTGTTAAAATTACCAGACAGTTCAAAGGAAAATTAAATGCATGTTCAATAAGAAAGCATTAAAGGACCACATCAGAGAGCTCAGAGAATAAAATTCCCCTGTTACTGAGAAAGTTTGAGGTGGGGCCCCATACCCAAACACAGCTAATTCCCTCCTGGGCACCAGCCTCCCCACTTCCCCAGGCATCAGCTGAAACTGTTGCCCCACTTACTGACAGCAAAGACTGAGCTTGGGCAACTGACACAAAAGTCCCCCCAAAACTCCTCTAGCCACTGAGCCCCCAGGGGATTTTCTGAAAATGAAGGGCAATCCATACTTTTACATGAAAAGCAGCAGGATGGGGGTATTTTTAGGACACTGTAAGAAACATTGAAAAGGAAGAAGGGAAAATCACAGGGGTAAAATCAGGTTTTTTTAGGTTTAACTTTTATATCAAAATACAGACTTTCTTTTTAATCACCAATGAGATGTACAAATTTGAGAGAACATGCAAGCAAATGGTTTTTACAGCATGCTGTATCTTCCAATGCCCTTTTCATTTATTTTCATTGTAGTGCAGAATATTCCACAAGCTCTGATGGAGGACAAGTTGATGTCTCAGGTTACTATAAACTGAAAAAAAAACCCAAAACACCCAGTTTCAAACACCCTATAGTCTAAGGAAGAAGACAAACAGGCAAACAACAGGAGCAGAAACAGATGCACCAAGCAGCAAAACTTCCCCAGTGTAATGCAGCAGGTTGCACCTCTCCCCTTCCAGGGACAAAGCCTAAGAAGTCCTAACTTCCAACTCAGGAAACTGCCACTTCCACTAGATCAAACAGACATTCTTGACATGCTTCGTATTATTCATAGTCAAATTAGAAAATTTCTGGGAAGAGGTATATATATCATTTGTCTGCGAGATCCCTTGGAGACTTGGGTGCTGACTGGAGGACGTCCCTGCACAGAGCACCCAGGACTGGCACATACATTGGCAGACTAAATTAGGTAGAATAGTAAACAACATGAAGTGAAAGGACCCCGCTCAAATGTGCTTTGTCAGGTTAAGGCTCAGATGTGAATTCATGCAGTTCTGAGACAGAAGTGCAAACATCTGTTCGACACAATGGGTTCAACTTGCTGACAGGAGGCAGCTTCTTTAAACTGTTCCAACAGTGCAAGACAGTTTTTGGACAAGCTTCAATTCTTTTAGAAGAATTCCCCCAAGGAAACCACTGCATGACATGTCATGGTGTTAGATCAGCAATTCGCTAGTCTTTGTCTGGCTATTGGTACAGCAGGGTATGACAAAAGCCAGCTCTTCAGTACTTAAACAATATTTAAACCAGCTAGAAATACATTAGAGCAGCTTTTGATCAACTCTGTTTTTATACCAGGATGAGGCTTGCCTGTATTTAGTGGAGTGTAAAATGGCTTACAGCAGTTTTTTCCTTTTAGACTCGTATGTGCTAGAGAGTATGGACTGGAGATAGAATAGGTCTTAAAGAACTACAATGCCGGCATGTTCTCTAGACAGGGTGCACCTATTATTCACAGGAACTTGTGAACATTTCAGAGCTCAGGATGGGCCCTGTAAGAATTCTCAGCATCTGGATATGTCTGAGAGCCCTAACATCACTGAGGTCTCAGCCACTGGGATTTTCACAAAGCAGCTGCAAAATTTTGTCTGGCTGCCCTCCAGCTACTGAGACTCTGAGGACTGTGTCTGGCAGGACAGAAGATGCGATGTGTCTTCACAAAAATGTGCTGTAATTATGAGAAATCACTCACAAGGTAGCAACACAAGAGAAGCAGGGAGAGACATGCAGGACGACAGTGAGTTTCAGGACCGTATCAAGACATTCATCACCATAATGAATGAGCTTCAGAGTTAGTACAGGCCAAAAACCAAAGCAATCAGATTATAGTAGGAATAGGGTCATTTCAGCTGCTACAATGAACTTAGTAACAGCTCTCAGGTTACAATCATAGAGGATGGGTGAACAGCTTTTGATATCAGCCATTACACACCTCTCTCCAGATGAAGAGTTTCTCATCTCGCGTGTTCCTGCTTTAGGAATACATACCAATAAATTGTGGCAAACATCTTCGTAATCCATCCTGCTTCTAAGCACCCCTGAAAGGCCAGTAAAGCTAAAATTAAAACCAAAGAATATAGTAACAGCCATTCTTACTTTAAGTTTTACCTGCCAAATCTGTGTCTAAAGCTAATGTGTCCACCAACATCTGTTTAATCTTTGGCATTAAAAGCGCTTCTTCAATTTTAATTACTAACATTTGAAAAATCAGCGACAGGGAATCAGACACTTTAATTTACTCATGAATGCAAGTAATGGGCTACAACATGAAGTAATTTATTTCAAGCTTAATCCTAGGGGAAACATTTATATGAAAAAGAGCAAAACCTATCAATCTTAAATTACTGATATTTACTAGTGAGGCAATACAATTTAAAAATGGTAAAAAATAGACGGAAAAATATCTTGACTACTACGAGGAATTCAAAACATTTTTCTCAAGTATACACAAGCTCAATTATAACTTGCAATAAAAAAATTCGCTGAACACTAGTGAAATGTATAAAAGATAAAGTACCTTGTCAGCCGTGCGCTAAAAGTAAAGCATGAAGGTGGCTCCTAGCTTCATCAAAGAAGGCAGGGTAGAAAGCTGCTGCCCACGTGGTATGGCTTGCCCTAACACAGACAGCGCTCTCAGCTGTGGCACAAGTCCCCAGGCAACTGCTGAAGGCTGAACTTCCTGGAGAGATGAACACCATGGGACAGCAAAGGCCCCACACCTTTTCAGTGAAAGAATATTTTTTTGAAAATGGAGGCAAAGGTATTTGTTATTAGGATTATCAGTTAAATAAAATGAAGTTGGTGCTGCCCAGTCATATTTGCTTTGAAAATCACTAACAGTGAGCAGCATCAAGAGCAGGTTTGCATACTTAGCTCCATTTCATTTCATGTTTCCATACCTCCTCTTTTCTTCTGTCACTGTTACTAACTACCCTTGAGCGTATCCTTGCCAGGATAATGTTTTTGTCTTATTGCTCACCTCCTTTTGGCCAGGGGAAGGTTGCAGTAAATTCCTAACACTTGGCTTGTGCTACTATGGCCTTTCTTAACGCATTTCTCCATTGTCAACAGATTCCTTCTGTGTCTCAGCCCGAGCAGACTTCCTCGCAGGCTGTGGGAGGAAAAGACAAAGCAGGATAGTGAAGAGAAACATTTGCAACAGAAATGGCAGAAGAAAACTTCTTGACAAGATGGACCGATCTCCTTTTATTTGGGGAGGAAATGCTCCTACAAACAACCAAACCAATTTCTGTTTAAATGAGCCTCGGCAAATGCAGAACATAAGATATGTTTTAGAAACACAGACTATCTGAAAGGTGTTTAAGTCACCAGGGCCTATTGATTTCTTGCTGGAGCATCAGTTCTGCGGATGTAATGGAACTGTAGTAACTCATATTTCCTCAAAAAAATGAAGCTAAAAGATAGATCTTTTGTGAAAGATCTGGACTTGGCCAACCCCTGGCACGGCAGAATTACTTCATGTTTATTGTTTGGTTGTTTTTTGACAAAAAGATGCACTGCAAATATTTTCTAAGCATTTCTAGTGTGTGCTATTTCCAAGAGACCCCTCCTTTCAATGAAAATGCAAAATAGATTAAAATAAAACAGAAAAATTATTTCCTATGCCATTTAAAAAATGTTCTGATCCTTACTATTTACCACAACAGTTAAGGCAGATGTTCCAGATGTTCCAATTGTCTGGGGAGGACTTTTTTTTGTGTGTTTTGTTTTGTGGGTTGTTTAGGTTTTGAGGGTATTGCTTGTTTGGTTTTAAAAAAGTTTTGCCTTACAAGCTGATCCAGTTCGTTGCCTATGCCAGAAAGGTATAAGCAAAAGATAGAACTAACTCTATTAATCATATGGTACTACTGCAGTTTAATCACTTGTAGGGTGCAGACAAAAAATATCAAAACAATCCTCAGAGTCAGCTTATCAAAGTACCGTTTCATCTAACATACATTAAACATCAGCTACTGAACATAAGTGCATAGTAATTTCGACTTAATTGGAATCATAATATAAATACCAGCTCCTCTACCTTGCTGTAGGCCTTCTAGCTGCAGAATGAAAGCTGCGGGTAAGCAAGTTTGATTAAACAAATACACCACAGGAGAAGACCAAATACGAATGAGTCCTACTCTGCCCAGAGCTCTACATGGGTAAGTCCCTGCTGAAGGTAACAAGGCCTGTAATTACCTGGCAGATGACAAAATTTGATTCAATGGACCAGTCCTCCAAGTTTTTACATATAACTGGATAGACAGTTTCCAGGTAACTGGGGTCAGGATTAAAGCAGACTGGAACATCTTCAGCTGACAGTCACATTGCAGTTTTCTTTGTTTTTTCTGATTGAGTGTGGAGCTGGTGCAGCTCATCAAGGTCAGTTCACACAACTGGAATTCAAAGGAAAATATTCTAAAACACTCAGGTGGTATTAAATAATGAACACTGAGTCATAATTCTTTTAATTAAACATTAGTTCAGAAGTAAAAATATATTTAAGATCTCAATCTAATTACACAATTAATGAGTTAAGTGTATAACATATATTTGTAATTTCTCTAGGTTTTAGTAATATATTTCATAGACTCTGTATGAGCTCTCTCACCCAGGAAAGCTGAAACTATTGCACACAACATCAGAACAACAAGTTAAAAGTGGCTGAAAACAGTCAAATATTAATTTAGTACCAACTATACAATTGCAGAGTAACATTATATTCAATTTCCCCTCTGTGTAAATAAGCCTAAAGGAAGAGACACTAAAACTGCATCAGTGAACAGTGTGATCTAGATATATTGCACAAATCAGCAATAAAATCAGATCTATATTGATTAATAATAATTAATAATAACAATAACAATAGATAGGAGCTGACCTATCAGGATTCACCTTAGAAGAATTCATGTCAACCTAAACCAGACCATTCTTGTCTTCTTCACCTCTACTGAAGTGTGAAACTGTGAACTGTTCCGCAGACACAGTGGACTGCAACAGCGACACAGCTGACCTCCTGACACCCACCCCCAGCTGACTTAAACCTCCTGAAAAAGAAAATTCAAACAATCCCCAGGAATTTCCATACAGGCTTTCAAAAGCTGCTGTGATCAGGCCTTCAGTCTGTTGGTGGTGGCGATTCGGGATTTTAATGCCTGAGAGTTATTGCAAATCATTGCATTTTTGACCTGGCACAAGTGCTTATTTATGGCCAATTCCAAATCGGTGAAAATCTTAAGGAGTTACGCTGGGTGCTGTCTGAAGGAGTAAGAATGCAAAGAAAAAATGAATTACACTTTATGGTGGATTAATAACTGTGATCTAGTAGCTAATCCTTTATAACAGTCATATGCGCTAGCCCCTGCTTTCCAGTATACTTGCCAAAGAAACTAAGTGTTAGTAATATTTCACTATTGCCTCTGGTTTAAACCATTGCTGGAAGGCAGAAGGAAGCTTCTATTTTTTTTTCTTTTCATGAATTATAAAATCTGCAAATTATTAGAGAGGAAATTAACAAGTTTCTACTGTGTCCAGTTTATGTACATTTAAATCCCACTTTATTGGCTCTTAATTAAATACAGTTTGAAACACTACCACACTCCTAAATCCCTTTATTACTTTTCTCTTCACAGACTTTTTCTGATTTCCCATTTCCAATTGTTTCTTTGTAAGCATTTTAAAACTAGCTTTTACTACTCTTACGTAAAACTAGTAAATGGCATTTCTTACTGCAAGCACTCTGTTATTTTATCCTAATAGAGCTCCTTCTTTGCAAGTATTGTGCTTAAGTACAAAAGACCTAAGGTGAAAGGCATACAGAGCTTGTTATGTACCAGTAAAGAAACTTGAATCAGAAGCAGAAGAGAGCTCAGATGGGAAGGGAGTTGATGGATTTTTTGTTTGTTTGTTTGCTTGGAAAAGGAAATGAGTTTCTTAGCTATAAAAATCATTTTCAGATCAGTCATAAGCTATGGATATAATTTAGTTCAAAGTCAACAGATACCTTTGGCTGCAGAAAAACAATGAAGAAAAAGGCTCAGAAATGTCATAATCATTATTCCTGAAACACCTGCATTCTTTCAGGCTAGGCTAACAAATAGCTGTTGGTCTCTCTTGCATAATAGAAGGCCTTCCTACACTCTGCCCGGATTGCCCAGACACACTAAGCAGGGCTGTACTGTGTCCCAGGACGCACATCCCACCGTTTCTCCTCTTTCTGGTGATTTGCAAGGCATGACAATACTGAACACATTCACCAGGCCAGAGTCAGAGCAAGGTGATGGACACCCATAATTTTCTTACTCCAGCTATAACTGTCCCTTTTAGATGTGTTAGCAAAACTACTTACGTACGTAACCTCCTAAACTACTTAAATAACATGGTTTTGCCAGTCTTTTCACTTTGTCAGAAATGTGTCGTGGAGGGGCTGCATGAGGAGCTCCTCCAGCAGCTCTAATAAGGGGATAATGTCCAGGCAAGGGAAAGGGACAAGCAGCTGGAAGCAGTAACCTTTTCGATCAGAAGAGCTGCGGCTGCAGGAGGGTGTTCACGGATGTTCACCTACAGCTTAGGTACCACTGCAGAGATCAGTAGGTAGGGGATTGCATTCAGAGATACATGCTCTATCTGCAGGCCTTGTCCTAATAAATGCATATGATATTTTCTGAAATAGCATTGGCTAAGTTTGGCAAATCTGTACGTCACAACTATTTTTTTTCTTGCATTTCATGGAATTGTTTTTTAAGCTGGAGAATATAAGTTATTTCCTGAATTAAAGCATTCTTCTGTTCCTAAATTATCTATAAACAGACTGATTTTTATAAACTCATGAATTATTCATGCGTAAAAATCCTGTATTCAAATACATTACTGCCTGCAGTCTGTTTGTTTACTACATGCTGCTCTTGTATCTTCAAGTATTTATGTCATATACAATTGTAAATCATGTGGTATAGTTTCTGATCCAGGGCTGGATGAATGAAAATATTATAAAGGGCAAGAAAAATGAGAGACTTTGTAATGAAGATGAAGCATTTTCAGAACCCACCTTTCAGAGAAACTATATACTTAAAGTCTCGTATATGCAAATATAACCGAAGAGAAGCACTAAGGCAGGGTAAGAAATCCTCAATCATTCAGATAGCATAATACTTACATTTTTGCAGTCCAACTATTTTGCTTCTTTCTAGCAGGGAACACGTGTGTTGAAGGATGCATAGTAAAACCTAGGTCCCTAGAGCTCAAATTTAAACCCTTTACAAACAACAAAAATAAAATGGAGACAGAAATGGGAAAACTGCAATCTGTTCTTGGCTTGCAGAAGCTTCTGTTCAATTAATTTACTGAACAGTGAATCTTCTGCACTACGGCATTAATGAGAACAGATACAAAAAGCTTTCCAACTTAAACAAAGAAATGGCTGCTACTTTAGGGTATTTTCAAGCATTTTCCAGAGATTAACGTATGAGACAGATGCTAGAATAGCAGCACACAATACTTTAATTTAGTTCAGCATCTCTGCAGGCAGTGGCTTCTCTATTACGGTTAGTTCCCAGAACACAAGAGAATGTTATTGCAGGGCACTTTTAGATTAAAATCCCCAAATAAGCTGTTAGACTTTACACACATCAATCTTTTGTAAGTACAATAAGGCAGATTTAATTGGTTTTGCTTTCATTTTGTAACAAATGTTATTATCTATTATATAGGAAAGTTATTTAAAAGAAGACCCATGAAAAGGATTAGAAAGCAATTCCAGAAGCAAAAAAGTAGGGGCAGAGAGTTATTATGGAGGAATGTCAGCAAGTGCATAGCTAAAGTTGTTTACTAAACACCAAATAATCATCTTTGGAAGTTGAAATTATATAAACTTAAATAGTTTCTAACTAAGGCTTGCAAGAAACTGAGGGGTTATTGAAGAAGCAGAGGAAATTGGAAAAACCACCCCATAAAAAGAACCCACATAACAAACATTAACATGCTGATGATGAATGTTTTATCTAAGCTAGTGAGGATGAATAATGCCTGGCCAATAACTCAGCTGGCCTGATCTGCAAGGCTGGGAATGGAAACCAGCTTCATGGAAACAGATATTTGAACACATGGTGCCGGTTTGAACCCATCAAGCCTGAAAAAACATTTACAAGCTGGTCCTCTGGTGGTGTTCTGCAAACACCAGCTTCAGATGTTGTAAATTTCTAGAGTTAGAAAGGATATTTGACAATATGGATGAATGAACATGGAGAACATTCAATCTTGTTTACAGCTGTACAATTATTCAAGACTGTTTTACACAGAGCTTTATCCTGTTGTACTGCTAATGCCCAGTACGCTCTGTATTTGTAACAATACCCACACATCTACATAGAAAAATACTTCAGTTCAAAGCCTCCAGCACTGCAGCTAAGGAAGAAGGTCTGTCGCCTCTATGTGACCTGTCCTTTTCCCCAGAGGGGCAAAAAATACACAGGCAGATATAAGCATGCAGCCCACTGGGCTGCGTTTTTGCTAGTCTTGAAGTTTTGAAAGCCTTTTGGTGGGCTTTCACTCTCAGTTACAACTTCTGAGAACATTTTCAAGTGAAAAGATATTAATTAAAAAAAAAACAAACAACACAAAACCCAAAACCAAAATCCTATGTTAAAACAACACCAAATTAAACAAGAGTACACATTTCAACATCTTTCTACCAGAAGGTTTACAAGTTCTCCAGCAGGACTGCTGGCCAGGTCCAGAAAGTGCACACAGATGACAGGACCTGAAAATCTGAGCTTTTATTTCCATAAAGAAGTTTCCGTAAAGTTCTGTTTCACCTAATTGTAGACTTAAGGCCCAACGTGGAACAAATTAACATAGCTCTGTAACTTATTGGACAGCTGACCTTCCAGTGACCTACCAGCAAATCTAGTTTCAAGAGTGAAATTTTCTGCACTCAGAAATCCATAAAAAAAAGTTGAAATCAGAATGCTTCATTTAACCATATCCATTCTGTATCTGAAATTCTGAGAATATTTTTTTATTTTTCACCTTCTGAGGGCTAACATAGCTCTTGCTCTCCGACTTGTGTCTCTGGCATGTTCCTCTTCCCAGCCACACGGCTTGCCTCGTCTTCTCCTTGTTACAGATCTTACAAAGATGTCTATGCTCTCTCTTCCTCTCTCTCTGGCAGTTCTGCTGGCTCTCATTTCCACAGCAGGAAACTCACCTCACTAATAAATCAGAGCTCTGGAAGAGGTGACTCATCACTTTCCTGTAAGCGGTTAAAATAATAATGGACTATGGTCATTTTTGTGGTCTCCACTGCTCTTTTCTTTAAGCTCTACTCCTCCCAGCCATATGCTGTAGATTTTACCATCTCCATGAGTTATTTTCAGCTCTTAGTAAAACATATTAGATATTTTCTGCTTGCCTTTGTCATGTCACTTGATCCTGCATTCCCCCTCTGTGCTGCATTCACTGGTCTTCTGTGTCATTACGGTCTCTTCCTTTATTACTATCTGACCAGTGGTCACATCACAGAATGGAATGTCACCTAGAATGTCGCTCTTTATTCAGTTGACCAGGTTTGGATGTTCTATGCAATAAAACCCAAACATCCCCAATATATAATGAATTTTCTTCCAGCCTTATGGCAGGAATAAAAATGCTTCCAAATGTGAGCCTATCTGCTCCAAAGTGCATGCTGATCATATGAAAGGTATGAATCCGTAACAAGGCTATCAGTCCTGTACCATTACATGCATATACACATTACGATCAAACTGTCATGCAGCTATGGGAACAAAACTGCTTTTTGGTCAATTATAGGCATAGGGTTGTAGCATCTAGCCCTTGAGGACTTCCAGAAAAGGTTGTGTAGCTGTAGGCAAAGAGGCCAGGCACCATTGTTTGACACAAGCAGCAAAACAGCTTTGCAAATAGAGTTATGTTTATGAAAAACAATTTCCAGACTTAAAATAGAAAGCAACTCTTTTTTTTTTAAATACAAACCAGCAGATTTAACAAACCATCTTGATCCTATATTGACAATGCAGAGTCCTGAGCTGCTTCACTGACTATTTAATGGCTCCAAATTCTCTCAAGAGTAAAGCTCTGCTACTAGAATACCATCTGCTATTGCAGATACACCACACAAATTCCCCAGGAAATGAGCAGAGCTGCCTCCAAGCACAAAGGTCTGCGCTGGTGGATTTCCGTGCAGAGCGCAGTCGGAGTTTGCACTGAACTGCATACAGGAACATTGATGCACTTCCTTATGGTCAGGCTCAGAAGAGAAACATCACTAGTTCATTTCCAGAATCTAGGACAGCAGAATCTTGGTTAAAGCATAACCAAAACTCCAGCATATAAAAAGGGCAGTTTACAACAGCAGAGCAAATATTTTCTGTTTGCTTGTTTTTAGTGAACAGAGATCAGTATTTTGAAGTTGAAACGTTGCTTTTCAGTGAATGAAAGCCAAGCCAGGCAGAAGAGATGATCTTAACAATAGAAGTTATGGGCCAAATCCTTAATTCATCTTGGGTCTGGCTTCCAGGAAAGCAAAACATATCCAGCAAGCAAGGCTTCAGCCCCACCTTACTCAATTTAGCCGGGACATTGCCACCCTTAGTTGCCTGTTTCCAAACAGAAAGCATGACTGCACTGCACACAGTGGTCTCAGATATAGTGATTTCCAGGGGCCAGAGGACAACATGAGCTTAAGCAGGCCTGGAACTGTACTAGCTGCCGTGGAACCAACTTGTGGCCCCAAAGCCAAGGGCAGAGAAAAACAATGTGAAAGTATACCTGGGCCTTTTGTCATGCAGTGCCAACTCCCCAGGATCCGTCTCTCGGCATCCGGTCCTGACACTGCTGCTCCATCCAGGTTCTCCTTGCTTTGGGGATTTAACCATCCCTCTAACATTTCTTTAATTTGGGGTTTTAAAGCAATACCTTAACATTCCTTTCCATCTTTTCAGATCTGCAGGGTTCATATTTATCTTTTCTGTTTGATTAACTAGCTGAAAAAAATCAATAGCAGTGCATTGTATCATCATTTTAGAGCAGCCCTCAGTTGTGTTTT
>Ga0181612_133217_pt1 | contig 19423 bp, 11 predicted proteins | sample HoacroProtozoa21_FD_119630 | JGI IMG/M metagenome (GOLD analysis project Ga0181612, IMG submission 119630) | Hoatzin crop microbial communities from Cojedes, Venezuel. Combined Assembly of Gp0051906, Gp0051904, Gp0051908 | reverse complement strand
GGAATATCCTCGTTTCTCTAATGTCGCCCTTTCCGCCCAGATCCACTGGTGTTTGGAACGGCGATCTTGTCTTCAGTCTTGAGTGTTTCCAGTAGCTTTCTTTTGTTTCTGTTTACATCATGGGCTGGTGTGCTTGGGCAGAAACTTATGGCGAAGATGGTGATTGTGTGTTTAAGACCAGAGGGGGGTTAGAGGCTTGACTTCTATGCACTAGCCTCCAAAGCTTTGCTGCTAAGTAGTTATGTTGAGCCTGACTCTGGTTGAGCAAGGTTTGGGGTCTGTGTCCTTCAGGGCAGTTTGTGCATGGTGTTCCCCTTGTGGCCTTGCTGCCTGTGGTGGTCGGGCTTGCAGAGCTGCTCGGGCCACGGTGCTTCCATACTTAATTTCCCTTTTAGACACCTTCTTAAGGTGGTCACTTCAGTGAGCATCTCGTGCCGTAACTGTGGCCAAACAGCTGTTAAAGTTGGAGACCTACCTACCTCGGCCTGCTGCTTGTCAGCATGTGGCCAGAAATGAGCATTGTCTTCTGCTGCTTTTGGGGATTTGGAAGGCCTGTGTCCTCCTCGCCTGCTGCCCTTGGCCAGAGCCACGCCAAAGTGAAGTGCCACTTCTCACTGGTTTGCTCTGCTATGGAGAGCCTGATTTTCTGCTCTCCTTTTGCAGAACACCTGTGGTTTAGAGGGAAGGTGGCAAATGGCTATCGGGATATCTGTTTGGTTTTTGATTTAAGAAAGCTTTATTTTATGCCTTTCTCCTGGAGTGGAAATTTAGAAGAGCTTACTGTCAAGTTACTAAACAAATGTTTTAATGTTCTGCTCTTACTGCTGCTCTTCTTATCTATAAACAAGGTCAGGTGTAAAAAGTGGAAGACTCGAATATGAATGTCAGAGCATTGCCCAAGGTGAGCAGTATTCTGCATTAGCTGCTGTAGCTACTTTTGAAAATCGCACCCATGGTAGTTAAAATGCAGTGTTAATTCACTTGAGGTACAGGCTTGCAAACTTCTGGTTGGGGTGGCCCCTTTCAAATGAACAGCATGAAGCCAAGGTTTTTAAGAAATGCAGTAACCTGAGAAATGCTAAGTGTTTCTGGTTACGTTACCAGCCTCTAGTTTGTCTGTTAAAAATACAGCCTTTATACTGTTCAGGAAAAACAGATAGCGTGGGACTTGCGGTAGTAATAAGAAAAGAAAAGAGGCATGATGCCTACTCTGATGTTTTGTGAGTATCACAAAGGTGGGGCACACGGTGCCGTTTAGGTCCTGCCTTCCAGCGCTGTTCCCGATCCGTCCTCCTCTCGGCGCTTCCACAGCAGGCCGTGTCCGTACCTGCGTGCCCCAGAGCAGGAGCTGAGGTTGGCTGAACAGGTTGGTTGGGCTGTTAGGAGAGGAGCTGACTTGCTCTTGTCAACCTGTCGGAGCAGAGGTGGCCTTTTGTCTTTGTTTTTGCTTCTAGCTGGAGTCATGTAGCTATTTTAAAATGTAAACTGGAGTTTCCTGTAGAAACTTTTGCTGTATTTTTTGTAATAAGAAACCATTAACAAATTATAAAACTGGCTAGTTTTACTGGGTTACTGATACCATGAAGGAATTAAGTTAGAAACTCCTGTTAAACAATAGTAATAAAAGCATGAGATGCTATTTTAGAGGAGGACAAGTGTAAAAGTAACTACTTTGCCAGAATAAAGGATTTCCTGAAATTGTACGAGTAGGAGATACGGAGTGGAAGGAATGTGAAATACCACGATTGTGTAATTTGTTCATCTCCATTATATTAATGTTTGAATTTCTTAATAGAAGCATTATGAGATTTTCTTTTATACAGTGCTGCCATATCAGTTATGCTTATTGAGCTCCTAGGTGGCCATGTAATTTGTTGGGGAATTCCTAAATTCATTACTCATGAAGCTGAACATCTGTTCATAATGGGAAGACAGTAAGATAGTCAATACTTAAATTATTTTTTGGCAGACTAACCACACTAAAATACTTTTTGGCAGATTATTCATACAAAGTAAAGAATTACTCTGTATGTAATAGTAAATGAAAGCTTCATTGTATTTCACTGGTCTGTACATTAACAGGTTCATTAACAAAATGCATGCATAGCTGCATGTATAGGATAGCCCTGTAAAATACCAGATTTTTTGGATAGCTGATAAAATAGTAAAGACTTGTCTTTTAATAAGAATATCTTAATAAGAAATTGAAATCTGGTTGTTTGCTGATAAATACCAGACTACTGGCACAGGCCAGGAGTGATTGCTGAAGATGCTGTTTACCAGTGACCAGAGCACTTGCAGTCATGGTTCATTGAACAGTAATTTGACAGAGAAAATGAGGTTATAATCCTTTCAAAAACAAGCTATTGAGCTTCACCAAATTAAGAATTCACTGTCTGGCCAATATGGCTTTGGCAAGCTTTTACTGAGTTATGTAAAGACTGTGGGTTTTAAATAAATCAGAGAACATGCACTCTAAAATTTCTGTAGCTGTAGGCTGATCTACTTACTTTATTTTCAAAGACTGTGCACTTTGCTCTGACGATTTCAAACAGATCTGTGGTTTACTCATGTAAATGAACAAATCCTCAATAATATTCATAGTTGCCTTGTTTCTGTTGTATCAGAATGAGTTCAACTACTTCTGAAGAAAACATCATACCAGAATATTGTGTTATTTCATTCCTGCCACTGAGCTCTATACAAAATGGCATCTCTGTAATTTGAATATTCTAGTTGAGGGTAAAACTTGTCATAGTTTCCACAGATCGCTGCTTATCCTGGGTCATCTGGATGCCTCTGAACTGTTTTAACAGGTTAATATTTGGTAAGTGCTCTAGAAAGCCATTTGCCTCTGTGTTATGTTGTAACTCCAGACAGTTGAAAAATAATGTCAGTATTTGCTGGGAAGTTCCAGTACTTAAAGCACATTTTGAAGGAATGTACAAATCGCAATTATGCTAGAGATGTGGGCAGCTGTGTTTGTCAGATTAGAGCTTTCAGCCAAGGATTTGAGTAACGTCTGGATTCTGGGTCCGACTACAGGTCACAGGGTTAGTGGCTCTTCTGCTGTATATGTATTTTGGTTTCTTCTTTAAAGTCAGTTCACAGCTGCCAGAATTCACTGCAAGTAATCTCTAGAGATTGCATGCAGTATTGGGATCAGTAATGGACAGAAGTCCTGTAAATACTTTGGTCAGTCTGTGTGTTTTCAAATTGTTTATTTAGTATTCTCCTGGAATACTAAGCTCCTTAAAGGTTTGTGCCAGTCTAGATACTTACTCGTGCTACTTCTCTGTGTGCAGGGGCTAGCACTTAAAACTAGAAACTCATGAACACCCATTGAGATGATTTCTAATCTTCTTTTCGTTAACAGAAGTTGACTGCTCTTGTTATTACTCCACCATATTTTGCCCTGTGTTGTGACAAGATTTAGGGAATTATATACCTGATGATATTTAAAACCACTGAACATGTATCTTTCAAATCAATGAAATATTAAATAATACTGCTGAACTGTTCCAGTTTGAACTCTGTTTTCTCCACTAGGGTGGTGCTTAGCTATTGTTTTCTTCTGCTTGTACTATGAAAAAAAACCCAATAACCCCAAATAAACAACAAAGACCACTCCAAAACAATCAAAACCCAAACAAGTCAGTGTAGCTTCACATTAGCTTGGCAAGACTCTTAAACTATTGTAGTATTTTTTTGCTTTTTCATAGCTCAGCATTTGGCTTACGGTCTTCTTTCCAGTTCTAAAGTAATTGCTAATTGCACAGATTGTCAAAGAGGGTGTGCAGGTACCTTTTAGGAGATGAACAAGATTAAAATTAATATCTTTAGAGAGAAAATAAATGAAAGTGAATCTAGTGGGCTATCATCTACAGACAGAAAACTTGCTTCTGCGTCTTTTTTAATCGTAAAAAAGAAAGCTATCTCCCTTCAAAATTGACAGGAAGTTAGAAAATTAATATATGTAATTAATATCAATACAATGCACAGTTCATATTTCATCGCTACAAAATACCATGTAGAAGTACTTGGAGGTTTAACTTGGAGATGTGAGAAAGGCATGTTTGGTTACAGTAGCTAGGAAAAAACCCCTATGCTGTACTTGAAATAATCAACATAAGGTTAAAAAGAATATTCTGAGTGACAGCTTATGCTGTGATGGCAACTAATTGACCTGCGGTGCCTTTCTCTGAACTGTCAGCCACCGCTTCCCAGAGGTTGCAGAAGGACTTGGGCAGCTCCTCTGCCTTGCTGTTGCAGTGCTTGTGTTCATTTTGCGTTAAGCTGCACCGTTGCCTTGTTCTTAACACTGTAATGTTCAACCCCCTCCAGACCAACTGTGTGCATTGGAAGTGCTGTTAATGTCCACATTTAGAGCAACTTGCTGTGAATTATCACTACATGTTACTGTAGTTTTAGCTGTCTCCTCCAACTTTTTGTTTTTTAACCCTGGTTAAAAATGCTGCTGCTGCACTTGTTTAATGATTTCTATTGATCAGAATAAAATTAATTAGAAAATGAATTAGCTTTCTTCTTTGGTGGTATGCTTAATTGTGATATACTGTACTTAGAATAAAGTAAAACACTGATATGTTTACATTCATTAGTAACTAATTATTTATATTGCTTAGCAGACCTATGTTAATGAATGTAATGAAGTGTCCAAGGAAGGCAGATGTACTTACTGTGTTTTTGTTGTGAATTCAGTTGGATATAAAGCGTGTTACCCATCTGTTCTGGGTGTGAATGGCAGTTATTTCTGAATATTCACTTTACAGCCCCCCCAGACAGAAGTTATGGTCTGAATAGTTTAAAATTTTATTGCAGGGCAGTTATGTGATACAGTGCTTGGGTTTTGCTGTTTCGCTGTGTATTGGTATCAACACGGTGCCTAAGAGCTGGTGCGTTTTCACTTTGTCTTACAAAGATGGGTTTCTCTTGTTGCATGAAAATAAATGTTGAAACTGGTACAAAGCCAAGGACAAACTCAAAATTTCTGGTCGCTCCAGGAGTGCTCTTTTCCTCTTGGTGAATGTCAGAAGGCTGGGATTTAGGGGATCAGCGCTGTCGCCAGGTCTTATTGCTGACTTGCATTTAACTTCTGCCAAAACCAGCTCCTGAATGCCACTTTCTGTATGATAGGAGAGGGTACTTGGCCTTCCTACACTGTTATAGCTGTAGGTAAAAGGTGATGTATTTAAAAAAATGAGCACAATTTTAAAAATTTGTCATATTTAGATATAAAGCAAAAAACAGTACAGGGATAATATAATTTGGTTATCTGTAAATAAGTTTATTCTTGTAGAGTCAGATGCAGCCAAGTTAATGTTTGAGACTAGGACTGTAATGTTTATATTCTGATGGATTTTTATAGTGTGGAAGTTTGCAGCTTTTAATGTCTAATCCACATAAGCAAGTTCCTTTATGTACGTAACAGCAAATGTGGGAGAGAAACAGTGAAAATCTCTTCTGCATCAAGTGCATCAGGTTGTGAGCTGCTGAGCTTGTATGTGTGATATGGGTATTAGACAACAGCCCATTATGTGTTGAAAATCAGGCAGGGGAAATAACTGCTTGTAGCTACACCTGGCATGTCGAATGCGTACTTGTAAATACTGCAAGTATTTTGAAATATATTGTATCCTCGCTGTTGGCTATGCAGTCCTAACAAGGCATCACAGGCTACAGAGGACCTCTTAGGACAAAGCTTGTGAAGTTGTATGTGGTGTAGCCTGTTCAGAAAAGTGCTTCCATTACCACTGCCATTTTTGGGATACAGGACTCATGGTCTAGGTCCTTGCCTTCATGTGTAAAACTTACAAAATATGCTGGCTGTCAGGAAATAAAGTAGCATGGTGTAAGTGGCAAACATGGTAAAAACCCACTCTAAATAGCCAAGAAAGTTGGTTTACTTGTATGTTTCTTTTCCTAGTGATTTTAACTGATGTGTACGTTTTCTGTTTTCTTCTGAGTTTAGAAAAAGTTTTTTAAAAGCCCCTGCATATAATGGCTACTATCTGATCTGACATTTCAGGAAGAGCTTTCAAGAGCAAATACAGTCAGATTCATGCCAGTTGAATCTGTAGTTCCTTCCCACCCACGCTTACAAGTCTCCCCACATTATTTTATGTTTCTTCCTAGAAAGACATGTACAAATTTAGAGACTGGGTGTCCTCTGAAATTATGTTAGACTCTTTCCTTGATGTGATTGTATTAAAACTAAAACAACCAAACAAACCGCACAGAAAAACCCGACCCCCAAAAACCCTACAACAAAGCGAACAGAAATATTTTGGGTCCTGACCTAGCAACTGCTTTGCTGCTGTGTTACATCGTTGCATGCGTTTGTTGGATGTCAAAGATAATTTGGAGAGCACTTTTCTAAGGTACACCCTGTAAAATTTTATTTAAATTACACTGTGGATTTGGTTTGTAAAATAGAGAGAATTCTGTTTCAAAAGTGACACAAGTCTTCCATGCTGCACTATGTCCACGTTTATTAATTTTTTCGGATGTCTGAGTACTGGGTCGCTCTGTTAGAAGACAAAGCTATTTACATGTAGCTTTGTTTCTACAATCTGTTGTTACGTCTGTGTGCATAATATCTCACTGTTTCAAACCCATGTACGCTATTGAATGATGAATTTGTTTTGAATTTGTTTTCATAGCTGACCTTGTGTCCTCATGGGTTTGAACAAGCACATCAGTGTGATCAGGGTCATGTGTGAGTTTCAGAAACTGCTCTACATGGTCCATGTACCCAAAGAAGGTGGGCGTAAATATTTCTTTAAAAAAGAAACAAAACTTTGTGGAAGAAAAATTCATGAGAATTAGTTTTCAAATTTTTCCAAATTTGTGCTTACATACAGCCAAAATTTGGGGGTGAGGAGAAATTTAAGCCCATTCTTGTCACTTACTTAAAGTAATTTCTGAAACTAGCTTGGAGGACAGTGTTTTAACCTGCACGTGTAAAATTTGGAAAACTTTGGAAAACTTTTTGTATTTGAGATTTGCAGCAATTATGTCAAACTGCTATGAGTCTTCTTTTGAAGCATGGAGTCTTTATTATTAATGAAGATGCCCTCATCTGTGGATTCACAGCTTATGTTTGCTAATTAATATTGTGTATACTTGCATTATACCGCTGTGCATGCTAATAGGTAGTACATTAGATCACAGAAATTACAGGAATTAGTTATTGTTAATGTTTCTGGAGAAGAAATTTATTTACATTTTATAATAATTACAGGTTAAGGTAGTTAGAATCTCATATGCATATCTCTTTATGTAAACCTAATTTACATCTCAAGATTAAAATGGAAGGCTAATAATAGTGCAGTAATTCTTTAACAATTCTGCCTAAAATTAGCCCTTCCTATCTAGATTTGGATTGTAATTGCTTGGAGTCAAAACCGTAAGTATTGACTTCACACTAACAAATCTTAAATTAAAATTTATGATACTGGATATCATGTCCTAAAGGAGTTCTGATTGTGTGTTTCTAAAGGTAGCTTAAAGTTACGGCTTGGAACTCAACTATGTCTATTTTCTATTATTATGTTCATAGTTGAGCAAGATAATGCAAGGCATAAGAGTGAAATTATTGAACTTTAATATTACACTAAACTCTTATACTAAGAGTTTCAATCTTTTAGCTTTCCTTGGCAATCTGGTAAGATACTTGATTTTGAAAATGGGATGAAACTCCTGCAAGCATCCTGGAAACACATAAAAATAAAATAGTGTGCAAGTGTCTTAATCGGGGAGCTGGGGGTGGAAGGAAGAGGAAACATTTGTTAACTGAAATTAAAGTTTTTGAAGTGATGCTGTTTTAGAGACTGTTAACGCTTCACTTTCTCAGATTAGCTGAAGGGGACCAGTAAGGACTGGTTCTGTCACCTCCTGGCTTTTGACCTGTAGCCTCTATGCTGTTACATTTCACCCCAGAAGACTGGTTTTGATACACAAGAACACTGAATGAAAATGAGTTTGGTCTTAAGCTTTCTTTGTTCTAATCTTAGATCTCTGGTGGAAGAGGAGGATCCTCATATGAAAGTCTCTCTTGGTAGCAGCGATATGGGCGTCTCTGCCCATCTACAGTCTTCTAAGACAGGGACCACAAAATTTTTCACCAGCAATACTCACAGTTCTGTGGTATTACAGGTAATGAAATGTTCTTCTGTCAATATTGATCTGTCCTGAGAATTTTGCCTGCTTTAAACAACGCTTCCACTCAATAGACTTTATCAAACTAGTAATTCCTAAAAAGCCTCAAAAAAATGCGTGTTGGTGTGCTGTGCTGACAATGCCCACAAGCAAGCATGGCTCTTAACTGCTTTTCCTGTGAGTTAAAGGTTCAGCTTTTAGCAACAGCTTGGAAAAACACCCTAGCATTTTCCTTGGGTTGTATTCCTGTCCACTCTCAATTACTAAGAGATAGTGTCATTTGAACTGTGAAGTGACAACTGTATCGAAGAAGCTCACTTCAATATAATCCTGTAACGAAGCGAGGCAGACCCTGGTACCATCTCCTGTGTGAGAGCTGCCCTAGGGATGTGATGGGAAGAGCTCCACGTCCCGAAGGCGGCGGAGCCCTGCTGGGTTTGGTGGGATGCCCTGGGCTGGGTCTGACTGGACGGCACTACCGCATGCTAGAGTGTTCCTCTCACAGATAAAAATGTTATCCTCTCTGAAGCTTTCAGAATTTGAAAGTTAAGTCATTTTATCTTCCTGTTTCTGTTGGAGTTTTTACGTGCCGTACAGAGTCAAGCTTACAGCTTGCTCAGCTCTTACTGCTTTCCAATGCAGTCTTTGTCAGATGACTTCTGTATGGCATGACTCCTTGGACAACTGCCACTTATTTTATTTGATTTGCTGCCTAAATAGATGGCCTAAGTTTTGGGACAAAAATTTGACTTCTTTTTTTTTAATTCAGAGAAGCTAGCAACACTGGTTTCTAAGGCTTGGGTATCTGCGCATAGCTCTGCCTCCTTTGAACACTAGGCAAAGTGTTCAGAGCTGATTTCCTCCTCGTTCAAATCTTTTTCTTAAAAAATTGAGCAAGTGGACAACTAGTAGTTGTAAAACCTTGTTTGTAGGAACTACAGGCAAGTTGTTTGAGCCATCAAAATACATTAGTTTTATATAATCCTGTGTTTGGCTTCTGATTTATTGGAGCTAAGAACTTTCAATTGCCCTCTGCTCTTTTCTGTGTGACAAATTTGAATGTTAATTTCTACTTACCTTTGCAGTTTTAAAAATACAGCCTTGCTGTAAGATATCTTAAATTTTAAACCATGCGGTCTGATGCCAAGACTTCTATAAGTGTTAAGTCTATAAAGACAATATTTACGTTCTGGTTAGTACTAGAAAAACATCAGACATGCCTGTTTGAAGGAAACTGTCTTATATTTGAGCTTCTGTTCTGCAGTGTGTGAAGGAGCAGAGTATTCCACCCATCCTCCAGTATCCCCAACCAGACATACATTTAGAGGAAAATCTTACTCTAGGATGCTGTTGTAAATGGCACTCTTTTTTTATTACATTTAGCCATTATAAGTAATTCAGAAAAGATCAGATACATGATGTGAACTTAATTTGAAGTTTTTGCTGTGTGAACTTTGCTAATAAATTTGATAATCATGAAACCAGGTGACAGCTTTCCTTTCAGGCCCCAGTATTTTGTAGCCTCTTAGGTTGCAAAGCACTTAAACTGGTGTGGAACAGTGCTATGTCTAGAATGTGTGTCCATCAAGAAAGTGTAGGTCCAAAAAAGATATCAGTCCCTGCCTAAAACAATTGCTGGAGTGCAAGCTTACAAAACAAACTCCTTCCAGAAAATAACTTAGTGGAATAAAGCTACTGTCTAAGGCCCAGTGTACTTTGCATTCTTCAGCCATATCTGGAAAATAATAATTATTCTGCTTGTTTTTCTATGAATAATTATCATTGAATGTATTAGAGATAATGGCTGCAAGATGACAAATTATTTCATAGCGACTTTTTGGAACTACAGTGCATATGTACGTATAAGTATTTACATAAGGGAAGCGAAAGAGATTCCTGCTGTCCTCCCAGATCACTTCGCATTGTGCTCTTTTTGCAGGGTTTTGACCAACTGCGAGTGGAAGGTCTGCTTTGCGACGTGACGCTTGTTCCAGGAGATGGTGACGAAGTGTTTCCTGTTCACAGAGCGATGATGGCTTCTGCAAGTGATTACTTCAAGGCTATGTTCACAGGTGGTGTTTTTGTTAAAGTCATACTGCTAACTCCGAATTCCTGTTGTTTGGATACTCAAACTCATGTTCACTATGTGTGTGAATCAGCCCAGAACTGCAAACAGCTCTATGTTGCATAGAGGTTTTTAAACTAAACTTTAATATTATATTTTAATTTTAAATTTTAGTTTTGTATAAGTTTATGAAATTATTTCAACCCAATCAACATGATCGTATAAACTTACCTACACATCTTTTTCAGGAGGAATGAAGGAACAGGATTTAATGTGCATTAAGCTTCATGGTGTGAACAAAATAGGTCTAAAGAAGATCATTGATTTTATTTATACTGCAAAACTTTCCCTTAACATGGACAACCTTCAGGACACTCTGGAAGCTGCCAGTTTTTTGCAGATTTTACCTGTTTTGGACTTCTGTAAAGTGTTTCTTATCTCTGGGGTAAGACTTACTGCTTGTTTCACATTTACAATGAATAAGGCCTCAGTAGGTTTTGTTTGCAAGAACAATGGCCATTAAGCGTACAACTTGCCACTACTTGTAATTTGGATTCACAGAGGACAAGTTTGCTGTGTAGTTTTCTTGAAAATCTTTTATTCTTCTGAGTACTATGTACAGTGTGAGCTTGATATAAATATTATACCACATTAAAATTCTTCTAATTCCTACGCATATTCCAGTGATGATAGCCACGATGATAATCATAGTTCCCGAATTCCATACTGGATTTCTTAGTTCATGCCCTCACACTCTATATCCTCCCATAAGAAAGCTACTTGGTGACTTAAACTGAAAAAAAATAATAGAAGAGCAAGCTGCTGTTGCTGTCTGTTAATATACTTTCTTGAAACCTTTTTGTTTTGAGGAATGAATCCCGCAATTTTAGTGATCATCAGAGATCATTACATCTTCTTTCTTTATCAGTGAACTCGGTCACAGTCCTTTAGAATAATATATCCTCTAAAGGGATTTCTAATAGGGATATTACAGAAATGTTGGTTATATGAGATAAGTAGTTTCCCGGCTTTTATGTTGATTGCTGTATTTTGCTCGAGCTAAAAATGGCTTTGAATGCCTACTGGGAAATACTTTTTCACAATTGCTAAAATAAGTGCTTTTGTAAGCAGGGGACAGCCACCAAAGTAGCAATCCCCTTCTACCAATAATGGTTAGTTAAAAGAATAATACCTAGGCAGCTTGTAGCATGGTTGCTTTTGTGCAATTGGAACAAATAAAAAGTTTGCCCTGCGAAGCAGTATAGTGTAGTTCCAGTGCAGTACAGTCTACTTATGGTTTAGAGTTGTCCTGCTGACTTTTATTTATTAGAGAGATTAAAATCTTAGGTCCTTAACCTGCTCTTGGGGGAAGGGGAACTTTGATAACAATCTTTTTTCCTCCTCCTTCCTTTCCTCTTTCACAATTTGTCCTGTTTTGGTTTTAGTCTGTGCTTTGGAGAAGAATGCTATGCTCCCTTCAAGTTATTAGTCAAACTGTTTTGCAGTTTTCTCTGTATTAAAAACAAACTTCTGTATTTGAAAAAGCAAGAGAGCTGTGAAAGATTGAGGTTGTTAAGTGATAACTGGCTTCTCCTTGTGTAAGCTTTTTCCTGGGTTCTGTCTCATGGGTGAGAAGAGGCACGTAAGGAAAGAGATGCGACATGAAAATACTCCCTTCATTTATCTGGCTCCAAGCTCTTGTTGAAAGCATTGGATTTATATTGCTCTGTTTAATCTTGTTGTTTATTAAGTACAGCACACATTTGATCAGCTTGGGTTGGTTTTCAGAGGTGTTATTTTTTGAACATCCTTTACTTCTTAAATCTCGTGTATCAGAGGTTTCGGGGTCTCACTGCATGACTACATGCATTCTGGCATTGCAGTCAACTCACTACGCACATTTTGTATGCTTCAGTTATGTTCACTTTATTTCTGTAGTTAAAACAGTGCAATCTCAGAATATGGGTGCAGTTACCTGTTTTCTAACTTAAACACAGTGTATGAGCAATGCCAACATATACTTCAATATCTTTCCTAGTTCTTGCCCTGATGTCTTGTATTCATGTGACTCCTTTTCCTGCCAGCAGTAAGGAGGCACCTACTCGCTGAGGTTGCAGAGTGAGAGCTGTAAGAGCTGTGCTGTCAAAGCAGTTCCACCTAGAGACACACTGGCATTCTTTCTAATGTTTCCTGGAGGCTTTCTGATGTTCATGTTGATTGCTTATATACCTTACTGGAAATCCAGCTTAACTGTAACAGGGAAACTGGTGTGTTCTACAGGAATTATATTATTATTTGGAATTCAGCTTTCTGACCATCTGTAATGAGAAATAAAGAAGCAGGTTTTCCCATTGCTCCTTAGGGTACTGGCTCAGAAATGCAACTTCCCTAATGAAAGCTTGTACCAGGATGTATGCAAACAAGAGGACTCTAAGCTGCTAATAACAGCAATCTGTTTCGTAAGGAAAGTGTTAGAGGCATTTAGGCTCAAAAGTGCTGCTGTTTTGCTTTCAATTTTGGCATATTTTCTAATTGGCCAGTTCTCTGAGAATGTTGTGATAATGTTTCATTAATCTTAATACTCTTAAATCCTACACCATCTATTTTATGTTGCTCAGGTTTTTTTTTACAGTCCAAAGTGATGCAGTCTGCCTGTCCAGGGTTGTCGTTGCTGTAAATGCCAACTTGGAATAAGGTCTTGGAATTCTTTGGAGTCGGGGATTTGGAGTGGCCTCCCTTTGATGGAAGGTGATCCCCAGGGACATGGTGTTGCCCTTTCCCCTTTTTGGGTAGGGCAGCTGTTTGTTTGTTTTGTTTTCTGAGGGAAAGAGCTTCTTTCATCTTAAATAGTGTTATTTGGAAGAGTTTTTTTCATTATTTGAAATGCTTGTTTTCGAAAGGTTCCTTCGCTTAGGATGTTGACTTAGTCACTGTTTTGATTCAAGTGAGAAACATCTTGTTTGATACCGCGTTTGGAAACATGGTTCAGAATCAGGAAGACTTTATTCAGTCTCTTTAATTTAATCAATTTTCTTTTCTTAAATATTCTATACTGATGTCTAATGGGACATCATTTCATTCATTGTGTAACTGTAGAGAAAGTACAAAACTAAGTTTGTGCTGTTAGCCTGGTTATGTTCTCAGCATCCTTGTATGAACAATTTTTGAATGAAGTTTTGTTGGAATTTGAATGGGAACAGGAGTTGGTGAGCAAATTTGTAGTTGTTTTGGTTTTTTAATTATATTTTAGCTTTACAGAGATGACACTCGTTTCGCTCCATTCTTGAGGTCGCATTTCTGTAATTTAAATAAGCTCTCTGAGCGAGTCTTGAGCTTATTTCTACCGAAATTAGTGGAGAGCAGCATCTGAGGGCTGATGCAACCATTCCCAGACAAATCCTTAATTGTCTTTAAATTGGCTAGGGAGCCCGCAATTAAAGAGATTATAGAAGTCAGTTTATGTACAGCATAATGTAACTGTGTCACTTCATAAGAGGGTATTGGAAATATTTACAAAGAAAACCATAAGCTTAAGGTAACAGCTGAATTTGGGTGAAAAAATAGTGAGAGCTTCTAAGTATGGTGTATGTTGTAGCTGACTTGTAAGTGTTCTTGTATTTGTTCTGCATTTACACTCTTCCTGTCAAGTAGCCTATTGCTCTGATAATCTTTGCTCTGCAGCTGAAGGGACTCCCACAGAAACACTGGAATACTTCTAAGATGGTTTCAGTCTTACTTTTAATATTGTTTTTAAATATTTATAGCTATACAGTAGATTAGGACTACTCTCAGGTTCACATCTAAGTGAGCCATAATACAATTAAAATTAATAAAAATGTATGGAAATGTTTTCAGAGTAGTGAGTGCTAGAGAACACATAATAATGTTTTTGCAAAAGTAGCAGCAGTGTACAAAATGGAGAAAGATGAGAAACCTTTCCAAGTAAATTACAGCACTCAGGGGAAAATCACAGTGTAATGGGGAAAGGGATGTTTTGCTGTAATTAAAGAAAACATTCCAAAACACTGAAATTTAATGTCTTGGCTGTACCTTTCATATAGCTGCATAAGAAAATTTTATTCCTTCTGTATTTCTGTGCTTTACATTTTTGTAACAACTAGCAAATTGTCAGATACTGAGGTCTGAACATTTGGAAGTCAGTCTTCTTGCAAGAACTTGGTTAACTGAGGATGAAGCAAGATGGTCTCAGTTTTGTGGGAGTGTGGGGTCTAACGCCGGGGCCAGTTCTGCCAGCCACCAGAAATCCACCTTTTCTAACGTGGGGTTGCGATGAGTTCCATTTCCCGAGCTGGTCAAATTTCTGGGCTGTTATTTCTGGGCTTCTGTAAATGGGAACCCACAGGAAAACTGAGGATTTGAGGGACAAGTAAGCTCTTTTAAACTTAGACCCTTTGAAATGCCATGTTAAGTACTTCAGTGTCTAACAGTTGTTGAAACAAAGTTAGACACCTAAATATGTTGTGGTTCTGGGCTTGAGGATTTGATTTTCTGTGCATGTAAGGTTTCCTGTGTTGTTCTCCAGGGTTCTTATACTTGCAATCATTTTGCTCTGTGTCTAGTTTTGTAGTATTTTAAAGTCAGTTAAGTTTTTTACCAGAGCCTGGGTGATGGCTTCAAAATTTCAAAGACTTAAATTGACTGCTTTCTTGAGAAAGTACTCTGACTTCTGCATTTGTTTTCTCAGGCTGTAATAACATTGTGCTGTACTTGGCCTTTATTTTTTTTTTAAAGTTTTTTAGTATATTCTGGAAATTTTACTTCTGCTTTGTAATGAGCAATTACAGTGAGAAATGTGAATGAGCAGCTCTGCGCAGTAATCAAATCCCAAGTAAAATAGTGTTTATCTAAAATTCTTGACTTCTTACGAAGTTGTGTAGCTGTTCTTGTCCAGCTATGGCTTTTAGCTGGTTCTGCATGAGTATCATTGCTAGTTACTGGATTCGCTGTATAATCAGTCTTATATTCTTGTCTGATATTTCCATTCCTCCCGTTCACTTCAGTGGGATTTCCAGAAGTAGCAGTTCCTTCTGTTGATGAGCTCCTGGTTGACTGACTTCCATAGAGAACGCTTTCCACACCTCTCATAAGTACCGTAGCATAAGTCAAACTGTTTTTCTGAAAATCAACACTTGAGTAACTTAAGTGTTTAAATAACATTATTGTATTTTTACGCCATCCTATGTTGAATATTTAAGTAGAAGTAACTATTGCATTTCATTCTGTTGAAGGATTATTTTTTGCCTTGGGACTGAAGAATCTCTAGAGTATGTATTTTCATGACTGTGAAATCTTTGCAATGTAATTTAGCCTGGTACATTGATTGTTATCATAGAGCACAGTAAAACTGGTAGTAATACTTTTGGCAAGGGAAGTAACCTTTAAGAATATATTTATAGTGGTAGCCTGATTTGAGGTGAGTGGTGGAATTTGTTAGTAAGCCAAACAAAGTACACAATTTCATAAGCATAATGGGAAGTACTTGCCATCATAGTACGAAATAAATCCTTGAGTGCAGTACAATTCTAGTGGATTAATTAAGGCAGTGTAAGGTAAATTTTCCAAGAATTTGAGGGTGACTGGAAACTGTTGATGTCATGTTCATCATTCATTAACGGTGTGTAATGTGTCAATAAATTTCTCAAATGTGAGCATTCCAGGAATATATTCAATTGCATAGATTTACAGTGTAACATAGTTATGATCATAGATCAACTGGATGCATGCTGGGCGCTTGATAACTGGCATGACTTCTGCAATAGGTCTAAATACTTCATGGTAACCTGAACACCATATACCAGTGGTACGTAATCTGTACTGTTTCGCTTTGATCTTTTGACTTCAGGCATGCCTTTTCTGTATGCAGTAATATCTTTCTGCCTCCTTACCTTGATATGGAGAAATCTCTGTAGTTTAATGCCAGTAAATGTATTCCAAAGTAGTTTTTAAATACAATAATTGTATCACAAGAGTTAAGATTTATGCAATATTGTGTCAGCTGCTTAAGGGGTGATTTTCCCATTGCTTTGTTTTTATTATACAGCTTGAAAGAAATTTTAGATGTAAGACTGTCCTGTTTCATTTACCTAATTCAAGGTATGCCATTACTTCCATTATGCAATTAATTTATGTAAATTACAAATCCTAAAAGGCAATGTACAGAGATCAGTTTGATACTCTCAGAAACAGTCAAAAGAAGAAAATGTTTCTTAAGCATCAAAGAATGTTTTATAGGTCATTGCTAGCTGATGTAATTATAATTTGCTATAAACATTGTGATCTGTCTTTTAATATAAAAATAATTTCCATGTGTATATTGCACGGATATTTTGTAATAGAACTCCTGACGGTCTGCCACACAGTCCTCTTATAGATAGGACCTGATTACAGGATCAGTGTTCTCGGGGATGAAGAATAAGGTTTGGAACCTTTGCCTGAATCGAGGCATTTCGGGATGTGTGAATGAAGACTTTTGATGACTACAGATGTTGACTCTAGGACAAGTTAGATCAATTTCTAGTGAATTAAAAATATCTCCTCATACTCATTATACTTTTGAATTGTCTAGTATTAAAGGACAATGGTCAGATTGAGTTACACAATACTAAAATCTTGTAATTTCTGTCATGACCAGGAGGTCATTTGAAGGTTTTTGAGTTCTTAGAATGCAATCAGGTCATAGTCCTCAGTCTTTACAGTCTTTTTAAAAATAAGCATGAGATTTGGAAGGTTAAATTCTTTTGGCATTACGGATATAATGAGAATCACAAAGTTGTGGCAGTTGCCAACATTGAGTAGGACAGACATGCACAGAGACTAGAAAGCATGTGTAAATGAAGCTTGGGTTAGAATAAGAATCGAATGCAAAAAAGCTGCAATTAGCAAGAACGGTCTGAAAATTGACTTTCTTTGCATATGTATGAGCATGCTGAGATGAATTGACCAGGTTCACTGGAGACCTGCTTTAAGTCATGTCCTGTCCCTCCCATCTTTCTTCCTCCGTCTGCCTTGGATCCCAAGTGACCTCAGAAATTTGGGAGCCAAAGAAAGGAAGATGTAGTGGCAATATGAAAGATGCGGTTACCAAGATATGGTCACTCAAGTGCTGAATGAATTTAGAGTATGATCCATACTGAGAAAACATTTCATATGCTGGGTATTTCTAGGGGAAAACCTCCTAGGTTCATTTTTTTTACCAAAAAAAAAAAAAAATCACGAACTTTGTCTTATTTTGACAATGACATGTATTTAATTTTGAGTATATTCCATAAGAGCACTACCTTGATTTACTAAAGATCCAATTTTGTTTGTTTCTAAGGAATGTAGTCATGGGATTTAACACTGTAAATAAGTTGCCTGAAGTACATGGCATTGGAGAGGTAGCTGTGCCATTCTGTTTGGTTGCATTATGACAGTACAATTTTGATAATGTTAGAATATGTCTGATGACAAGACCTACTTTTGCCTTATTCTCTGTAACCTTGGGCTGGTCGCCTTTCCGTTAACTGTATTTTCCACATTTTTTTCCTAACAAGATTTCTGCAGAGCTTTTCAAAGATGAAGTGCTGTATAATTGCGGTGTATCATCATTGTGTAATATATTTAACATGATTAATATATGCCATCTGCTTGTTACTTGTCTCTTACTTCAAAATAAGGAATACTTTGGGTCTCCCCTTGCAGTCATGAATGCGTACGTTGTATTGAATATTTATTCGCTCATGTGTAAATCACCTTGAGCATTGCGAAATGATGAAATATTGCTGATTCAGTAGTGTTCATTAAATTCTACATTATCATTTAGGCACCAGATTAAGAAAGTGTTTTGATTCCTCTTTCTGTTTACTTAATAGGTTTCGTTGGAAAACTGTGTTGAGGTTGGGCGAATTGCCAACACATACAATCTCACAGAAGTGGATAAATATGTTAATAATTTCATCCTGAAGAACTTTCCTGCATTATTAAGTACTGGTGAATTTGTGAAACTCCCCTTTGAACGTCTTGCCTTTGTGCTTTCAAGTAACAGCCTTAAGCACTGCACTGAACTTGAACTCTTCAAGGCGGCTTGCCGCTGGCTGCGGTATGAGGAGCCTCGGATGGAGTATGCTGCAAAGCTAATGAAGAACATCAGGTTTCCGCTGATGACACCCCAGGATCTTATTAACTATGTTCAAACAGTGGACTTCATGAGAACTGACAACACCTGTGTAAACTTGCTTTTGGAAGCCAGCAATTACCAAATGATGCCATACATGCAACCGGTCATGCAGTCGGAGAGAACTGCCATTCGGTCGGACAGTACGCACTTGGTGACGTTGGGGGGAGTGCTGAGGCAGCAGCTCGTTGTCAGCAAGGAGTTACGGATGTATGACGAAAAGGCCCACGAGTGGAAATCCTTAGCTCCCATGGATGCACCAAGGTACCAGCACGGCATCGCTGTGATCGGAAACTTTCTTTACGTAGTCGGGGGCCAGAGCAATTACGACACGAAAGGAAAGACAGCAGTTGACACGGTCTTTAGGTTTGATCCTCGCTACAACAAGTGGATGCAAGTCGCATCTTTAAATGAGAAGCGCACCTTCTTCCACCTAAGTGCCCTCAAAGGACATTTGTATGCAGTCGGTGGTCGAAATGCAGCGGGTGAGCTAGGTGAGTGCTTCTAGAGCATGGTTTCTTTCTTGCCTTGCTTTTTAGGCCTTGAAACACTGTGTTGCCCTGTGAGTGGCTGGAGAGGAAGCAGGCTGAAGTTGGTGGCCTGCAGCTTCTTTCTGGAAATACTGCAAAGGCATAGAGAAATTTGTCTGGATACTATTAGCAGTTAATTTTAGAAGGGCTGCCACAAAGAATGGCCAAATACATGCGTCTTGTGTATTGATGCCTAATAGCCAGTGCCTTCACTTTTATCATCAAACATATGAAGTAAGCGTGTGTGTCTACCTGTATAAGCAGTGTGTGTGTATGTATAAACACAACTGTACACAAAATAAATCATTGCTTAAGCTGAGAAACCAAACCCACTCTTTTCACTCTTAAGGGGTATATGACTTTCTAACTGAAACTCACTGTTGAATGAAGGTTACATTTTAAAAGACACAGATTTTCTGAAATAGTCACTTGGAAATGCTAGCAGTTTTTGTTGTTTTGGGGATTTTGGGTGGGGTT
>Ga0181612_165469_pt1 | contig 19425 bp, 9 predicted proteins | sample HoacroProtozoa21_FD_119630 | JGI IMG/M metagenome (GOLD analysis project Ga0181612, IMG submission 119630) | Hoatzin crop microbial communities from Cojedes, Venezuel. Combined Assembly of Gp0051906, Gp0051904, Gp0051908 | reverse complement strand
CAAGGAGGCATTCCGCTTGCAGCCACAAAACACCAAGACTGCATTTGACGCTTCACTGTATTTTCCCGAGATTGACTTCGAGGAGGGAAAAACCTATGTGTTTGAGGTGACCGCCAAGCACCTGTACTCTACGACGGCGGGCACCTTCACCCTAAACTTTGCTACGGGCACCACTGCTTCGACGCAAGAGAGTCCGGCTATTGCAACCGAAACCGCGCTGCAAGCGGCCGACTATCAGACCTATTACTATTATTACACCTGCACTGAGAGCAAAACGCGCCGTGTGGCGTTGCACTTGACGTCACCAGGCGCATGCGGCTATTTTTACCTGACCCACTTCCGCATTGCCGAGTCAAGTCCCAACCTGCCAGACAAGCCCACAGCTTTCACTGCAACGGGCGATGAGAGCGGCACCAAGCTGGTGAACTTCAGCGTCACTGCGCCGACTCAGACGGTGATGGGCGAGACGCTGACGTCGTTGACGAGTCTCGAAATCTATGGCGATGGCGCTCTGATTTATCTGATTAGCAACCCGACACCAGGGCAGACCTACACCTTCAGCAAGATGATGTCGCGCACAGGGTCGTTCAGCTTCATAGCTGTGCCTGTGAATGCCGATGGCGAGGGTTCTCCGGCTTATGCAGATGTGACTATTGGTGCCGATATCCCCGATTGGGACAAGGCGTCAGACTACAAGGGTGGCGGCACACGTCATGCCTATCTGGCTACGTTTGTGCCAGGTGTTGGTGTGCAACTCACGCTCGATTCGGCTAAGTGGAGCACCGTTGAGGGCGCAACCTATACGGTGGTGCGCATGCCCGACAATGTGAAGGTTGCCGAGGCTGTGGCTAGCCCCAACGTGCTTGACACCAGCTTCCCGATGTCGTCACAAGTGATGTATTACTATCAGTTGACGATTAACGAGCCCGAAGCCACATCGGCCACGACCGTCACCTCGTCGATGATGTCGATTAACAATGCCATCGACTATGTGGTCAGCTTTACCGATAAGGTAGCTTATCGCGAGTTCACCTATTATGATATCGACAAAAACAATTCGTCGTGGGGAACTAATAACAACGGATACTTGGTGTGCAGCAACAACGATGACATGCTGGTCACCCCAGGTGTGCTGCTTGAGGCGGGTAAGAGCTATCGTGTGAGCACCAACATCATGTCATCGTCGGGTGCTGCGGTTGGTATGGAGATTGCTTTAGGCCGCTCTAACCATCTGGATTCGTTGACCCAAGTGGTGATGCCTTACATCACTGAGTCCAGCAAAGCGTTTGTTGAGCACAGTGCCTACTTCAATGCCACTGAGTCGGGCAACGCCTTCTTTGGCATCCATTCGCTGAACAATAACGGGCAGAAAAACTACTTCAACTTGTGCTTACAGGACTTTAGGGTCGTTGAGGTGCCTGGTGAATTGCCTGATGCTGTTCAGGACTTCAAGGTCACCTTCCAATCGACTACTGCTGGTCAAATCAGCTTTGTGGCATCGCCCAATGACATTGCTGGCAATCCGTTGGCATCGCTAACGAGCATCGACATCTATAAAGACGGAGAGCTGTTCACTAAGATTAGCAACCCCGTGATTGGTCAGACCTATACGTTCGATATCACGGTTGAGAGTGGTGTGAAGAACGTGTATCATGCTGTGCCTTACAACGAGTGTGGCGAGGGCATCGCTGCCGAGCTGGTGGTGCTGCTGATCACGCCGCCCTATGAGAACGAGATGAGCACCAATGAGTTGATGGACGGCTGGACGGTCATCGATGGCTTTAACGATGGCTTCTCATGGAGCGTTTATCGGGGTGCCTCACGTTGCTATCCTGGCACCTCAGGCATGGATGAGTGGCTGATTACTCCGGCTATCCACTTGGAGGCAGGCATGTACTACAAGACCAGCTTCCTCACCTGGGCAACGTCGGCAGATGACGATGCGGTGTCGTTGTGGATTGGCAAGAGTCCCACCGCCGAGGGCATGACGCAATGCATCATCAGCCCCTACACGATGGGTACCGAATCGACGCTGGTTAAGGAATACTTCAAGGTGAATGAGACGGGCGAATACTACATCGGCTTCCATGGCGTGAATCCTAATGGTCGCACGGCTTCGGACTTCTATGTCAAGAGCTTCACCCTGTCTGATTCCATTAACCCCAAGGTGCCTGGTCCAGGCAACCTGGTGGTGACTCCTGACCCCAATGGCGAGCTGGCATGCACGGTTGACATCATCTTGCCCACGCTCGACATCAATGGCGACCCACTGGAATCTCTGACCAAGGCAGCCCTCTACTACGACGGCACGCTCATTAGCTCACAAGACGTTACGCTGGGCGGCGAGACCGCACAGGTCACGGTGCCTGACCCCACGCAAGGCGTACATCTGTTTACGCTCATTTGCTATAATGAGTATGGGCAGGGACGTGAGTATGAGACGACTGCCTTCATTGGCATTAACCGTCCGTCCTATCCCACCAACTTTGTGGTCACGCTGACCGAGAACGATGGTGAGGTGACGCTGACATGGAATGCGCCGACCACCGACTACGATGGCTATGACATTAACCCCGATTTGATTACCTATGAAATCTTTGAATATACCAGCAACGGCGAGGTGCAGATTGCCGATAGCTTGACCGAGCTCACTTATACTTACCAAGCTGTGCCAGCCGACACGACGCAGCAATTCAAGCGCTTCGGTGTTCGCGCCTGGACCAGCTATGGTGGCTCGCAGGGCGTGCTGTCTGACGTTCGTGCCGTGGGTAAACCCTACATGATTCCGTGGTTTGAGTCGTTTACCGACATGTCCACGTCGTACATCTTCCGCAACCAGACCATCGGCTCAGGTTATGCGGCATGGGGCTATAACAAGGAGGATCCGTCGGGTGTGACGCCCGTTGACGGCGATAATGGCTTTGCCATCATGGAGGCCATCTTTGCCAGTGCACAGGCTGGACTTGCCACGGGTCGCATAGCCCTTGACGTCAAGAATCCTGAGCTCGTGTTCTATGTGATGAACCGCAGCGAGGGCAGCTATGTTGACAACAATGTGCTCGCTGTGCAGGTGCGTCCCACCAATGGCGAATGGACAGAGGTGGCTAGCAACACCGTTCAAAACTGGGGCGGTGGTCAGCACGGTTGGCAGAAGGCGGTTATCGACCTGAGCGACTACGCCGGTCAGGCAGTTGAACTGATGTTCGTCGGCACATGTGTGAGCAACACTTACCTGAACATCGACCGCCTCACCATCGGCACGCCGTGCGAGGTGGACATGAGCCTGATGGGCATCACACTGCCCGAGGAGACCTATCCTGGCAAGCCGTTCCCCGTAGCTGTGGCAGTGAAGAACAACGGCACCGTGGATGTGGAGAATGCTACGCTAAAGCTGTATCGCAACGACGAGCTTTATGCCACTACCACCCTTGCATTGCCCGCTGGCAACCAAATCACGGTGAACTTCTATGACACAATCAGCAACATGGAGATGCGCAACAACCGCTGGTTCATCTATCAGGCTGAGGTTGTGGTTGACGATGATTGTGATATGACCGACAACAAGAGCGAGGCTAAGCAGCTGACCATGGTCGATGATGTTTATCCCACGGTGAACAACCTCACTGGCGACCGACAGGGCGGCAGCGTTGAACTGTCGTGGGAAGCTCCCGACGTGCCCACCGAGCCCTCGGTATTCTTCGACGACTTCGAGAGCTATGACTCATGGAGCAACATTGAGACGGGCATCGGCAAGTACACGTTGCTTGATATGGACAAGCAGCCCATCGCTTGGTTCAATGGCATCGATTGGCCGATTGCCAAATATTCGAAGCAGTCGTTCTTCTTGCTCGACTTCAGTGACCCGTGCTTCGAGGCTGCTCAGGCTGCAACGCCCAACGCATTTGAAGCCCACAGTGGCAACAAGGCATTGGGCTCGATGACCAACAGCACCGACGAGTATGTGGTTGACATGCTCATCACGCCAGAGCTGTGCGGTCAGGCTCAGACCGTCTCGTTCTATGCCAAGCGCATTGGGGCATACACCGAGTCGTTCAGCGTGATGTACTCGACCACAGGCCGCAGTTATGGCGACTTCATTAGTCTGGGGTCATATAGCACGGGGTCTGACGAGACGGTAATCCCCAATGACTCTTATGCCCGATTTGAGGTAGAGGTGCCTGAGGGTGCAAAATATTTTGCCATCAATCACCTGCGCTATGGCGGCTCGATGCTGCTCATCGACGATATGCAGTACACGCCCGCCGGCAACGAGCGTTTGGTTGTTGAGGGCTATAACGTTTATCGCAATGGTGTGCTCATCGCATTTGTTCCTGCCGATGGCAGCGAACCAATCATCTATTACGATAACGAACCCGATGATGGCTCTAACACCTATAGCGTGACGGTGGTTTACAACCGTGGCGAGAGCGACCCAGTGAGCATCAACGTCGATAAGACTGGCGTGGGCGAGCTGCTTGCAAACGGCTTGTGCAAGGCCTATGGTGTTGATGGAGCTATCCGCATCGACGGTGCACAGGGCAAGGATGTCAAGGTGTTTGCTGTCAACGGTGCTGCTATTGCACAAGCTGATGGCAAGCAGCACATGACCATTGCTGCCGATGCTGGGTTCTATATCGTTACCATTGGCAACCAGTCGTTCAAGGTGGTTGTGAAGTGACGGGTAATCTAAAAATCAGCCACTTATTGTTGGCCTGATTGTAAAAACAAGTCCCCGCAAGTCGATGATGAAGACTTGCGGGGACTGTTATATAGTGGGTGATAAAATTGTCCGCCCCAGGGCTTAGCCCAGCAGGGCGGCGATGGTGGCAGCGACACGGCGAGCCGTGGTGTAGGGCAGTGTGGACTCGTCGGCACCAGGTGTGCCCATATACAGATTGGGGTTGATGTAGGTGGTGCGGCTGGCGATGGCCTCGCGTGCGCTGAAGTGGAACTCGTGCAGCCCGCTTTGTGCCGCCAGCTGGCTGATGTTGCCCTCGGTGACGCCGCTGCCTGCCATCAGGGCGATGCGCCCGCCTGCCTGCTGGTGCAGTTGGGCTAACAATGCGGCACCTTGGGGGGCTTGCGGCTGCTGGCCTGATGTGAGGATGCGGTTAAACCCCAGGCTGATGATATCCTCTAGTGCCTGGCGGGGGTCTGCCGTGCGGTCAAAGGCTCGGTGGAAGGTGACCGCCATGCCCGCAGCATGCTGCATGAGCTGCCGGTTGGCGTCCGTGGCGACTGTGCCGTCGGCATTGAGGCAGCCAAACACCACCCCGTCGGCACCCAGCTGGCGGCACACGTCGATGTCGGCCGCCATGCGCTCAAGTTCAAGCGGGGTGTAGAGGAAATCGCCGCCGCGCGGCCTGATGATGACGTGCAGGCGTGTGGTGGTGAGCACGCGGCGTGCCACCATGATTTCGCCGTATGATGGGGTGGTGCCCCCCTCGGGGATGCCGGCGCACAGCTCCACACGGTCGGCGCCGCCCTGCTGCGCAGCGATGCAGCTCTCGACACCGTTGGCGCACACTTCAATTTGATAGTCTTCTCGTTTCATGTTGTTGTTGCTTCTAAAATCAAGTCAATTACTGTATTTACGTCGGCAATGGTGACCTCGCCGTCACCGTTCACATCGGCAGGCGTGGTGTAGCCGCCGCTCAAAATCAGGTCGATGATGGCGTTAACGTCGGCAATGGTGACCTCGCCGTCACCGTTCACGTCGCCCTGCAGGGGTGGCTCGGCTGCCGTTGGGGCAATGGCGCGATAGACGGTCTCGAGACCTGCCAGCAGCACGGTGTATTGTTGTCCGGACGTTGACGCGCCCATGTTGAGCTGAATGGAGCTCAGCGTGATGGGATAGTTGCCCAGGCTGGCGGTGTCCATCCAGGCGACGGTGGGCAGGTCAAGCACGGTCTCGACACCGGCGGGCAGGCTGTCGGGCGTGATGGTGTGGTAGTGGATGTTGCCGCCGGCGGGGCGCAGCCCCAGCACGACGGTCTTGACAGGCGCATCGCCAGGGTTGAGCCTCAGCCGCAGGGTGTCGGGCAGGCTCCATAGCCGCAGCGCCTTGGCGAACACAATCTTGGGGGCGCGGCTTGATGCACCGGTGTAAACATATTGCAGCCCGTCGCCAGTAGCCGTCAGCGCGACGGCTTTGCCGCCCGTCTGTGTGACCTTCCAGGTGTCCACGTCGGGCGACGGGTCCACGGGCATGACGTGGGCTGTGGGGCGCTCGACGATGACGCGCAGGGTGTCGGCAGCCTGCTGAATCGCCCCCGTGACCCATGCCTCGCCATCGCGCACACCGCACAGCACACCGGTGTGCTCGCCGATGATCACCACGCTGGTGTCGCTGCTGCTCCAGGTGAGCGCCTGCGGGTAGATGCTCATGGTGTTCTCGCCCACGGTGCAGGTCACGTCAACCGGCCATTGCCTGAAGGTGTCGTTAATCACCGAGTCGAGCGGGATGTTGATGGCATCGACCGACGAGGTGATGCTGACGGGCAACGTGGCGGTCACGCCATTGTAGGAAGCCGTCAGCACGCCAGAGCCGCTGCCGGTGGCATAGAACGTGCTGTCGCCCAGTGTCATGCCCAGGCTGTCGGGCGTGAACAGGGTCACGCCCTGCACATCGGTGTCAATGAGCATGCCATAGCGGTTGTATCCATAGTAATGCGGTGTGTAAACGCCATATTGCGGAATGTTGAGGTTGAAGTCGATGAAGCGTATCGTCGCAATCGTGTCGTCGTCGGGCGCACTGCTCACGCAGTAGAAGCCGTTGCCGTCGGCTCGCTCGGTGCCGTCGCTAGGCTCGTTGCGGATGCCCAGTGTGCTGGTGTAGAGCACTGCCGACCCTCCGCCGTCAACGTTCATGGCGTCGGTGGCACCGGCATAGCGCATGATGTCTGCCAGCTCGCTGGTGCGCACGCCCCGCGACAGGGTGGAACGCCCGTCAACCACCATAAAATAGACCGTGTGACCATCATTGCCATAGCCCACAGCCGAGCGCGGATGCAGGTCGGCGGCATCGCCACGGTCGCCCTCGCTGTCGAGTCGCACGCCGCCCTCTAGAATCTTGGGATTGCCCGATATGATTTGGTAGGGTTCTACCGACACGCCATTGTAGGTCCAGGTGGGGCTCACCACGATGGTGTCGCCTGGGCGCAGCTCCTGCACCAGCGTGGCAGCTGTGCCATGGCCGTGGATGACGTAGGCAGAGTCAGGGATGGTCATGTCGCCCACAGTGCTGGTGTCGCTGGTGATGACCATGTGAAATGGCGCGGCAGTCTCAAAACGCTCGCCGTCGGCAAGTCGTGCCTGCACTTCACACCCCGCACCCGTCTCGTTGGTGCTGCCATAGTAGAGGTCGTTGTAGATGGTGATTTTGTTCTTGTTAGATGCCGCATTCTCGTTGGCATAGGTGTTGATGCCGCCCAGCGTGGCAACGCTGCCGTCGGGGGCGGTCACGGTGCCGCCAAAAAAGAAGGGGTTGACGTAGAACTGTCCCTGCGTGTCCACAATGAAGTTTTTGTACAGCGTGGCGTTGTTGCGGGCACGGTAAATTTCGCCATCAACCACTGTAGAACCCACTGGGGTGCCCACTCGCGACACGCCGCGCACGGTGGTCCCCGACGTGACAAAAAAGTCGGCGTTGATGCCGATAAAGTATCGCTTGCCAGGCTCGGACTTGCGCTCAGCCATGGCTGAAATCTTCTCGTTGCCAGCCAATTTGTCGGTGGCGCACACGCCAGCCAGTGACAAGTAGGGGTTGGTCATGTCCATCGTGCAGTAGAACACCCTCAGCTGGCTGGTGCCGGCACGCAACCATAGCGAGGTCTGTGTGGTGCCAGGCCCCACCTGGTTGTGAAACAAGGTGTCCACCGTGTACTCGGTGTTGAGCAGGGTCACTGTCGATGATGCCCACGCCCATGCCGTAGCCGCCACGATGGCCAAGAGTGAGAGATAAACCCTTTTCATACTTATTTAAACGGAGGATGGGTGAAAAAAGTGCCTGCGGACTGCCAGCGGACTGTGTTTACAAATCCGAGCAACCCGCAGGCGTACCTCTGCCGTTAGGCGATTACTGGTTGTTCAAGATGATGTCAACCACAGCGTTCACGTCGGCAATGGTCACCTCGCCGTCGCTGTTCACATCGGCAGGCGTGGTGTAGCCGCCGCTCAAAATCAGGTCGACGATAGCGTTCACGTCGGCGATGGTGACCTCGCCGTCACCGTTCACGTCGCCCGTGATTTGCTCTTCGCCACCTTCGCCAACGTTGGTGCCAATCTTATAGACTGCCATGCCGTTGTAGCACTTGAAGATGAACAGCGTCACCTCCTCGTTGCCCTGCTCGTCATAGCCATACTCCACGTTCATGGCTTGCACGCGAGTGCCACCGTCGCTCACGGTGCCCAGTGCGTCGGGAACCATCCAGTAGCGTTGCATGCCGCCCAGCGACATGCCCTCGCCCAACTCGCAGATGTTGACCTGGCAAGCGCGGTGGGTCATCGTCTTCTCGTCGGTGCCGGTATATTGGGCAATCACATAGACGATGAAGTTGCGGCCGTCGAGGGTGAACTCGCACACGCCGTTAGCGCCCGTGTCCCAGGGCCAGAAGTCGGGGTCAACATTCTCAAAGTTGTCAATCATCGTGCCCGTGTAGTCATACAGGATGGGCGATGATGCAAAGCCGTCAACATAGAACAGCTCGCCGCTATAGCGCGTGTCCTCGTCTTCGCCAAGCACCATCTTAACCACGGGACCAAAGCCCCACTCGGTCACCGTCTCAGGATAAAACTCGGTGATGTCCAGGTAGGTGTCGCCCTCAAAGCCGCCCTCAAACTCGTCGCTGCCCTGGTCGGCGTGCCAGCGATAAAGCACCGAGGCGCTGGTGCCCACCATCATGATGTTGCACTCGGCTTGCTCACGGGTCAGGTCACCCATCACGTCCATATAGTCGCAGCGGGCAAGCATGTCGCCTTTCTCCATTTCGGCAACCATGGTCAGCGCACCCGTCTCGCCGTTCAGCAGATAAACGGTAGCCGTTGTCTGCAATTCGCTAGAGTAGGGGGCTATAAACAGGTGACCAAAGTTGTCCACACCCACCGTGTTGGCATTCAGGGTGGTGTTGCCATAGATGTCACCGTCGAGCGTCAGCGGCAGCTCCTTGACCAGCGTGCCGTCGGTGGCGTCAACTTTGTAAACCACGCTCTGCGACAGGGTGTCGGTGCCTTGTATCACCGTGTTGGCATTCGTGCGTGAAATGTAAACGTAGCCATCGTGCAGCACAGCCGTGCGTGCCGTGGTGTTGCAGTAGGGTTGGTTGCTCCAAACGCTCTGCGTGTGAGCACGGTCTTGAATCCACATGTTTTTGATGCCGATGCCGTTCACTTTCTCATAAGTCACGCCATCAGTCGTTGCCCAAACACAGCTCACAGCTGATGCAATCAAGGTTGCAATGAGTAGTAATCTCTTCATAATCAATTAATTTAGAAACTTATATATGATTTGCTATTTCTCGGTGCGGCATTGAATTTAGCAAAGTAACAAAAAAAAATGCGAACGGCAAAGCAATCAATCGTGTTTTTTATCCTAAAAAACTGTGAACAAATCTTTAAAAATGTATCTCCAGCAGTCGTGTGGCAGCATCATTTCCATGAGCATCTCACAAGCCCCCAAGCTGCCCCCCATTGTGCCACTCGCAAGCATTTGTAAAAAAGAGCCCCCTCGGCGTTGAGGCTCTTTTTTTAATAGTGTAACAAATCTCTTATTCTGATAGCTCGAATATAACTATATTACACATCATCACACGAGGGATGTGCGAGTGGTGTAGTTAGCCCATCAGGAGGTTGTGAAAGAAGTCGAAGATGGGAGTCATCCAGCCAGTGTAGATGAAGAAAAAGAGGATGATGAATGCAAATCCTATCCAGCCCAGTATGCGTGTGAATTGCTGCGAGGGGCGTTTGCCCGTTATCATCTCATATACCGACAGCAGCACGGTGCCGCCGTCCAACGGGTAGATGGGAATGATGTTCAGCACCGCCAGAATGATGGAGAGCATTGCCACCATGAAGATGCCCTCGGATATCAAATCGGTAACCGACATGAAGATGAACAGGAGAAGAAAAGTTGCCAAATTGAATAGCACACCGCCAGCCGCGATGAGCAACCGTTGCCATGCCTTCTTGTCCTCAAGATAGGGCGACTGTGCCGAGTGCAGCGGCGTGGCGGCGGATAACTCGTCATCACTCAAGCGGCTCTTGAAAACGGTAAAACCACCCCAGGGCAGTACACCCAGACTCCACGTGATGTTGCGCCACCAGCTTGCACCCTCCTTGTACGGCGGCTTGTAGGTCACAAACGAGAAGAAAAACACCTGCATGCGCCTGATGACGCAGCCAAATGCCTTGCCCATGACCACATGACCCATCTCGTGGATGATAACCACTATTGCCAGATACAGGTAGAACGACCAGCCTCCCTGCTGGATGTTGAGCAGAATGTAGCCCACTGCAATCAACAGTGGTATCCAGTTGAAGGTAAATCCTTCGGGATCCTCGTCATCGTCAGGCAGGAAAGGGCTTGTTTCCTCGACTTGAGGCTCTGCGGGTTCATTAGACAGTGAATTGTCCCATGTGCTGTCTGATGGTTGTGTATTCTCGTTCATGCTTGATGATTAATATGTGTGAATGATTGTTCTGACAAAGGTAAGTATTTGCAGGCTAATTATCAAACCATTTGGCGAGAATTAAGCATTTTATAGCCACTCGCCCCACATTTATTATAAAAAAAGATGTGGCGGCGTGTTGATTGTTAAATCAGCACGCCGCCACGAGTTATTTGATGGGGAATCCTTGAAATTAAGGATGATTAGTCTTGCGGTTCAACGCCCCACTGCTGGCGAGCCAGACGGCGGTAGTTGTTGTAGCGCCACTGGGCATTCTCCTTAGCTGCGGCAAACAGCTGGGCTGCCTCGTCGGGATACTGCTTGAGCACCGATGCATAGCGCACCTCGCCCTTCAGGAAGTCCTCAAATCCGTCCCAATTGGGCTCCTTGCTGTCGAGCGTGAACGGGTTCTTGCCCTCGGCTTCGAGCTGCGGGTTGTAGCGCCACAGGTGCCAGTAGCCGCATGCAACGGCTGCCTGCTCCTCGGCTTGAGCCTTGCCCATGCCCTTCTTGATGCCGTGGTTGATACACGGAGCGTAGGCGATGATGATCGACGGGCCATCGTAAGCCTCGGCCTCGCGGATTGCCTTCAGGCACTGAGCGTTGTCGGCTCCCATGGCGATTTGAGCGGCATACACATAACCATAGGTCGATGCAATCAGACCCAGGTCCTTTTTGCGGATGCGCTTGCCCGATGCAGCAAACTTGGCAATAGCGCCCAGGGGCGTTGCCTTTGAAGCCTGACCGCCGGTGTTGGAGTAAACCTCGGTGTCGAGCACCAAGATGTTCACGTTCTTGCCGCTGGCAATCACGTGGTCCAGACCGCCAAAGCCGATGTCATAGCTAGCGCCGTCGCCGCCGATGATCCACTGCGAACGCTTCACCAGATATTGACCCAACTCGCGCACGCGCACGTCGGCAGGATTGTCGCTGTGCTCGATAGCCTCCAAAATCTTGTCGCTCAACTCGCGGCTCTTGTCACCGTCGTTGCGGTTGTCCAGCCACTGCTGATATAGCTCCTTGACATCGCTTGCCACACCCTCGGTGTTGATGGCCTCTTGCACAAAGCCGGCGACGCGGTCGCGCATCTTCTCGTCGGCAATGGTCATACCCAGACCAAACTCGCAGAAGTCCTCAAACAGTGAGTTAGCCCATGCGGGACCGTGACCCTTCTCGTTCACCGTGTAGGGGCTCGACGGTACCGATGCCGAGTAGATTGACGAGCAGCCCGTGGCGTTGGCAACGATTTGACGGTCGCCAAACAGTTGGCTGATGAGCTTCACATAAGGAGTCTCACCGCAACCCGAGCAGGCACCCGAGAACTCAAACAATGGTTGAGCAAACTGTGAGTTCTTCACATTGCTCTTGATGTCCACCAGCTGACGCTTGTTGCTCACGTTGGCAATGGCATAGTCCCAAAGCTTCTGGTTCTCTTCCTGACCCATCAGCGGCACCATCTCCAGCGCTTTCTCGCCACGCTTGCCTGGGCAGACGTCGGCACAGTTGCCGCAGCCCAAGCAGTCCATCACGTCAACCACCTGTACAAACGACAGGCCTTCCAGACCCTTGCCGATGGCTTTGAGCTTGTCCTCGTCCTTGAAGGGCGATGCGGCAGCCTCGTCGGCGTTCATCAAGAATGGACGGATAGCAGCGTGCGGGCACACCAGGGCGCACTTGTTGCACTGGATGCAGTTCTCGCTCTTCCACACAGGTACAAACGCAGCCACGCCTCGCTTCTCATAGGCAGCCGTGCCAGGATCCCAGGTGCCGTCCTCGCGACCCTTGAATGCCGATACGGGCAGCAGGTCGCCATTCTGTGCGTTGATGGGGCGCACCACATTGTGAATGAATGCGGGCGCATTGTCGGCAGCAGGCTCCTCAACGATCAGCTTGCTCCAAGCGGGGTCAACCGGCAGCTCCTTGTACTCGCCACCGCGGTCCACAGCCTGATAGTTCTTGTTGACCACATCCTCGCCCTTGCGGCCATAGCTCTTGACGATGAATTTCTTCATCTGCTCCACAGCCAGGTCCACGGGAATCACCTCGGTGATGCGGAAGAATGCCGATTGCAAGATGGTGTTGGTGCGGTTGCCCAGACCAATCTCTTGTGCAATCTTGGTGGCATCGATGTAATAAACCTTGATGTCGTTGTCGGCAAAGTATTTCTTCACCTTGTTGGGCAGGTTCTTAGCCAGCTTGTCGCCTTCCCACACCGTGTTGAGCAAGAAGGTGCCGCCGCGTTGCAAGCCACGCGTCACATCATACATGTGCAGATAGGCCTGCACGTGGCATGCCACAAAGTTGGGCGTGGTCACCAGATAGGTCGAGCGGATGGGCTCGTCGCCAAAGCGCAGGTGCGAGCAGGTGAAACCGCCCGACTTCTTGCTGTCGTAGCTGAAGTAGGCTTGGCAATATTTGTCGGTGTTGTCACCGATAATCTTGACGCTGTTTTTGTTGGCGCCCACCGTGCCGTCGGCACCCAAGCCGTAGAACTTGGCTTGGAACATGCCGCTGCCGCCCATGGCAACCTCTTCCTTCATCGGCAGTGAGCTGAAGGTCACGTCGTCCTCGATGCCAATGGTGAACTGGTTTTTGGGCATGGGCAATGCCAGATTCTCATACACAGCCAGAATCTGGGCAGGCGTGGTGTCCTTTGAACCCAGACCATAGCGGCCACCCACGATGATGGGGGCATTCTCGCTGCCATAGAAGCAGTCCTTCACATCCAGATACAGGGGCTCGCCATTGGCGCCTGGCTCCTTGGTGCGGTCGAGCACAGCAATGCGCTTGGCAGTGCTGGGCACGGCAGCCAGGAAGTGCTTGGCGCTGAACGGGCGGTACAGGTGCACAGCCACCAGACCCACCTTTTCGCCCTTGGCGGTCAAGTGGTCGATGGTCTCGCGGATGGCCTCGGTCACACTGCCCATGGCAATAATCACACGGTCGGCATCCTTGGCACCATAATAGTCAAACAGCCCATACTTGCGGCCTGTGATTTCACTCACCTTGTTCATGTAGTCCTCCACGATGGCGGGAACGGCAGCATAGTAGTCGTTGCACGACTCGCGGTGCTGGAAGAACACGTCGGGGTTCTCGGCTGTGCCGCGGGTCACGGGCTTGTCAGGATTCATGGCGTTGCGGCGGAATTTGGCGAGCTCTTCCATGTCGATGAGCGGGCGCAAATCTTCCTGATCCATAGCCTCTACCTTCTGAATCTCGTGCGACGTGCGGAAACCGTCAAAGAAGTTGACGAACGGCACGTGAGCCTTGATGGCACTCAGGTGAGCAACACCAGCCAGGTCCATCACCTCTTGCACCGAGCCTTCGCACAGCATGGCGAAGCCCGTTTGGCGTGTAGCCATCACATCTTGATGGTCGCCAAAGATGCACAATGTGTGCGATGCCAGTGTGCGAGCCGACACGTGGAACACGCCTGGCAGCAACTCGCCGGCAATCTTGTACATGTTAGGAATCATCAGCAACAAGCCTTGCGAGGCGGTGTAGGTAGTCGTCAGCGCACCAGCTTGCAGCGAGCCATGCACGGCACCAGCCGCGCCACCCTCACTCTGCATCTCTTGCACAGTGACGGTCTCGCCAAAGATGTTCTTACGGCCAGCTGCGGCCCACTCGTCAACATGCTCGGCCATGGTTGACGACGGCGTGATGGGGTAAATGGCTGCCACCTCAGTAAACATATAGCTGATGTGGGCTGCTGCCTGGTTACCGTCACACGTCATAAATTTCTTTTCCTTGCTCATAATGAAGTTTTTAACGTGATGGTTAAAATTGTGTATAGTTGATTATTAATTAGTTATTAGTTACTTGTATGATTTATCCGGCAAAGGTAAGCATTTTAAATGAATTGTAATCTAATCAATCCCACATTTTCAGCTTTTTTCAAAAGATTAACCCCGCCGCGGTTGTGCTTGCGACCGGCTGATGCTTAAAACGGACACTCTTTTTCGTCCGAAATGTCAAAAAATCTAAATAGGGCTTGCGAAACTAAAAAATTGTTAGCCTGTGGTGTGCAACACATGATAAATTTGCAGTACCTTTGTGGCGAGTAAAAAAGATTGTTTAAACGTTTAAATTCCATAGCAAGATGACTAACAAGAGTTTTTTGGAGCAATTTAGAGCCGGTTATCAGCCTAAATTGCCTGCCACTCTCAAGTGCCCCGTGCGTGCGGTCGAGGGAGAGCCCACGCAGTCGGTCGATGACCAAGAGACAATTAAAAAGCTGTTCCCTAACACCTATGGCATGCCCGAGCTCACCTTTGAGCGCGACGACACTGCCCTGCCGCCCGACAAGCCTTTCAACGTGGGCGTGATTCTCAGTGGCGGTCAGGCTCCTGGCGGCCACAACGTGATTTGCGGCATCTACGACGGCATCAAGGCCCTGCACAAGGATTGCCGCCTCTATGGCTTCTTGATGGGACCTGACGGGTTGGTAAAACACAACTACACGGAAATCACTGGTGACATCATTGAACAATATCGTAACACGGGCGGCTTTGACATGATTGGTTCAGGACGCACCAAGCTTGAGACCCCCGAACAGTTTGAAAAAGGTCTGGAAATATTGCGCAAGCTGGGCATCACCGCATTGGTCATCATCGGTGGCGACGACAGCAACACCAACGCTGCCGTGCTTGCCGAGTATTACAAGGCTCACAATGCCGGCGTGCAAGTGCTTGGCGTGCCCAAGACCATCGACGGCGACCTCAAGAACGACCACATCGAGACCTCGTTTGGTTTCGACACCGCCACCAAGGTCTATAGCGAGCTCATCGGTAATATCGCCCGCGACTGCAACAGTGCCAAAAAGTATTGGCACTTCATGAAGCTGATGGGACGCAGCGCCTCGCACATCACACTAGAGTGCGCCCTGCAGACCCAGCCCAACTACTGCATCATCAGTGAGGAGGTTGAGGCACGCAACATGACTCTGGGCGACATCGCTCGCGAGCTGGCAGAAATCGTCATCAAGCGCAGCGAGCGCGGCATGAACTATGGCACCGTGCTCGTGCCCGAGGGACTCATTGAGTTTATCCCCGCTATGAAGACCCTCATCGAGGAGCTCAACGAGTTGCTGGCACGCTACCCCGAAATCACCAAGCTGCGTGACATGGACCAGAACAACTTTGTGCGCGAGCACCTCAGCGAGAAAAATCGTGAGACCTACGACTGGCTGCCCGACGACGTCGCCCGCCAGCTCACCCTCGACCGTGACCCCCACGGCAACGTGCAAGTGTCGCTCATCGAGACCGAGCAGTTGCTGAGCCGCATCGTTGGCCACATCCTGGAAGATGAAGCACGGTCAGGACGCTATAAAGGCAAATTCAAGACCCAGCACCACTTCTTTGGCTACGAGGGACGCTGCTCCTTCCCGTCAAACTTTGATGCCGACTACTGCTACGCATTGGGTTACAATGCCGCCCACCTCATCTTTGTGGGTGCAACGGGCTATATGTCGTCCATCAGCCACCTGGCACGACCCGCTCACGAGTGGGTGGCAGGCGGTGTGCCCATCACCATGATGATGAACATCGAGCGTCGTAACGGTAAGGACAAGCCCGTTATCCGCAAGGCACTGGTTGACCTCAATGGAGCGCCGTTCAAGGAGTTTGCCGCACGTCGCGACCAGTGGGCTCTTGAGACCAACTACATCTACCCTGGTCCCATCCAATTCTTCGGCCCCGCCGAGGTTTGTGACCAGACGTCGCGCACGCTATACTACGAGCAAGGCGGTAAATAATCAAGCAACCGCATTTTTAATAATCTTCCAAACAGCTTGCATCCCCACTAGCCTTTCACGAGGCATGGTGGGGATTTTTTAGCGTCCGCATCGATGGTTTGAAAAGTGGTCAGGCTTGCATCACGGCAATGGCGGCAACTATTATAATGATGAGCATGGTGATGGGCACACTGGCTGCCATCACACGCGCATCGCTAGCGGTGAATGGTCGGGCGGGCATGCGCCAATGGCGGCGCAGCACGTTCCACAACGCCCATACGCCCCAGCCCACCAGCATGCCGACGACGATGCCGCCCAAGATGTCACCAGGATAATGAACGCCCAGATAGACGCGGCTGTAGCATTGCAGCACAGCCCAGCCAAACAGTGCCCAGGTGATGAGGCGGTGGCGCGTCAGCAGGGTGAGCAGCATGGCTCCGGCAAATGAGTTGGCAGCATGGCTTGACACAAAGCCATACATGCCGCCTCGGTAGTCGTTAACCGTTCGCACGGCATCGGCAAGCGACGGGTCGTGTGTGGGGCGCAAGCGCTCCACCATGCCTTTAATGAGTGACGACGAGATTTGGTCGGCAAGCACCACAGCAAGCACCACCATGGCGATGATGAGCAATGCCTGAAGGCGGTTTTTGTGCAGGAGCACCCAGCCAAGAGCCATGAAGATGAGCGTCCACGACCACTTGAGCGACACCAGCCACCACATCTCGTCGGTGAATGTGCTGTGCCAGCCGTTCACAAGCAGCAGTGCCGCCTCGTCTATGTCTTGCAATATCCTTAACATCGTGTCCTAATGGTCTGCAAAAATAGTCAATTTTGCTCATACACATCACGCTCTTGCCCTAAAAAGGGAAGAACAGGGCGCAAATTTATCTCATCAAGGTTTGTTTTGGGCAAGATGCCAGCCTCGTTTATTCCATTTTTTTCAATGGCGGGGCTATGATAGAGCAACAGCCACAGGGTGCGATGACCTGTGGCTGTTAAGTTGCCCATGTTCTCGTCGTTTTCTGTTATATAGACCCCAAAAGCGAGCATAATTAAAAGGTCGTTATGACAAAAAATGTTAACTCACCGCCCATTTGAAAAAAATCAGAAAAATCAAGGAGGGGCATAAAACAACAAGGTTGCCAAAAACGCTGGTGGTTGTGGGAATAACTTAATTTTGTGGCATCAAGAAAAACGATAAAAGCCTTACCACTATGTATATCAAACTGATTGAGCCCAAACTGATGAAAAGGCCGATGGACACTGATCTTAAAATCAGGATGTCACCACCGCTAGGACTTTACACCATCGCCACGCTGCTACGCGACCATCACAAGGTAGAGGTGCAAAACGAGAGCATTGAGCCCATCACTTATGACCGGCCAGATATTGTGGGCATCACAGTCACCGTCAATTCGTTGCCTCGCGCTATAGAGATTGCCTGTCGTTTTCGGGCGCAAGGTAGCCTCGTGGTGGCGGGTGGCATTCACATCACCACTGCGCATCAATTGATACCGACCGATTGCTTCGATGCCTTGAGTATAGGTCCTGCTGAGGGCTCGTGGCCTAGAATTATAGAAGATGCACAGCTGCTTGGGCGGTTGCAGCCTGTTTATCATTGCAGTGCCGACTTTAAGGCAGCAGACATAGTTGCGCCAAGCTACGACATCATCAAGGAGAAGGATTATCTGTTTTGCAATATTGTCCACACGAGCAGGGGGTGCCCATTCAAGTGCGATTTCTGTTACAACAGTGGCCCCCTCCACGCCTATATGCGCCGTCCCATTGCCGATGTGCTAGCCGATATCAAGGCTACGCACTCGCGGCACATTATGTTCATCGATGATAACTTTGTTGGCAACATTCCCTGGACTCGGCAATTGCTGCAAGCCATCAAGCCCTTGAACATCAAGTGGAACGCTGCATGCTCAATCAATGTGGCTCAACACCCCGACCTGCTAGACCAAATGACCGACGCAGGATGCCGCAGCTTGTTTATCGGCTTCGAGAGCATTAACCCATCGTCAATCAATAGCGTTCATAAGGTGCAAAACAGCACCGCCGACTACGAGCACGCCATCGCCGAACTGCACAGTCGCGGCATTATGATTAACGGCAGCTTTGTGTTTGGGCTAGACAGCGACACGCCCGAAACCTTTGGCAGTACCATCGATTGGATTGTCAAGAACAAAATAGAGACCGTCACGTCACACATCCTCACACCTTATCCTGGCACCGTCACTTACAACGAGATGGCGCATAGCGGCAGACTCACCACCACCGACCTGTCGCTGTACGACACGGCGCACGTTGTATTCAAGCCCAAAAACATGACTGCTGAACAACTGTATAATGGTTATCTGAATGTGTATCGCGAGGTCTATAGCTGGAAAAACATCTTGCGGCGCATGCCAGATGACCATAGCCAGCGTTTTGCTTATCTGACATTCAACTTGCTATATCGCAAATATGGTGCACTATCTGATGCTGTGTGCCGTCTTGTGGGCTATCAACGCTTTGGCAGATTTGCAGAGCTTATCTCCCGCTACTGATATCACTTGTACCCACCAAACGTGAGTACTGCCCCCAATTCTCGAGTGAAAAAAACTAATAATTTACTCACTAATTGTAACTCGGTGATATTTTATTTTTTCAGGTTTGCAGATAATATAGTGGTGTAATGTTTCCTCGATTCATTGTTGTCTTTCTGTTTCACGCGGGGGTGGCGGTGTAGCGGTAGTAGCGGACGCGATCGCCGAAGATCCAGGTGCGCAGCTTGATGGGCACATGATGCCAGTAGTCGAAGGAGAAGAAACCGCCGTCGCTCTCGTTGATGAGCGGCCCCAGCAGCGACTCGCCGATGTAGATGGCGGCATGGTGCGGCCTGACGCTGTTCTCGAAGATGACCAGGTCGCCTGGCTGCCGCTCACTCGCACTCACCTCGCGAAAGTGCCACTGCTGGGGGTTGCGCACAAAGTCGGGGCAATAGGAGCACGTGTTGTGCGGGTCGTAGATGCTGGTGGCGGT
>Ga0181612_142819_pt1 | contig 19425 bp, 12 predicted proteins | sample HoacroProtozoa21_FD_119630 | JGI IMG/M metagenome (GOLD analysis project Ga0181612, IMG submission 119630) | Hoatzin crop microbial communities from Cojedes, Venezuel. Combined Assembly of Gp0051906, Gp0051904, Gp0051908 | reverse complement strand
TAAGTCCAAAGGAGGCAAACCAGTGACCCTAGACACCTCCACCAGGCACGTTAGATGAAACTGTTCTGGAGAACACCAGGAACAAACCCAGGGATACATTGGTCCTACTGCAGAGGAATCAACAGCTTCTGGAAAGGGAAGTCACGGCTCTCTAATCTGGTGACATTTCCAGATGGAGTCTGGAAGCAGACAGATGAGAGACACTTTCACAGTCCCCTTCGTTGTCCAAAGCTGTTTCACAGAGTCTTTCAGTGAAGGCTCTAGAAGAAACTGTGCTACCATGTGATAAAAGGAAAGGCCTGGCATGGCGAAATATTCCATTAAATAACTGCGTGGCAAAAATTGGTCAGTTTTACCAGGGAAGAGAAAAACACTCGAGCGCCACAGGAACCTGTGCTATTGACTGATTCACCAAACTAAGCTTGATGGACCACTGCTCTTACCCAGCGCAGGTGCCTTTACAATCAAAGCTGCAGGGCGCACACTTTTTCCTAAGTTGCCTTTTGAGCATCAAGAACTAAATATTTCCATGTAAATATCAGTGAACTTCTTCATTCCCTCAGGCTGCTAAGCAAGCTTTCCCAAAGTGGATCTTGTCTTTCCACAGCCTGACAAGATGCTTTGCAGAGAGTGAAGTGACCCCATAAAGTCAGCAATCCAGAATATCAGAATCATAATTAACGTTAAAGTCAACAACTTGACAAAAATTTAAGTCTCTGAGCAGACCCATGCTGCGTCAGACCAAACTTCCAGTTAGCCCAGTACTTGAACCTCCCAGCTGACAAAAGCAAATGCCTAGGAAAAAATGAAAGAATAAGGCACATACGAAATGATACATTTCCCCATAACCCTTCCAGCTTCCAACAGTTTGTCAGATACAGGTGGTACCTCTCTGTATTTGTAACATTTGTTACTGGGAAAAATGAGCTGACATTTCCGTGCAATGGTTCATCACAGCCCGAAGATCTCCCTTCCTGGAGGGCCCCTCCTTCCCAGTCATTTCTGAACACCCTCAGCAGCATGGACACTACCAGCACACCTCCACACACAGCTCCACAGCTGCCTCCTCCACCAGCAACAATCCCTCACTCACTTATTCCCTCTCCTGTCTCTCTTTGAAACAATTCATAATCTGCATCGGGCTCTGGCTGCATAGTCCCCCCTTAGTTTGCAGCAAAGGAACTTCTCAAGGACTTCTAAGACAAAGACGGCAGCCCAAGAATCATCTCAACATACCTGCTGGTTCATCTTCGCAAAAGCCATGTCCTATTTCTCCACGTGCCCAATGCTTCTGCCCTCTAGTAGTGCTCCTACAAATCCGTCTAAGCAAGACATCAAGGTTCTCTCAGCCCATCGCTGCCCGACTCTCTTCTGAAACCCACTATGAAACACAGCACCATGCCCACCACTCTCCCTTCTCTTGACCCAAGGCTGTTCGGAGAGACACTGTTCCACAGCTACCAGCTCACCTGTTTTCTCCTTGAGTCCTGTTGGAATCTGGGTAAGTATCTGACCCTAGAGACTTTCTCCTCTTCTCCTCACCTATTTCTTCCACTCAGTTCTTTCAATCCCAGCCTCTGCCAAGTCCCTCACAAAGAAGCGTCCCAGCCTGACAACCTACCTGATTCTGGACACATGGGCAAAGACTTCCACTGGGTATGGTCTTACCTTCCCCAGGGCCTCTTTTTATACTGCAATCCTCTACAGGCCCTATAAACTCTCTGGCAGGCCTCCTGCTCCTGATTTTCTCGAAGGAAGATATTATTACTATTTTCAATAGCTTCTGCTAGTTGCTTTTCAAAGTCTTTGCTGGCTGGCATGAATTATCTACAAATAACTAAATACAAGACTGGCAGTAAACAAGAATGGTCACATGTATGCAATCCTCACTGCATCTAAGCCTCCTGAATATCGGTGACCGGTATCAGGTGTTCAGGGAAAGAATAGAATAAACAGTGAAACACAGAGCTATCTGTGATCACAGATAGAAGCAACAGTCATAGACGCGTGGGTTTAAAATCAAACTATGGAATTGGCCTCCATGAATTACTGTGAACATTTAAATGTATATATTTTAAAATCTTAATTTTATATTTTAAAATTTTATACTGAAACCACCACAACTTCTTGCAGCAGCAAGTCCCACAGTTTCCTTATACTTCGGGAAAAACAGATTCATTTTTCTTTTAAGCCAGAAGGTGCTTTTTCTCCAATTCTTGTGTTTTGAGAAACAGGGAATAATCACTTTCTAGTCATGCTCTTCATGGTGTAAATGACTGACACAACTACAGTCCATCTCCCTCAGTTACCTCTGTCCAAGCTGTGGAGGCCTTAGTCACCTCTGTCATTCTTCGGGCAGAAGACACTCCTGACCTCTGACAACTTGTTAATTGTTCTCATCCAGTTCCACTCAATCCTTTTTGCCATGGGAAATGCATTCAACATTCAGAGATTTCTACAGTGCAGTAACTGTGTTTTCAGTTAGGCTGGGTTTGGAAGCCTTTGCTTTAGGCTACTTCTTGCTCTTTCCTGTCTGAATTCAGCACTTACGTCCTGGCTTTTCTCCTACATTAGAGCTTTTATGGTGTCCTCTCCACTCCCCTTCCCCCAGTGCATCACCTCAAAGCGTATGTTCTTCCATTCCTACAAGCTTTCATGCAGACTCTGGCTGAAAACTTCCCCCATATCTTTTATACTTGAAACAGCAGCAATCTACACAGGAAAGGCTATTAAACAACAAAACAGAGGGTAAAACAATTTGAGCTAAGTGCACTGACTGGCAATTTCTGCCATAAGAAAGCATAAATTAGCATTTAAAAAAAGTATTTGAAGCCTAACAGAACAAAAGCAGCTGAACACAAGAACAGTGACTTACTTCTGCAGCATGGCTTGCCACTCGCCTAGTCTGTCTCCTATGGGAAACCGCTTAATGGTGCTCTGAATCTTCGCTCGCCACTCCCTCATGTAGTCCTCAATGTCGAACACAAACGGCTGCTGCCCAAAGTTGGCATCAACTATCTCTCCGGGAGTCTGGAGACCCACTGTGGGGTAGAGATTGGACTGGGAAGGAAGAAAAAGAAAACTATATTAAACGCAGCTTTCTCTTTCCGGTTCCAGTTACGTGGTTTGGTAGGACAAAAGAGCTACTCTTTAAATTGGAACGTGTAGTGGCAGAGGAAAGGGCAACAGCCCTCTAGGTACACCTCGAGGAACCCCATGACTTATTGTATAGTTATTAAAAGTTATTGCACAAAACGAGAATGATAGGCTCAACCCCCCCGCAGTCTGCGATAGATGCCATGACTGCTGTCTACGGCGTGTCCACTTTCTGGCTTCATTTTCTCCAACTTCTACCAAAGTTCAACAACGAGAAAACAATAATTAAAAAAATGAGAGGGGCATCTTTTCAATCAACAGATCTCTGTGCTCTCCACTGCTTCAACTGAACTCTCTTGTTCCTTGGAAGTTGCTGTCTGAATATTTTACGTCTCTGACGAAAAGGGAACGGATGGTAGCGGAGCTCTGAGGTTGGGTTTTTGACGATCCCAAGACAGCAAGCCATCCCCACAAGAAATTCCACTACTGATAGATGAATTTCATTCTAAGAACAAGTGTATGGATCCAAATGGGAACTCTGACACCCCCACCCCGAAACATGGGGAAGGAGAAAGGTCATCCCTGGGAAAATACCTCTAAAACACAGCCAGTAATTCAGCTTCCAGAGAAGATGATCTAACTGAAAACAGGTGGCAATAGTCTATCTCAAAGTCGTCTGAATTCAGGCTATTTTAAGAATAAGCTTATGGATATGAATTGCATCCCTGAGCCCACTTAAATATGGGAGAAAGAAAGGGCATCAGAAAAGGTACAGGGGTGCCTGGTTCTGGATTGCATTTTTTAAAGAACGTGTTTGTTCACTGTCATGTTACTTTTCTGCAGCACAAATTATTTCTGTTTGCAACACAAACCTCACTAGTGCTCTGCTCCAGAGCACCTGCTGCCAGCCTGCGGGGTGCAGGCAGATATCTCTCCCGTGCCACTCATGAACTGTTTGCTGTTGGGTTTTTTCACCTTGCTCTAACACACCGGAGACTGCCAGAAACCAGCCCTGGGCAAGGCACATGGATGCACGCAGTGAAACGGAGCCCGGAGGGTGCCTGGCTGCAGTGCCTGGCTCAGGGCTGAACCCTGTCAGACATAAGATCAGTGGAGGAGCAGGCCTCTAGGTCAAATCAGCGAGAGACGCTACTGGGGGTTAGATGGTCACCCTGAAGAATCATAGGATGGTCTGGGCTGGAAGGGATTATACAGACCATCTCTCTCCACTCCCCCTGACACAGGCAGGGACCCATGCCACCAGCCCAGGGTGCTCCCAGCCCCGTCCAGCCTGGCCTTGGACACTGCCAGGGAGGGGGCAGCCACAGCTTCTCTGGGCACCCTGGGCCAGGGCCTCACCACCCTCATAGGAAAAAATTTATTTCTTATATCTAATCTAAATATCTTATATCTAAAAATCTAATCTTATACCTAATCTTACACCGCCTCTCAGTTAATGTGTTCTTCACCCCTTGATTTTTTAGCAGCCGTTGCTTCGTATCTTCCTCTTGCTTCCATTGTCATGGCTTTTCTTTTGTTGTCTTGTTTGTCTCAACGTTATTTCCCATCTTGGGTTTGATGTTCTTACAGTGATTAGAAGAACGTTGTATTGACGAGTCCCATATGGAGGTTTAGAGGAGCAAGACCTTCCTCCACTTTTGCTAAGTATATTAGCAGTAGTCTGTCTCCTTTCATAATGCTGTTTCCCTGTCCGTTTAAAAATGAGATGGATGGCAGCACAAGGAGACTATTCCCTTTCCACAGCAGTGGTTTGTGTGTATTTTGATTTTCCACTTACACGTCATGTTCTATTTGTGTCTTGAGCATCACGTCAGACATGACACCACCACGTAAATCAGTACAAGAATGTATTTAATTAAGAGATAAGCAGATCTCTGGGGACTAGATCTTTTATATTTCTAGCTGGCAGAAGATGTGCTTTCCAGGTGCTACTACCATGTTTCTGTGGGAAGAAGACGGAGCAGAGTGAGGCACTGTGTTACACAGGAACAAAGAAGAAAGAGATTTGCTCTGAAGTGTACCGAACACTTTATATAAAATCCATGCAATACTTCAGCGCAGCCAAATTTGAAAGTAGAAAGGAATGCACAGCTTTTATTGAGATCAGATTGGTCTCAGAGGGAAAGCAGGAGGAAAACAAGCACAGCACTAAGGAATTCCATTCATGGAGCTGTTCAACTTTTGTTAGGGTTTGTTTGTTTTCAGGAAGCTCAAAGCAAACCACTGATCTTTGCGGTGGGGTCTCAGTCTTCGTTATTTTTGTTGAAAGCTTTACTACTTTAGAGAGAAGGTAATTTCATAAAATATATCTCTGTGTGTCAGGTGATGCTCATGACTTCATCAGGAAGATAAGCATCTTAATTTTCAGAAAATAGATCTTGCTGGGTGGGATTCAAGAGAAAGCCTGATGGCCTGAATTCATCCATCAAAGGAATTATTATTTCTTCGCTGAATGGGGAAAATGTAATTACGCCTTTTTATTTTGCCTATGAAGTTTCATGGGCAGGTTTAATGACGGTATGTGCATGCCAGGTGAAGCCTCACAATTTGGGTGTGACCTTAAAATACAACCCTCTGGCTGTGTAGAGCTGTTCACAGGAGTCTGTAGGTGGGGCAGAAAGTGGACTGACTTGAACACCCGTAGAGATGGCTATAGGATATATATATATTTATGGTTTACTTCACTGATTCTTAAACACTGTGCTGTGTTTGGAATGGCACAGGCCGCAGACAGCCGAGGCGGGCAGTACGAACTCTCCCTCCGGTGTTTCGCGCAGGTGTTACCTGTCCTGAAATACATCAAAACGATGGCCTTCTTCCAGGCAGCAAGCGGCCTTCCGGAGTCCCCAGACAGCCGTGCTGGGATGCGCGTGCTGACGGCGGTCCCTGCGGTCGCTCTGCAGACTCGTCTGGTCTCTAGGGCTGGCGGTGCCCGATCCATGGAAGCAACAAACCAGTCGCTGAATTCGAACGCCGAAGCAAGCCGCAGCCTGAGGCCTGTGGAAGAGCCCTGTGCAGAGCTGGAGAGAGCTGGCTGAGCCTGCCCGTCTGTCCTGTGCCGCCACGCTCGGCGGGGCCTGTACCTGGCGCAGCGGCTTGTCCAAAGAGACGTGGCTCTGCCGCGACCCAGCGCTGCGAGGTGCAGCCGCAGGGCAGAGTGCAGCCGACACGGGGCTCCGTCTCCATCGGGCAGCCGGAGCGCAGGACAGAGCAGCTGCGGTGCTCGAGTGTGCGGCGAAAGGGTTAGGAGTCCTTCCACCTGAGCTGGTAAAGTTCACACGGCAACCTTTAAGTTCTCCTTTAATTGCCAATTACGGATTACAATGTGGCATTCTGAAGGTGGGCTGAGTATTCGATCCAGTCCTATGCTACAGTGTTGCTGTGGAACAAAATAGTGGTAGTTGTGGAGGAGTTTGCTCTTCTTATTTTACGGCCAACTGTTGTACTGCCAGTAGGGATGTATTTTCACACTCTTGATAGATGATGTGCAAACTCTGAAATAACTAAACCCCAAATTTCTCAAGACAGAGCTAGTCAAAGCCAAATCCAAACAAGCAGTTTGAAAATTTTACAACAGTGAGTGTAACACATTTAATTGCTAGCAATTTCCATAGAGCATCTGCCAAAGCTAAAGCAATATCAGCTTTCATTTCTACTGAATTAAACACATTGCTTTCAGTCTGGAAAGACAGGCCCTTTCTGCCTTTGTTTGTTGGTTAATTAGGTGGAACAACATAAATCATTCGAACTGTTCTGGTGTATCTGGAATAATCTCTGGGTAAGCAGCAGCCTGTGGTCAGTTGAGCTCAGGGTCTGAGATTTGCTCTCAGAACTATGTCAATGTCTAGAGTTCAACCTGCAGGTGCAGGGTTTTTTTGTGCTTTTCATTGCGTCAGACTGAGGACACATTTAATCTGTCAACCTGGTGAAAAGGTCGGGTATTAGGCTTGGTCTGTCCCTCCCTGCCCTGACGAGGTATTGAACGGGAACAACCTCGATGCCAAAATGTGGCCACGCAGTGATTGAGCAGGGGTGAGGCCAGGCCACACCTGCGCTCGGTTATTTGCTTCGAGAGCAGGTTCCCAGGAGGCTTCTCATAGCTCGGGTAGCTCCTTGGTACAGCCCGGTGTCTTGCCCCGGCTCCGCGCTCTGAGTCCCTGAGCCAGGGGCAGGGCTGTGCCCACAGGCTGCAGAGCTCTGCGGTTCCTCTCTGCCGCTCGGGAGGGTCGGGAGGTGGCGGCGGTGGCCCTCAGGTCACCTTCCCAAAAGGGGGTCAGGCCTTGCTCGCTCCGTGTAACTTCACCACCTGAGAAATGAATCCTTCCCTAAAGCTGGCTGTGTGTCGTCAGTCCCGTGGTCACCGCCTGTACTGCTCCACTGTGCAGATCAGCAGCCGGCCTTGCTCCTGGCATTACGTGAAGTCTTTGAAAGACAGGAGAGAGTTCAGCGGGGTGCCAAGGGCCTGGGCACCATGCAAAGGCATGTTGCAAAACATGCAGAGACCTCAGGGAAACTCTTGGGATAGCCTTCATGGGAGTGCAGGAATCGGGGGACCTTTTGGGTCTCCAGGTCTGCTCCCCTGCTAGCACAAGCACTGAATCACGTAATTGCTTTGTGTGGAGGCAGGTCTTTTTTACCCCTGCTGTGGTGTTTGTAAGGTTGTTCCAGAACTGACAGCTCGGAGAGTTGCGATTTCCATCGTAAATATGGTCACACCTGATTTATGGCCATTTATTTTCATCTATAGGTCAAACAGTGCTTCTTCCTTCCATGTGTTTGCCTTGACCTGCAAGCAAGTCTATCGCCAGTCTGTCTTCATCTTTGAAAATGAGCAAGTCAGAACGAGAAGTTCTTGTCTTGTTTAGCTTAGGAAAACAAGCTTTTAGTACTTTCAGACCAGCTTGATTGTTAAGAAGGTTTTAATGTATACCACAACTTTGTTTGTACTGAAGTGGTACCTGGTGTACAACTGAAAACAAACTGGCTGAACAGAGAGGGTGTGTTGAAAACCTGAAATCCTGTGTGCTTTTATTTCATTTTCTAAGGGCACAATTAAGCTCTGCCCATGTATACTTCGAGTTACAAACATGTTTTGCAGATACCACTGTGAAAGCTGAGAGAATACATTCGTGTTTTGTAAGAAACCAGAAACTACAGTATACAAGCAGTTCCTTCTTTCAAATTACTGCTGAATCTTCTCAAATACTGTGTGCCCTTTGAGAGCTAATCTCTCGAAGAGATTGCTTCCACGGAGCATCCTTCATTAACGACCAGTTTTCGTTAGCATTATTCCAGAGGCATGTGACTCTACGTGTACACTCAAGTGGATGAGCAGACGGCGGAGGGCACAAGCAATGGCTGTGATGGGAGATGGAGAGGAATTGTGACCATTTCAGGTGTTATTTAGTAATGAGGCAGCCTACCTTGCACCGCTGTGGGTTGTGCTGGGGATTAGAAGCAGACATAGAACAGGTTAAATGGGAGATTGTGGTTATCTAGTGCAAAAGTGCAGTTACAAGAAAAAGCACTCCAGGGAAAAAGAAGTATATATAAAAGATTTACTTTTGAGGAAGATGCTGGTTGGTGCTGCTAGAGGAGGGCAAACGTTGTCTTTCTGCTGAACACACAAAAACCTCTAAAGAGCAGTTTTGAAAGCTTAAAGACTATTATTTGAATATGCCTGTAGTGAAGGGTGTGTCGGAGTAGGTAGCTGGCTTCTGTACCTGCGAAGCTGTCTTCCAGCATATAGGGGCTGTTGCGCTTCTCTTCCAGGTTTTGCTGGAGTATTTGAACACATCTATCTTGAACCTTTTGATCTTGAGGCTATGCTTTAGGATTTTCAGGTGAGATATCACAGGGCTTGTTTTCCCTGTACGTGCCGCTTCCCCACCCGGCGACAGGGCATTGGGTTCATGTTTTTCCAAAGGTGCTGCCTGCTCTCTTTTGCTCAGTCAGCCCGCGAAGGCTTCACAGCAGGGTGGCTTCCCTCTGCAGCGCACGCAGTGGGGCTGTAGTGAAGGAGTGGTAGGGCAAGTCTAAACCCAGTCCAAGCTTGTTTGCAAATAAACGACCGACAGAGTTACAGAAGTGGCAGCATTGCTGGCATCCCCAGGTTAAAACTTTATTAAAAGCATTCCTAAGAAATTAGAAATGTCAGCTTCTTTGGGTCTCAGTACTCAAAGCTTTTTTGCTGTGATTTTTTTTCTTGTTTTTGTTTGGGAACTTGTGGGATAGCAGGTGGCTTAATGGCATAGATCTAATGAGGGGGACCTGGTGAGAAGGAACGGAAGAAGTTGGGGGAAGATCTGCCAGGCCTAGCTGTCAGCACAGTCTGTTCTACTTCTGGTAACTAGGTAGGATTTCTGAGGAGGGGCGAAGATGTAGTGTTTATGCAGTGGATTCAGGAAGAGCTGAAAGGGTGCTTCGGTATCCCCTGATACTGTATTTCACTATCACTAGCCCCTGTATTTCACTATGAAAATACATCAGGCAAAGTGCTTTACTTGTGCTGGAGTTTGCTGGGTGATAGGTAGGCTGAGAACACGAGCTTGTTTGCTGTAAGTTTGCTATTGTTGAGGCAGTCCCACCCAGTACCAACAGGGTGGACACACACCCAACCGCCATTGTAACGAAAGGCTTTGTCAAGCTGTAGATGCACGTATGTGTTACCCTTGGTGCACACAAACCTCAGGGCTTTGGTTGCACAGCAAGATTTTCTGAAAGAAGCTGGATAAGGACTAGATCATACCATATCTTGTCAGTTTGTCTCCAAGTCTCTGTATTTCACTATCAAAATACATCAAGCAAACTGCTTTAATTGTGCTGGAGTTTGCTGGGTCTTAACGCAGGCTGCTGCAAGGGCACCCACGAATCTGCATCTGGCAGAATGATCAAACTTTCATTTTCTGCAGTTGAGTTAAAAAAGCTGAAATGATGTAATTCAAATGAGCTCTAGAAAATACTGTGAATTAATTTTTGCTGTATTGATTTTTTTTTTCCTGCATACAGTGCTTGTATGCAGAGAGCATTGTTTCATTTCCTTCTGATTTCCTTGCTTTGTGATGAAGGACTTTGAAAAGCAGCTGGAAGTGCAAGTGAGAAACTCTCTTCCTTCCACATAAAATAAGTAGCACAAGAGCTGCAGGCTGGAGCGTGCTCCCAGGTAACGGTCACTCGTAAGCAAAAAGAGCTGATGGTGTCTGTGCTTAGCCCTCTTGATTCCGAGTCCAGTGTCAAGCAGCGTCTCGAAGAGCGTACATTGTTCTTCATGCTTAGCTTCATACCAGGAGAAAATCGGGTGGGCGCCTGTCTGCTGGGTAGACTGTTCCTTTTATTTTGCAGTTCCCTCCTGGGTTCCTGTTCAGTACTGTAGAGGTCTACTCAGAACCGGCCAGCGCTGCTTAGAGGTTTGGTAGCTGGCTAAAGAGGTCGCTGGTTGAAAGAAGACATAATGTTTCTGTCTTGACTGTTAGCTCTGTAATACCTGAGCGTGAAAACAGGGCAGAATTCGAATCTACGCCTGAGCGTGAAGAACAGGTCAGCTAGGGTCCTGTTCTACAATATATTCCATTCCCTAGAAACACAGAATATGGGAGCAGGAATACAGAGACTTCCACATCTGTTGGTAGACCTGTCTTTTAATTGCTGAATTACACTTATAAATAAGACTTCAATAAAAGGGGAAACTCAGTTTCTGTGTCGTACACCTGTGAGCTCTAACAGTAGCAGCTCACTTCACGCCCCAGAGAACTATCAATACGTTTTTCAGGGATTATTGGCAGCAAAACCTTTGCGTGCAGTTTATAAATCTACGTGCAATGTTAGCTTCAAGATCAGCACTCCTGTCCTACAAAATGTTTAAAGGCTGGTTCTCTAAAGTAAGGCTCCCAAGTCATCATCTAAAATAGGACTAGATTGCTTTAGTTATATTTTCTTTTCTTTTCCAATATGCATTGATGGTGCAGAAAAAAATACAAAAGAAAGAAAGAAAGGTAAGAGGATTTGCTTGTCCTTTCCAGACTTCTCCTTGCACGGCAGAAGGGTTGCTCTGTAGCTGGTGTGGGAAGGATCCAGACGTGTCGCGGCTGGGTGTGTGCGCAGAGTCGCCGAGGACAGCGAGGCAGGGCTGCTGCGCCAGGCACCTGCTTTGGGCCAGCCCTGCGGCTCAGCGCCCAGCCGGGGTAGCCCTGCAGCTACGAGAAATGACGAGCAGGGGAGCCAGTGGAAACTACTCAGATGGTAAATTAACGTACAGATGCCATAGGCTGCAAGTAGGGCCAGAGCAATAGCCAGATTGTGGAACACTGACAGGGCAAATACAGAGTTTGGATATCATCTGCCTCGATTTAGGGAATATCACTCAGTAAATTACAGCTTGTAATGTTGGTGTTCCAAATTGTTAAATTAGCTCGGGCAGAAGGAATAGTGAAATTGCAGTGAGTTGTTTCAACTGGTATAATTATTCCCTTGGTGTTAAATTTCCTGACTTTCTTGTCCTTTATGTTATTTGATATTTAGGCATTAGAGGATTGTTGAAATCCTCAAAGCTTCTGCTGGGTTGGGAGATACTCTGCTGTCTGAACTCACTTCACTTTTGGTTCCAGTTCTGAGAATTACACAAGAAAAACAGAGCCCTTCATGTTTGGTAAAAGGGGAAAAAAAAAGGAAAGAAATGAAAAACACTGAAACACTGGAACGGGTTGCCCAGAGAGGTAGTGGAGGCCCCATCCCTGGAAACATTCAAGACCAGGTTGGACAGGGCTCAGCAACCTGATCTAGTTAGCGGTGTCCCTGCTTGCTGCGGGGTGGTTGGACTAGATGACCTCTAGGGGTCCCTTCCGACCCAAAACCTTCAATGATTCTATACACAGGAAGGGAGAGACTGTCTTCCTAAAACATAGACACTATTCCAAGGTCATAGATGCAACCGCTTCACAAAACTGAAGATACCATCTGCCTGTTGACAAAATTTCTTCCAATTAATTTTTTACATATTCCAGTACATGGCTTCGGGAGGGTACAATAGGAAAGGAAAAATTAAAAAGGTATGTTATATACTTTATAGCCTGCCAAACCTAAGCAGATTAAGGTTCAGGTTTAATTGTTCTATATTCTCATTTTAGCCATGTTAGTAACATAATGCTTATTAAAGACTACAGAAAGGCAGTGGTATGTTGAAAGTGGTCTTCTGAGCAGGGCAGCAGAAAGATCTGCTTCTTTTCCATTTCCAACAGTGAACAGTTCCTTCACAAGTGAAAAGGAGAAAGATTGCTGCTGATCAGCAAGTCCAAGAGAAAGAGAAGAAAACAACTGGTGGTCATTTCCTCCCCCCAACAAAAGTTTGAGCTGGTCAGTCTCATATTTCTTTAGAGCCTCATTATTCTGTATTGGGCTAAAGTGCTCTTAACAGTATGTTCACATCAGTCTAGGTGTGCTGGAGGAGGAAACCTAGTCTTTACTGGGAATTTCTCAAAGTTTAGCAGTAGCTGCTTCTGAAGTTTTGAGTCTACTCAGCAGTTGCTATTCAACAGTCAAATTACGTTCAGGTATGATCAGGGGTAGTCAGCTTTCCCCAAGGCACACACATCCAAACATGCAACAGCAATCATTGCTGCATTGCAATCAGGCTGCATTGCTTCTCCTGGTATTGCTTCTGCACTGGGAAGGTGTTTCTTATCCCTATTTCCCTACAGAAATCTCCAGGTCTCCAATTTCTTCCGGCCTTCTTGAGGAAGTGGGAGAGGGAAAGGAAGAATTTCTTTTTGCAGTTCGACTTTTGGCTTTTTTCACGAATGTTAGTGTATTTTTATTTTTGACAGTCCTCGTGTTGTTTAGAATAATGTTAGAAATAATGTTTTCTCTCTCCCTTTTTTCTCCCCAATTCTAATTTTGCTGATTTTGAATAAAGAATTTATTGACTTTTCCTTTAAACAGCATGCGTCAGCTTGACAATATGTTCTAGCTCTTTGTGCTTTTATATATGTGAAAGATTATTTGTCTCGTACTGGTCTTTGCTTCTACTCTTCATTAACTTTAATTATTGTGTATTTCTACCACACACTCTGTGAGCACTGTGAAGTAAATTTCTCAGTGGTATTTGGTCCTCCTTCTTCCTTGGGTCTTCAACTTTTATTTTAAAACATTTAATAAATGGTGCCACATTTCCTTGTATTTGTCCTCTTGAGTTATTCCTTATTCTTTAGAAGGTTTTACCCAGAATTCACTGATTCTGTTAACTCTTTTGTTCATGTCATTCTGGCACAAAGGATGGCATTTTTCCAGGGTTTGAATAATTTTTTTGGTAACTGTCTGAAGTTAAATACTTTTATAGGGTCTTGAGAGGTTTGCAACTCCTCCATGTTTGCTGTCTGTACCTGGAGGCGATGTATGAATTCTGTGAGCATGGCTGTGCTTCTGTGGCCTGGCTATATGGAGCTCAATTATTCTTTTGCAATTTTCACTCCCAAACCACTAAGAAGCTTCCTGAATAGCACCATCTGAGATCTATTTTAAAATTGGTCTGTCCTGTGTGTGGTCACTATGAATGTAATACCCAAGTACTGCAGTCCCAAAGCATTTTTTTTCGCATTTTTCTTATGAGGAAAGGAAATTATATTATTCCCATTTCACATATGGTACAGCGTGCTTCAGTTTATAACCACCCCAGTCTTCTGGTGAATGATATACTTCAACATGGATTTTCAGTTCCTCAATTCTTGTCCTAACTACTGGAGTTTTAGTATGGTTACTGTACGGTTTGCGTCTGAACCTTTTAAAAGAAAACTCTTTAAGGACATGGGATTCTACATAGTCTGAAATTCCTGAGGTTTTCAATGAAAAATTCGTAGTAATTGTACAAATTTGAGTCCTTCTGCTTTGTCGTATTTTCTGTCTACCCAGGGGCAGAGTTTTTTTTTCTCTTGCTTTACACGTATGGATTTTCTCTGTCTATTATAGCAACGTCCAAAAACATTAATATTGTATCTGAGGTGCCTGCTGAGTGTTTCCAACACTTACCCTGGGAGGGGCACACATGTTAGTAATGATATCTCCAGCTGCTGCTAAATAAATCATAATGCCATCTTAAAAACATTGACAAAATAGAACCAGATTCCATATTGAAAGCTGGCCAATCTTTCATATGAATGTCTTTCACAGAAATTCCTGGGCACCTGTTATAAGACTTACACTTCACTTTTAATATAAAGATATCCATAAGTATTTTTATTAAATACCTAAGCACACGTGGTGATCTCTTTTCATCTTTTGTTTCTAATCCATAGAGTGTAAAATCATCTGCCAAGCATTGTACTCTGTGCAAGGTTTGTGGTTTGAGGGTCATGTTGAAATGGGGAACCTGAAAAATGAAAAAATGGATGCACAACTCTGAAACTATGTTTGTATACCCGATACATAAAATGCTGCCCTCAAATGCAGGCACTTTTTATTTCATTTCATTTTGAGTTGTCCTCTGGAAAAGAAAACATGATCCTGGTATCATTTCCTGCTGGAGAAGCATGAGTATATTTGAGAAAAAGTATTACACACATTTAAATAGTAAGGAATGAAAACATACATCGGGTAGGGTTTTTAAGTAACTCAACGATACTTCCATATTTTTTGCATAAAGGTACCCAACTGAAATCAAATTCCTCAACTTTGAAGGTTGCTGTGTTATTTTTCTGGTTTCCTGTTCTATGATGAATGGATAGGCTTCTGCCTTACTATGTAGGTCTGTCTTGTAATGTTTTCTGCACTTTGTGATCTTTTCATCTGTATTAGTGACTTTTGTTTTCCCTGAGGCAAACTGCACAGTTACAAAATTTACCACTATCCTAGAATGTTCCAATTTACTGGTAACTCTTACAGAGAGTTCTCCATGTTCCTTCAGTACTTTGCTTTCATGGGGGCTAAGAACTCCTCTTCAATAGTCTCTTTCAGAAATATGATTTTGGGACAATTTTTCCCCATGTATCTGTAAGCTCTGCAGATCCCAGTCTGCTTTCAACACAGGTTTTCAGGTATTCGTGTCTTCTGCTCCTGCTATGTGCTATTCTTTGGAACAGTGCTTTCATATTGTTTAAGCCTAATACCATAACACCACAGTAATGGTAGTTATCTTAGGCAGGTGAAATGAGTAAGAATCTTATGGCATGCAGACTATGGAGACAAGCATATGTATGCCAACGTTTTTAAAACTTCCAACTCAAATCTCCTTAAGAGAAAGAATTGGGAAGTTGAAAGCTAGCAATAATGTTTCAATGCCAGCTAAACAAGCTTCATAGCCCTCACACGTGACAAAACCAGTCTGTATTACAAGGAGCATATTAAACCATTGGCCGTTCTGTACAGGGGGAGAAGTAGGGCATATGTTCAGAGGCAACCAATGGTGCTAATATTAACCTACCATTTTCAGTGCATAAAGCTACTGTCATGCTGAAATTCTGTGTCATGTGAGAGCTATTATGAGGTGGAACGTAAATTAGAGAAGCACTGCAGCACCACTGAAAGTTGACCTCTTCTCATTCCTGAAGGTAGCTGATTCACAAAGGTGTTCAGAAAATTTATCCATCAGGAGCTCCTAAGAAACAGATGACACTTGATTGGACAACATAATCTGGTGGAAATTAGCACACACTCGTACACATTTTAGCATCAGTCACCAGCCAGCTGTGACTAGTATGAGTGCTAGTAAGAAATCATTCCAACACATAACATCATGTGTGTGTGCAAGCATGAAATACCACCAAGAATCTTACATCAGAGGTGGTGTACCACACAGCTACTAATTCAAGCTCTGTAGAAAACATTGCCAAGCCAGGAGGCCCTGCATGCCTTTTGTTTAAGTTGCTGTATTTATTGTCTAACACCTTGAAGAAACTGTTAAAACACTGTTTATCTTAATGCAAAGAGAATCCCTGAAATTGTGCCAAGTTCAATGTTAGCATGGTTTATAGACCATTCCCATGCCCACAGGGATAGAAAGTCTGCCCAAGGGCATAGGAAGGGTGTAGTCCAGCTTGGAATGGCTTAATATGATGATGGATGTAGTGTAATCACTGGATACTAGAAAGTAATAGAGCATTTTGGATTAAAGATAGAACTTAGAGTTTTTTTCCTCTAGTTTAAAAATATGCAAAGGAATGACAACCAGTTGTTGGGTTTTTTTTAAGTTTGTTCCTCTAGCATTGTACTTTAAGTCATTTTGGTTTGTGAATATTGCATAGGTAACCATCTGTGTTTTAGTAATTAGTCATTTAGTCATATCTCTTCATTAGTTTCTTTTCTTCCAGTAAAGTACTTAACAGCCAGCAGTTGAATTGTGAGCTCATTTAAAATACATTGATAGTGTAACATATAATGAATCTAGAGTTAAAATTTAATGGATAAATGACTGACACTATTAAAACTGTTCCATATAATAAATAGAAAAGGGGAGTCAAAACTGTCTGGGGTATTGTCATACACAAAGTAGGCAAAACATCTCATCTGCTTTCTGGCATTAACCCAGCTGAGACCTAGCTACCATGTAAAAAACAGATTAAACTAACATCCATCAAGGTGAAAGATAATTATTGCTTGTGTCAGACAACACCTGTTTTTGCAGCATTCCTCAACTGAGTTAAAGGAGTGAAGCTTTCCACTGAATTTTACATTTGACAGTTGCCTGAAGCAATTGTGTCTGTGCAACACCTTCACCTCTTCCTTTGTTTACTTTTGGGGTAGACCAAAAATGTTAAAATACTAAACAGAAAATTTTAAAATAAAGCAGAAAATCCGGTAGCAAAATATGTAAAGTCAATGACAGACGTATATTGGAAGAAAAGGTCACGATAGTCAGTCTTTTGTCAAGTCTACATACAGATCTGTTGAAAACATTCATTTGAGAATGAATTCTGCTTACGTTACACAAGTGAATAATGCCACTTACTTCACTGGATGTCTGTAAGAGTGAAAGTAGTTGTCCCTAGATAATGTCATAACGCAGTCCTGCTAGCTTTAAGCAATGCTGCATAGGTTATAAGGCAAGATGTACATCCTGCTGTGTAAAGTAATCTGTATCACAGGCACAAATTTCACAACAAAGTCCTGCTTCAGTTGTACCGAGACAGCTTAGAGCCCACGGATCAAAGTGCGTTCTGTTACACGAAAAGCAACGACACGCATGCTGTAGCTTTCCTAGCTTAGTTCACTGAAGGATTTGGAATATTCTGTTTTGTTTTGCCTTTTTGTGAGATGTAGAATGAAGTTTGATTTTGTGACTGTAAGATCAACAGAGGTCTTTTGAAACAGAACTTATTTTTCCTCTATAGAGAAAAAATGTTGAAAACTCAATGTCCTCAACTACTCTGCAAGGTACAATCTAACTTGGTGAGGTTAAACACTAAAAGGTCCAACCCAGAGTTCACTTACATCACAAAGGGTCTTTTAATCAATTGAAGTTGGGTTCGGATGATATCTGATAGAAAGGCCAGGTGAACTATTATGCTAAACAATAGCCCCTAGATTAATTTGATCAGAGGAGATGTTGCTTTAGAAGAGAGAAGGAAGTGCAAGGTTTGGTAGACTACAAACTGCACACTGAGCCAAGAGGAAGAGAACTCAGAAGGACTGCAAGTAATGGAGCACCAATCATTAAAAGCAAAACTGCCAGCACATGGTGAACTATGGTAAACTGTGTTCAAAAGGTAAAGAAAATCCCTCTGCATAAAACGTGCATCCCAAGAGAGTGACAGAGTTCCACAGAAGAGAACGAACCGAGGTCACAGATGTGATGTTTATGGGGGCAATAGATGCGGAGGCAGCACAGCATGCCTCATTGCAAAAGGAGGCGGCAGTTAACAGAGGTTGCTACTAGCTGGTTTTAATGACACACAACTGCTAAAGATTGCACACAGATTTGAAAACAAACATGATCAGCTGGAGAGATGTGAAACAGATAAAATGTGTAAGCCAAAGGCCTAGGTACTGGAAAAGGAAAGGTATTGCCACAAACAAGATAAGGGAGGCAGTTGCACCAGTACAGATGAAAGATGTCAGATCATCTTGTGGGAAACCTTTGTTGAATGATCAGGCAGAGGGAGGAAGTATTGGGGCTACCTCATCTGTTCTTCAGAGTTTTATCCGAGAGTATGTCAGGGCAGTATGGTCACCGCAAGGTCAGTGCTGACACCACCCACAAATAGAGGGTTTGAAGGGACTGCAGTGTTACCTTTTCCACTGAAAACTCATCTGGAGGATAGACCTTGGTCAGCAATGTATGTCCTTAAGTGAGTAACCATACTCCTGAGAGAATTAAGAGAGCGGCGAACAGAACAAAACCAACAAAGAGACCACAAACTGGCTAAAGTCAACGAGCATCTCACCAAAAACTTAGTGGCCTGTACAGATCCCTGAGTGTTTGTTGAGATTGTAATATGAGAGCAGTATTAGGTACTGACAGAGGAAGAGCAGTTGGTGACAACACAAGCATGAACATCAAATAAAAAGGATGCTCTGCAAAAATCATGGTCTTACAACTGATTGCAGAATGACCAAGAAAACATTTCATAATACTTCAGCAACGTCACCACATTAATTTCCAGAAATTTCCGAACAATGGATAGACAGAGACCCAAACGTAATCTGACAGTACAGTAACCAGAGGCAGGAGTTAAGAGTATGCAAGCAGTAAGAGTGTGTCTGTGGAAAGTGTTTTAGAGACGATGCCTCAATAGAGGATGAGGTCAGTGGAGAAAGCTGTCAATTATTTGAGCTGGAAATCTACATTGCTGGGAGCTGTATTAACAATACAGCTGGTACTGATTACATAAAAGCAGTACAGGAAATACCAGGAAGAGAAGATAAAAAATGTCCTTTGGTTTAAATGTATGAAAAACAAATCTTTGTAGTTACAGTGATAACTGTTCAAGGTCTTAGTGCATTTCTTCACATCTCTCTTAATATGCTGATCCTGTGCTTTAAAATAATGGGCTGAGAGCCTGATTCAGTGACATCAAACCTAACTAAATAAAAGGTGTAATTGGTGATTAGAGAAGTGCAATGAGATCAGTGGGAGGAACCAAATAATTAGTTTCCATATGATGTTTTTCAGAGTTGTTTGTTTTTCAGACAAATCTGAGTACAGACTGAACACACAATATTTCAAATGCAAGCCATAGAAAACATTGTTATGGTTATGAAACATAATAGTCTTTGCTATGGAGTTCATAGCCTAGAACTATTTGAGTGTTACCTGTGTTAACACTCTAACCTCTAATGCTGTTCAAAATGGTTCAAAACTGGTAGAGAAAAACTAAATGCCCAGGG
>Ga0181612_102131_pt1 | contig 19428 bp, 12 predicted proteins | sample HoacroProtozoa21_FD_119630 | JGI IMG/M metagenome (GOLD analysis project Ga0181612, IMG submission 119630) | Hoatzin crop microbial communities from Cojedes, Venezuel. Combined Assembly of Gp0051906, Gp0051904, Gp0051908 | reverse complement strand
TTTCAAAACTACCCCTTCAGGTGTTCTTAATCTATTCATCATTCATTTGCTGAATATGGCATTTTTCCTAATAAAAATAACGTTTTGTGCTCTCCTTTTTATATACTATATCGCCTTAACAAGTGCGTAAAAGGATTTTTTCTCCTTTGTCAAGATATAAAATTCACTGCACACTAGATTTTTAGCTACTGCTTTATTTTCTTTGACAAGTTTTGTACATTGTTGTACACTGGGATGTAGGTTTGTATATTGAGATAAAATTTTTCAAGCTCTTTAACAATGAAGGAAATAGTCAATCCTTTCATATTGACAAGTTAATAAATATTTGTCAAACCAATATTTATTAACTTATAAAGCACTAAATATAGGTCTAAATCCTCTCTGCAGTGTTTCCATTTATGAAGTTTTCTGTAGTTCATAGAGTCCTGAATCTCCTACGAATCACTATGCTGATATCATAGTCACTATGGCACAGAAGTGGAGTATCACTGTTGTGGATACTCCCTTCAATTTTTGTAGATTCTAGATAAATTATACTTCTAATTAACTATAATTTTACTTAATTAACTTTTAATTCTGGAAAAATCTTTTTACAATCCTGACTAGCTGTGATTAATAGATTTTACTTTGCATTGCATCAAACACAGGATTTGGCAACTTATGACAATAAGAGGTGGGTGGGATGTGATATCAAGGAAATTACTATAATAGACAAAAATAGCTTCAAAGATTTAGGGCAGTGCACATTTATCTGATGAGATAGATCTTCTATTCAAGTATGTGTCCTGGATTTTGGTTGAAATATGAAAGTGCTTTCTCCAAATCTACTTTGCTGTGTTTTATACCTTTTTATATAATCTTGTATTTATCAAAAGCCCCGTAATTTTTCTGTATTTCTATTACACTGAAATTGCTTTTTTTCATAAAGCAAATACTTCAAAAAATAGATAACTGACTATGACACTTAAAGTTCTATTTCTGTCCAGTCTTACATATTTTATATTAGCTAGCTTCCCTATACACTAAGAATTACAAAGCAAAAGTGGGCATATTGATCTGAACCCTTTTTCAAAGCTGAAGATCAAGACTTTTATAGACTTGCTGAAATTAAGTGCTTTCAAGCATCCCTCCTAAGAAAAATCCTTTTCAATTTGCAAACTGTAGCCCAATATGACTTGCAAAAGATTTGTACTTTCAGCATCAAATAGCAACTGCTTGTTTACAGATGATGGATTTTATTTTGACGTCAACATGACAATGCCTTTGACAGTCTTGTTAGTATATTAGAGAGGGTGTATGCATGAATATTTGATCCTTCAAATGATATTTTTTGTGCAGAATGAATTGTCTCCTCAGTTCAAATCTTAAAATTTAGCCTTTTTTTTGTTTCCTTTTTTCCTATCCCTTTCCCTTTTGAAACATGACTAGCCAACTGTGTTATTTTGAGGTTTTGTAGTCCTGACTCCTAAAATAGGCTAGAGGAAAAGGATAGTTTTTGTTCCTAGGCATTACCAAATGATTTCAAAGAGATGCTACATCCATCAGAACATCAACTCTGTTAATCTGGTTTTTTTTAATTGCCAGACGCTGGAAAATGGAAAAGCTACTAATGCTAGAAAAAAATATGTAGAAAACGAAAAGCACAAGGTAACACAGAATTAACTTCTAAGAAGCAGATGCATCTACTTGAAGACAAACTCTGCAAAGCATCTGCATATTCATTCACTACAAAACATAAAAAGATTTCTTGGCTTGGTTTTCATTCTCCTTCTGCACTGGTATTGAAATAGATGAATTCTGTCAAATGAAGGAGTCATAATGTTCTTTTAGCCTTCTCATGTTCACTTCTTTGTTAACTGTTACTTCTTGTTTACTGTTTACAGATATTTGCCTTTTGAGATAAAAGTCAGAGCACATAATAATGCTTGTCTTCTTTTTTCTCATTCCCTTGAAAATGCTTCTGCTTTTAATTTGGCAAGCTAAATGAAATTGCTCTTTGATGTCTTTGATGGAGTCTGTTAGTGTACAAGTATGCAGCTAAACAGTGATTAGGTTACATTAGCTTTAGAAGGTTTGTACGTCTACTAAATTTTATTTACCTCTCACTAAGACATCAGTATTTCTGTATGGAATTTGGAACTTTTTTTATACAGTCTTTATCTGAAATGAAGACAAAAATAGGTCAAGAATGTTGATGAGCACACTAAGGACCAGTGTGAGGTTGCAAGTGAAAAAGGTGAGAGCAAATGTTTGTTTTGCACACCCATTGATTCTCTTTGTATGGGAAATTGGGTGCTTGTGCAAGTAGATGGGCAAAATTAGTTCATCCACATGGTTAAGAAGGCAATAAAAGGATATACAGTATCTATATGCAGCTTCAGCAATGACTGTAATCAAATCAGGTATGCAAGTGCTTATGTATGATGTTGAAAATTCAATATTTACATGATTTTTACTACTGGACATAGGTGTTTTCTAGTACTACTAGTACTTGTTTATATTTTAACAATGGAAAGGAAGTGATTGCTATCAGAAAGCACCTCCACTTCTATGTATATGACAAAAAAACCTCAGTCTCTCCTAGATTCTGGAGAACAGGAGATTTGGAAATATATTATTTCTGCATGCATTTTAATGTTCAGTAGAAATCTGTCAATAATGTAGCTGAATTTACCTCAGGAGGGCAAGGTACTTATAGCTAGGATCAGAGATTCTTTGTACAGTCTTAAAGAGCTTTTTTTGCTGACACATTGAACGATGACTACAAATATACAGAATCAGGTAAATATATTTCAAAGAAAGGATGACATTTTTCAGTTGACTGAAAATCTGACTAGAAGAATTCATTCAGTCTCAGGTATTATGTATGTGCTCCATTAATGTATCCATTATGAACGATCAAGTATTTTCATGTCTGTTTTATGTGCTGTCTAGAAAACAATAGTCTTCAACTATGATAAAGCTCACTCTAGACATCTAAGCAATATGCTAAAATTCAGTTTGAGTCTTTATAGATATTTATGGAGAAAATTTTTATTTTCTGTGGTGAATTATATTGGTGGTGTTCCTGCATTCCCACATGCAAAGCTCTCTGGTCAGCAGGCAGAGTTGCAAGGAGGCACTCTTGACACAGGTTTGGCACTGTTTAGTAATCTTCCATCATGAATCTTGCTTGCATATTCTTTGAGCATTACTTTATAAAGTATTATCTGCAAATAGCTAAGCTGACCTAATTGTTTTACTTAATTCTTTCTTCATGTCAGAGAGTAGAAAAGGAATAAATAAGACCCTCCTTTTCAGTGACAGCAGGTGGTTCGTCTGGCTCAGTTGCACCATGGGATTTAATTTCCAGTATTTAAACTTGTAACAGATCCTGGGGTTTCTAATTCTTTTATGATACCTGTATATTCAGGGTGCATTCTGGGACTACCTGTTCTGGAAAACTTGAAAGGGTATGTAGCAGGCATGATACTTCATTTTGCAGAGCAATGTTCCAGATGTGAAAATCAGGAAAAAAGTACGGATACTAAACAGATTACTGTAGTTTACACGTCCTTTTCAATCCTTAGAGATCCTGAGAGATTTAGCACAATCAGAAAATTATATGTCCCTACAAGGTTCAAAAATTCCCTGAACCCTACTACCAGTGCATTCATTCCTTGCATCCGTTTTTTGACTTGGCCAGCTTCAGAGGAACGTGATACTCCTAAAGCTTCAGAGTCCTGCAAATACTGACATGGTATATAACACCACATTCAGCAGGTGGCTGAGGAGGACCCCACTACCTAGAGTGGAGCTGCCATCACTGCACATTGTTGACTTTCTGCGGATCATGAAAAGGATGGCTTGTTTTGGAGCAGTTGCACTTGCTTCCTGCCAACAGCTGTCTACCCGTCCCATGAGAATGCCTGGCAAGAGGAGTGCCTGCTACAGGCATAGTCCAGGTACTTGTCTGGTCATTACTGATCCACTGCAGCTTACTGTCTGATGAGCTAGTATGGGTTGATTTTTCTTTGATATGACAGGCTGTAATAATAACACATCCAGTTGTTCCAGCACAACAGATAGGACAGCAGCCTGTGTTACAGGATGATAAAGCAAAAGGGAGAAAATGAGCAATGAGAGATGTACAAGGAGGGAACTCCATTATCTAGTGTGGCTGCTGAAAATCACATCTTCTGAGTTGATGAAGTTATCCAGGATGCCTGGGATGGAGCAGTTTCAGATCCATGTCTCTCAGTACGTGGGCAGGTGCCCTAAAATCAATGTCAGCTGCTCTGTAAGCAGACAAATAATCAAGATATACAAGCTGATTCTTGTCAGACTTTTACCTCAGCAGTCAGGCTTTGGAAAAGCCATGTTTTTCTTTTTATTGTGTGTATGATTTGTTTTGTGTAAATGGTATCACAAGCTGCATTTGGCATCCAGCTATTGTTTTTACATTGATCCCTTAAGCGCCAATTTGGTTTTCTGTTCCAAAGTGTAAAAACAGGGAGGAAATACTCGATCTCAAAATCTTTTTCCTGAAATGCTAATTCATGTTAATATATCACAAATGAATGTGAAACTTTTAAAAATATTTTTTAAAAGTATTTTTTAAAATGCTTATGTTAATTTGAGGATGTCAAAAGCTAATATGGTTCTGTCACTATCTATGAAAAAGTTTGCCATCCATGTGCAGTTGCAAGTGTCTTCTTACAGATATTTTCTTACAGTCAATTATGTATCTCTTCAGATACTTTAACGACAATCCTCGGTTTGTCTTGATGCATTCTATGCATAGCCTGATATTTCATTTTTGTGTATTTAAGTCACAAGAAAATATTTTAATATGTATGTCTTGTGTATATATATGTATTTCTGCAACAAGTGTGTGTTTTGCTCATGTGGATGGCACTTTCCAAGAAGTTAAAGAATGAACTGAAACATTCCTCTGACTGTTGATCCAGAAATCTTCAGAATGCACAGGAATTGCAATCTAGTGTTTCAAGTCTGTCGATTTTTCTTAAATATATTTCTAAACTAATTATGTTAAATGAATTATACTTTGTAGCTTAAAGGGCAAATTTCATGCAACAATCTCAGTTTGTTAAGCAGAAATAATAAGGAGGAATGGCAGTACTATTCGTTAGATCTGGCTTCTCTTGCATATGTATGTAACACAGTATTCTTTGATGTTCTTTTCAACCCATTTCCTATCAACTCATGTTTTAATGAATTATTTATTATTATTTATACATTGTGGGTTGTAGACTAACATATGATATCCATGGTTTTGCACAAATCAATCACTTTTCATTGGCTAGTGGTTTTATACTTCCTGATTTCATAAAGGAACAGTTTAAATGAATACTAAGAAGTTGTTCATATCCAAGTTGTCAATATTATACTTGTTAAATCTTATTCCTTTTTCCTAGGGGTACCACAGTATTCTTCTAAAATTTGCTTAAGTAGGACATTTATAGCAGCCAAACCAAAATAATATTATATGCTTAGAAACACTCAGGTTAATGAAGTTTGAGACTTTCAATACAAACTAATGGAGACATAAAGAAGGAAAAAAATGTTAGTTTGTGTTAAGGTTTTGAGGTAGCACTGCAGTGATTCTGTACATTTCTTGATTGTGCCACAGATGCCCTGGGTAAGTCATAATCTCTTTTCAGCTTTTCTTCCCCTCAACAGAATAGGTGATGAGATATGCCTTCTGCTTATACCTGTTCTCTTTAATTTGAAAGCTCTTCAGAATGCATGTAGACAGCAAAGCACATAAGAGACTAATTTTGATTGTTTTCTCTGAGTGCTTCTGTGTCTTCAATAATGATAACCCAGGAGTTTAGAAATACATGTATGTCAATAATCGCTGTATTATTCTGAATAAACTGATCTGTAAGTCATACTTTTACCACTTATCTGCCAGTTTCTACAAGATTTCTAATTCTTTAAATTTCTATTCTAAATCCATCAGGCAACATAACACTTATCACTGCCTTTGTGAAGATGGTATCAACTTTCAGAAGCAGTTTTTGAACTAAATGAATTTGCTTGTGTCATAGCTTTCTGTTCAGGAAAAAAATTCCTGTTTGTGTCCATAGTATAATATTGATTATAAAAACTAGACTTCTATAGCAATAAACTGAAGTACCAGCAAATCAAGTGAGATCCTTCCGCCTAGAAAAGAGCAAGGATAAAGAACACAATATTTAATAAAATTTGTTCCTCTGGGCTTGAAACAAGAGTTTAATAATATCTAGTACTAAGATAATTAAGTAAAAGCATTAAAGTTTTAACTAATTTCCTTATGTTTAAAGTCTCAAGCAGGAATATACATAAGGAGTTTAATGGCAAAATTAGAAACCTACTGAGAAGAATAAGCTTCTTTATGTAAGAAGCAGTGAAAATTGTCTTTAGAATGATCAGCATAAAGTAATAATAAACACTTTATTGTAATTTTAAGCATCTATCTTGAATTTAAATAGTACTCATAATCTACAATTCAATGGACTAGATGCTGTGTGGAATTAAAAACTATATTGCATATTAATTCCTGGGAATGAAATTTAGGAAATATATTCTTCCTGTGTAGTTATTTTTTTTACTAAATAGCTAGGAGCAAGTAGAAAGTTGGTGCAGAATAGCAGAACTAAATTTTGGAGTAAACTGTGTAAATAAGATCATAATCCCAAATATTCTGTGGAAGTATTTCCTATGATCAAATTAAAAAGAAGAAAAGACAAGATCAAACGTCCGATGGAAAATGCTCTGAAAGATTCCTACTTCCTGTTTTCCCTCCTCTATCCAGAGTAAAGAGATAAATACTTGAATCACAACAATCCTTGAGTTGCAACCAGGATTAACAGCACAAGGACCAGGAAAAAGCAGTGATGAAGTTGTTCAGTTGTTCAAGCGCTTGCTAGCACCATTTTCTCCAAACTTTCTGGTATGATTACATCACATCTGCCCTGCTTAGTGCTGCTGTTCTATGTTTTATAGATTGTTGGTTAAAAGAAGTGAGAATGGCTCACTCTTTAATAAACTCCTAACAAAAATGTACTATGGTGATGCCAGTCTTACCTAATGAAACAGTAGATATACCTATATCACACAAAAAGCCAAAGCTTCTAAAACTTGAAAATTCTCTGTGCTTTGAATGCTAAAAAGGGAAAAAAACCCTGATCGTAATTCGTGGTTAATCCATGGAAGTTGTTGCACAAAGCATCATTGAGCAACAAATTCACATTTGTGCTTCTGAACATCTTCACAAAGGTGTTTTGACTAGTGAATATAAAACACATAAGATTAATATTTTTTTCTTGAAATGTTCTTTTTCTAAATATAAACAACTGCTACGCAGCATAAATATTTGAGAGTAGCAATTCAAATGCTTCAAGAAGTAAGACCTCTAAGCAGTAATCAATGTTAAGAATGATGATTGAAAGCATACTACTGGGACAAATAACAGTGTTGACAGCCTCTTTCAAAGTGCCCCATGCTGGCCAGTGTATCTGGCTAGACAGGACCATCAAAATAGGTGGGTGGGATAAACGAGTGTATTGTTTCCTGCTGACCTGCTGCTTTTAGGGGCACAAAGGGGAATACGTAGTCAGAAACAGATCACACCTTAGAAAAGCATCAGGAGAGAATTTCAGTGCATGGTAAATTCTGTTTGTTCAGTTTAATTTCCTCAGTTTTCTTAATCAGAAAATCCTCAAGAAAATGGTTCTTAGAAAAAGGAAGTGCATGAAAAATCTCATTAATTTAGGTTAAACTCTTTCTCTAGTGGAGCTCTTAACATCTTTTCTATTTTCCAGAAATTACTCTTTAATGAGCCCACCAACTGCATGGGAGGAGAGTGGGGGAAATGTCCTTCTGGAGCCAGAGCAAGCACTGGGTATTTTACGGTGCAGTAGTAAAAGCCTCATCGCTGGATTCAGGCAAGCCAGTGGCACAATTCCAACTGAATTCAGTGAGACTGGATATGCTGGCATATGTCAGGCCTCTTCAATGCAGCAGTGTAAATCGAAACAGGCAAAACTTTCCACCAGCGTAGTTTTGGCTGCTAGGTAAGCGTATAAACAGCTGTGAAATTTACACATTTTAGGTGATGTGAGTGTTAAAACTTGCTTTCACAAAATAAATTAAAATAAGAGCTAAGAGAATGTGTAATAAAAGCTGTTCGCCAGAAGAGAAAGATATTTTCCCTAGTGGAACAGAAGATACATATTGTGGCTATGATACCTCATCATGAAAATTTATTTGAGTGATAGAGGTGATTTTTCTAATCATTTAAGACTTCTAAATTCATTTAGAATTACTTTTCCCAGGCAAGCACCGCAGTTAATATTGTGTAGTAAGTACCTAAGCAAGTCAGATACAGACGCTCTCCTGCCATGTTTTTCTTGTGAACACCTGCCCCTGTTTGCCTATTAGAATATTATTACTGGCTTCACCATAATTCTGACGGCATTTAATTTGTGTCTGCTTTGTAATACATTTGAGAAAGTATAATTTTAGTAGTTCAGTGTTTTCTGCTTAGAACATGATGAAAAGCATTGATTTTAGAACACTTTTAGGAAACCTCCCCCAGGTTTATCTTTTATTTAGAGAAGAATTATTTAAAGCCACCTCTCTGGTCACTTTGTAACATGTAAAGTGTTATATGCAATTCAGGAGTGACCAGATCCACTGCTGAAATAAACAGGTATTATTCAATGAGCTGCTGTTTAGTTGGCTGCAGTAGCGTGAGAGATCTAGTTTGGGTGTTTTTTTGTCTTATTGTACATGATATAAGAGAGATCTATATCTCTCAGCAGAGATTGTTCCTCCCTACGGCAACATAGCTTTTGACAACTGCACGGGAAGCAAGTCCCTGATGCATGCAGGGATTCCGCACAGAGATACTGAGCAGAAATTCAGAGGCAGAGTGAAGTTGGGAGGTAGATATCTTGGTATTCCATCAGCTGTTGTGATGGGAAGGAGGGTCCTGTGAGCTGCTAGCCACTGTGCTTGGGCAGGAGGTGGACAGGTTTAATAATCTGCATGAACTGTTAGGAGTATGGAACTTAAGTAGCTCTTTTTGCACTGGGTGACAGTTGGTATAAGTGTTGTACTCTGGAGATAGGTCTGTAAATTCTGGTTTTGAACTGCAAATAATGATCATTAGATTTGATTATTCCCAGCTGTCTCTCATCACAGAGTTAATAATTTTCATTAAATCTTAATTTTAGAAATTTTGACTACACTGTAATGAAAATCTGAATTCACCTGAGGTTTAGAGTTTTTTTCTTTAAGAGAAGTCCCTGAATATTTAGGATATCTCTTACTTTTACTATGGCTCTGAAATAGAAGAAAAGCCAAATGGAAAGTGAAAGATGCTTTTGTATTACTTTGCTATTATACAAAGCTTTCTGCTGCTGGTAGTCATTTGAACTCAATGTCTTAGCACCTTCAATGTTGAACAAACACCAAGAGCTCTTTCATCCAGTCTCCATAGCAAGAACAGCAAGATTTCAGACTACTGCTTGCATATGACACAAATCTCTTCACTTCTGTTTTGCAATGACTCACTGAATGTTCCAAGTTAACTTTATTAATGTGAGCCTGAATGTGGTCCATAAGCTGTTGTTGCAAATGCAAGAGGAGAATTTCTGTACAAAACCGTAAATTAGACCTAGCACATTTTTTGGAGGCTGAAGTACTTGAAACATTAGTTTAGATGTGTGCAAAGCAAAGGTTCTGAAGGTCATTCAAGACAAAGTCAATCCACATTTAGACACCGAGGAGTGAATGCAGACACCCGACTAGAAGGTCCTTATTTAAAATCACCCTTCACAGTGATGTTCTTGAGAATGGAAAGCAGGGATCCACATTTCACTCGAGATATGTTTGTGCTTTGGTAGCTAGTCCTCCTTCATCTCAAAGCTATTTTAGCAATGCTACTTGTAACAACACCGGCAGGATTTCATTACATCCATTCAATTGATAAGAATCAGAGAGAAGATGTGCCATTAATGTTTGTCAGAATAGAAAAGTGCAAGAATAAACTGGTTGGTATTGTGAGCTTAAATGTTTCTCACTGTCCAAATCTCTCACTCCTTTACCATTCCTTCAGTCAGTAAACAGAAGTAACTTGACACTTGTAGTGTTTTTACTGAAGTAAGGTCTAATTCTGTCTAGAGTATAGACAGCACAGTCTCTCGTGTCTGTCTTTCTTTACCTACCTGGAAATTACACTCACTATAAGTACAGAATCAGTTGAAAGCATGGCACCTGTGTGTCTGAACAGGTTTCTCAGCTGAAGTTTTCTAGTAATGCCTGACACAGCATAGGAAGTGGTTTTTTTTTTTCTTTTTTCTTTCTTTTTTCTTCCTCAGTCAGTCTATATCAGACAGCTCTAGGTCCATCCATCAAGAGGGGTCCATACCCCTTAGAACTTCACCACGGATCACAATGGTAGAGTCTTTCTCAGTTACCTTTTCTATGATAAGTACAAATAGAGCAGTGTGCAAGCCAGCACTGCAGTCAGAGAAGAAGAAATGTATTCTACTTCTATGTACGTTGTAGGAAAAAGAATTCCCTGCCCAGATAAAAAAAAAAAATTACGGCCCCCACTAGTATTCATTAGCCTTACTTCTCAGGCTATTTTATAAACTCAGAGAAGGTCTACAAAGGATGGCTGAATGGCAAAACAGATTTAACTACAGCTCAATATTTTTAGAGATGTAAAATTTCTTGATGGATTTTCCTGTCAGGAAACTGTCACCTTTACTTCTAGAAGGTTTACAGATACTTGGTGCTATTGGTATTGAGCTTGCTTGTGAATAAACTCCAATGTAAGCCAAGGGAGCTTGTCACTCCCTTCCTGGATGCAGTGTTTTGTGAGCACAGTGAACCACTGCTAAATATTCAGTAGATTTACCCTGTTCTTAAGATGTTCACTGTGCAACACATTAGTCCTCCCGTGTCAGGTACCTGACATTATCTTGTCTCTGAGCTCAGGACAGTACAGAGCTCTGAGTGAGATTTCCTCCTGATGTGGAGGAGAATGTTAGGAGAACACCACGGAGTTCTTACTGTAAGGGAGCTAATATGCTGCGCTTCTGGGAAGATGAAGTAACTTTTTTGCCCTCTGCACTTTAAAAGTGGTGAATAGCATGGCAAGATGCTGCCCATGATGAACGCTGACCCCTGAAAAGCTGATTCTGCCACTGGCCAGATCCCCTGTTTCACTTGTCATATCTGTTTGCTTGGGAATTCCATCAGACAGACTTCAGGTGAGTCATCTGGAAAAACATATCTCAACTGAGAACTACACAGTCTATTTGAAAGAAAAACCCTTTATCGTCTTGCCAGAAGAGTCTGCTAATATGTGATAGAAAACATATGGTCACTGAGCTACAAAATGTAGAACCATTTTGTAATAGTTGGTCAATGAGATAAAAGCCAGGCTCTTTTGATGTGTCGATGGGAAGGAAGCTCATATCCAAAATTCATAATAAAATTAATAACAAAAGCCACGATATAGTATTTTTACATCAAAACCTGTCTAAAACGAGAAGCAAAGTTGTTGCTGTCTAATCATCCACAGTGCCTACTGCTTCCATCTTTTAACAGCCATGGAATAAAAGCATGGACAGAATTACAGTTGATTTTTTGTCTCATTCAGTTTTGAAGGACCAGTTAGTCTTTCTTTACGTGCAATCAAGCTACAGGCCCTGACATACGTGCCCAGGAATAGCGCAAAAAGCCATTTCTCCTTACAAATAGATCTCTTTCTCTCTCACTACCGAGTTCTGCCAAATTCACAGGAATCTTCAGTGCTTTGCAGATACTTATTAGCAATCCTTAGTTTTATAGGAAACTATAAAGTTTCCTATAAACTCTGGGAAAGTTTTTATAGTTTAGTTTCCTAAACTATAAACTCTGGGAAAGCCCAGACTTTCACCTGGCAATCTTAGTTGCCCATGGCATAAATCTGGCTGTTTCTTGCTATTGACATCCTCCACCAAATACCCAGATACCAGAAGATGAGACTGTTTTTTTGCATAAAAAGCATGTTATGCTTATCCTGTAGAGGCAACTGTTTCAAAAACATAGCTACAAGTAAGGGGTAAGTGGTCCGCTTCTGATTCTGTGACAACATTTTAAAATCTTGTTTTTAGGGCTCTTTGAAAACCCTCAAAATAGCTATTGCTGATTTTGTGCTAATGTCAGAAGACACAGAGAACATCTACGGTAGTTTTCTAAACAATCAGGTTCCTGCTTTGTGAGCCAGTGCGGCATATCCTCTGCAGCCTTTAGGAAACTGGGTGTAAGATCTTGTCCTCAGGATAGCCTTGCTTGATAGTATGGGAATTTTGTCCTGAGCTTGATCTATCTCTCTGGTGCAACTATGGGAGCTGTTGAGATATATGAAAAAAGAGGCTGGCCCAAATATTCTGTGTAGTCCTTTCTCTAAAGCTAACTTGGAATTAAAATGTAAAATTCACACAGCACACCCACTGAAAAGCCTGCTATTTGTTAGTGCCGTTACAATAGTCAAGTCTGTTTCTGGAAACATGGCTTCAGTCTAGCACTGTTCTACAAGGCAAAGACTTCCAGGCAGTGGGAAGAACGTGCTGAAGCATCACTCTTGTGGCACATGTGATGGTCAGCAGCTCCACAGCTTCTTGCTTGCAGGTCATTGCACCGCACCAATCTCTGAGATCAGCTCGTTTCCTTTGTCCGTCGGATCTGTCTGAGGCTACTGTTTCCCTTTCCTCTTTGAATAGCATAAGCTTAATGGTGCTTTGCCACATGTGTGGTCTAGTAGGTTTCGGGCAGCAGCGTTGCATTTTACACTGTTGTCACTTTAAGATAATCAGAGGGACCTGAGTCTCTAGCTGTCCTCCTCATTACCACAAAGACTACTTGCCTTTCAAACATGCCCTGCTGAGAACCTGAAACTCTGGCAATCTTTTCTGCTGATGTTACATCTGTTTGTGCTGGAGTATGTTGGGTTACTTAATCCCAGAGCACATTCATTTTAAACTCAGCAGCAGCAGGAATTTAGCAGGGAGATTTGCTAGAGCAGTAGTATGCAGGGGACACATCTTCAAAGAATACCCAAGGGACTTAAACAAACAGGGCATTTCGAACTTTGGGTTTGGAACTGCGTGAGTGTTGGAGATTATGTATGCTACAGAGTCCTAAAACCTCAAGTTCTGCTGTTCAGGATCTTGTCCACCCTGTCGCTAATGTAGAAACTTCCCTTTTGTCACTTCCACCTCCTTCTGCTTATTATTGTGTGCCTGTGCTATGTAAGATTTGGCACACTTCTGCAATGAGAGTCTGGCATTTGATTGCACATAATTATACAATTGGAAGCTTTTAGAACTGGTGAAAAACTTTGTGACTCGTATCTGATTTCCTTGTGAAGTTGAAGTATCTGGATTCAGAGTGCTGAGAAAATGCATTATAAAAATAGTCTGGTCATATGCAGAACTGCTAACATTAGCCATAAACATGTTTTGTATTCTTAATAATTCTCAACACATACCATGTGGCCTGTTAATTCGTTGAGGACTATTAGTTGTAAAGCTGTAGAAACTTTGCCACTCACTGAGGTGATGGCCCAACTCTGAGTTGTGAATAAAGCAATACCTAGTGTAACCCACTTGTGTGAGGATAAAATTTTTAACAGGAGGTACTTCTGACATTTCTTAACAGAGTTATGAAGGAGTAATTTTTTATAATAAAATAAAACTGACATTGCTAAGCAATTAAAAATAAATTCTTAATGCCAGATCATATGTCTTCTTTAGAGCTCAAAAAAACTAGGGAAAGTTTTCAACCAGAATTATTTCTAATTAAAATGAAATTTAGAATAAATTTGGTAAATCTATTTTGGGGGTTTCTGTGGCTTTGACCTTTTCCCTTCCTTCATGAGCTGATGTTCTCATCAGTGGCCATGCCCTGAAGAAAGTGTATTGGTTCGTGGGATGGTTTTGACTGCAAGTGCTTGAGATGATGAAGAAATGTTTCTAGAAGGTGCCTTGCCTAGGCAAAAGAATCCATTGTTACCAGTGTTCTATTCTGAACTGCAGAGGAACTATGAAGCTGATCCACAACTGCACAATTCAGCACTCTATAACTGGGTCCAGAGCAGGTACACTGTCAATAAGAGGTAACTATTTCTTTCAAATTCCATTTTTCTGTTCAAAACCTTCAATTGTTTGAGCTGTAAAACAGACATTTTGAATGCACAGAAGATTAAATCTAAACCTCTGGTAAGATGTTGAATGAAAACCAAGCTACAAGCTTTTCCAAAGGAAATTTCTTTATTTGTGAGAAATGTACATACTAGACGTCTCTCTCGAAACAGCTTCTCTGTTTCCATGGTGCTACATCTCTGGGCATTGTAACAGAAGTCACTGTTGTGCATTATTCTAAGGAGCCCAAGATGCTGAGATTGTCCACTTTGGATCCACTGACTACTCATTAGGCTTTTCAGAAGCACTAGGAACGATGGTGATAGTTTTATTTCAATATCTGTTTTCCCTGAAATGATTTATTCTAAGTAAATAATCCAGAGACAAAACGTGGTGAATGAACTAGGGATGTATGCTTTTCCTGTATTACTGAGTTTAATGAAACTCAAATGTGTTAAAACCAGCAAGTACACAATTAAGATACATTAAACCGGATAAGTGTTGCTTTAAAGTTGGTGGTAGTTAACAAGAATTATTTGTAAGTGTACTAACAGCATTCGCTGGTAGTATAGCTACATTAAATAGTGAAGAAATTAATCCTAATATCTTAACAGAACTAATAAGATACAAAAAGTGGCCTGTGAGGGCATGAATCTTTTCAACTATCAAGCATGTGCTAAAAGGCAAAACCATATGTGAAATTCCCATCCTCTCCCTTAAAGACTCTCCTGGACGAGCTGTACGGGGAGCTGCACATGGGTCTTGTCAGCAACAGGGTGAGACACAAGTGAAATTCAGATTTTACTGCATCACGTTAGACTGAAGTGCATTTTGTATGTGTGAACACACAGAAATATGGTATACTTTTAGTATACAGTTTTGAACTTTAAGACAGGTAGAACACAAAAGGATGGGATTGATGTTAAAGTTGCTTTCAGGACTTGCTGCATGGGGGCAGAGTTAAGGTTACAACAGCATGTACTATAAGTCTGTACTTCATAGATTTCAGAAATCTGTACCTGAAATAGCCTCAATCCTACTTTTTTTTTCATAAGTTTCACCTAAAATTACAAGATTTTTTCTTTTTTTTGCTTTTGCTTTTCATGCTTTTTTTCAATGAGAAAGGCCTTTTTATGCCTTTTTTTGACATGAAATTTGTGAGGAAAAAATTATTATTTACCAGCTTTTTAAAGGACAGAATTCTCACAAAAATAGATGAATATACAACTGTAACCTTGAGGGATGCAGACAGTTAAAGGACATTGGGATTCCTAAGCATGCCTTCCCCTTATAAAATATGTTCTATTATTGGATGTACGTAATGGTTGTACCTTGAAAATTTTGAAATGCAATGTCATGTGTCTGAAAGCCAGTGTCAGAAATATGATTTTAAAATTCATTTTAATTAGAACTCAGTGGATATCTCCTTGTGTTGTGTATATACTCACTTTTTGGATGTTGTATAACCATGCACATTATTTAAAAAAAAAAAAATTCTATATAAGGAAATAGACACTCCTAAAACCGCAGTGCCATATTCCTATCCCTGATTTGAAATTTAGATCCTGCTTTCTCTGATAAATGTATTTTAAAACCCTAGAAGATATAGTGCTTGTATGGGATAAGCACACATTCTGAAAATGATAATCTTTTTAAGTCTTTGTTTCTGCAATAACAGCTTTCCTTAGAGTTTATCATCAGAGTGGCTGCATGTTTTTTTCCTAGTATTCTGTCCTATTTCTACATTCTAATTATATTTGCGTTTATTTTTTTTCAAACTTGTATCTTGCCATTTTTTTTTCCTTTACTGAGACAAGTCTATCTGGTCTGTGTCAAAACTATATTTTACCTGGGAAGGTCTTCACCAATTTCTTACATTAAACGAAAATCTGCAGGGTCAAGGTGCTGATATCCCATGTAACAGCTCAGAGGCTTCTGTTTGTAAAAGAAATTTGCTATGTCTTGAAATACTGGGAAAGTTTTTCTTCCAAAATCATAACTGTGACATGATCAAGATCTTGCCAATGTTAAAATAACTGCATCATGATGGATGATAATTAGGACTTTGATTACTAATAATGATCATTATTATCACCATAAAAAATTCTTTTACTGATATTGGGTCAGCTAACGATCTGAATATTTTGCCTTCTCATATGAAATGTGGTTTTTTAAGTGATTGAGTCTAGTAGATACATTTATATGTTAGAGATTAACAAGCAGTCATAAAATATATCAATGATCCATTTGGGAAAACGAATTCTCTGTTATTGGAAGTTTAAGATTAAGCATCTGTTGAAAGTACTTGAGACACAGCTGCTCTGGCTCCCATACTGGGACAGGAGAGAGACTGTGAATGATTTGTGTGATTCAACTGGCTTGATGATAAGTTTTAGAGATCTGAAGACCATCTTAAATGGTGACAGAAAGCAGTTGTGATGGAGTCTAGCTTTAACAGCTGTGGTATCAAATATAAACCCAAGAGACACTTCTACTCTTGTCTGTGCAAAACCTGCAATAAGTAGACCCTTAGTAGCCTTCAGTTCATTCAACAAGAAAGAAAGGGAGCTAGCTTTCTGAGCACTCATTCTTACTAAATTGAAATTTGGGGTTTCAAATGTTTTATGTCCTTTCTCCCTTACTCTGCATGTCATCAAGAGAAAAAAGACTAAGAAAGCCTTCGTTTGCAGTTAATTTGAAATTGGATATATAATTCTGGGAAGAAGAAGTCAGCTCAACCTCTGAACCCATATGTACTGTCACTGAGTGTTTTACAGAGTTTTGAATTTTTCTTCGAAATTCTGCCAAGAGGAGCCTCACAAAAGGAAATGGATTTCAATTGGTTTCACCTCTGTTTATTTCTGTAGGGATTACACAGTATTTGACACTCTTCCTGTCTAAAATTGCAGATTAGTCCTGTTCTTTGTTAACATTCTTCTGATTTATACCATCCTCTTATCGTGGGCATGTGGTAATTTAGAATAAGAAAATGGTTTTAGCTCATGATCCTCTACTTCTTTATTATAGTTGCTACTAAAAAGTTAATGTTGATTGAAAGAACTGTGTAGTTTTACTGTAGTAAATAAATACTTGATACTTTTGGAAGTTATACAGCCATACTTCTCAGTGTGGCAGATAAAACAGCAAAGTTTCATGGGTGACTGAAATATTCTATCACGAATGAAAACCAAATTTTTTCATGTGTATCTATGTATTAGAGTCATGATAGTTAAGACACTTCAAAAAAACTAATAACCCGTGAGTCAAAATTAAAATTGTGTTGATGATACCTACAGTTCTTTATGTTTGCTGAAGAAGTCAGTGCAGATTCTCATCTTCTTATGCTGAATGATTCCATACCAGAAATCTGCCATTCCATCCCACCTTCTGGGAAATAAGGTACTCATCGGCGAGAGAAATGCACAAGGACCTTTGCTATCATGTTCCCGTGTTAGCGGGGCAGGGTAAGACCACTGCTCTTTATGTAATGTTTGTTTAAGTGCCTGGATTTTGTAAAGGATATTATGGGTTAGTTTCTTGTTGCCATTTACCCTTTGTAATAAATTTGTTATTTTTTTCATCTTTCAGAATTATGTAATACCTTGACAGATACTCTGTGACACTGACTAGAGATGCTATCAGGAGCTGTGAGTCACTACACACAGATAATACATCAATCTTTCCACGTGTACTGTAGTACTCAGGTAAATTTTAAATGCATTTGCACTTCATTCTGCAATGCTCTGTACTTAGAGTAACCATTCTTCTGTACCATTTTACACAAGGCCATTCTACAAATTTTGCAGTAACCCTGTTACCAGCTTCCAAAAGGCCAAGTGATAACTGGATATCAAAAGGATCTGCCTTACTTTGTCATTTGAAAAAGTAAGCATCCAGTGGCAAGATTTGTAAACTGCATAGCACTAACACAATTAGATGTTTAGGACCTATCTCTAAGAGACAACCCAGCCTTGGCATTCTAACAGTATAAGGTAGTAATCTATAAATGGAATTTTTTATTTGCACTGGCTTTTATAAAATAAAAAAGTGATTGAAATTAATTTTCCACTGTTGTTTTCAGATAGTTTCCGTCCTCCTTCTGATACTAAGTTATATGCATCCAGTTAAAAATACTTTTATACAACGACTTTGTGTTTCATGTAAGGAAACATGGTTTGCATTAGGATCCTAAGTTATTGTGACTGTGTGCTTTAACATTAGCTTTTCCCTTTTTATCCTGTCACTGTTGATTACTTTCAAAAATGGAGATTTTCAAGCAAAAATACTAGTGGTCCTTGAACAAGTGTTCTAAAGGTCATTTATGACCCTGCATCACAAGCTGCAGGACTAATGGGGTATTTAGACTTTTTACTCATCAATTATCCCCATAACTAAAGCAATAAATTGCAGTAACCGTTTCAGCTGCTGTCCAAGAGCAGAGCCTGATACCACTAACTCAAGTCCCCAGACAAGTTCTGCTGTTCAGTTAGATGTTTTTACTAGGCAAACCCATATTGAATTGCATGCTGTACCTCAGCAAAGCCAATTTTATAAGTAGAAGCAGCAAAATGGGCAGGAGAAAGAGGCAGAGATCATGTGAGTTTTCTCCTGCAGGCTCAGAAAGAGCTACTCAGAGCACCAATGCTCCTATGAAGGAAAACAAGATCTCTTTGATATATGGACTGAATTTTCAGTAGAGGCTTTTACTATAAGGCATTGTTACCCCTTTGAGCTGCAGCCAGAAATGAAGTAACAACAAGAAGCACAAAAGCTAGGTGAAATACAAAACAGATCACTGTAGTCAAGATCTCCAATAGCTTTTAGGTGCTTTTTCAAACATAAGTCCAAGCAGTGTGATAAATCCATTGGTGTGATGATCTAATCTTACAGCTACAGAAGTAACACTCATTACAGTGAAGTCTCTGCTTCAAGGGAGCCATCAACAGGAAAACAGGAAAGATAGACCAACAAGGAGAGGTGGGGGAGTTGCTCTATATGTGAGGGAGCAACTGGAATGCATTGAGCTTGGCCTGGGGGCAAATGAGGAACGAGTCGAAAGCTTGTGGGTTAGAATTAAGGGACAGGCTCACACGGGTAACATTATGGTGGGTGTATACTACAGGCCACCTGACTAGGAGGAGGAGGTTGATGAGGCCTTCTACAGGCAGCTGCAAGCAGCCTCACAGTCACAGGCCCTGGTTCTCATGGGGGACTTCAACCATCCTGACATCAGCTGGGAAGA
>Ga0181612_128109_pt1 | contig 19431 bp, 12 predicted proteins | sample HoacroProtozoa21_FD_119630 | JGI IMG/M metagenome (GOLD analysis project Ga0181612, IMG submission 119630) | Hoatzin crop microbial communities from Cojedes, Venezuel. Combined Assembly of Gp0051906, Gp0051904, Gp0051908 | reverse complement strand
TCTCTACCAGCACTGTAAATTTCAATTATAGAAGTGTAGGCAGATGAAGTGCAGGGCCATTTATTTCCTTCAGCTGTCAGTATTGCGGTTTTTTGTTTACTGATGTTGTTTTTAGTTGAGTATCTATTTTTATTTTTATTTTTTTGTAAGGGGGGGAAAAAGGGAGAGGTTAGGGGGGTGGGGGGGGGGGGGGGGGGGGGGGTAAGAGCCCCTACCTTCTCTACCAGCACTGTAAATTTCAATTATAGAAGTGTAGGCAGATGAAGTGCAGGGCCATTTATTTCCTTCAGCTGTCAGTATTGCGGTTTTTTGTTTATGCTTGCTAGGGATGAGGAAGGCATCCGTTTTTTAAGTTCTCAGTGTAGAACACTAGTGTATCAGTTCTGATCCTGTGGGGGTTTTTTATATCAAAATTTTCACTGGAGGCGTGAGGACAAAACCGAGCTCAGAATCAGGCCCATAGCCAGAAATGTGTGAGAACTTAAAAGCCAAGCAGAATAATTGGATCTTTGCTAACAAACTGACAGAAACTGTCATAGATAATCAGATTAACATGGCAGAAGGCCCTGAAAACAGTGACAAAATAATGTTCATTTCTTACCCACAGGAAACTTCAAACTTAACAAGCCAAAGAACAGCTAGCTGTGCATAATGTCGTTATCAAAGCCAAAGCGGTGTTTGCTGTCACACCTATATCTCTTTCTCTTAAACCTTTTGAAGAAATGGAACACCTACAAGCACTTTCCAGAGGAACCTCGTTGTTTATCCCCTACACCCGTGCACCACCCTTAATGCCACCCTTCATGGCCGCGTCTCCCTGCTCAATTGTCCCTCTCATTCTGCAGGGAAGCTGGAGACGGACCGCAAGGGATGGTGATAGTGATCTGAACCCCTTCTCAGTGTGACATGCTCCGAAATGACTAAAAAGCAGCAAGTGTTTATTCAGTATTTTTAGCAGGGACGAGCGTTTCAGCAAAGTGTTCTCCCAGAGCTGTTGTCTGCTGATAAGAGATGTATGCAAAAGACTTGCGTGACCTATTTGATTGGGCCTTTCATAGTCAAAATTAAGACACGCTAGGAAAGAAGAAAAGGGTAAAAAAAGCGGCAGAAATACAAACGTAAGCCTCTTTCCAAATCCTTCCCCTTTAGATATCCAGTATAGTGATAGCAAAATCTTAATTCTTCAAATGTGTATTTGGGGGCTTTTAGTGTGTGAAAAGACTTCTTTTTAAGCCTGGGCTTTGTGGAAACCTGCGTTCAATTTCTTCAAACTGCATCTGTTGTCTTAGGCAAATCACTTTAATCTTCCCCTGCCTCAAATCTCTATGGTGTAGCACAGATAGATTAAGTTTACTGCAGATATCCAAATTATCAATGGCACAAACCCTCCAGGAAAAGACTCCTTTGATCTTGCAGTAAGAAGAGCCTAACTGAAGCTAATGAGACTAAACATGCAGGATAAGTGCTGCTGTAGGTATAACGAAGCTACTGGAGAGCTGGGAGGGAGAGTAATTCTTCCTTGGCATCTAGATTGCATTTTGTTAGTGGACAGAAGGTAGAAATCCAAGTGGATCCAGGTTTGTGTCTATGAAGTGTCAGTACACTTGTGTCAGGCTGCTGACGTATGCATCCTGCTCTCCCTGCGTTCCTCATGAGCCTGTAAGCCGCCCTCCTCCAGTGACCCAGCAATGAGTAATTACCTCTCCTCCACCTCCTTTAATCATGCTGGTATTTTACATGGCACAGCTGTGTTGCACTTGCTGCTGCTGGAATTAAACACTCCTTATGGCCTTCACCTCGAAAAGGGCTGATCCTGCAAGGTGCGGGTCGTCCCCGCTGCGAAGTGCCGGCTGTGCGCTGGGTGACACCTTCCAGCCCGACTGCGCGTCCTGCGGCCGGGTCCAAAAATGGCTTGGCTGCTTGGTGGCCTGTGCAGTGCCGGAGGCAGGGTGAGGGGCTCAGGGTGCCTCCGAGACAGACGATCAGTGTGCGCAGACCTAGTGCTGAGGTGTTCAGGGTTGCCCAGACTGAAAGTGGAGTCCCTTTTAGCGAAGATTATTCCTGCAAAATGGCACTTTAAGGGTGGAGAGAATTGTAAAGTTGCAGGCCGTTATTGGTGTGTTTAATTTTCTAACTCTCCATTGTCCATCTGTCCGTGTGATTTTGATGGAGATTTGTTAAGTGCTGCTTTTCTGTCCTTTGTCATGCTTTCTTTGTATTTTATCCAAGTGCTGCAGGAAGAATGCTAAATATACGGCCATATCCTTTTGTTATGGTCAGGCACACTCTTGAAGAACAATCCCTGAGACAACAGATGGTGTGATATGATTTTCCATGTTTTCCTCTATATAGTTGTTTTATTTTTTGATTGGTGGGGAGATCCCTCATTAGTCATCATGGAATTAGAGCAGTATGGAATAATTTAAACAGGTAGGGATCTCTGGAGTTCATGAGGTCCAACTCTCCATTAAAAGCTGGGAATTTTGTGGAAATAATAAATTTCTGGTTAAAAGCTGGAAATGCACCTTTGAAGATGTGCATTAACTTTTCTTCTCTGCCTTAGGTTTCTTTCAGTAATCTGTCATACTGTTTGTAGTAAAATACCTAAAGATATTTTATTGTCTAGGTCCTTTTTTAGTGTGTTTACTACTTTCCTCAGCTAACTTTTCCTTCTCCCACCCGTTGTTTATTTTTTGTAATAATCGAACTCCTGTGGGGAAAGGACTGCCTTTTACTCTGTACAGCGTTTAATGCCTTGAAATCCTGATCGTGGTTAGGTTGTAGTAACAATAGTCATCAAACAAGGTGACACCACCACCTGTAGACAGGCTTTTTGCAAGGATGCTGGATACTCGTTTGCTATGACAGGACTGTAGTACAGAATGTCCAGCATCAATCATAAAATGTTCTTTCTTGAAGCAATGAACTTTGGGAATAAATTAGTCACCGCCATCTCTTGTACGTGAAAGAAGATGAATGTTGATCATGGTAGTGAATAATGACCTCAGGATGCATCTTGTGGAAGCAAATGTATGTTATTTTGTTTGCTTCAATAACAGTCTTATTTGCCTCAATAACAAAATACAAAATCCGACAAAATAGGTCTGCTGTTAGCTGCTTGTCTGCTACCTATCAGTGGTTCATTACTGTGTTGTGATGGTGTGATGTACAAAAACACGTACACAGAATACTGAACCCCTACCTGTGTTAAACACTTAAATGAAAAATGTGCAAAAAAGCAAGTTCAGGCAGCTTATCAGGCTGAGGTAAAGGCCCCTTTAAACATGTTTGGGTTCAGACAAGCTTTTTTTGATAATCAAGCTCTTGTAATTGCAGTTTTTGTCAGCAGCTGAGCTGGGCGCTTTGCAAAGCAGGGGCTGCTCTACAAATTGCTCTGTGGACCACAGATCTCTTGTTCTAGGCTTGGCTTCCCTCCAGGAGAGGGAACGGCGTGTCAAGGCCCCGAAGCACAACAAGGAGTTGTAGCATTGCTGCTGCAGGTCTGCCTGTGCTTCAGCAAGTACGTCCCAAGCTTGGCAGAGATTGAGGTGTCGGGGACCTGTGGGGTCACCCTTCTATCCTGAAGTTCAACTGGCCTGCTTACTGGGTTGATATGCCCTATACATCAAAAGTTTACAGAATAAATTGACAATGACACAGGGTTTACATGTGACCTTTTAAGCAGTCCTAGCCATCAGTGCAGGCTGAAGGCTTACAGTTAAGGATTATGAACTATTTTGGTTGGTTTTGACTAGCATGGATGATTAATATAGTATGCCAAGAACTGTATGTGAGCTCTTGTTTTGGTATACTTTTATTTCTGTTCTCTGAAATCATTTCTGCTTTGGACTAGCACACAGGGTCAGCATGTGAACAAGCTAAGTTTAGATCTTTTAAGGCTCTGCCTACAGCAGAAAAAAATAGGTTGTTTTTGCTTTTAATTATGAAGTTAAAATGTGGAATCTCTTTCTGTGTTTCATATTTTCAGATTTTGGGAGATTTTTACACGCGTGCAGTTTGGGGACTTAAATGGGCAAACTTGATCTGGGTGCTGTTCAAACATGAATACAAAGGCAGGTTCTGCCCCGGAGATCTACCTAGGAAAGACAAAGCCAGGCTGCTGGATCAGCAGTATTGCAGCTGCAGATGGTTGATGATGGCGTGATGCCGTGATAGGAGCTAGCAGTTCTAAGCAGATGTGCAGTGTAGCTTAACTGTTGGATTCAGGGGAAGAACAGTATATGCTACCAACGTAAACATCTATCTTCATAAAATCTGATTGGCAGCAAGAAAGGCTAGCAAAAAAATAAAAAATACAGAAGCAAGGAATGCAGAGAACCACTATGTGAGTGTGGGTTGTGTTAGCAGTTTTAGGGTTTTTTTGGTTCAGATTGAAAGACGTGGCACAATGTTTCATCTTCCTACGCAAACAGCTGTGTGTATAAGTGCCTCAAATTTAGCTTTATTTTAAGAATAATTTCTTGGGTGAGTTTTTTGCTCCTTCATCAGAACTCTGCTTGGGCATGTATGAATTTCAAGACTTTCACTGAAAAAAATTACTAGGTGCAGCATGAAATCTCTAGTTTTAAAAAGAGATTGATTCTGGAAGAGGCAGTATTTGAAGGACCTGAGCATTCATCTGAGATGTGCAACCCTTGGGTCCTCCGCCTGTTTCAGCATGCACCGCTTGACAAGCACACGCCCTAAATTATTGATGGTTTCATGATGGCACTTTCAGCCTTTCAGGTTGCAGCTGCCACAATCTGTAATTTGTAATATGCGTTGCTCCAACATAAGAGTGACTGAATTTGTAGGCTGGGGATCAAGCCCCTTGTGTGGGATGCTGTGAGCAGAGGGACCTGAACTCTGATTTTCCACCAGTCATCCCTATTCTTTTGACTATAAACTCAATGTCTTTTAGGCTCTGTTAGCAGGTACATACACAGAAAGCAATGACTTCAGCAGATGAACATATAAATCCTATGCCAAAATAACAAGTTCAACTGCAGTTAAAGTCAACAAGAACTTCTCAAATGGGAAAGTCTTACCTTCCCACCTCCTTCCCTTCCTTTTAAGCTGGCTGTTTCTCCTTTCCCTGCTGCCCTCTTCCCTTCCTCCCACCTTGTGTTCCTTGTCTTCCATGGAAAACGTTGCAAGCTCTGTTTCATCTTAGTGAAGAACGGGGTGGGGGGAAAAAGTCAATCTCAGTTCGTTCCTGCAAGATGAAAGAACAATGTCCCATCACTTTTACTAATGTTCAAGTCAAGCAAAAACTAAAGCACCCACATATTTAGAAAGCAAAACAGACTGTAATTGGTTCTCCTACTAGATGCAGTAATCTTTGAATGCTGCTGAGCAGTGCTTAGAAAGGTGAGAAATTATTTCCTAACGCTTGTGTATGACAAATGCAAGGAAATAAAATAATTCTTGATGTGATTCTTACGAAAATATCCAGCAATTTTCGCAAGAGTAGAGAGAAAACAGAACATAAGGGAAGAAAAAGACCACAGAACAAAAACAGCCTGTTAGAAAGGAAGATATGATTATGCTTTTTAGCAGTGTCAGTGCTGGCATAATTAAGCTGGTGTAGGGCCTGGTTTGTGAGTGGTTACTACAGAAGAAGCAGTGTTTTCTTTCAAGTCTGATTTCTTACCGATGACTTATTAATGCTTCCACTGGCGCTGCAGAGGTGGAAGCGGCTGCACAAAGCCTGCACCGGCAGAGGCGGGCGAAAAGCCTGGGAAGGGGGCTAGGGAACAGTGAACAGAATGGCAGAAAGGGCGAATGACTGCGTTAGCAAACTTTTAACACCTTATTTTAAATTGGCTGGCAAGTTTTGGATAGTTCAGGGGATGATTAATCTAGCAGACTCTGTCTGCAAAGCAGGGGCTTTGGCAGCCGTGCCAGCTTTGGGTTTCCCCCACTTGCCTTTCGTTCCTGCCCCGGTGCCACGGCGAGGTCTGACCCCGCTGCTTGCCGGCCTTCGCTTTGAACAGCATGGTGGTGCTGGGTACCCTTCCCTTCCATCTCCCGAGGCTGTTCCTGCTCCTTCCCCGTGTGTTATTGCTTTAACCCAGATCAATTTAATAGTTGGGTGCAGAGCAGGGCCCCAGAGCGGTCTGCCTTGCAGGACTAGGGGGTGGAGGGGTTTGGCGATGCCGGGAGGAGGGCAGCAAGGAGCAGCGGTGCCACAGGGACACCCCGGTCACGGCACCGTGGCCTTGGAGCTTCTGCACTGGCTGTTTTGTGTGGGGTAGCAGTTTCACAGCTTGTCCTTTGGTGCTGGCTAGAGCCGTGCCAGGAAAGCAGCCCCTTTCTGCCACCCTGCTGTACCCTACACCCACTTATTCCCGCCTACCTACACCCCCAGGCCATCCTGTCACTGTGCCTTCGACTGTGTGGCTATGCAGAGGGGGAGACTGGGGGAGAGTTTCAAGTTGGAGATACAACCACCCTGAGTGGTGCAGGGTGATGTGTGAGTAGTGTGCCTCCAGGCCATGGCATGGTCTCTCCTTGTTTATCATCATTGCTGGAGTAATTGCAAGTTGTGCCACAGGAGAAAGGGCCTCCTTATATCCCACCTCTGTCCTTCTTCAAGTGGCTGAGTAACACATCCCTAGAGCTACTACCTGGCTCAAACTGCAGAAGTCCTGTTACAAGCTTGTGGAGCTCATTAACTGAGCATTTCCTGAGAGAAGAATATTAGGAATGTTTCCAGGAGCATCTGGCTTCATCTTGGGTTTATCTTACCGTGAAACCTCAGATACATCCAGCAACTGACTATTCAGAGAGAAAACTCACTGTCTTTCCCACTTCTGTGTGGCTGGAAGTTTCTCCTCAGCCAAGAGACGGGTCAAGGCAGAAGGGGTGCCACAAGGGGAGGAGGAAGACCGAGGGGCTTCTTTGGGTCTGAGCATGGTGAGAACAGTGAGAGGGCTGGCCAGGGGCAGCTGGGTTGTGGTTCCTGAGGAGTTCCCATCTGGAGTAGATCAACACAAATGAATAAGAAATAGGGTCCCTAGAACATCAGGAGACAAAGAGGCTGTCTCTCTCCAAGCAACTGGAAACCTAAAGTCCACAGCTACTTCTTTAGGAAAGCAGTCTCCTTTCTCCTGATTCACAGGACTGCAACACGCAGGTTATGAGAGTGGCTGATGTTCTCTGCTTTCCGGAGGCACAAAATGCAGCAGCCCAGAACCGGCAAGGCAATCGGGGCCACTGCAGAAACACTGGTATTAGTTTGCTAATGTGTCAGTTCATGCATGTTTGTAACAGGTGTCAGAAAGGGCGGCTGTCATTTCAAAAGGCATTGAATTGGCTTTCCAGTTTGTCTTTGCTTAATTGCACAAAAATGCAGTGAGAAGGAAAACTGTGAGTGGGAGATTAAATAGGACAGTCTGTCTACAAGAAAATGGAGTTTCCTTAATTAAATCTGCTCAGAAGTTCCTAAAATTTTGTCATTTGCTTTATCTCAATCATTTAGTTTCTGGAAAGAGGGGAGAAAGTGGGTGTGTTAACATAAAAAATGATGTATTAGTATCACCTTCTGTAGATGTCTGACAGGCTGATGTTACAGTAGTGTTCATGGCAGAGAAAGGGTGGACTCACAAAGGCTTTAAGTTTGTGTAGAACTTCTGCACAGTAAATTCAGGAATTCTTTGAATGCTCAGCATCTGCGTGTGTTGTATCCAAACCCGTGTGCTGACTTCTGAAATGCACTTGCTATTCAAAAGCATAAAGCAAGACTGTGAAAACTGAAGAACATGAACCTAACCGCTGGTTATTATAGTGATATATTCCCTTCTGTTTGCAAGGGAAATCCATAGGTCTGTGACTCACTAATTCATAAAGTACATATGGACCTCTAGAGAGACAAATTTGTGATGGTACCCAAATAAATATAGCTAGCTGCACGATAGGGTTGATGCCTACAGTCCACATATGTCTTAATGCCTAATTTTTAATCAGTGAAGTCCTATTGGTTACTCTACTATGAGTTCCTTGCCAATGTTTTATCTGAAAAGCTCTGCACAGCTTGTAATCAGTTTTATGATTCAGATACTTCCCTTCAAAATTTGCTTTCTGCAAAAAATTTTCTTGCATTGACTACAAATCATTATTCCACAAGTCACTTTCTTGGAAACTGTAGCTATTTGCTGAAATACAAAATAGCTACAGTGACATTAAAAGCACTTTTTTTTTTTTTTTCCCCTAAACTAAATACCCCCTGGGAAATATTGTAAGATATTTGTCCCTTTCAAATTTATCCATTAAGTTGAGTGATCATCTCAATTTCTTTCTGTTAAAAGTTTGACATTAGCTACAGCAAAGCAATAGTTAATGACACATTCTTTGTTTTATGGAAGGATCCAACACACAGGACCCTGTGCAAAAATGCACTGAAAACTGTCCTTTGCTTAGGAGGACGAACGGAGAATGTAAGCACAGAGAAATACAAAGCAGCACAGATCTGAGCAGGTAACGACGAGCTAGTTTTAAACATTAGCTTTCAGTTGAGTTGTTACAGCACTTAGTTCATATTGCATGTATTTTCTTTCTTCAGCTTCTTGCAGAGGGTATTTGTTGGACAGAATATAAGTATATAAATGGAAATCCGGCTGAGATTTTGCTCTGGGCACCCAGCTGGCTATGGAAAGTTGTGTGCTTTTTGACCACCAGCATGTTCTCTGCTCAGGGCACTCCAGCAACTCATGGGAGCCGCTCTTGAGCTGCATAGCTCTATGCTACAGTTTGAGCCAAAGCCCAAATTATGGCCCAGATGGGCCTGGCCCTTTGCATGCCCGGGCTGATACATGCAATATTGCAAACTCTGACCCTGGCTGATAAAGAAAATGGTACTTCTCATTATTTAGGGCGAAACCCTAAAATCCATTGGCAAGTCTTTCACGCCCAGTTTGGCTTTGGTGAGATTCTTCTCTGGGTTACCTTGTTGGGTTTTGCCCTTGGGGTGTGGGGTTTTTTGAGTAGTTTATCCAGACTGTGGTGTTTACTCTTCCATATAAGAGAGCTTATAAATGCAGGTGGAATTTCCATAGCCCTCACCTGAGAAGCGGAACGTAATGAGCTGGGTTAATGATACTGCTTCCTAGGGAGCAAATGGGAGACTGTCGCTGCTGCAGTTGGTAATTAGGGATTTCAGCTGTTCTGTGCAGAATGAAGTTGAGCTGACAAAAAGGTAATTACACTGCAGTGCATTAAAAAGCAGGTACTGTGCGTATAATTACTGGAGACTTTGTGTGTGCATGTCCGTGTGTATTTTCTTAACTTCATAGTCATGCCCTAACAACAGAACGAGGGACGGCTGGTGCAGGGTGCTTGCCAAGAAAAGCAAATTAGGTGCGTTATTACAAACCAACATTTTCCTGTGTTCAACGCCAAACTTAACAAATGCTCACTTGTTCCTGAGTGGGGCAGTAAGGAATGGAAAGCAAACCAGAGAGTTGAGTTTCTGAAAGAAATTAAAGTAGTTTGTTTATGTGTATGCAGTTATGTTCTACCCTTGCTTTACCACCACTAATAACACAATGAAATGGCAATATACGAAGGAGTCTCAGAAGGTCTTCTGTATTTATGTGGGGTTGTCTGCCATGTAGTGGCCAGCTCTACGGAGCCGGCAGCCGCTGCGTTAGTGCTTCGGATGGCAGCAGCAACAGCGTGTAGAGATGGGTGTCCCGTCCTGGGGTCTGTGCTCCCTCTTCGTGCCACCCCTCTGCTGTGGGCTTCATCCCACCGGGGAGAATGGGAAATGCCAGCGTTTTAGTGGTGGATGTTGGTGGGTACCAGAATCACTCCTCTCTCTTGCAGCCTTTCAGTTTTGGCATTTAAACTGTTGAAGTTTACGCTGGGCCTTCCTTTATGATTTGGTATATGCTATCTGATGTCTTCATTTCTGTTGCGTCCCCAGCTTCTTCGTGACAGCAACCCCCTCACCAGCCCTTCTCCCTTTGCCTTTACATGGATGGCTCTGCTCCCACCTGCTAGGAGGGGTGATTCACTTTTTCTCATCTCCTCCTTTCCATCCCTGTCTCTTGAAAGGCTCAGGGACATCACAGCAGCAATTTTCACCTCCAAGATCGTTTATACGTAGGGCATCCTTGTGCATGCAGAGCTGCTGGCGCAGCCGAGAGGAAAGGCCATCTGTGTCAGCAACAACAGTCATTTTCTGTGAAGATAAATTTGGAAATTCCCATTATCAGGACCCCTTTGCTGCAGCCCTGCACGGCTGCTGGCAGCGAGGCGGTCAGGCAGTAGTCCGACAGCTCACCTCCTGGTGCAGGGAGTCCTGGGCCAGGGCACAGGGCTGCCCTGCCGCACCGTAACCCTGCTTCCCTCCAGCTTGGCACCTTATGCATAGCCTGTCCCTCTGGTGTTTAAATTGCTGGAACAATCAAGCCAGAGATTGGTTTGACAGAGAAATTAATGGCATTTGTGAGCATATTCAATACATACTCATTTTCTTGCAGAGCAGGGTATTCAATACATACTCATTTTCTTGCATAGCCTCTTGGACTATGTGGAAAGGTGAGGAGCTCTGGGCTGGGTTTCCTCACCAACTGTGATCAGTGACCTGAAGCTACCTCCTTGATGTTTTGCGTTAGAAATGTATAAATTCAGCAAGTTAAACATTGTTAAAGGAGCCCAACCGCTGGCGAAGGGGTGCTCAGAAGGATGCCAGGCACTGCTCTGTCTCCCCAGTCCAGAGAGTACGAGCTGCATTTCTGAGCTGGGAAAGGAGGGTGGAGAAACGTCCCCTGCAGTTCCCCAGGCTTTCAGTGTGCATACAGAGATGATCAGGAATGACTGCATCTAAATTTAAAGGGAGGGTGATGATAATGCTCTGGTGTCACGATGGGTGCTTCATCCATACCTGGGTAGATGAAATTAGCCTTGCAAGGCACCGCACAGCAAAACACTGCTAGGTACAATACATAGAAAAGGAATTTGTAGTTGTCTGCTGTAGATAAGTTGAGGACATTAGACCTTGGGGATCACATTTGTGTTGTTCATTCTCTTTTATCGTACAGGTGTGTAAAGGTGAAAGAGAGGGTTAGTCTTCAAAGACACTGCATCTGACTGGCGAGAAATTCCTAGATAAATTGTACTTCTCAGGCATCTGTTTAGGGTGAGGTTATCACCTCAAACATGAGCCAAGAACGGAGATCGCAACATTCTGCTTCTGTATCTGAAAAGCTGCGAAAGATTTTTTTATTTTATTCTGCGTGTATGTAGCGAGAACAGCAAATACTGAAGAAAATAATGCAGAGTGGCATGCTGCAACATAAAAACATGTGAAATGTTTTAATGAGATAGATACGAGTGTAAACCAGAATTCTTATGTGTGTAGCCAAATACATCACAAAGAAGTAAATACAGTAACTTGTTGATACACAAACCTCTCTCTGGGAGAGTAATTTCCACCTAAGGAAAAGCTCTGCTCTGTCATTAGCGAAACAAGAGTAACACTGAATGCAAATGAGGTCATCTTTTTACTGGCGGTCCAAACTGTGAGTCTGCTGCTGTGGTCGTGGCAGTGAGCATCCTGCCTGAGTGGGGGGCCCCGAGCTGCATTCTGAGAAGGGAAATCTGCTCGTGCTTCATGTCCTAAATTATTAATCTAGTTCCTCTTGCAATTTTAAAATGGTAACATTATTTCTCAGGTCTGAGGGCAGGCAGGTTTGCTCTGCCACCTGAAAAACCTTAGTTTCTTTCGTATTTTTCACTCCACCTCCCATTACAAAAGAAAAAAAAAGAAACCAAACCTCAAAACCCTGGAGATTTTTATAACTAGCACTAATAAGCTACTCCCAGTTGTATTTTCTTGGTTACAAAGCAGTTGCATAGTAATTCCATTGCTCTTTTGACATTGGAAGTCTTTTTTTATACTAATCTGCATTGTCTCTAATGTTGAATCCAATTTGCAAGTGCTCAGATACAATTTTGTCCAAAAGCAAGACTACTGCAAATTGGATTCTTAATCGAGCAAGATGCTTGCAGCAGAATAACAAAGATTATATCTGTAGTTATCACTGTAGACTTTACGTCTTAATAATAGAGGTATCATTACTGACAAAACAAGAATGCAGTTCCACGTTACGTGATACAAATAAGGCTCATGGAGATGCTGTTTACAGTATTGGGTATAGTTAGCTGAAAAGTATCCAAAATCTTCATTGCAGTATGACATGATGCTTCCTGTGTGGGATCCTGACAGTCCTGTTGTCATCCAGTGAGAGCAGCAGAGTTGTGAGGATAGGAAATGCTTTCATTAGGCAGGAGGGAACAAGATGGCGCTGATGAAATTCCTCCAGATCAATAGGTTCTGGTTACTACCACTCTGAGCCATGGCGCGTTAAATCCTATTTGCAGTCCAGGACACGAGGGTCACCAGGGTCTGATACCACGTTAAATGCATGAAGCCTGGGGAAAAGCTAAGAACAAGACGTTTGCTTGACTGCGTGTTTTTCAGAGTGCTAGTTCCTTCCTTGCGTTGAGTGCACTGAAGTAGCAGTGCTCAGTGGGACTTAGCAGAGCTGGACCTTGGGGACAGGGTGTCAGGACACGTCAGGCTCATGGCATGTACCGGCCACATTTTGTGATGACCCCATTGCTACTCATGCCTGAGTGCAAAACTTTGGCTTTCCCTTAAATTGTTGCTGATTTTCCTCAACGAAATTAATTGCAGGAGCTTTCACGTGGCTTGTTTTGTGTGGGCTGTCTGAGTGAGAACAGAAGATGATCAAATTAGGTTTTCCTGCTTCTTATTATAGATATATTTCCAGTGAAATAGCCTTGAATCTTTCCTGTGAGCAAGACACACTGATGTTTAACAATTGTACAAAAGAATGAGGATTCCTCACCAAAGGCAGTACAGAAAGAGGCAATTTCCACTCCCCAGTAAGAGCTGGCATGTGGTTTAAACAGACTGGTCCTTGCTAATCCTGAATTTCTCCAGAGGTGGATTTTCACCCTTCAGCAAATGTGGAAAAAAGATAATATTACACAAAACAAACTTCTTAATATCTCTAGTTGTTCCTAGATCTCTTTCTGCTGTCTCTGGGTAGTTCAGGTTCATTTCTATCAGAGATCTCCATTAAAGGTTATAGGGTTCCTCTGTAACAAACAAATATAATTTCACCAATAATCTTAGTTCTGTGCCGATAAAAACCAGTTTCTGCTGGATCCTATAATGACATCCAATTGTCTGGTCTTATGACTCTGTAGGCTGTTTCTAAGCTATGTTTTTTATATCTCTTCAAAAAAGCTGCCACAAATTTGGAAGAGGCTGAGGAAAGAAGGTATGAGTGCGATGAAAGCTTGGGGAACATGCCTTATAGTGGGAGATAAAAGCAGCTTGGTCTAGTTGTTTATCCATGGGAAGGGAAGGAGTCAATTTGGTTATGGTCTAGAAGAACCAACATAGAAAAGAGACCTCAGATACTCTGTAGCATTTTGTTCATCGTATTTTTTATTCTGTTAGATCAGAGGATTTGATGCTGAGAAAAATTTACGTTATGGGTAATTAATCTCTGTAGCAACTTAGGGAAGTAGTGGATTCTTCCTCATTTGTCAGACTTTAATTTAGTAATACCTACTTCTTTTATACATGTTTAATATACAAGACAAAGAAAATTTGATACAGGTGATGTCAAGACTGGGAATCTGTGTAAAACTGTGTTATGGCTCAAGCAGATAATTAATTTAAGAGAAGTTAGGCTTAACGAGAGAAATTAGTTCGTGTTCTCTTGGCCCTGGATTATGTGAAATGTCAGAACAGACAACCAGAATGCTGCCTGCTTGCCTTATAAAAATCAATCTGAGCAGATGATCAGTTAGTAAAATAGGCTCTTGTGAATCAAGGAGTGCCACTAAGCAAAGAAATATGTAATAAACAGGTATGTTAGGAGATAAATGACCAAATCAAGGCTTTTCCTCCAGAGATATATCCCTGTCTTGTTTCCTTTCGTCTTGGCAAACCTTGTCACTTTGAATGACGGGTGGTATTGAACTGATAATGGCCAATTACGCTTTATTGGCTCTGTTAACATATGACAGTTGTGCGGAAGTAAAGCTCATGGGCTGGTGCTGGCTATCTTGTCAGTGAGAGAAAGGTTAGCCCAATGATTCTGCAGAGATTGATTAAGCAATGAGTCTTGACAAGGCTTGCAGCATCGCTGCAAAATAATCAGACCTCTGGGAACTTTTAAGATCACCAGCACGAGCCTTGGATTCCCGTGGGTGTATTTATCACATGGGATCCTCACCATAGAGTGGCTATTAATACGCAGTTGTTTGTATTAGAAATATTTTGCTGCTACTGATCAGGTCCCGTGGAAGATTTGTCTGGCCTCTTTGACTTGCTATCAAAATATCAGGTAAAGCCACACTGTTGACTTTAAACCTCTGCTTCTTATACTCAGTATTGCTCCGCGCCTGCATCCAGGTGCAAGTAGAAGTCACCATCCTACCTATCTCATCAAATTTACACCAGCAAGTAAAAATAATTGGCTCTGGCAGTAGGGCTGTCGAGGATCGGTGACCTAGCACTGATGACCAATCTCTCCTTATAAAGCAGTCAGCGGGTGAGAAGCTCTCCTATAAATGACCTACATAAACTGATACACCCTGTCAATGACAGCTTGTTTTCCATGCTGTGCCAGAGACAAGGGTTCTCCATGAATTCATGGTGCAGATCTGTTTTACAAACTCAGTCTGCTTCTTGCATGGTGGAGAACGAAAGGAAGCAATCTTCTCTGCCGGTGGCAGGAGGCAGAGGCTTTCCAGCAGCGTGCCACAGCTGTAGCTTCTGCCAGTGTGGGACAAAAAGGCCTGCCTGCTTACCCCTGCGTGTAGGTCTGTCATCCACGCAGCAACATCGCCGCTCATGCTTTCTTTACATTTCGCTCTCTGCCTCTGCTTGTTTACCTGGTCGGTGCTACGCTCTTGTCTGAGGGAAGATGAAGATCAACTCGGTTACCAAAAAGTTCACGTGCTGCCAGAATCTAGTTTCTCTGCTTATTTTTACACCTTTCTAGAGCAGAAGAAAATGGCTGAAGTGAAACCGTCAGTCTTCATGTAGGGGCATAACAGGTTGCATGAGGAAAGTTCTTTGCAGAACCTGATTAGCTTAAGTGCAGGGTCCTGTTAATTGTACCTCTCTGGCTCTTGGGTGAAGCTAGGCTACACGCAGGCAGCCCAAAGCCTGGGCAAACCAGTTTCCCATCTGTCTGCAAAAAACCTCTGTGGACATACCCCAAGTGACTCAAGCTCTTTCAATTAAAAAAAATAATTGAGATTAGCAATTAGCTCTGTATTTCACTGGGCTTTGGCTGTGGTGGAAAGCATGTCCGTATGCAGTACCTGGGAGATACCTGAAATAGATATGAATGAACTGCTTCTCGGCAGCACTAATGAGGCTCTGCAAAGCGCGGCGCTGACGTGGCTGCACTGCCGCGTTCCCCAAGTGCCGTGCTTCATCCTGTCTCATGTAGATGCTTCTTGGAGTACAGTGCAGGAAGGAAAAGCCCTATGGAAGTAGTCCTCATTCGTGCGAATAGAGTGGTTGTTGTCTCGGAAATGATTTGCATGGCGTAAGGTTCGAAGTTTGATCAGTCTTCTTTCCTAATTTAGGGTGGTTGTTTAGCACTTCTAGGAGAGTTTCCAGATGATGTGTCGGGAGGAATGAAGAGGACAATAGACAGAGATCTGAGTTTTCTAAAAGCTGGAGTGAGAGTCTTAGCTGATTAATTCTGCAAACTCAGTCTGCCTGGAATCTCCCTGGGTGGATCAGGCATTCTCTCTAGGCTCAAACTACAAACCTCTGGCTTGTATAAACACGGAGTTTTTTCCACATAAGAAGCAGAATCTGAGAGTTGAGGGTCTTGCTCGCTTCATATACAATTTTTTTTTTTTTTTTTTTTTGGTAAAGGTCTGTAGGGAAGAAATTGAGAGGGGAGCTGAGAAAACAGGTTGTAGAGTACAGACATTATTGGAGCCAGTTTAGTAGCTTAATCTGATTCAAAGAATAGAATTTAGCAGTGTCTCAGTCACTGTTGCTTTGACTGGGTTTAAGATAGTTTTACTGTGAGAGAGGGAATGTTAAAAGTGGAGGATACATTCTGACAGTGTAATAAAGTGTTAGTTAAGTAGCACCCCTTATATGAGACTGGCCTTTCCAAAGCCAGAGAAAGTATTGCCTATTGAATAATGATGTAGTGAGCAACTATTGCCTTTTTGCTCTAGCATCCGTCGGATTAAATAACTTCTGCATCAGTCATTCTGCATAGCACAAAATGTCACTTTAATAGAGCAACGACATGGAATGAATAGTGCCTGCTTTGAAAATTAACTGTATTTGTATTGTACTGCCTGCTGGATCTTGAGGAGAAGACAAAGAAAGCAGAGAGTATTCGGAGTAATATAAAAAATGAAAAAAAACGTGTTTCAGTAGTAGTATTGAAGCATCCAGCATTACGGAGTTTGCTGTCCTGAGACAATATTCTAATCTCCTGAGACAGGCTGAAGTCTAATCTAAATGAATCATTTACATTGTTGTTAGACATATGTACACATGCATGCACACTCACACGTGCACACACACTCACATGCAGACTTCCACGAAGATATAAGTAATGTGGAACTATCTCAAGTAACAGTCCAACAAGGCGTATGTACCTATCGGCCTTGATGGTGGTGGAACTCAGTTGTACTCCGTATTTTTAAGGACACTGTGAAGTAGTCTTCTAAGCAGAAGACACTCAGTGAAGCAGTATCTTGTATAAATAGTAAGGTGTGGAACCTTGACCAAATGTGCTCAGGCTTTTAGAGAGAAAGTTCAAAAGTCCTTTATGAATCCAAATTTAGATAGCGATATTAATTTCAAAATTAATCTCTTCTTGTTTTCATGGTCACTTCAACTCACATCAACATTTTGCCCTTTGAGCTAGTCTTACACTAGTTTGTGAGGACTGTGATGGGACCATTTATTCAAACTATATAGAAAACTGGCAAACAATTGTAGGTGGTCAAAGGAACAGGTGTTACGCTGCACAGTATCACGTGCGGAATCTAAATTCAGTTAGAGGGCACTCACAAATCATGTGTATGCATAGAGGTGAAACAGGTCTGATGAGTTTATGTATCAATTGGTTGTTGCACCAATGGTAAAAAGGTCTTCAGACGTCCACCCCATCACCCCCATCGCTGCCAAATAAGTGACTACTTATGGTCTTCTGTCTTTTCATAACTGTATTCCACAACTCAGTATCTCACATAACTGAAGCAAAAACTACCAATAAGGTTAATTTCTGGGTTGGATTACTTAATGAGAAAAATGTGGGGAAAGATGGCTTAGAAACTGTGCAGTGAATACAGAAATGTGGTAATTAAAAGAACATGCACTTTGCCTAAATTGGTCCAAATGTATAGCTCTGCAGGGTAAAGGGAACTGAAAGCAGACATGAAGCTTGGTGAAAGGGAGATGCAAGAAGCAGAGGAATAGCACAGGCACAGAGAAAAGAACCTGCAGGAGAAAGGGATGAATTTCTATTATTAGAGCATCATATATCCTAGTTTTCATTAATATTTTACTGATTTTTCACAATGTATAAAGCTGAATTAATTTTTATTGATCCAGTGATATATCCTCAAATATTTAAATGTAGTCCTAAGTATATCCTTATATCATTAAATTTTAATAGTCTTTTATCTTATGGGCAATGATCATTGGTTGAGTTCAGCAAGGACAATGTGTGTATTTTGACCCATGATAGTATCTGTGAATGCTGCTTCGTGCCATCTCTTTCTCATCAGAGCCCCTAACTTTCATCATCGACAGAGCAAACTGGACCATATATTTGAAAATCACACATGCACAAAAAAAGGCATTGGTGGTTTGTGTGTTGATAAATGGATGTGAAATCTACAGCTGTGTTAACCAATGTACATTAGTGCTTGAAAAATGGTAAATATTCCTGGCTGTAATCACAGCCATAAGTTCAGGTGCAAAATTTCAGGGAGGCAAATCAGGAACAGGTATAAACATTCAAGCATCTGAGAAATGATACTAATTAGTGAAAAGCAATAACGTGTGCTCAAATGTAGTCAGTCTGAAACACCTTACCAATCTGAGGCTGTACTTTGTGTGTGTGTATACTGTATGTACATATACTATGTACAGGTATATGTGTATATACGTGTACGGTGAGAATCTGGGTAAGGGGTGGAAAACATAGACATTCCTCTGAAATCAGTGGAGAGTTGGGGATCCTAAAGTGTTATTTCTGAGTAAAAGCACTTTGGAATATTGCTTTCTTTGTCAAAATATATAGCATTCTGGCCTTGCTGGTATCTAGACGTTGCATTCAAACCAGAAATGAACTGCAGTGGAGCACAGTACTGGAGCTTTTCTGAACTTGGTATTTGTTGTGAGAATCTTAATGGGAGGTTTGTTTTGGCTGTTGGGATCATCTCTGTGTGGACTTTCTCATCTTTTTGGAGCACTGGAAGTAGAATTAATGGCTGAAAATTACCTGAGTGAGTGCTGTGCACTCAGCTTTCAGACTCAGCCATTCTCTCCTCAGAAACTCCGTTCTAATTTGAGAAAAGGATGGCTGAAAAGCTTCTTATGTTATTTCTGTGCTTATCATTGCTCTCAACATGTCAGCGGGATGAAAGCCACTATAGAAATCTAAGATCGTTATTATCATTCTTGTTTTCCTCAGTATGGAGTGGAAAAGGGGTCATGGAGAATGATGCTAGCAAAAATGACTGCAGAAAGGCAAATAAAACATAGATGTATGACTTCTAATGAACATTTTGAGGAATCAGATGGGAGACAAGATACCAAATATTTCCTTGCTCTGACTGAAATCTCTGATAGCTGCAGCACCACAGTTAGTAACATAGAAATGGCAGTGCTGGGTCAGATGGGTGGACCGTGTAGCATTGTTTTCCCTCATCATGTCTGGCAACGTGGTAATAAAACATGCTTAAAACAACAATCGAGAGCAGGACAGATGCTCATTTCCCCCTGTCCTGCTCCATTTTCATCGCTTTTATAGGGCGAGGTCCCCAGGGTCCCATGTGTGGTGCCGAGCCTGGTGAGGGGAGCTGGCCGAAGGGGCTGCTGGGCTCTGTCTCGGCTGCTGGCTTGAGCCAGGACCTTGGACTGGCTGGTCCGTCTCCCCATGCCAGTTTTCCCGACTGTGAAAAAATGAGAGCAGAATAGTTCTGAATTACCTTACAAGGCTATTGGGGGGTCTTAATGAATATTCGCAGAGCACTTTAAGACCCTTGAATGAAAGGAGCTATAAAAATGCAAGATGTTATTATTTATTTATGAAGGTCCTCTGGGTTTTGGCCAACAGCATGAATTGTTGACATTTAATTATTGAAACAGTATGCCTATCAGAC
>Ga0181612_157923_pt1 | contig 19432 bp, 11 predicted proteins | sample HoacroProtozoa21_FD_119630 | JGI IMG/M metagenome (GOLD analysis project Ga0181612, IMG submission 119630) | Hoatzin crop microbial communities from Cojedes, Venezuel. Combined Assembly of Gp0051906, Gp0051904, Gp0051908 | reverse complement strand
GTCGGCGAGGGTTTCCGCTTAATGCGCCCCCCAAAGGGCCGCTGGGGGGCTGAAACCGGGCGCTGATGGCTATGCCAGAAATGACCCCCCCCCCCCAGTACCTAACGGCAGCTCAGCACAGAATTTTCTGGCACAACTGATCTGCTTTTCAAACTTCAAATTTTCAGCTGGGCTCTTGAAGGGTGTCTGCTTTGGGAGAGCAGATGAAATGCCGTTGTGCGTGGCTCTCCAGGGGTCACGAAACGCCCAGAACTCCAGAGACCTGCAATCCTAGGCAAATCAGATGTCCTACTTCTCAAACAAACAGGCATCTTGGGAGCAAATGCACCAGACTGCAATTACCACAGACACTGCAAAACTACGGCTGCCAATGACAGAGACTGAACCAGGTGAGACAGCGACAGCAATGCTCTTTCTTCTTTCTTACCACTACAATGAATAAAGAAACAAGAGGGAAGAATAACCGTTAACCTAATATAATTTCATTATTAACATTAACATGGACAAAATGCAGGGAGCTCAGAGAATGATAACCTGGCAGAGAAAAACGGAGGGATGCCCAAACAGAGATCAGCCAGGAAGAGTTCACAGAGATAATCTGAAAGACACATAATCAAACAACTACTGAGGCTCAAGGATGTAAACACCAAGAAGGTATGGCATAGTATCAGAACAAGGAAGAAACATAAACTAAAATAAGAAAGAATAATGTTAGCGATAAATCTAAGAGGTACCTTGGGCCAATAAGGCTGAATATAACAAAGGAAACGTCTTCCTACAGGATGCAAGTAACATATATTGGGAACATATTGCAAAGGTTGACACTGCACTGGTCTGCCTGTCAGCTGGACAGTGTAACAGTGACATGCATCCAACAGCGCTCTGAAATACTACTTATGCTATTAAGGGCATTATATCGCTATTACAAAATGCCTTACAACACTCAGCAATGACAATATATAACTTTCTGCACACTTTGTAAACAGCTACCACTCTCTGAGGTCTCTTCTCCAGCCAGGAAGTATTTATCATGAAATCTCCAACCCTCCTCTTGGAGATGTCACAGTTTTACGCCTTTGCTCCTACCAGTTCAGAGCTGTGGAGCCAACAGTGTGGATTTCCAGCTGCATGGGCCACCTCAGCTGACGCTCCTGTACCCCACGCTGCCCCTGCGGCTGCCCCAGCCTGGAAACATGCTGGATCTCACACATGATCAGATAACAAAAATCTCAACAAGATCTTCTAAGAGACTTCTTTAGCTGGTGCACTTTAATGTTGCATTCCCAGTTAAGGTAAGTTAACACACAAGGAAAAAAAAAAGGCTGAAAATAAACCCACAATGGTAGAGTGAAAAGGCGGATTCCTATGAGAATGTGGTCAGGTACTTTTATTGCTGTCAAGCGACTTCTAAGTTGAACTAGACAGAGTTGGAGATGCCAAAACCAAAGTCATATGCAAAGGAAATGCCAGGATTCTCCAGTTCAAGTAGCTGAGAGAATTGCTATGGTTGCAGTTATTGTGCAAATTCTAATGTATCTTTTATAGCCATACAAGTAGTATCGAATGGATCCAGTCAAATCTGGATCTGACAAAACCACAATTTAAAAATAGGTTCTTACAGATGGCTGGTGAACAGTGTTGCATAGTAGGTTATGCAGATACTAACAGTATTACTTTTTTACAGAGAAACTTGCAGTGATCGAGAGAAACTTCAGCAGCGCTCACGAGCAGGAAAAGCTTCACAACAGGTATGCCACCTGCAGAGATACAGCCTGGGACTTGAGAACCTACAGCAGGCATCTTGCCTTTGTGCTCCAAGTCACAGTAGACTGCTATCTGTGATTTTTGTCCACAAGAACGAAGCAATGGAAGAAGTGTGTTGTGCAAGCTTAAGATGTCTAAGAGGGATGGAGTGAGGTAGAGGTGTCTTTATTTCCATATATAGTATCGATGAGCGCAACATTGGCATACAGCATCCAGTTTTGTAACCACATCCTAAATCAGACAGGGTATGAAAACAGCCTCAGAATGAATACTGGGGTTGGAAGGGACACTTCAGAGAAAGATGATAAATTCACTTTGGTCAGCTTACAAAAAAAAGGAAGATTGAGAGGTGACTTGTTTACAGCATCTGCATATTTTCATGGTGAGAGAACTATGGATACTGAAGGGTTGGAAGCTGAAGCCAGAGAAATGCGGACTGGAAGTAAGGCACAGCTTTTTAAAGTGGTCAAGGTGATTAATCACCAGAACAAAACAGAAAGAGGTGATATGCTATCACTTGATATTTTTACATCAATGGTGGAAAACTTAACCAACTCCAGTTACCGATCTCTCTCTGTGCAGAAGTAAGAGAAACTGTGTGGCCTGCAGCACACAAGAAGCCAAGCTAAACGACCCAATGGCCCATTTAAGTCTTTCATAGATGCAAGTTCCAAAAGTCTTGCACGTGTCAGCTCCCAAGTCCAGAGCACCACTTGCAAAAGCCTTTTTGTCAGCGCCTTTGAGATACCTCCATGTGCATGTCATTTTTGGAAGACGCCTGAACATCTGATTTGCTACCTTTTCTAGCCGTTGGCTGTTCAGACCTAGTGGTCACCACCCTGCAGTATCAGGCCTTGCAGGAATGTGAAGTAACACTACATTTCTTAAAAAAAAAGTTTGAGAACATGGCCTTAAAAAGTGTTCATTCCAAGTGCTGCCTCTTCCTGTCTTCCTAGAGTATACCTACAACTGCCTATTGCTTTATATAAGAATAACTCCTGAAAGGAGAAACGAAAGCAGAAACACTAACTAGCACTAAAGTAATGGCCAATAATAAAAGCTATGCACTGCCAAGGTAAAACCACTACTGAGAGGGTATATAGGACTGGAAGATGTACATTACTGTATGAAAGTTGCCACTGAAATGGAGGGGCTAAAAAAAAAAAGATATCAGTTCTCCCTTCCCTTGTGAGAAAGTGGCCAGTTATAAGATTTTCTCCCTGCTATGTCTGCTCACAGACAACTGAATGTCCTGAAATTGCTTTACTTCTTATTATTGCAAGTTACACGCGGTCGAGAGAAAATTCTCTCTTTTGCCCTTAGGTTCTTTTGTGTATAATGCGCGACTGAAGGCGGCCAGGGGCTGAGGCACTGGTGAAGAAGGAAGAATGCTACCAGAGCAGAAACAACACACTGTTCCTTTCAAGTTCACCCCCTTCTGGCCCACAGCCCGACTGCCTTGGCCAGCAGCCAGGGTATCGGGACAAAGGCTTCCTCCTCCGGCCAAATCTGAGGAAAACGGTCCGTTGTTTAACACAGGCAGACTTGTTTCAGCAAGAGAAAAAACTAAAGAGAAGGGGAATTATATTAACTGCAAGTCCTGAGAGAGGAGAGTGATCCCCTAGTGTGGCTAATGCAATTCTCACCCCATGCTTTTCCCAGAGAGGGAATGTCTCGATCCCCTACCGTTTAGGCTAGAAGGCACAGTATAATGCCTCAACAGGGCTACAGCCCTAAAGCTCCAGGGTCTTTGCATCCCCCCAGGTTACCATGAACCAGAAACAAGAACACATCCTTCCTCCTTCCAGGAAGCCCCAGGTGACCCCCTGCTCCCCTCCCTGCCTGCACTAACCAGCTCGCGTGAAGGGCAAGTGTCCTCACTCATAAAAAGACAGAAATGTCTACGCACCTAGATCTTCAAGAGTCTGACAGGTAAATAAACCAAACATCTGGCTACCTCAGGACCTCACAGTGACCGAGGCTCCTGCTGGATTTCCACAAAGTCATTAAACCCAAGTCAAGGTGGATTCACACCTGGGCTTTCGGCTGTCTCTGTAACAGAGCCTGCAGCCCTGGTCTGCGATGGGGAACTTGGGACTCTTGGGGTTCACTGCAAGCTGAGAGGTCGTGACCCCCTTGAAACCCCCAAGGCAGATGCTGTTGCAGAGGTTACACAGAGATGCAGTGGCTCTTCATGCCAACCTCAGCACTTCTTCAGCGGCACAGTCACAGGCGAGGGATGAGGACTGGAAAAAGGCAGAAGAAAATCCCTAGGTCTGGTGTGACCTGTTTGATTCCGAGCACCGAAGCACTTGGGTGAGGCGAGCTACCTCAGAGGCTGTATTACAGGGTGTAGTCTCTCAGCGAGCTGTGGCAGGAGATTTCCCCTAGCAATTATTTGTGTGTCTGAGAGTTTTCAGAAGCAGGCCCCAATTCAAGGAGAAGTGTGATTTTAATCTGCTTGGTTAATATAAATGAATACAGGACATTTTTTAGGTGCTCAGATGCTATTCAAACACGACCAAGATTTACACTTGCATGTACTCGCCCTGTATTCCAGGCAATAGATTTTCTTCCTGAAGGCGGGGAGGAAACGGCATTTCTGACACATACTGATGAGACCAAGATCTTTGCAGACGAAGGCCTCCCTACATGCTCCGTGCATCTGCACCAGCCAGTAGCAAAGACAGCCTCCCCGGTAGTACCTCTCATCTGTCTTCAACGACTTATGTGATCAGCTCCAGCGCACCTTGACCATTCTTCCTCGTGCGCCAGCGCCAAGAGCAATCCGTTGAGGAAACAGTGTTTGCTCAGTGATCCTTTTTAATTCAACCCACATTTAGCATTACTGCGCTGACAGGGAAAAGACACATGGGCACGTCGTTCTGCCATCTATCACCTTGTTTACATGAAGTATATTCTCAGTAGCCTTAACTCTACTGCAGGTTAAAGGAATTAGCTGAATACATGGTAGAAACACCCGTGAATCAGAACGGGAGACTTACAGGGTAGGAAAAGCCACTGCTCCGGCACTTAGTCCTGCAAATTGTCTTATGTCTGCAGTGTTTCAATCAGTAGTTTCATTCCAATGTTAGAAAGACTGGCTAGTATCAGAGTTTCTGGGATGACTGCACTGTTATGAATTAATGACAATACTAGCCCTGACGTAATGACTACCGTGCTTCAAGGTTACACCGCACAAAACTTTCCCTTGTTCTTAAGAAAACAGGAGATAAAATGACCTGCTGTCTTTTTCCATTTCAGTATTTACGGCAAATGTAAACATTAACACCTCTGAATGAGCATGAAATGGGACAGAAACCAGGAAGGATGTGACAGCAATTAGGAAGAACTCTTCAAGAGAACGCAGTTTTGGGAGGGAGGGAGGTTACTAAAACGAACCCTAAACCTGTAACAAACCAGGCTTTTGTTGAAGAACATTGCCATTTTCTACATCGAGATCTTCAGGAGTGGCAAAATAAAGCCCCCCAGTATTATCCACAAGACATGCAACGTTAAGAGTTGCATCAAGAGAGAAACGCCATTGTGGCGGATTGACCCCAGCCAGCAGCCCAGCACCCATGTGCCCACACGCTCGCTCCCCCTGCCCCCACAGTGGGATGAGGGAGAGAACAGGAAAAAAGAAAGTGAGAAAACTCACGGGTAGAGATCAGGTCAGTTTAACAGGCAGGGGAAAAAAAGCAATGCAAAGGAAATCCCTCCCCACTTCCCACAGACAGACCAATGCCCAACCAGTCTCCGAGCAATGGCCACTTCAGAAGCCAAAAACCCCCTTCTTCCTCCTCCACCCCTGATTTGGTGTTGAACGTGACGTTGTATGGCATGGACTACCCCTCTGACCACTTCGGGTCAACCGTCCTGGCTGCCTCCCCTCCCAGGCTCTCGCCCACCCCCAGCCTACTGACAGAGAGGAAATTTAAAATACATACAAAATACATACATAATGCACCTAACAGGCACCATGGATCAGATGAAGTACCTGCTTAGTCCCTGTACCGAGCGTTGACTGGTGGCCAGTAGTGGATGCTGGGAAGAGGAGCGGTGGAGGCACAGACCCTGCCTTCCCCCAGTGCCCCCTCGCAGCTTCTGGTGCGCAGCAGCTATGCAACCCTTGAGCCAGAAGCTCCAAGAATGGCTACTAAATGCAATGATGCAACGAACTTCTCCATGAATGCAGCGGTTTTGCAGTCTTACCAAGGTTTTGGTCATCAGCCCAGTGTGTTGCAGGGAGTTCCACACCACAGTTATTTGTTGGTTTAAAAAAATGAAAACACAACAACCCCTTATGTCTATTTTAAACTTCAAAAATTGATTCTCCCTGAGAAATCAAGACGGATCATTCTGCATTACATCTCTTTGTATGGTTCATTTTTTGTTTCTAGTGTATCCCACTTCAGTTGTCCCTTTTCCAAACTCAGAGGTCTACTTATTAAATTTCTTTTCCTACGAAAGCCATTCCATGTCCCTGACCATCTCCCTTGCTCCTGCTTTGTACCTTTTCTAATTGTTAGATCCTTTTTGAGATGGTGTGATTAGAGCTACAAATAATTATTGAAAAATGCTGCAATTTGTGTTTAAAAAGCCATACAACATAACTAACTTTAACCTTTTTCATCTTTAAGAACCAGAAATAAATGATAACCTGTGTGCCTTTACCACAGATCTGAACTGCTGCTTGTCCCAAAGCACAGACGGAGAACACTTCAACAAAAATGGCAATTCAGAGCAAGAGATTTCTTCAACTTGATAGGCTAATTCTAAAAGCAGAAAGGGAACTTCTAAGTAAAATTAACTTCTCTGGTAAAGTAACATAGAAAATATCATTAACAGCCAAGAATTAACACTTCAGTGCCCAATTTCAACAGATACTGCTCAGAACAATGATTCTGATTCTGAATCTATGAAATCCTATTCAATTTGCTAAGTTTACCAGAATAATAAACACCTAAATTTCACTCCTGCCCAACAGTTCAAAGAAATCCTGAAACCACAAATGATCAGCTTTTTACAATCTGCAGACAGAATGCACCATTGAATATATTAATTTTTTTTTTTAAACAGAATATTTTAATGAAGTTCTGTGGAAAATATGATGAAAAAGCTGTCTGAGAGAATGGTACATTCAGGGTTTCTATAGTAACAAAAACAAGGGGCGGGGGGGCAGTGGGAAATCAAGGGAGCTTTGTAAAGGCCTGTCCAAAAAACAAAAAATGCATCTCTGGGCAGCTTGGCGCATGTTTATGCTGAAGGGCCACCTCCTATGTTAGATGTGTATATGCACTTACACCTGACCTAGGCTCAGCACTCGCTGGGAGACCAACGCATGCAATCAGGTTCTGCCTCAGTGCTGAGTACACAGGTCCCAAGGCCCAGTTCAGTGTCCAGACGGAGGCCAAGTTCTCCTGTAAGCTCGTGGGTGCTGGATGAATGAAATTGTGACTCTGAGCTCTTTAAAAATACATTCCTCACAGGCGACTCTGGTGTGGCCAGCGACCATGGTCATCAGTTTCTAAACAAACACAGTAACCTGGGCACATCACGTTCAGCTGAAACTTCATCCATCTGCTTGCCACAGTGGCTGACAGCATTTCTGGCACATTCCCAGAGCATTTAATATTGTTAAGCACATTCACTGAAGAAACAAAAACCCCTAAACTATGAAAATACAGAGTCCTCATAAATACAACTACTTTTTTTTTTTCTTCATTCGGTCTGAATAACAGTGGGAAATGAAAAACCACAAGGCTGAAGGAAGTGAAAGGACTATTTCTGTAGCATGGGAAAAACTAAACTGCGATTCAACACTTTAAAGTGGGTGACATCTGTTTATCAAAATACTTTTGTTGTATCTCTTTTGCCTTTGATTATCCAGTCTGTCTGCTAAGACTTAGAAACAGGGACGCGGTGCTACATTTGTCCTTTGATTTTAGTGGAAATCTGTGTAAGTTCTGCCACTACTTTGAAATCAAAATGCTGGTCTGGCATTGCCAATTGCTAATAAAATATACCAATGTCTCATGTGCCATTTCTTCACAAAATTACTCACAGATGTGTATGCAATATGAAAAGACGTGTGGGACTTGGAGTTTTTCCCTTTCTGCACATGAGATACAAAGTGCCCATGCACTAACTTTTTATTTCTGTTAAAACAAAACCTGTTGAACAAGTGGGATATACACGCAGATGTGGTCTGGAAGGATAACAGAAGCCTGTGAACTGGATAGCTGAATTAAGTAGGAGCTCAAACCATTGATTTCTATAAGTAGGTTGCAAAAACATGCACCAAGGAAAATAATTTTCAGCGATTCAAAGCAGAACCTTTGGCTAAGTGGTGAGTCTGCCCTTAAACCAGGCTAAATAATGTGTTCTGCAACTGCACAAAGTACTGGAGCCTGCCAGGGACCACATGCCATATTCCACCAGCAGCAGAAGGCAGTGCCAAGTAAATGCTGAAATTCAATATACAGACAAATATGCTTTGCAACTTCACTGCTACTCTGTAGGAAAAGTTCTAGATGAGCTGGGCTGACATTTTTGCTAAGCTGTTTGCTAAAGTATAAGACCACAGACTGAGGTTTCTTGCTATCAGCCACCTGCATTGGCATAGCTGCACCAAACAGGCAAAGTCATACAAGCTGCAGTTTGTTCCTGTTATTTTCGGCTACTAAGAGCTGAAAAAAGTAGACTACGAAAAGGGTTTGCAGTCCCACGGGAGCTGTTCTTGGTATATCAGGATGTATATATGTGTATATGAGGATGTGTGTATATATGCCTATCAGGATAACGTCTGTCTTTCAAGAGCTTGGACACCAACAGCACTCATCTCATCCTTCTTCACCATGTTGACTGGAAAGAACAATTTGCCATTTGGGTAAGAATCCAGAGGGAAAAACCCCCCACAAATATTGAAATAACCCTACGGAAGACATGGAAAGCATTATTACCTGATAGCTTTATGGTGAAACTGGACAAACACTAGTCCATACGAACAAGGATTCACCGCAAAAAAACAGATTAAGAACTTCTCACACACTGAAACATAAGCTGTGGACAGTGCAAGTCCAGGGATGGATCTCACATGTGCTGCATCCAAAAAACCTTGGAGACAACATGGAGGAAGCAACTGGTAGAATCACTTCGCTGCCAAATACCTGAGCAGGTTTGTTTGATCATCGTCCCCTACCCCAGCTGGTCCTGCCATGCTTCACCCTCTTCAAGATCCCTTCATAGTTTTACTGTCCAAACTCCTTCCCCAGGTTTTGTGTCTTCTGCAGATCATTCCACTCTAAGCACTCTTCTAGCAGCTGTTTGGTCTCCACGCAGGGGTTTCTCGAAAGTTCACTCGAATAGATTTTCCTCTTCATTCACCTCCTTTGCGCTTGGCAAGGAAGTCCTGGGCTTCTCCTGTGTTTCTTTGCCCCATAGGGAACTAGGTCATAGACTTTGCTCCTGGAAACACTGCAGGATAAGATACTACCAAGGGTGCTAAAAAAACCCCAAACAAACCCCACAACCCCCCCAAACAATTCCATCAAAAGCTTAGTTCAGATACCACTCAATGATGCACAGATCTATCTATTGGACAGACAAGGAGAGCACTAAGATGGTCTGATATCAACTCTGTTTTTATATACATACTTCATCCTTGCTCCTACAAACACTATCGCGTGCCAACTCCTTGACAACATCCATCTCCACCCAGCTGTACACCAGTACACAGCACGAGTGAGAAATACTCTTGCTGCAGAACTCCAGGCAGCCACTCAGGGCATCAGACAAACCCCCAGAGAGATGAACAGCCATTTACCTCTCTTCACTGATGATGCAGAGAGTTCAGTTTCCCTGGTACATAATCTAAGCACCTAACACTACTTCATGTCAATACCAAGTGAAGTAAACCAGGTTTATCAGCTGCTTGAAGACCCTTCAAAGATCAGTCATGGCTACCGTGAAACTGGCAGATCTTACAGGGACAGTGGAGAGTGGAAGAAAACTTAAAAATAGACTGCAATGCCCAGCAAAATATTTAGTGGTATTTAGGTTAAAACGGAGTTTTGTGCGAATATTTTCATTCAACATTTTAAATAAACCTGGTTTGGCTATGCTCTCATTCCTGTCATGTCCGATTTCCACTAGCTTTCGGGAGATGTGTATTATATGTTCGCCACACATTAATCCCCCACTCTCATTTTATGTAACAGAAAAAGCACACGTTCTTGCCCAAGCAGTAAACCTCAAACTTGCTAACATCCCGAGAGCCCGGGGAGCGCAGCTCTGTGAAGCACCGGGGGCTCTGGCCAGCCTGCACGCACACGTGCTCCTTGCAGGGCAGGCATGCACCAAACACTGCTGCAGCAACGCCAGCGTGCTCCATGCCTTCCCTCAACGCTGGCCCAACACAGCCAGCCACTGGGCTCTCCCAGTAACTCATGGGGCACTTCTTTCTGGCTAGAAACAAGCAAACAACGAACCAACCCACCCCCTCTCTCCTCTTTTTTGCTAGGTCAAACAGAGCTCTTCACCCACCTCCTTTCCCCCTTCCGCTCCACAAAAAGCAAGAAATCAAATAATGTAGCTGATTGTTTGGAAATGAACCAAAGCAGTCAAGCAGCAGGAGGAGCAGGGATGGAGACAAGTGTACAAATGCCCTGCAGGGGCATGCTCTGTAATACCAACGATGCAATACGCGCGGTGACTTACAGGTACAGCCGTATCCTACGTACAGCAGTACATCGCAGAGTAATACAATAAGTAATACAGACCACTACAATAACTCATTTAAGATTTTGACTAAGCAAAAAGTATTAGATACAATCATATCGCAAAAGGCACAGGAACAGGGTATGTTGTTTTATCACTGATCTGGCAGAGTGCAAGAAATAAGGTTTCTTCCTATGGTGCATGCACATCTCTGATTAATCCCCTAGTTACAGGGAAGCCAGACCAGAGGAATCAAAGAGAGCCATGTATGGGGGAAGCAAGTTGATTGTGAAGAGAGAATACTTCATGGCCTGAGAACAGAGTGGGAGCACTTGCGTGGGCAGACAACGGGTGCTGCTCCCGGCTCTCAGCAAACAGTAAAGCAGGGAGGCATGGGTAAGTGCTGGGACTCACTTGTTGTTTTAACTTGAGCAATTGGAGGAAGATGACAATTTAAAGCAGTGTCCCCTGGATAGCTCTTCTATTTCTCCTGAGTCTCCAATTATTATTTTTCTCTTTCTCTTCAATACCCTCATTTCCCCTGAGTAAGCACTCATCAGCAACTTGCATTCCCCAGAAATCCTCCCACTAGCTATCTGGAAAGACATTCATGCTAGAGGGCATAACACTCCTCCAACATGCAGATGCCTTTAAAACCACAAGTCATCTTCAGAAACCAAACTGCTTGGAGGTGCACGAAGAATTCCTTCAAGACCTATTTTGGAGGCAAGTGAATTCAGCAAACTCACAAATATCAGCAGTAATTTCAATCCAGTAAGCATGTTTGGTATTCTCAAAACCTTGCCCCAAACCACACACCTCTTTGCACGTGCACTTCTTTTAAAAATGTTTTTTTATTGGTCTGTTTTATGCTCACTTTTTGCCCTCAGCCTGTATGATAAAAATGTTTTCTGGGTGAGCCCTGGAGAACTGAGCAAAGCAAACACTAACGCTCATATGGAATTTATTTAGAGGGGGGGAAAAAATCCCTTAAGTTGAGGAGTTGTGTTATTTTGAACTGGTTTTATATTTTATGCGTACATAGTGAAGCTGGAATTTCAGGGCTGGCTTTTGTTTGCATTCATCATGAAACATTTGTTATACGAGCTGCTGCTACTGCTACCAAAACAGCTGCTGCTCACTGCTAGAAAACCAGAGACCAGCTCAACAGTTTCTTTCTTCTTCTGGTAAGACTAGCTGGCAGATGAGGCCTGGTGCTTCTACAGAAAATTACCTTTGTTTGGCTTCACTGTCATCCTTTCCACCTTTTGCCTACCCAGAATACGGGCTTGAAAGAGAGGAGATAAACTGGAGCAAGAGCAGGTACGTACTGATGCTCCCGAATTACCTACAACTAAATGTGGATCAGAACTCCAGCTATATGAACTCCCTGCTTTGCAGCTAGGGCAGCACCTCAGATGTGAACATCTTTCCTTCAGCGGCTCTTGAGATTCAGCTTTTCTGTCCTGCATCATCATTTTCCACCATGTGGAAAAACTAAGCCATGGCTTGATCTAGCTTTGCATAAAAATGTCTTTGCCATAGAAATGTTGCTGCTCCGTGGCTGGGGCGATCTGTAGGGGACTGCTTCCCCCCACAGAAAAGAACACCCACCCATCTGACAATCTGTGCACTTTCCTACCAACCTGGACACACACCAGGACGCAGAGCATCAGCGGACTGCCATCCTGAGTGCCAAGGACAGACCTCTTCAACCGCACATAAGCTGAATTTTAATGCATTGCTTTGTTATGATTACTAAAACACCTCGGCATTATTTTTACTGCTTCCTGGTTATTTCATATTGGCAGCGACCTCTCTCACCTCAGCCTCAACTTCTTAAGAGAACATTTATCCCAGGCTGGAGCACAGTCCCTGAGGGACTCCCCTGTTTAAAGTAAGCGGAGATTACCAAACTATTAATGCCTGCTTCTTTACCCAATTTTACCCCGCAGAAGAACACTCCCTCTCATATGCTGACAACTTATTTTCTTTAAGAGCTTTTGGACAGAGAACCTGCTGAAAATCACACCTGTACCATCTCATATCCCTATGCTTGCTGACGCCTTCAAGGCATTAGCTGATTTGTGAGGCTCCACAAACGCCGTGACTTCTCCCAACTGTCTATTAATCACATTCTTTATTACAGTTCCTACCAGTACATAAATTGGATTCTTTCATCTGTTGCTGTCCAGGTGACCGTGGCAGCCCTTTAAAAGCTTGAATTCATGTTAACTACCTTCCATCCTTCCAAAACAGCTGCTGATTGAATGACAGGATACACCGCAGAGCTGGCAATTTCAATTTCAAAGAGATCCTTGGTGAATATTAGCTCTGACAGCAGCACTCCTGACACTGCCAAGGAGGAGAGACAGCTGAGGAGAAAAAAACCGCCACACCCTAACACCAAATCTGTTATCTGTATTACATCTGTATTGCATCTACAAGTAACTGAAAAGTTATTCAAATGAAGGCCAAACAGTACAAATACAACTCAAAAGATGAGATTTATAAAGTGCAGTAACAATTGTGCAAATGTTGGAGATAGAAAAAGCAACCCAACTGGAAAGAAGATACTAATTACAGAACACAATAGCAATGCAATTTGGAAGAAAGGGAGGAGACTGGGAAGATGAGCCCAGAAAGCAGCGGAGGGGAGGACGCTCTTTCTTACTACATTTGTAAATTTGTGATTCCACTCCAAGAACAGAGAAAAAGAAGAAAAAAGGAATCTTCCCAGCCATATTCAGTAAAAACTTCTTCTCTTTCTATAGCTTCTTGGAGAGCAAGTTTTCAGCAGGGACAGATCAAAAAGGCTGGGAAATTCCAACAGGGAAAGCAAGTAGGGAGCATAAACTTCAAGAAAGACTCACTCTTGGAAGAGCAAGAGGTCAGCTCTCCAGCATGGCCAACTGCCTCCCTCCAGGGCAGGTAAAGCAAAGGGTCCTGGGGAAGGAGCACAGGCATGGTGTGAAGCCATGCTCCAGCGAGGGACAATCATCCCCTCAGGAGTGATGGCTGGCAGGCACACCAAAAGGACTCCTGTGTAGCAGCCGACAGCTACACTGCCAATATATTTCCTTCATTTTATTCTTACAATGTTATCATCCAGGACCAACCGTTACATTTTGCTGAAATTTATTCTACTAATTCTCTCCCTTCTTTTCTAGTAGTAACAACAGTGGTCTTAAGATGACTTGGAGCACAATACGCTGTCTCTTCTGGGAGTAACAGGTCTATTTACAGATGTAGTCTGGGGATGTGTCTTCCTTGAGAGTGCCTCCCTGCCACCTCTCCCAGCTACCCACTGCCTCCCTCTCCCCAACTCTCTGGTGGGCCACCTAGTTCTGATGTGGTTGGAAAAAACCTTTTGGTATGAGCTTCCATGCCTTTAACACGCTGCATGCCAGAAAGTATCTTGCTATAATTTCACACCTAACTTGTCAGAATTTATGCTCTTTCATGTTTTCCTCATTTTAATTATTCAGACATTTCAATTATTATAGCAGCTCATTTGTATCACTGTAAAAACTTGATTTTAAATTGCAATGCTTATGTGAAAACCCAGGTAATTCCTTAGGAATGGCTGCTGAGCTCTACTGTACAAAAATCACAGGTAAAAGCTTTTTTATAATTAAATTTCATTTCTGTAGTTACTTAACCTTTAATATTTTTTCAAACATTTCTGAGCCATCAAAGATACTGTCTCACAGCACTTGCATTGCTCTTGCAAGATGCCTCAGGGATAAGAATAGTCAGTTTAACCTGTAGCCTACCTTATCACTGATACAATGGGCAGGACTTACGATTAGGCTGAGGGAAAAATACAACGCCCCTCTCTGAAGACTGAAAATATGATTCTGCTCCTAAAAGCAAAGTGAATAGTCAGCTCTGTGATCTAGTCCACACTGTTCCTGTGTCTTCAATGCCAAATATGCTCAGTTTTCAGCTAAAAGATGTTTCTCCCCAAACACTGACCCTGAAAACATACTGCAACACAACAATAATCGAGCTAAATTCTCAGTTGTTTTGGCCCTATCATTAACAAAAGTTTTTCAGAATCCAGCCTCAGCCACCTTGTGCAACTTGACTGTTGCCATGTAGGTGAAATGAAGACCTCTGCAAATGTACTGGAGCTGCAGCTGCGAACAGGAGTAGACCTATTAACTGGGATTTAATGGCTGTCCGCCTCCTCCTCTATGCCTGCTGTTGCCTGAATAGAGGTCAAAGTTGTGAAAGAAGCAATCTGCATAATCTGTTACTGCTATGCTTTTTATTCAAATGATATTTTTAAAGCAGAAGCAGTAACAGAGGTTTAGCTGGAATGTTAATGATTAAAATAGCATTATGATTTTATTAAGTTAGTCAAGAAGGAATGAACTGTCGTTGCAAGCTTTAATTGTCTGTCGTTAAAAAGTTTGTGATGTTCTGTCATCAGTGACCCTAGATTATTTATGAGATATAGCTAATGCTGTATCCGAATGCAGCTTTCTCTCTGTGCCAGAACTTTTGCTCATCCATGGGTTTATTCATCTTGTTATACTAGGAACAGAAAACATTCAAAAGATGTATCAGGGAACCAACCTCAGATGAACAGGAGGAGCACTGTTATAAACCATAACATCTTTAGTGACTGATATGCTCATTAGATAAACATGACAGTTGTTTGAAAGATACCAGCACCAACCCTTCAACATCACGTCCTGACACACATGAGAAACATACACATGAATTCTTGATATGTGGGATGCAAGGGTTTGGCTGACTGGCCCCTTTGGATTTAGACCACAAACAGATTTTGTTTTTGCTGTGACAAAGTATGAAATTACATCTGTGCGAGTTTAGTCCAAAATCAGACAGCCCATCATCAATAGATCTGATGAACAGAAACTGACACTACGCAAGCATCACGAAGATGTGGGATGAAATGCAAAATCTAGAGGCTCAAGTCTTTTGGAATTGCACTAAAAGATGAAGATGATGCTGCAGGTGGTCTCAGCCTTCCTAATCCTACAGGTATAAACGCATTATACAGAACGTTTAGAGAGGGGAAACTGCTCGTGATGGAGAGGCCCAGACAAGAGCATGCAAAGAAACAAAGCGTGTTTGGCTTCAGGTAAAGACCTTGCCAGTTGACGGGAAAGAGCAATACAAAAAGCGTGGTGGAGAGGAACAAAGGTGACCGGATGCAGGGCACAAGCTCTGTATATACAACGTGTATTATAGCACAAAGAAAGGAAAGATTCAGTTATTCTGAATTCTAATTTCTCACCTGATCTAAGGGATTATTGGTGGTGCTGCTGTACTTACAAAGTCAATCACTCCTCTTTGTTCTAGGAGAAAGAACCACAGCAATATGTTTGGCAGATGGACCTGTAAATCGCAGTCCCCTGTACCGTAAGCTCAGGGAGCAGATTTACCCGGAGTGAGTGTCATTGCCACTTCAGGCTGTCAGCTACCTCACTTTGTGTCTCAAAATGCGCCATTCATTTTGGGCCACAAGATGTAGTTACAGGCAAATGCTCTGCTGTGTAACCATGCACATCCGAGCTACCTCCAATCTAACAAGTACACGGTAGCAGGGCACAGTACATACAGCAGACTCGAGCCTGGATGCATACAAGCTCCACGTGGGATCGGAAAGCCACGCCAAACTCTCCTGCCACACCTTTACTGTTGCTCATATTTTAGCAATGAGACTGCGACTATCTTGGATAAATCTTTTGGTGCCACAGTTAGGTGTCTCATGCAACACACAGATAGTCTGGAGCGGCTTCACCTTCCTCAGCAGAACAAGAACCGCAGCTGTTACGAGCTGCCAATCTTTGCTGCAGAACTTGCCACAAAGAAGTTCAGCTCCTGAGACAAACCCTCCAAAGACCTAGTGGATCTTTCAAAAAACACCAAGTTATGAGACAGCCCAGAAGAGCTCCTGTTCTGAAAACTGCTTAGTTTATTCACAATGGGATTTCAAATCTCTGAAAGACAGCAAACAACTTATTTTCCTTTTAAGGAACTGGAAAAAGAAAGGATAAGCACTGATTGTGCTTAGCACTGATTGGTGCATCCACTAACTTCAAGGCATCCCAGATCAGGCAGCCCGGTTTTGTCCCTGCTCTCCAAACCTTGTATTTTTATGGCTGAAGAGCTAAATAACGTATCTACAGCTGTTGATATTACCTTTAGCTTTATAGAACAAACCAAGGAGCAGATCAGATGTGCAGAATGTCCTAGATGGTATCAACCTAGTTGGGAACAAACGTCCTCGGGGATATGCACTGTGACTCTCCCTCTTTCCCTGCCTTTCTTGCACACAGAGAACTGGGAATTTGTTTTACAATACAAGGAACAAAAATACAATTCAACACTCCTCCTTAAATTGCCTATTTTAGCATACACGCTGCTCAAGAGCATTCTTCTAAGCAATTTTGAATGTTCAGACTTCAGAGGGAGAAGAAACAGTTTGTTCATATTTCCTATTTTCGTTTTCTATTTTCAGAACAGGATGTTGGGTGATAAAGAAGAAAATGCCACCCAGGCAGAATGTAAATTCACATGTGCTATTACCACTGGCACAGTATTCCAGATCCCTTAAAGTCCTGAAAAAGCAGGTAGATTACACCACCTTCTGGACAAAACTTTTAAAGTCACACATAGTTACTTTGCTTCACATAATGGATGGGAACACACCATGGAAGCGTTACAAGGTTAGTTACTTCCCAAATCCAACCTCATGTTTTATCTCCACACAAAATTTAGAATTTTCCTCTTCTGTAGAGAACTTTCATACAGAAAGATTCCTCTTAAGCATATTATTTAGGGAACGCACAAAGTTGTTTTAGAGTGTGAGGCAAAAGACAGCACATCTGGAGTCTCAAAAGTGTTTGAACACTTGAATGTGTTCAAAGTTTTCCCAAATTCTGTTTTAAGAAAGTAGCAGATGCAAAAAAAAAAATAAAAAATCAGAATTTAAACTGAATCTAATCCAAGCTGCTTTTACTCTCACATTAAGGGTGCAGATGCTTGCAGGAGAGAGAAACGTTGTGCATTTGTGCACAAGAGATGTGCCAATGCATTCCCCTTTCACATACCAGTCACAATCCTCTCCAGAAAATATGGCGCATGAGAAGCAGGCAGACTATCCGAAGCTGCAGATCACTTGTCCTAGTTTTTTCTTTCCTTTCGTTTTGTGCTGAACAAAGGCAGAATATCAGATGATCACTATTTAAGGACACTGCACAAACGCACTGCCTCTTTCCATCAGACTTCTTTCACCATTTCTTACGCAGAGTTTTGCTCTTGGAGGTTGTGCTTGCAAAGACATCCACTCCAATTCCTCAGAAGGAAAAAAAGAACCAGTGGGATCTTCCCTCCCTCCCTTTGCTCTCCTCATATCATAGCAGCTCTTCCAGCAATGACTCCGAGTTCCTGACCATTTCCAAATCCATAGCCTCCACATCTTGCCAGAGCAGCCCAACAACAGGATGGGAGAAAGGCTGCCACAAGAATTTAGTACTAATGGTATCAGTCAGACTATGGGGAGCAGTGCTAAAACAGTGATGGCTGGGAAGGGGTATAAGGAAGGAAATACAAGCCTCTCAGCCTCCTCCACTTGCAAAGAGTTTTATTTTCCCTTCCAGCACAGGGACCATCCGAGGGAATGCCCCACTTTCAGTGCTGCCCTGGCACAGGAACAATCTTCAGCACGGTGAAAGGCTTGCAGGGTTGATCCCACCCTTTTCCTAATTCCATTAAAGGAGGCTTCACCATCTCCCCCCACAAGAACTCAGCCTTGCAATAATAAAAAATGGCAGCACCTCCCTCCTTAATGGGTTTAAAGGGAAGGGGAGGCTCATAAATGCCAAGTGTCAAGATTGTGTCACTAGTATTCATGAACCAAATGGATTTAAAAAATCAGCAAGTCTATATTACCCTGGATACTACTACAGTCAAAAACATTCCTTGTAAATGTGAGTCTTAAGGAGAGTCACATTTCCAAAAAAAAGCACACTTTACAGTTTACTTGAACAATATATTTTCTTCCAGCTGACAGGATAAGTAATTTCATTTCACTCAATAAAATTCACTGTTTGAAAAGCTTAAGTCAGTCTTCTTGCTTTAGAGGAAGATCTACACATTCTCCATGCAAAATATAACTTCCAAGAAACAAAGATTTTTTTTTTCTGGTATTGGGAAGAAGTGTTTTTATAGGGCTTCTGGCGCCAAAGAAAATTTATGAACCCTAGCAGAAAGGTGAGAGGATATGGGCTATTTCTGAAGTGATAAAACCATTTTATTGTCTATTCGTTTATGTTAGATGCTGTTAACTTTTACCTGATGACAAGGCAGAAGAAAATTCTATGTTTTGCTGTGTACAGTGTGCATTTTCTGCCTCTTAAAAACAAATATACAAAATCCACATGTACCCATTTCAAAAGAAACTGTGCAAGTATTGTCTGCCTTCTGGCTACCAGCCAGGCGACAGAAGTGAGCTACAGCCAGCAAAAATGAACAGGACTGACCAATTATTTTTCCTTCAGTTGTGCTCCTGAGAGTGAGGAGAGATTTCACATGTAAAGATGTGCTATAACTATTTCAGGCCTTTCAAACAGTTAAGGAATACTTCCAAATTTTGAAGTAAATCTAATCCAAGGCTCTGCAATTGGACCCTATCTGCTCCAATGCTCAGAAAAGACGACAAAATTTTGAGCAAATTTTACTGTGTCAGCAAAGAAATCTAGTAAACAGTAGTATTTTTAAATTTTTATTTATTTATTCTATCCATCTATCGATCCATCTATCTATTCCACAATCCGTCTGCTAATCTCCCCCCCCCCCCCCCCCCCTTTTTTTTTTTTTAATAGGGGGGGGGGGCTCACCGGGGCGAAAGATGGTTGTGTTTTTAAAAAAAGAATCTAAAAAAAAAAAAGAATTTCTAACACTAAAT
>Ga0181612_139026_pt1 | contig 19433 bp, 14 predicted proteins | sample HoacroProtozoa21_FD_119630 | JGI IMG/M metagenome (GOLD analysis project Ga0181612, IMG submission 119630) | Hoatzin crop microbial communities from Cojedes, Venezuel. Combined Assembly of Gp0051906, Gp0051904, Gp0051908 | reverse complement strand
TCACTACACCCTCCTTTCAGGTAGTTCTAGAGAGTGGTAAGGTCTCCCCTGAGCCTCCTCTTCTCCAGACTAAACAGCCACAGTCCCCATAGTCACTATAACTGATGATAGAACGTGGGTGAGCAATGTCGTGCCGTGTAACGTTGGCCTCACTGTGAGCCTGTGTGTAAGCAAAACGTCTGCAAGCACGTGCTTCTGTGCTGTTCGGTGCTAATGGGACCTCACATGTAGCACTGCAGCAAGCTTTTAGCACTCCTTTTGGAATAGGATGGGAAGCGTCTGGAGGGTCAGAGGGGGAAAGTAGTAAAAATGAAGTGGAGATCTAGAAAACAGAACTGAAAAGAACGTACAGTATGCGATAGGAAGCAGAGGGCTGTTGGTCTGTAGAAGATATCTGAAAATGCACAAATCTTCAAACACGTTAAAAGTAGCTGCAGTGAGGAAGGGAATGTAAATTTATTACAATTTGTAAAACAAGAATTAAAGGTGTTATTTCATTACTGGAAATTTAAGGTAGATATTAATAATAATAAGTAATGGAATAAATTGGCAAAGAATTTTGTGCATCCTGCAAGCGTTTTAAGGTTAAACAGAGGTTTTTCGTGAATGTGACAAAGGTAACTGACTGTGCCATAGGGCATGAAGATGGGCTCGATAATCATTGGAGGTTCTTTGTAGCTCTGGTTTCTATGGTTCTAGCAATAAACTGTGGTTCATTTTACAGTCAGATCACTTTAAAGTACAAATTAAGTACAGATTTAGCTAAAGAACTGGAAAGAGCTGACAACTTGGAAAAGAATTTTTAGAGGTTTTCATGACCAGAGAAGAATAATACCGTACAACAGTGCAAGGATATCTTCCTAGCAGCTAACTGCGTTAAGCTGCAGAACAATCTCTGAGGGAATGAGGAAGATACCAGCTAAATAATTTAAAACCAGTTTAGCTGAGCTATTTTGTAAAACCAGTTTAGTCATGCTATAAAAAGAGAAATAGGGGAGTGGGTTTCAGAAAAACTTAGTCTTCTAGTGTGACTCTTACGTTTATGCTCATTTTTCACGAAGTCATGCACATTAACAATATCAAACAAGGGACTTTTTATTAAAGTATTTAATTTTAATGAAATCTAAGTATTCTTTTTAAAAGTGTTGAGCGGGGAACTTTGTGTTTGGGTTTTTGTTGTGGCCTTGTTTTTAGGATCCAGAAAGGACCAGAACTTCCTGTGAGCTTTACAATTCAGAAGCATTGAACCAAGTACCATCATGTCACACACAAGTATTTGCCAAATATAGGCATGTTTTACACTGGTAAGGACATAACTTGTGAGTAACTTCATAACTGTAAGCAACTGTATAGAGGTGATGAAATTTTATTTGCGTTTATTCCTTCTTTTTGCCAGAAGATACTTTAAGCCTTTCCAGTTCTATTTTGTGTAACTCCTTATCCTGTTCGTTTTGTTCTTGTTCTACTCCTTGTCTTGGATCTCATTTTTAGTGCTTTATTTCATTGTCATTTTTGACTGTATTCTTTACTTGATCTGTGCAACTCACTGTAAAAACAGTTCATGAAAACTAAATACAGGTCACGTGAATAGCAAAGTCAGTCACTTAAGTAATTTTGTAAAGTAACTAATGTCTGAATATCACTTGGAGGATGGAAATGGAAAATATGTCTAAACAGGAGTGAATGTGCACTAACAAGCCAACGAAGGGAAGAAACTGCATAGAAAAAAGTATGGAATAACACGAGGTCTCCAATTGTGCTTTTTTAAGTGAAGGGTATGCTGCAGATGCATGAAATAGATGAATATAAATTAAAGAAATAAGAAAAAGGGTACTTTGCTATTTGCAGCTGAACAGAAGACTTCTATTAGATGGTGATAAATATGCAGCCTACCTGAAATTGTTCTTGTAACTTAGCTTTCTTCTTACTACTCTGAAGAGGAATAGATGTCTGTCTGTCTTAGCCTAGGGATAGGTTAAGTAGCATGCCTATATAGGTCAAGGGTTTTTTTGAGTTGGTTAGCAAATCCCTTTCAGTACTTGGGAATGAAAGATCTATTTGATTTATGTATTAACCATTTTTAAGTTTAATAATGAGTTTAGTCTTGTTTCAGAGAACTAACATCTGGAGAATTATTAGGTGGTTGGAAAATGCAGTGAGATTGTTTTATGTCATCTCTCCTCTAGTATTTTCAGTGTCCAGCTAAATGGTAGCTGGAGGTAGCCCCTTAATTCTTTTCTGGAGGGCCTCAAGTCCAGCAGTGGTCTATATCCTGTTACTCCTGCATTGTAGCATTGCTTATTTGTTGCAGACATGTGATTTGTGTGTGCAGTAAGGTTTTGGCTTATTCTGAGGCAGTGACTGATGGTCTCTACTCCAAAGATGTTACCAGTGTGCTTTTAACAACTTTTGTTACTTTAACAAGGGTTTGTTATTTTGGTGATATGGGGACAGAAAAGATGAGACTGAGGCATGATTAAAATACATTTAAAGATCCTCATGTATGAAGGGATTAAATATCTATCTAAAGTCTTAGCCATCTCTTCTAACCAAAACAAATTACGAGACCTTTTGGAGGGAATGGTTTTGTGTGTTTCTCAACCTTATAATCTCTTTTAAAAACAAAAGAGAGACTCTGTGTTCAAGATTGATCTCGCTTGCTTTTCTAACAAGCCACTTATATATGGATTAATTGTATATTACTTTCCTTCTAACTTCATTAGCCACAACTAATTTTTCTGCTAATTTGCTTTTTTCATTTGTCAGCCATTCCAAAGCACAGAAATAGTAGTTAGGCTTCAGTTTCTCTCCTTCGCTAGTCTGCTGTGTTCATGTCTGTAGATGAGGAATGTTGGCACCAGCACCAGGAAGAATAGTTTGCTTCATAGCATGACAGAATTCTTTCACACACTGACGGAAACTTAAAGGGCAGTGTTAGAAACAATAGCGTAGGCTATTAAATGTGGTCTGCTTGGAGCTGAGTAGGAAGAAATTGGGCAGTGATAAGTGCTAAAAGCCAAATCTGTTAGACCATGTAGTATGTCTGCATTTTGCACAGAGAAGGACATGGGAGAATAAAAGCGGATTTGCTATTTTATAGTTTTTTTTTCAATTGTAGTTCGTATTTGGCTTGTAGCGCAACATAGAACTGTGAAAATGCTGCTGTGTTTTGTTTGCCTCAACTCTTTCTGAAAGCCTCCCAGTCCTTCTAAAGTATGAGAGGAGGAAAAATGATGTTGCGTATGCGTTGCCTTTCCTTAGGATTCTCTGCACCGCTCAATAAATCAGAAGGTAGCTCATTAAACTAACCTTAAAACTTGACTGCTAAATGGTTGGAAGATATAAAAGAACTATAGCAACACTGGGCGTTTGACTCTAGCTTCTCCCTGCCCTACAGTTTGCTGCTTCTTATTCCATATGCATCAAAAATATGATTGATTATGCATAAAAATTACGTGTTTGGATGTTTATAAACCGAGAGAACTCTCATTTTGTCAAATAGAGCACTTTAAATACTGATATATTGTAGTAAAACGCAAGGTAAAGTCAGGTGTATACCACAGACAGGGCAATGTAGTACGTTGTATGTAATCTGTAGCACGCCCAAGAGCAGTTTGTGAACTTTAATTGTATCCTGGCATTATAACATAGCTAGCAGGGCTATACTATTTATGGAAGAAATACATTATACAAAACTGGTATAAATGAAAGCCGCCAACCAGGTGCTCTAAGTTGTTAAGACATTTGATCAAATATGTTCAAACCTCTATTACTTAGTAGTATCGATAAATAAACTGTAAGTCTTTCACACTTATTTTAAGTCTTCATCTGTTTCTTGAAGGATACCATTCTGGGACCCCCCACTTCTCTTGAGGAGGTCTGTTCCTCTTGAGGAGGTCTGTACTGGAGGATTCCATATGTTGTCATCTTTCCATACATCTTTTCACATTTCTATTCTCTTTAGTTCAGGATGAGAAAACTAACCTTCTTTTTGGGAGCCGCAGGAAGGTTACTTAAGGGTAGAGACACAGGTGGTCTATACGGTCTCTGTTTCCTAAAAGAAAGGTTTGAAGAGGCTGAGCAGACATCCTAGCTCTGGTGACTATGTAAGCTATCTTTAGACTCGAAACTGTTCCTAGAAAAAGGTTTGGAAGAACTTGCCAGATCTGTGAGATCTTAGGCCAGTGAATACAGCATTTCTCTTCCTTCTTTGACAGTGACATAAGTACAGATGCTGGCAATCTGTTACGTGATTGAATGACGTGATAATACAGAAGATACAGTGAAGCAATTAAGCTGTATAAAACGGTGTTGTCTACATGAGGTGATCCCAACAGTCCTGCATTTGTGAGGACCCAAGCTAACAGTCTCCGAGCGAGCAATTTGTTGGCCACAGAAGAAAACACAGCAAAAAGAAGAGGAAACCTCACAATGAGTTTGCTGCAAACTACAACATGATACCTGAACCTTGGCTCTGCTAAGTGTAGACTTCTTGTCTTTCACACCTTGCAAAGGCTGGGAAAATCAAAGCCAGGATTATCTTTGTGTACACTGGGACTTGAAATTATTATATCTCTTGGCACAGACCAGTCTGTTCATCCAGAGCAGGGCTCTCTGCACCTAGGTTAGCTGTATGCTACTCACTGTGTTGACAAGAGGTTGTCGCTTGTCTGTAATCATCTTTTCCAAAAAAACTCCTACTTTTGTAGAAGCTTTGTTGTAAATGAGAAGTGTGTGTTTGTTCTTCGTACGGCTGTGTAAGTGTTCGTACGTTTGATTTTTGTATGGGTACCACATTCACTGGTGCCAGGGCAGATAGTGAAAATTGTAAGCTATTCAACTGACATATTCTAGATTCTTCTTTAACACAACTAAAGGTCACATGAAAAAGAAATACAGACACGTTGCTTTGTAATACCATTGCTATTTATTTGCTACACTCACCTTCTTTTATCTAGCAGCATCAGTATTTATCAGGCACCTAACTGCATGCTTCTACCAGTCAGACTTTCACAGTTTGGTAGCTTGACAAATTCTTCCTGAAGCCTACAGAAGCTCTCTTGCAAATCCTATCATCTGACCTAAAACTAAGGCCATTACTTCGGAGAGGAGGAAAAGTCAAGTGAACGTGTTTGATGTAATGCTTCTGTGGCTTGTGCTACAAGCAGACCTAAAGCCCCATGTGGAGATTTTGTCTGCTTGGCTCACCCTGTAAGGTGACTGGCTGATTTTTCTTTCTTATACCAAATTTCATGCAGAGGAGCAAAAAATGCACACTTCACACACGTTCTGCAGACACTATTATTGCACTGGCAGGACGGCATGCTTCAAATTGTCCTTACATCTGATCTTGACGATTAGAGGGCGGTGTATAGGTGAAGACTAAAGGGATGGCTCATTTGCGCTGCCAGCTGGCTGCATAAACTTTGCTTTGCCATCGAGCGAGGCTTGCTGTGCCACAGCCAGACCAGCCTCTGGCGTTCCCGTGAGATCTCCGTGCTGCTTTGTGGAGGGGTCGGATTGTGTTGGCAGCGAGTCTGGCTGGAGGTTCACACGCCGTATTCAGAAGAGCATTTCTGAATTCTCTGTTAAACTGATGTAGCTAGAAATTCTAATTCCAGTGGTGTCTGGTATGCCTTTCACCTGTGTACTGTCTTTGGGGAACAAGAGTTGTCTTTGGTTTTGGGGTTCTTGGTTGATTTTTTTTTTTTTTTTACTATTTCCAGTGAAATACTCTTGAGTGATGACTTGTCACTAACGACGTTACTTTTGTCACCTCTTCCTGTCTGCTCTTCTAAATCATACATCTGCTAACTGTATGTTAACATTTGAAGTGCTGAGAATGTGTGAGAAAGGTCTGGGGAAGGTGGCTTTGAGCTGATCGCTGTTACAGTGAAAAGCCTCAAAGAGCGTGTTGTGTGTCTCCAAGGGTGACAGCATTGTATTGCAGATGCATCACATGAGAAAAATGCTAGACAAATGTTACTCCATAACAAGAAAGGCAAAATTTAGAGGGTTCTTGTATAGAAGATAGCTGTGTTAGCTGTTCAGCTTCAGGCTCAAGATGTTGGTTACGCAGTTGGTCTTGTCAGGATGTTCTGCTGCGAAGCGCTGCACTCAATAGCAAGTTCTGAATTTAGGACTGGTTTAGTAAAGAGAAAAGTATAAATGTATTCTAGTGGCTTTCACTTTGGTTTCCTGTTGATGAAACCTGGTGTGACAGAGAAGCTGCTAGATGCTGGCAAATAATGCCTGGGGTTCAAACCAGCCAGACAATAAACAACTCCGTAATACTCAGTGCAGCAGCTTCTCCAGAGCCCATCTGTTGCGGAATAACCACAACTCCTCTTCCGAGGTGGAACGCTGTGGTGGCTAGCGTGTGCCCGCCTTGCCGCGGCGGCTGCCTGGCTCTGGAGCCATCTGCCGGGTGACCCCGCCGTGGTGCCATGCTGGGCTTGAAGAGCTCGGCGTTTCACCACCGCCTTGCTTGCTAATGGAGTCTCTAAGTGCACAATTAAATGCGTGAATTCAATATTGAACGCTGTGTGCCCTCTCTCCTTTTTTTTTTGTTTCTTGAAGGCGGAGAGAAACGGTGGCCCAGCTGCAGCTGTCATTGTGGACATCCTATGCCAAAGCCTATGGGCCTGCTTGGGTTACAAGTTGTACGATTTGACTATTAAATGGCTCCTCAAGCATCTCGTTCTGAGCTGCTTAAAGCAGTTCAGCATGTAATACTCTCTAGCTTCTTTGCTTTTTGCTGCAAGATGATTAGATCTTTCAAACTGGTGCTTCAAACGTGAAACTCTTTGGAAAAGATAAGGCTTAAGCCTAGGTAGGATCAACTCAGGCCTCGTGGCTGACATCTCTTGTTTCTGACATTCGTTCCTGTGACTAGAGTCAGTTTCTGCTGAGTGGGGCACTGCTGGAGACTGGCCGTGTTGGTGCGTTGGTGTAACGTGAGCTGTGAGTGGCCACGGTAGAAACTCTTGCTGTTTGTCCAGTAGTGCCAGTGCTTTAACATCCATAGCACATGGAAGAATAAAAATAGTCTTAAATTTTGTCATGATTACGCCTTATTTTTTTTTTCAAATATCATGCAATAGGTGTAGCAACAGAAGCCAAAATATTTTAATACTCAAGTTTTCATCAATTTTGCCTTTTAACAAAATAAATGTGATTTAATTGGAGAATAAACAAGAATAATAATCTGCTTTCCTTTACAAGTACTCAGTGTGATAGTACTTAATTTGAGATAATCTTTACTTGCAAATGACCTGTAGCAAGTGAGGCAAACTATTCAGCATCAGTTCAGTGATGAAATGGAAGCTCAGGGTTGTCTCAAACATGAATCCAGAAGACACACTGAAACATTTATTAAGGTTCCTTCTGCTGTTGGAAAGTCTCTAAGGAAGTTTTGGGCATCATCAGCTGTTGTAAGTCAGTAGTGCCCAGAACTGCATGAGAACAGGGCTGGAGTACATCTGCACTGCAGCGTTAAGTCTTTCATTTGAAAGACTTGTATGCAGAAAGACAGTCTTGACTCCATGCATTTATTGTTGGTTGAGTTTGCTATACGCTGTCTCTGTGTAAAATTTAGAATATATTTTCTTGTTCTAAAGCAGAAGTATCATTCAATAAGGTCTTCATAGGCAATGAGTTATCTGAACTTCAGGGATTTCAGAACCGAGGTAGTTGTTTGTTTGCAATCTGTTAATTATAAAAATAAAAGCAGGTAATAGGACTTAAGAAAAACTTCTGGTTTATATCTTAGAAGAACCAGTATTGAGTGCAGAATGTTCAGTGCAAAGTCTCCAATATCCAGTAAGGTATGGCCAATAGTCTCGTATAAAGATACTTTTTTTTTTTCTTTTCTTTCTGCCTTATCAGAGTGGGCAGTTGCATTTTTAAAATGACTGTGCTGAACATGCCAGTAATTTGTTTCCAAAACTTGAAACTTGACTGGAACCAAGAGAGTGTAATAAACTCTCTAGTTTCTCGAGGGATTCCCCTGGTTCATTATGTTTTCTGACTTGAAGACTTCTGGTCAATAGTTCTTATTTTTCTGTGTTGTTTAAATCTGAGAAAAAGGATGCAAATTTGAGTAACAATCTGCAAATCTGTGTTGGGTGTTTTAACCAGTAAAAATGGTCTCATGGGTCAGCATAAAGTGTTCTACAGTCGTCTTTCCAAAAATCATTGTTATGGTTACTGTACAGGCAGTTCCTCCTGTAAATGTTGACGTAGGTCGGGCGCTGAAGGAAGACAGGGGAAGAACGGTGGGCAAACACGCCCACTGCCAGCACCAGCAGCCCAGGCTGGTGAGCTGTGCCCATCTCTGCTCTTCAGAGTGCAAAACATTCGCAGTTTGCTCAGCTGAGGTGCTTGCTTATTCAGAGTGAGGGAAAAATATGTTAAAAAGGGAGGACAGTCAGTGGTGTTGCCTTTATTTCAGGCTGTGTGTCTGTGGTTAATCAAATGTCTGACTTTGTCGTGCTGAGTAACCTCTGAACCAGTGCTTACTGCATTGCACATGGTGCTTGTGGGGGACAGAGGAGTGTGCCATGATGCCTAACTACAGTAAGTATTTTAGGCATGATAAACATTTCACATGTGGATGAAAATGTTTAAGGACATTTATTTACACTAATACAGGTTTAGTTAAACGAGTTGCAATTACAGTGATTTTCTTCTTTTGATCCAAAGTCCTATAATTGTAAACTTCAGTAATAAAAAACCAAACCAAAAAAACACCACAGCAACTGACGCAGCGTGACAGGAAAGGTGTGGAGGGTCCCAGTCTCTGGTATGCACAGAACCCAGCTCTAAGTCACGATAGAGTTAATTTAAAAAGATGCTGTGTAAGGGTTGGTTTTGTAACTTTTTTGTACTATATGCTTTGATTTTTGTCTATCCTCTGGTGTTACTGCAGATTTTTGAATACTTGAAATACAATCTTAGAATCCATTGGTCTGGAAGCTTTTTGCTGGTGTGTTGTAAAGATTGTGTTTGTTTCTTGCATGGAAGTCCAGGTGCTGTTCCAGCAGTAACAGTGGCCCAATTGCCATTTCTGGGCACTGTGGCTTATAAATGTTTTGGTTAGGTAAAGGTGTTATTTCATTAATATTTTTATTGTAATTTTAAAAAAAAAGGTCTCAGGGAACTATTTTGAGTACCAAGATAATTTAAATTTATACATACATCTATAAATACATGCATTTGAACCTTCACATTCAGACAACTTCTTCACTCCTCACCGTGTTGTTTGATGTAACGTAATCTTTGCTTGAACAGAAAGCTTTTCAAAATACATTGTCAGTCTATTTTGGGGTCAACATACAAAGGAGCATTTTGCATCTTTTTTATAGCATCTCTTTCTATTTCTAGTGATTATTAAAGCACATTTATATTTGAAGTGTTGAGCATATTTTATGGGGACTCTGCCAGTGCTTGTCATAACTGTATAAGTGGTATCTGATTTCTTAAATAAAAACTAACCAAGGATGCTAGATAGAAAAATAAATGTTTTAATGAGGAACCTTGGTATTTAATTGACAATTTCACTATTGTAAAGAATGTTTAAAAAATGCAAATGTTTTCTTAATTATGATGATTTAAAAGATACCAACCTTCACCATTACGGTGCGCTTCTGACCCTTTACAGTGCAGCCATTTGTACGATCAGGGTATTGACTATATTACTCTTCATATATCAAAATTTGTATCTTTCAGCTAGTGTTAATAGTTATATTTAAAGTATACTCATCAGAAGGCAAAATATGAAGAAAATACTAGGCATTTTAATTGGTGTTTTATTAATGTATAACTAACACTGTGAAAAGCCGTTAACTTGCTGATTTTCTTTTCCGTTCACTCACCCCAGATACTACATACCATTAAAAAAAATTAAGAATCACAATGACTTTTCTCATAAACTTTCTTGCCATGACAACATAAACATCATTGTGAATATTATCATGAATTCATTGTTGGTTAAGAATTTCTTTACTTACTCGTAGATGATGAATAAGATAAATACAGAAAGATACATTCATTTGTATTCCAGTATGTGTCTGCAGTTCATAAATGTAGACCTCAAATGCTTTATTGAGCTTTCTCGGGCCTTTTAACTTTTTTGTCTAGACATTTCTGCCCTACTACGAAAGGGTCTGATGGCTACTGACCACCTTGCTCCGTGCCTTCCATTTTGAAGCTCCTGGATTTTTGAACTTCTAAATGAATGTTCAGTGGGTTACAAAGCACTGTAAGCCAGTGGTTTTTCTCAGCTTGTGGTCAGTAGGACACAGTAAAACTACGTGTTTTTTCTTTTCAAAGAAACTTTCTTGTATGTATAAGAAAGACAGTGAAATGAGGGAAAATAAATGTAGTAAATGAACATTCAGTTCAGCTTAATATTATTTTTCTCAATGAAAACTATTCTGCCCGTGTCTAATTTTTTTAGACAAGGATATTGCTCTTGAATTTAAGAAAAATGAAACTGAGAAGTTAGGTACCTGTGCCAAGCTCCGTGATGTCCAATAAATGCTAGCTTTCTATAATATTTTGAAGAGTATTTGTCAAATAGCATAGAGGTTGCAGAGTCACAGTAACAGCTGAAATATTTTTCAAATTTGTCTCTAGCAAGTTGAGACACAGGGACAAGCTGAAGATAAAATGCTAAAATATACATTAAGTTCATTTCCTGTATAATAATATGAATTTTAAAAATGCTTTCAAACAGTGCATCTCATTTCATAAACCTCTGCGTTAGTATTGCTGCCTGCTGGGACTTGAGCAGCTCTGGTCACCTCTGGCAGTATTTTCTGAGAGTTTGACTTCTTGGTAAATACCAAAGAAAAATTAGGAACGTGTTCTAGCATTTGCTGGTGAGTACTCTGCAAACTGAAATGCTTTTGTAATTGGATTGGAAGGCAGCAGAGCCTCTTTGTTAGCCAGCCCTCCTGACCTCATGGCACCACACCAGGCCTGCCCCATTTGCTGCCAGCCATTTCCGATCCAGGGCACAGCTGTGGCCGGCGTTCATCTGGAAAAGGAACATAACGGCACCATACTCACTTTTGGTTTCCCATATTCACTTTTGCTAATTCAAATGAGATCCTGAGGTGAAAGTTTAAAGAATACTGAGTGCTGGAGGGGCTGCTGTGTTATCTTTGCAGCTAATTTGCGTATTCTTAACCCTGTGCCTGTGCTCGGAAGGCAGTCTCTCATTTTTGTTCCCCCGAGCCCCTCAGTGAGGTGATGGTGTAACCACAGCCTGTTAGGCGTTTCTCTGCTCAGGGACCTCGTGTGAATTCAGCAGCGCTGCAGGAATCACCTGCTGTTGCCTGCTCCCGGGGTGCCAGGGCAGAGCCCCTTTGGGCTCGGTGTGCTGTTGCTGCCCACGTTGATTTGCTCACAGTTCTCCCTAGCTGAGCTGCAACGTGGAGTTCATTTCTGAAACTGCTTGCTGCCAGCTAAGGGTGGGAGCTCTGTGTGCGTCTGGTGTGGGTCAGCACATGTTGGACTGCAATACTAAAAGCAGAAACAAAAGCTTATTTTGCCAGAAGTAACTACTGAGGACGTTCAAATAGTTCAACAATCTGGACTTTGCTGTATAAAGTAGAGATTGTGAAACATGTGCAGTCCCAGGTTAGTACTTGTTAGATGTTTGAGAGCTCTTTTGGTTATCATTTGCTGGGTTGGTGTTTCGGTTTGGGGGTTTTTGCTTGTTTTCTCCATTTCAGTGTCTTTAAAAGCAGTTACTGGAAGCTGCGATTGCCCCAAAGCCATCAGAATTGGAAACATTCAGCTCCCTGTTCCCTCTGTGTTGTGATGCTTTGCATTACAGGGTATATGTGCATTTTTCTCCTGTTACAGAACAAAATAACGGTTGTTTTTCATTATGTCTTGTAGATTTTGGAGGAGAAACATATACTAATCAGCGGCGACCCTATGGTTTTTGGTTTCCACCTGAGCAGCATTCAGAAGAGGAAATACGGTGGCAAAGGCTTCGTAGGTTTGAGAGACGATGAAATTGGCAGGTGGTGATGTAAATTGTGAAGCGCTATTCAGAGTTACCAAAATACTTGCAGGTTTATTTGTAATCTGTAATCTGAAGATCTGTTTGTAATATTTTTTGCAATCTTTTTACTACTTGTTGTAAAACTGCAGAGGATTTTGTGAGTTCAGGATCAAAATTGGAACTTGCATAAGAAATGTGAGACAGGAATCAAAATGTGATCTTTGGCAGTCTCCATCTTAATGCACCTTAAATAGGGAAGACAACTGATGGCGTTGCCAAACTGTCTCTTATTCTTAAGTTCTTTTCTGTAGCTTTGAGAATTACTTGGCTTTTTCACTGTTGGTATTCTCAGGCAACAGGTTTTCTTCATCACAGGTGAAAAAAACTTTACTTTTTTTTTTTACATACAATTGTAAAACTATGCAATTTTTCCTTACAAAATCGTCTCTGTCTATCTGTGATGACCGACTGTTTTGGGGACTGGCATGTGACACGTCGCTTGAAAAGACTGCTTTGAAGACACCAGCTAGATCCTGAGAGTCTACGCTTAAGCTGTTCAGCAGTCTTGCAAACTCTGTGAAAAATAGTTGCAGCTATCCTTACCCTAAGGAGTTATTTATTATAACCTTTAGTGTTGCAGTCTTCCTTAAAACGTGCCATCTTATCTAGGGCTTGTATGTGACAAAAATGAGTTGTAACTACTTGTTCTTTCCTAAAGCCCTTCTTACTATTTATGCTTTAAATAAAAAAATGATTCCCTTTAGAGTTGAAGTAATTTGTTAGGAGTTTTATGGAAAGGGAGGTGGATATGCCATACAAAGAATATATTTATTTAGCAACTTACACTTTTTCAAAGCATCTATTTTCCTTTTTAAGAAGGCTTGGAAATTGTGTCGTGTTCATGAAGCGTTAGAAATTCTACCGTTTCTCTCTCTGTACCTCATCTGACGCCCAGTAGTAGCAGTAAGATTTTGCAGATGTGTCGAGATCTTGCCTAAATACAGGCTGCCTGGAATTCTTCATGTACTAGAAAGAATTTCCACCCGACCCCAGAGCAGCTGGCAGAAGAGCAGGAAGCTCAGCTGTCACTTTGGACAGACGCTCCCGTGCTGCGTGTCACACAGCGGCTGTCCTGCCTGGGGCACATCTCCTGATTCAGCAGTGCTGACGAACCAACCTGGAGGCTTTTTGTTCTAGTAGCACTCTGAAAAATTACTCGCTTCCCAGGCTTTTTTTCCTCGTATTAGAAGAAATCCTTCTGCAACTGGGGATAGTCCTCCGTGACATTTTTCACTCCTGAAGAGGTGTGACTGCACAGGAGTAATTTGATTATTGGCTTTTGGCACAGAACTGTTGGAGTCTCTTCAGCACTAATTTAGCAGAGCATTAAGATGAGCAATTTGACGTTTCTTTTCAGGTGCACATCACCAATCTGTGCTTTATGAACTGTACTTCTCTGTGGAGTTAGTTTTGAATGTAAAAGCATAGTGCTCTATTTTTCATACAGAAAAAAAAAATCCCAAAACTAAATTTTTGACTATGTTCTTTAAATAGAGTACACCTTCTGTTTGTAGCTAATGTGTGTAGGGGAAGCTTTTGTTTGCTGAAGAATGCACAAGCTGTTGCTCCTTTCCTGCGCCATTCTCACTTCCAGCATCCTTCTGGCCCCTGTTGCTGGTTTCCTGCGAAGAGGCAGCACAGCGTTGTTACGCGAGCTACGTGTTCGGACAGCCGAAAGATGCGACTGTGCTGTGACTTTGGGTGTCGCGTTCAGGTAGCGTAACAGCACTGGTCGTGCTATGCCAAGCGTTTTCTGGCAGGTTCTGAGACACTTACTGCATAAGGAATGCTAATTTTTGTTGTGGTCTCAGGCTTGGTTGTCTCTCTATATATGCAGTAGCCACAGAATAAAACAGCAGATATTTTTATAGGAGGCTACCTTTTCTATGCTCACTAAAAATATGTATCAAAAAACTGCATACAGTTTGCATATTTTTTTTCTCAGTGGGTAATAATTAGATGTAAGTGAGGAGGAGGCTGCATTGATTCCTCAGACTAATCTCTGGCCAAAAGTTGCAGGGTAACATGCTGTGTCTGTTAAGAGCTGTAATTTGAATTGTTTAAAACCACTGGATTAGCCACTAGTCAACTGAAAAAAAGATACCTAAGTAAAATCAAAAAGATGATTACAATTTTAACAGCAGTTGTTTTTGTAAAGTGAGTTTAGAAATACTTGAGATTCAATATTCATAAAAATTGCCATTACTAATAATTGTTCAGCTCTGAATTTTTTTGTATACAAACTTGAAATAAATATTTTTTTACGTTTAAAACTGTTTGGCTTTCATTATAGTAATTGAAAAGGTGCACATTTGAAATTGCAGAGCTGCCACTATATTGTTAGAAATGAAGACTTGTGATACCAAGGGGGCAGATCGATTATGTTGGGGGTAGCTGTGTTTCTTTTGAATTCAGTGGGAGTTTGGGGGACTGGATTATTGGAAAGATCCAGTTCTTGGATTAGTGTGGAAAGTTTATTAACAGAATGATTTCTTAGTAGGATTTTTACCGTTTAAAAACCCCATCAGTTTAGGTTTCAGAGCACTGATGATGGCAGGTGTAAGTTGCAGATGAATTCCTAACTTATGCTCTGTGGCACTTTACCTCCTGAGGGACAAAAATGAAGGGCAATCTGCATAGCTGAGTACTGCACACTGCGCCTCTTCTGACACTGTTCAGTGCCCGACTACATAAAAGGAAGGATTCTTTAAGAACAAGTAGCCTTGTATAAAACACTTGAGCATCTGAAGTTTGGTTCTTGTGTTGCAGGAGCTGTGATTTCTTGTGCCTTTTTCATTCTTTCTCTAAACTCTCTGATCAGGCACCATGTAAGAAATTTCACCTCCTTAATTAATCCTAATCAGCAGACTTGTTAACAGGCACATTCTTGAAATTTAATGGTTGAATGACCTCATGTATTACTGCTAATAAATAGGGGTTTCTTGCAGCCCAGAATTAAGATGTGGTGAAACAACAGTGTGTTTAACTTTTCAAATTCTTCTCCCTCTTCTGTCGTGTCTTTAAGCACAGGTAAATGATATATTCTTGTGGATGGATGCTTTTTTCCTGGAAGTACCACTTCTCCTAAGGGGGACAAAATGCCCTGTAAAATACTGAGGAAACAGTATTCGTAGGTGTTCCACACCACAGCGGGAGAGATTGCGCTAGGGGAGCGTGGGTGGAAGTGGTGTTCTCAATACAGGCTGTAACCGAGGTCAGCAGCTGTCCTGCCCCCCTAAAAAGGCTACTTGGTGCCGGGGAGCAGTGTCTTGGGGCAGAGGATGTCGGTCCTGCGGTCCCATTGTGGCAGAGAAGTCATTCTGCCTGAAGCTTTGTTTTCCACAGTTACCTTTCAAGCAAGGCTTTCTTGCTTGTTCGGTGAAGATCAAACCTGGAATTTTCATGGTCCATTTTTTAAAATAGCCTTGGTAATTTTCACATATACCTTAAAATCACTTCAACAACTCTGTTGGCATGAAGGGTGTAGGAGGAGACAGTGAAGAGACTGGCCGCTTTAGAAAAGTTTTGCCTTTGAGTTTTTTGGCTTGGTTTTGTTGGAAAGTGAAAGGGAGAATATAACTCTCTTATTACATACAATTCGTTCATACCGCATATGTGCAGCTAAGGAAGAAAGAGCCTAAATATTTGCTTATTAAATTAGTGATGTGTGTGTAAAAGTCCATAGAATGATGCTGTGTCTGGTGAGAGAAGGAAATTTTAATAAACAGACCTCGCTAGGAAACTATTTTAATTGAGCTGAAGAAAGTCCCAGTTTGGATAGCTCTGATGCTAAAAGAGGAGAAAAGAGGAGAGAGAGCACACCTGAGAGCTACAGTCTTTGTATCAACGGTCTTTATGGCAGACATCTTCATTTTTATTTTTATATATAGATTAAGGAGCTTAAATTGCAGATGACAGAGCAAAGCTGGTGAGCAGGTGAGCAGTAAATGTTCTTGCCTTTGGAGAATATTGGATTCGGTTTGGTCCTTCACCAAACTATTCCTTACAGGGATCCTTACAGGGATTATTTCAGAGCTAGCGATGGGTGGGCCACTTCGGTGCATCCGTATGTTCCTTGCCTGTGTAACAAGGTAAGGAATGGCTCCTAAATCTGTACAACGCTGAGCATGGAATGACCTGTTGGCTGACTTTGGAAGTGATAAACTAGGTATGTATGTGCGCAGTTCTGCAGCTGAGAAGGCTGTTGTGTATTCTTTTGCCCAGTTAACAGGTGGATCGCGTTGTGCTTGAAGAGCAAGACTCAGCCGTAGCATTAACTGCGTACCTCAGCTGGTTTTGGTAAGATTTTTTTCATTTACATTAGTCCAAAATGTAATTTAGCGACTAAATAAAAGCATAAATAAAAATAAAAGCTTTAAAATATCTGGTGTGCAACGGTCAAACCTGCCACTTTTATTTTGTCCAGCATTTTGAAAAAAACAGAGCTTAGGTCAGAGAGGCCTTGATTCTGGAAAGCTCTGCTGCTCAAAACAGCAGTCCAGTAGCTGCTCGTGTAAGCACGGGCCTTCTCCGGTGCGGGCCCGGGCTGCTGCAGGCCTGTCTCTACTGCAGGGTGTCTGCTGGGGGAACCAAGCCAATTGTTTTGCCGCCCTTAGAGCCGAGGCTTCCGACTGTGTTAAAAGTACATCATTCGTTCCTTTTTCACTGCTACGTCTGTCTGCGGACCCGAAACGCAGAATGAGCCGCTAGCTTGTAAACGTGTATTTTTGAATTGGACGGTGTAAGTGAAACGAGGGGGACAGAGGGTAAACGATCAGGGACGCGTTTAATTTGGAAGGCGCTGTAGTGATAAAACGCTTCTTCGGGCGGGGTGCCTGGAACCTCAGTTTCTGCACGTCATCGTCAGGAAGCACAGTGCTCACGCACAGACGCGGCCTATCTATCTATGGCCAACGGTTCTGTGACAGTGGTGCCAGTTATTGCATGTTTTTCACTTTATATGCATATTAAATATTTAAGCACAATGAAATTAAAACATTTGGAAATACTAACTTGCTTTAGAGTTCTTAAAGTATGCAGAATTCAACAAACTACAGCTGCAGCTGCCTCAGAGTAGCCATTTCCAGTCCAGATTTCTTCAATTCCCATCAGAATTAACTGTTTTCTGCCTCTGAGAAAGTTTAATCTCCACTTTAATGAAAACACCTTTGTCTTCATCATGCTAAATAGCGTAAGGAGGAGCATCTGTCTGCAGCAGGAGTGGTGTTTGTAAGCAGTGCATGGAAGACTATGAATTCTGAAAAAGACGTTGCTTTTCTGCATGCTGAAACTTTGTTTTACCAAGCTGAACGTGATGTAGGACTGGGGCTTGAGTGCTTCATTCCAAATCTTTCTATAAACTACCAGGGGTAAGGCACCGGGGTTGTTCTCTGGTGGGCAGCTAACTCTCTGTAGGAGAGGTTGCCAGTGTGGTATCTTACTACATACGTTTCTTCAGAAATTGGTTAGACTTCTGTCTCGCGTTTTGCGTTGCTGCTTCACTGAGTCTGTGGAAAACACTAAAACAGGTGGAATTTCACATCCCACGAAGCTCCAGCCTGTCATCTTTTGAGAAGCAGTCGAGCACTGTGTGGTCAAGCACAAGGTGAGATGTGCTGTGAGGCGGTGTTAGATGCTGAAGGCTGTCTACGTTATACTGAGGAACCATGTTTATATAATACGTTCATTCTAGAATGTTAAAGATGGAGCTGTTTTTTACTTTACACTTACAAAACATCACCTCAAATTGAACTTCCACTACCTTCTGGAACATCTGGATGAAGTGACTGGAAGAGGGGAAAGCTGTTCAATATGAAGACGGAGCAGTATCTGTTTGAGTGCCGATGGTGGTTTTTCCTCCAGCTGGTTATGGTGGGCAGAATTTCAGCAGCTTTTTGTTGGTTTTGTTTGGTTTAAAGTGACGGTTTCTGAAATAGGATCTGGTCATGAAATAGATCTCATTTTGATGAAGCAATTGCTTCACCTGCTGCAAAGTTTTTACCAGAGTTGTCAGAAATTTTCTACCATCTCACAGTGAAGGCAGATCAGCTCTGTCCTCGCCCGACTGCTCCCTTCATGGCTGCCTTTGGAGCAATCCTTTTTCTTGCAAATGACTGTTCCCCATTACAAATCTTCCTCGTGGTTTTGAATAGTTTGGGTTTTTTCTTGCCCAGATAGTTCTAATGCACGTAAAGCGTTAGAACAGAAGTCCTCATATTTGTGGTCTTTTTCTACTTATGGCGTACTGAATGAAATTAAAAGTTATTTAAGGGTTGCTTGTGAGACCTGAGAAGGCCCGGCTTCAGGCTGGGACATTGGTGTAAAGCGGCGTTACCTGCAGTGCTCCATGCGGAACAACAGAAATGGAGCTCCCCAGATGGATACGGTTTATTTCCCGAATTTGGATCGTGGTAATACTTAAAGAATTGGTGAGGGCTGATGCTGTGTCCTTGCAGGCTGTGCTAGGCAGCCTGCAAAGTCACTGCGGACTGGCAGTCCTCGGCTGTGTGCTGGGAGGAGACGGCAGGATGCAGGTCAAAATTTTTCCTCGACGGTGTGCTTTAAAACTTCAGGGGGACCTTTCTCAAAGAAGCAAACAAAAATTTGGGTGGATGGATCAGAGGCACACCCATTAACTTGCACCACTTGTATTGTTTGGTTTGGGTTTTTAAAATTTGCCTTAAACGCAGGCAAAAAATATATGGGGTTTTGACTGTGGGATACTTTTTGTTTGTTTCTCTGGTTCTTACGAACCAGCCAAAGATGGAACAATTTGTTTCAGCTAAGAGCTTACCTTGGAAGAACTCCTGAAACAGTTGTGCTTGAACTTGTTGCGCTTAATAACGCAGTTCTGGGAATGAGTTTTCTGGTCTGGGAAATCCACGGCCAGGAGGCGGCGGAGGTGCTCCATGGCAGAAGAGGGACACCCCAAAGGGACGGGAGCCCTTGGAGGACCTGTGCCGGAGCAGGTGCTCCCTCAGAAGCTCTCCAGCCCGTGGAGGAGCCACGTCAGGGCACAGGAGCAGAGCAGGAAGGAAGGCGCAGCACAGAGAACCCGCTGTGCCCCTGGATCCCCACGGCCGGGCCCGGGGGCAACCTGCAGCAGTAACAGGGGGCCGAGAGCAGTCAGAGCGAAGCTGAGCCTGGGAAAGCGGGTGGAAAGGTGGGTTTAAGGTTTGTCAACTTGTTCCCCAAAACCTGAACCAGTAATTAAATATTGAGCATGCAGGGATGCGACGAGGAAGGCCAAGGCTCACCTGGAATTGAAGCTGGCAAGGGATGTCAAAAACAACAAGAAGGGCTTCTTCAACTACATCAGCAGCAAAAGGAAGGCTAGGGACAACGTGGGGCCGCC